>Ga0079226_10000046_pt1 | contig 69551 bp, 64 predicted proteins | sample Poulit2014_FD_76345 | JGI IMG/M metagenome (GOLD analysis project Ga0079226, IMG submission 76345) | Agricultural soil microbial communities from Georgia to study Nitrogen management - Poultry litter 2014 | ecosystem: Environmental > Terrestrial > Soil > Agricultural land | place: USA: Georgia...
AATTGCACATTGATAAATAATTCACCACTATTAATTTTCATTACAACAGTCATTTCCAGAAATCGCGACTAATAAGTTATTGCGCTGCCATTAAAAGAGCTTCAACGGCAGCCCCATTACGTAAAAACTCTCGAAATTGACGCGCGATTCTTTCTAACAATGCATGATCTTCGGCAATCATCGAAAACATATCCGCTTCAGGATCAAATTGTAACTGTGCAAGCGCTTCTGGATATTCTTGCAGGACAAATTTTGTCACAACCCCTTTCCAGGCACAACCATTGAAATAATCTTTATTTATATCGGTACCTGCCACCAAGATCACCATCACCGGATCATGATAAAAGGCGTCCGCAGAAAAGAAGAGCGAGCTCTTGCCATGATCATGACGCAATAGATGAAGAGGCTTTATATCATGACTCATACCAATACCTTATTTAAAAGAGAGTTCTACACTACTAATATAGTTCCCCGTAAATGGCAAAATCTTGAAACACATATCATCGATCTCAACGACATCATCTTCTGCCGGCAAACTTCCCGCATTTTTCATAATTAAACCACTTAATGTTTCCACATCTTCTTCTTCAAATTCACGCTCAAAGTATTCATTAAATTCTTCCAGAGGAATCAGGGCATTTATCACAAATAAATTTTCACCAACCACTTTCACCAATTCTTTTGGCTCTTCCTTACGATCATGCTCATCATCAATATCTCCGACAATTTGCTCTAATAGATCTTCGATCGTAATCAATCCAGAGACAGAACCATATTCATCCACAACAAGTGCTAAGTGTGTCCGTTTATTACGAAAGTCATTGATGAGCGCGGTGACAAACTTCCCTTCAGGCACATATTCTACGGTTCGAATCAATGGTTTAATATCTAAGGATTTCTCACCCACATAAGGTAATAAATCTTTTGATAACAATACACCCATGATCTCTTCATGATTTTCTGATAACACGGGAAAACGGGAATGCCCAGATTCAATAATACACTGCAAAATCTCTTCCGGCGCATCATCAATTGAAATAGTCGTCATCTTTGCACGAGGCACCATGATATCGCGAACAATCAAATCGGAGCTTGCAATGATAGCCCGCACCATTTCCGCAGAATCCGCACTAATTAATCCTTGCTCTCGTGCTTCTTCACAATCATGAATTAAACCTTCGATACTAATCTCTTTATGTTTATCGAATCCTAGTCGTTGCAACCAAGACTCGCCTTTCCTACTTCCTTCTTCAGCCATTGCTTTAATATTACCTCTAATGGATCAATATACTGTTATAGGCGCATTTATTGCTTTAGATTATACCGATCTTTTTAAAAATGCTACTACTGAAAGCAAGGGAAACTATATTTTTCATTGAGGTAACTATCTTATATAATACGAGTTTGCAGTGAAACCTTGGTTTCCAAAAAACGAATTTATAGTTTCTCTAAACATCTAAGAGCACAGAAAAATTGATACTTATCACAACTTCTTCAGCTCTTCACTTCTCAGATGGTTGTATCTATCCTTATGAAAGAAAAAAAGAAACATCTCACCATTGGTGAACGAGTCAATCGCGCGATCGCATATCTCATGCGTCTGATTATTTCTGTGATTGTCATCGTTGCATTGATTACCCTTCCTATTTTTGGGTACTTTATTATTAAAGCGGATCAAGAAGTCACACCTGAGTTTACCAATAGACAATGGGCACTTCCGGCACGCGTTTATGCAAGACCTTTAGAGCTATTTGTCGGTCAAGATTTAAAGCCGAAAGATATGATCCAAGAGCTAGAATGGATTATCTATCGTCCTGCAAAATCACTATCAAAACCAGGAACGTACTATCACGATACGGCAACAAATAGTATCAGTGTTCATACACGCCCATTTGTGTATAGCGATGGTACGGAAGAATCAAAAACGTTCCGTGTCACTTTTAATAAAAACCAAATTGCTAGCATTAAAGATGTCGATTCTGGTGAAGATATCTCTTTAACCCGTATTGAACCGTTGTTAATTGCCTCAATCTACCCAACACATAATGAAGACCGTATTCTTCTCAAACGAGAAGAAATTCCACCAATGCTCATTGATACATTGCTTGCAATGGAAGACCGCGCCTATTACCAACATTTTGGAATTAACCCTAAAGGGATTATGCGAGCAATTATCACCAACTTCAGAGCGGGCGGTAATGTTCAAGGCGGATCTACCTTAACGCAGCAACTGACAAAAAACTATTTCCTCACGCCGGACAAAACAATTAAACGTAAAATCCAAGAGATGTTCTATTCGATCGTTCTCGATTGGCGTTTTGAAAAAGATGAAATCCTTGAAGCTTACATCAACGAGATTTACCTTTCTCAAGATGGTGATCGCGCTATTCATGGTTTTGGTTTAGCCTCAGAATTCTTCTTTGGAAAACCCGTAAATGAGCTTTCTATCGGGGAGATTGCGACGTTAGTGGCTGTTATTCCAAGCCCAAGCCGTTACAATCCACGAAGAAATCCTGAAGTTGCCATCAAACGCCGCAACCTCATTATTGATGTATTAGTGGAACAAAACTTATTAGGCGCTAAAGATGCCGCATTAGTCAAAGCGGAGCCTCTTCGTATTTTAGAAAATCCACCGCCGGCAAATACGAAATTTCCGGCATTTATTGAACTTGTTCACAAACAGCTCAAAACGCAATATAGCGCAGAACAACTCAATTCAGGCGGGCTGAGAATTTTCACCACACTGGATCCTATTGCCCAAGATTACGCCGAAAAATCTGTGATTCAATCACTAGCACAAATTGAGAAAGATCGCGGCATGAAAGAGCCAATCCTTCAGGGGGCGATTGTCATTGCGAAAAATAATACCGGGGAAATCTCCGCGATTGTTGGTGATAGAAATGTCCGTCAAGCCGGATTTAACCGAGCACTCAATACAAATCGTCCTATTGGTTCATTAGTTAAACCATTCGTCTATTTACGGGCTTTAGAAGAACCAAGCCGTTATTCGCTCGCAACACCACTAGATGATGCATCTAAAGTTAGCTTACAAATTGGCGGCAAAAAATGGGAACCTAACAACTACGACAGAAGACTTCATGGCTGGGTTCCATTAATCACAGCTTTAGCAAAATCCTACAACCTCCCTGTTATTCGTGTTGGGATGGATATTGGTTTAGAGAATGTAATTGATACACTCTACCGTTTAGGCGTAAATCCCGTGCAATATAATTTGTCGGCAGTTCCAGCATCGCTTTTAGGCTCAGTAGATCTACCACCACTTGAAGTTGCACAAATCTATTCGACAATCGCAAACTCCGGCTACTACACACCTCTTCGCGCCATTCGCGAGGTAACGAATAGCAATAGTAAACTCCTCGCTCAAGCTGAAGTAGATCCTATTCAAGCCGTAGAACCTGGTCCAAATTACCTCATCACACAAGCGATGATTGATGTTGTGAACCAAGGAACCGCAGGTTCTGTGCGTCATAGTGTTGGCAATATTCGCATGGCCGCTAAAACAGGAACTACCAATGACTATCGAGATAGCTGGTTTGCCGGGTTTACGGGCAATTATACAGCGGTAACTTGGGTTGGTCGGGATGACAACAAACCTATTAATCGTTTAACAGGAACTCGCGGTGCACTACCTATTTGGGCAAATGCTATGAAAAATCTGCCACTAGAAAGCATCTCTCAAGAAAAACCCAACGATATCATTGATGTTGCAGTAGATCTCTCCACAGGACTTCTACCGCCGGCAAATAAATGTGCAGATACCAAAGTGAGAACATTACCCTTCATTAAGGGCTATCAACCAACGTATTAAAGTGAGTGCTATTACTTGCCGGCAACGCCCGAATCAGGCGGATTTATTTTTGAATAACTTGAGAAGAACTCCTACTGTATTACTCCATTAATCTATGATAAATTAGTGCTTCTATTTATGCATAATGAATCATTATGTAACAGAATTTGTTTAAGGATATTTTCGTGAAAAGAAATACCATTTTTTTAATAAGTCTTTTAGTTTTAACCGCTTGTGCTAGCACAGCACCACAAGGTGCTCGTGTTCGCCCAGTCGATGGCCAGCCATACCAACCAACATTCTCGAATGATGGGGCGGCAACAAAAGCTTATGCGTTACAAGATACCCCTCCTGTTCAAGCACCTCAAAGCAATGAGGTAGGATTCTTAGGAACACAATCCCAGCAGAATCCAGGTGGAAATCCCGTCTTCCCTACAAACTCCACAAATGAGCAATGGCCTGCGCCGGCAAATCCTGCACCAACAGTACAGGCGCCTGCAAATGTGAATAGTCAGCCATCAACCTCACAAGGATTCCCTGTAGCAACGGCAACTCCACCTACTAAAACAGCAACTGTAACTCAAACGCCACCACCTGCTCCGGCAGGCGGAAATGCTGTCAAAGTTCTCCTCGATGATGCGCGTAAAGCCGTACAAGAAAATCGCCTAGATAAAGCTGCGAGCTCCCTTGAAAGAGCCGTTCGCTTAGAACCTAGAAACGCGAGTATCTGGTATGATTTAGCACAAATTCGCCTTCATCAGAAGAACTATGCAGCTGCCGAACAGATGGCCAATAAATCTATTAGCTTTACGAAAAACGAAGATCTCATTAAGCGAAATCGTCAAATTATCGCCGCGGCACAAAGCGCCCGATCAGCTGGCAACTAGATCGCGTATGATAATTTAATAATTTTAATTAATTAAAACGTAAGCTTGATCTAGCCCACTTGACAACCGTCTCTTGGGCTTCATCTGCATTTATAAATAATAAATAATAATTTTTGAGCAATAGAGATCTTCAGCCCTTGCTTTATTGGGTCAACCATAAAACAACCGGCAACCTATCGTCTCTATTTCTCTATCGGAGAAACAATGAAGCGGATGCTAATTAATGCGACTCAGCAAGAAGAAATGCGAGTTGCGCTTGTCGATGGACAGCACCTATATGATTTAGACATTGAAAATGTTGCAACCAAACAGAAAAAAGCCAATATTTACAAAGGTAAAATTACCCGTATCGAACCATCGCTCGAAGCATGCTTCGTAGATTACGGTTCAGAGCGCCACGGATTCTTACCTTTTAAAGAGATCTCAAGAGAATACTTCAAAAATGCTAACGATCAATCGATTGCGATTAAAGATCAGTTAGAAGAAGGTTTAGAGCTCATTATTCAAGTAGAACGTGAAGAACGTGGCAATAAAGGGGCAGCCTTAACAACCTTTATCTCACTTGCTGGTCGATATCTTGTATTAATGCCGAACAATCCAAGAGCTGGCGGTGTTTCTCGCCGTATTTCAGGAAAAAATCGTGCAGAAATTCGTGATGCAATGGCTGCGCTTACTGTGCCAGATGAGATGGGCTTAATTGTCCGTACCGCCGGCATGGGACGAACAGCGGAAGAGCTGCAATGGGATCTTGATTATCTCATTATGCTTTGGGATGCCATTATTGATGCAAGCAAACGCCCCGCTCCGCTTTTAATCTTCCAAGAAAGTAATATCATTATTCGTGCACTTCGTGATTACTATCGTAGTGATATCGGCGAAATCTTAATTGATGATCAAGAAGTCTTCAAAGAAGCAGAAGTCTTTATCAATAACATCATGCCGCAAATTGGCGATAAGATTAAGCTCTACGAAGATCAAATCCCGCTCTTTACTCGCTTCCAAGTGGAATCGCAGATTCAAACAGCTTATGAGCGTAATGTTCGTCTTCCTTCCGGCGGCGCACTCGTATTTGACCATACTGAAGCATTAGTATCGATTGATATCAACTCAGGTCGCTCAACAAAAGGTGCAGATATTGAAGATACCGCACTCAACACCAATATTGAAGCGGCTGAAGAGATCGGCCGTCAGTTGAAACTTCGTGACTTAGGCGGATTAATCGTTATCGACTTTATCGATATGCTCGATAGCAAAAATCAACGCAAAGTCGAAAGTGCACTTCATGATGCGCTCGCATCTGACCGCGCTCGTATTCAAGTCGGACAAATCTCTCGTTTTGGACTTCTTGAAATGTCTCGCCAACGCTTACGTCCTTCTCTTGATGAAACATCCCATATAGTTTGTCCAAGATGTGAAGGTCAAGGCACAATCCGCGATACAAAATCACTTGCCCTCGGCATTCTTCGTATCATCGAAGAGGAGTGCTTAAAAGAGCGCACATCAGAACTTGTCATCCAAGTGCCAGTGAATGTTGCTGTTTACTTACTGAACGAGAAACGCTCTGATGTTGAAGATATTGAAACTCGCCTCAAAGTACGTGTAATCGTTATTCCTGATTCGAACTTTGAAACACCTCACTTCAAAATTACCCGTTATCGTGTGAATGATGAAGAGACAGGATCAGACAGCGAAAATTACATCGTTAAAGAAGAATTAACGATTGATGACATTCGCAACCAAGCAGTTATTGCGAATAAAAAACTCATGGAAAAACCTGCAGTTTCTGGTATTTCTCCAATTGCGCCACCACCAAAGGTTGCAGATAAAGAGGAAGAAAAAGCCGTAGAAAAATCGGCTGGTTTATTCAATGTTATTGCATCTTTCTTTAAAAACCTTTTTGCAAGCGATGATTCGGCGAAAAAACAATCGCAAAAAGATCAAAAAAATTCGTCAAAAGATCAGAAGCGAAACAATCGTTCAAAGAACAACCAAAATCAGCGCCAATCTCGCAATAATAACCAGCGTCAACGCAATCAACGTCACAATCATCCTAGTCGCAATACTGTCGAAACTGTGGAACGTGAAGTCGATAGTAATGCTGCATTTAATCAACCTAATAATGCGCAAGCAGAGTCGCAACAAGGCGGTAACAATCAACGCCAAAATCGTCGCAACAATCAAAATCGTGACGAAAGAAATACACAAAATCAACGCCGTAACAATCGCCAAAATGCCGCTCAAAATCAGGAAAATCAGCACAGAGAACAACCTCAACAAGATTCTCCAGCCAGAGAACCAAAAGGTAGAGATGCAGCTCAAGAGCGTGATTCACGTGATAATAACCAACGTGACAATCAACGCAATAATGATCGTCGCAATCGTGAGAACCAAGGTGAAAACCAAGAGCAGCGCGAACCACAACGCGAGAGATCACGCAATGCGCGTAAACCTCAAGATCAGCCAGTCGCTATTGAAGAAGAAACTTCAACGATAGAAGCTCCTGAGACAGAAGAGCGCGCACCACGTCAACGCAACCGTCGTAATAATCGAAAAGTCGAAACTCCTGTTGTTACTAACGATAAAGGGGAAGAGATCATTAAAGTAAAAGTCGGTGAAGAAACTCGCGAACGAGCCGTTCGTAAAGGTCGCCCTCGTATTGCAAAGGCTGAAGTTGTCGAAGAAAAATCTGTAGATCAAAACGATAGTATTGAAGAGAAAAAAGCAGCAGAGCCAATGGCAACAGACACTGCTCACAATAAATCTCCAAGAAACAGTGATCGAGCAGAAAGAAAGCCAAGACAATCTCGTGAAACAAAAATTGCTTCTGCTGAAAACAACGCCGAGAAGATTGAAGAAAAAACCGCAACTGAAACAACAGAAGCTATCCAATCTGCTGATATCTCAAAGCAAGAAACAACTCAAGAAGCACCAAAAACTGCAGCGGTTGAAGTAAGCACCACGATCATCTCAGAAGAGGAAGCTGCCGAGAGTAACTCCATGATTCCTGACTCAATCATTCAACCAGAAGAGCGTGAAATGATTGCCGAGGAGAATCTCGTTAATGACAAAAATGTCGAATCTACAACTGTAGAAAAAAAGCTTACTCAAGAGGTTGCTTCCATCATCACTGAAGATGAGGTTTCAACAACCAAAACGGAAGAAAACATAAAACCTACTGAGAACCTTGCAAAAAACGAGACGCCTCAGCAGTAATTTTATGATTAAGAATATCTATAAGAGCCTTTCGATAATTCAATAGCCCTTTTCATTGAATTATCGAATAAAAGCTCCTATTATAGATATTGTCAAGCGAACGGGAACAATCCCTTTCCAAACAATTTCCGAATCACTTTGTAAACTAAGGAGTTTTCAATGACTTTTGATACAGACTTTACTTACCGTATCCCTAAAACTGTTGGTGATACTTTAGACGCGTTTGAAGTTGTTGCAGCAAAACCAGGTTTTAATCTTCCTGAAGAAAAATGGTGTTTCAGCATTCGAAACAATCACTGAGAAATCATTCGAAGGTAAATGGAAAATCATTTACTTCTATCCAAAAGATTTCACATTTGTTTGCCCAACAGAAATCGTTGAGTTTGACAAAATTGCGAAAGAATTTGAAGACCGTGATGCTGTTCTTATGGGCGGTTCAACAGACAACGAATTCTGTAAATTAGCATGGAGACGTGACCATCCAGATTTGGATAAATTAGGCCACTACTCATTTGCTGACCCAGCAGGTGAATTAGTTGATATGCTTGGTGTACGTGACGTTGAATCAGGCGTTTGCTTGCGTGCAACGTTCATCGTTGACCCACACAACGTTATCCAACACGTATCTGTAAACCCAGACAGCGTTGGTCGTAACGTTCCAGAAGTTTTACGTATCCTTGATGCGCTTCAAACTGACGAATTATGCCCATGTAACCGCCCAGTAGGTGGTGAAACTCTTTAATTCTCCATTGAATTAAACGGGTAAAAACAAAACCTTTTGGATTATTCCAAAAGGTTTTTTATTATCAGCTTAAAATATCATTGTTTCAGTTTAAGAATCTTTGTTACAACTACTGGCACGAAATTGATAAAAAGTGCATACATTCCTTCTAAAAGTTGCATCACCTTTTAAAAAAACCTGCAATTCAAGCAGTTTAAAATAGTTTAAAAACCATTTCACTGTGAAACGATAATTAATATCCAAACATACTAGACAAAATAATGATCCTCGTCCCAAAGGTCTATCTAAAGTAATGAACTATCCAACTCACTTTAAAGCCACCTACAACGGTCAACCCTATGACTTTAAACTCCAACGTCAACACTTTAAATTACAAATTAAAGACGCACAATCCCAAAGAATCACCATAGATATCGCCGTGATCAGTAGAGAACAGCTCGTCACCTATCGTGATCCTGATATTGGGCGCTTGATCCTCACCCAATGTTAACTCCCACTTCTGGTATTATCGGCGTAATAACATCTCAACTTCGCCCGAGCGGAGATTATATCACCTCTTTAAAAGCTCACTTTAAACATCTATCTCACGGTCTTTTTCTGATTTCATTAGAAGGAACAACAGATGATAAAGATCAAGAAGCAATATCTGATTTCTCATTGAACTTTCCAGCAAATTTGGAAATAGAAGTGTGGGATACAGAATCTAATAGTGATCTTCGAGACCTATTTACACGCTACTTTCATGAGCAAGATTTTGAAATATCCATTCTATTATCAGATGCTGGTATTCAGCAGATCTTAACAGCAACGGCCAAAGACTCTATCACTCAATAAAATAACCTTAGGATTCTGTATCTTCATCCTTTGACTGTTTACTTAAACGGGTACGCTTTGCTCGAGGATGTGCAGCATCAAATACTTTGGCTAAATGATTAAAGTTCAAATGTGTATAAACCTGTGTTGTAGCAATATCCGCGTGTCCTAATAGTTCTTGTACCAACCGAATATCTTGACTCGATTCTAATACATGCGTTGCCATAGAATGCCGCAAAAGGTGAGGATGTAAATTAATATTCACACCACTTTTCTCAGCATATGCTTTTACTCGACGACTAATTTGTCGATCCGACAACGCAGCGCCTTTTTTAGATATAAAAAGCGAATCTTGTTCTACCGTACTACTACCATCCTGCAACCATGATTCTCGTAATGAAAGCCAATTTTGAAGCGCCTGAAGCGCTTTTTCTCCCATTGGAACAAGACGATCCTTGCCCCCCTTACCATCAATCACTTTTACCATCAATTCTCGCAGATCAATATTGCGCAATGTTAATGCCGAAATCTCCGCAAGTCGCAATCCACTAGAATATAATAACTCTAGAATCGCCAAATCCCGTATTTCCAAATCATTCTCCGGTATACGATCTAAGATTTGATTTAATAAATCAGACTCCACGACTTTAGGCAATCGCCGCTCTTTCTTAGGGGGAGAGATCAGACGCGCATAGTTATAAGTAACTATGCCTTTTTCTTGTAAGTATTGAAAGAAAATTCGAATCGATGCCAGTTGCGTTTCCAAGCTTGCGCCACTTAATCTCTTTTTTCCACTCTCGACTGGTTTCTTCGCACGAAAAATAATATAAGAACGTAATACTCGATCATCGCAAAGATGCCACTCACCAATTCCTTGCTCGTTCAAATATTGGATTAGCTGCGTTAAAGCATAGCTTTTTACGCGCACACTATGTTCACGAAAAGACTGACCATAAACCTTTAAAAACAGATTCGCCTCTGTTACCAGAGGCGATTGTAGTTCTATCATGATGCTATCTCTAAATCTCTAATGAAGACCTAACGTACGACGTAGATTCTCAATTGAAAACATCTCATCAAACTTATCAGCTTCCATCAAACCACGCTCAAGAATCACATCTCTCACGCTCTTACCTGTTTTTGCACAGATACGTCCAACAATATCCCCTTCACCATGACCAATAATCGGATTAAGATAAGTGATAATACCAATGGAGTTTAAAATATAGTTGAGACAGTATGATTCATTAGCTGTAATTCCAGAGATACAACGATCTTGTAATGAACGACAAGCATTCTTCAATAGAGTCATTGATTCAAATGTTGATTGCGCGATCACAGGCTCCATTGCATTCAATTGCAACTGTCCCGCTTCTGCCGCCGTCAACACAGTTGTGTCGTTACCGAAAACTTTAAAACAAGCATTATTAACCGCTTCCGGCAATACTGGATTCACTTTTGCCGGCATAATAGAACTTCCTGCTTGCAACTCTGGAAGATTAATCTCTTTTAAACCCGTACGTGGTCCTGATGACAGTAAACGAAGGTCATTTGAGATTTTTGATAATTTCACAGAAAGCCCTTTCAAAGCACTGTGGAAATAGACAAAATCAGCCAAATCAGAAGTCGCCGCAATCAAATTCCCCGAAGGCTCAAAAGGGAACCCCGTAATTTCTGATAAATATTTTGCTGCAAGTTCAGTATAACCATCCGGCGTATTAATTCCCGTACCGATCGCTGTACCACCAAGATTGATTGCAAGAAGTGTCTTTCGAGCAAGCTTCAAATAATCAATTCCTGTTTTAATCTGGAATGCAAAGGCGCCAAACTCCATCCCTAAAGTCATCGGCACAGCATCTTGTAATTGGGTTCTTCCCATTTTCAAGACATCTGCAAATTCTTGTTCTTTCTGTTTCAACCCTTGATATAGATAATCGGCTGCTTCAATTAATGCCTCAGACACTTGATAAAAAGCCACTCTCATCCCTGTTGGATAGGCATCATTTGTCGACTGAGATTCATTGACATGATCATTGGGGTTAATAATATCGTAACGCCCTTTCTCATACCCTAAACTCTCAAGCGCCAAGTTAGCAAGCACTTCATTCACATTCATGTTTAATGAAGTTCCCGCGCCCCCTTGAAATGCGTCGATTGGAAAATGAACATAGTAAGTATCATCTTTCAACAAAAGATCACAAGCAATAATGATTGCATTACCTACTTCAGGTTTAATTGAGCCTAAGTCCATATTCGCTTTTACAGCGGCTTTTTTTACTGCAGCTAAACCATAAATAAACTGTGGATTATCTCGGTTCTTTTGGGTTGAAATGGTGAAGTTATTGATTGCTCTTTGGGTGTGAATGCCGTAGTAAGCATCGCTTGGCACTGATAATTCCCCTAACAAATCAACTTCTGACCGGTAACCCATTTTTTTGTTCTCCACTTTACGAATTAAAATATTTTCCTTGTTTTACGTCTCTTAAACGCTTTTTATCCCGACTTGTAACGGTTTCTGAGTGAGGCTGAGGGGATAATTTTCGTAGTTCACGTTCGTGTTCTCGTATTTCTATACTCTCTTGAGTTTCCTGATACATGGTCGTCGCAACAGATGCAGGACCTCTCTGCTCGATGAGCAAGCACACTTCAACCTCGTAGATCATTTGCAACTTACGGATCGTCACTAAATCACCTACAACAAGATTTCTGGCAGGCTTTGCTTCAACACCATTCACTTTTACCCGCCCTTTATTCACTTCGTCAGTTGCTAAACGACGAGTTTTATAAAATCGGGCTGCCCATAACCACTTATCTAGACGCATAAGCACTCTTCACTCTATTTTGTTATATTAGATCGAAAAAAAAATTGCAAGCTTTAACACAAAAATAGCCGTATAAATACGGCTACCTTCTTCTAACTATCTATTTTGGCACTTTGAGAGAGAATCATTATCTTTTACGATTCCTTGGCGGGTTCATCATCTGATAAGACAATATTCAACTCTAAAACATCACAATCCCCTTCACGATCCATCGCAATATTAATTTGCTCGGACTCCACCGGAAGATATCGTCGTACAACCTCTAAAATATCCCTTTGAAGATCTTGCATGAAGTCTGGATTACCTTCCATATTCTTCACTCGCTCATGCGCAACAATGATCTGCAAACGCTCTTTTGCGATAGATGCCGTGTTTGATCTTTGGCGTTTACCAAATAACAGTTTAAACATCTCTAGCCTCCAAAAATGCGTCCAAAGAATCCTTTCTTAGGCGCTTCAATAAAGCGATGTGGAAGATCTTTCCCTAAGAAGCGTTCAACAATATCGTTAAAGGCTTGCCCAGCATCAGATTCCTCATTCATAATCACTGGCTCTCCCGAGTTTGAACACTGAAGCACTGCTTGAGATTCTGGTACAACGCCTACCAAAGGAATACCAAGGATATCTAAAATATCCGTCACCGAAAGCATATCACCGCTCTCTGCACGAGTTGGGTTATAACGATTAATCACCAAGTGCTGGTTAACTTCTTTGCCTTCTTCAGCTTTCTTCGTTTTACTCGCTAAAATCCCTAAAATACGGTCTGAATCTCGGACAGATGACACTTCAGGATTCGTCGTGATGATCGCATCATCTGCAAAATACATTGCAAGTTGCGCACCCTTTTCAATTCCCGCTGGAGAATCACAGATGATAAACTCAAATCCCATTTCATCGAGTTCTTTCATCACTTTCTCCACACCTTCTTTTGTTAACGCATCTTTATCACGCGTTTGCGATGCCGGAAGAATGTAGAGGTTTTCGAGACGACGGTCTTTAATTAAAGTTTGTGCTAATGTTGCTTCATCATTCACAACATTGACAAAATCATAGACGACACGACGCTCACAACCCATAATTAAATCGAGGTTACGAAGCCCCACATCAAAGTCAATCACGGCTGTTTTATGACCATTTTTTGCGAGCCCTGCCGCTATGCTCGCGCTAGTCGTTGTTTTACCTACGCCACCTTTACCAGATGTCACAACTACGATTCTTGCCACTCGTCGCCCCCAAATAATAAATATCGTTGATCGCTATTTTAATCAACGCTTACACTTCGATTATCTCATTTTAATAATTGCTTGCGATCCTACTAATATCATTAAGCCTTAAAATAGATAACCACTATATCTCTTCAATCATTGGTGATAATGAATCTATTATTACTTAATCAATAACCGCTTACAATAATATAAAACGTTATTGAACCCTCATTAATATATCTATTTGCACAATTATTCAAATAAAATGCAAAAATTACTTAATGAGCGCTTCGATCTTCACTTCATCAGCGTCAAGATAGATCTGAACCATCTTGCCACGAAGATTCTCTGGAATATCTTCTTCCATCTTATAGAAACCCGCAATCGAGACCAATTCAGCTTCTAATGATTGGCAAAATATTCTTGCCGCACGATTGCCATGAATACCTGCCAGTGCCCTACCACGCAAAGCGCCATAGATATGAATATTCCCATCAACTAAGAGCTCAGCCCCTTCATTCACAGAATTCACAACCACTAAATCACCAGCAACAACAGATAATTGTTGACCTGATCTCACTTGTTGGACGTGCATTGTGGTCTCCACCGGCGTAGATGCTTCAAGGACTGCTTCCGCAACTTCCTCTACCTTCACCTCTTTCTCGATGTCTTTTGCTACCGCTTCTTTCACCGCCCGAGACTTCGTTTTCACTGCAGCATCAGCCAAAATTGCCCAGCCCGCCGCTTTTGCTTTACTCTCTAAATCAGCATTAACATGCCTAAGTCCAACCGGCACGAGATCCCGAGAAGTTAATAGATTCTTTAACCAATTAAGATCAAGATTATTACCAATACCAATTGCTGATAGATCAACAATAAAAGGAACGCCTTTAAAAAGCTGGGGAGACTGATCAATTTGTGCTGACAAATCTTCCTCTAAAGCTTTTAAATCTATCCCCTTAAGATAAAGAACCATCATTGCTGATAGTTCTCCCTTAATTTGAAAAATTTTATTCTGTGTCATAAGTCACTAAATAATTGAGATGAATTAATGATCGTGACCGTCTGCGTGAACATGACCATGTGAAAGTTCTTGCTCTGTCGCATCACGTAATGCCACTACTTCAACTTCAAAGTTTAAGTTTTGTCCTGCTAAAGGATGATTTGCATCTAATTTGATCTTTTCATCAGATACTTCAAGAACTCTGAATGCTTGCATTTGGCCATCTGGCGTTGTACCAGTTACTTGCCAGCCCACTTGCACTTCTTCATCTTCTGGGAATGCGCTACGTGGTACTTCGATAACGAAATCTTCATTAGACTCGCCGTAACCTTCTTCTGGAGATACGCTAAATGAAAGCGTTTGGCCTTCAATTGCGCCTTCCAATGCTTTTTCAAATCCTGGGATCATCATTCCGTGACCTTGGATGAATTCTAACGCATCTTGGCCTTTGTTAGTGTCAACCACATTACCTTGATCATCTGTTAATGTGTAAATAACGCCAACTACTTTATCTTTTGCTACTGTCATTGAATGTTCCCTTTATCAATTTTACGAGTATAATTATGGCTTAACACTATACATTAATCTGTGCTCTAGATAAATGATTAAATCCTCATAATTTGAGCACATGCAACATCTTTCACAATATATACAAGAAACAATCTAAAATATGAACGCACAACAACAAAAAGAAGCCGTTGCAAAAGCAGCATTAGCCTATATCCCAGAAAATAAGATCTTAGGTCTTGGCACAGGATCCACTGTCGATTGTCTCATCAAGCTGCTTCCGATACTTCCTTTTCAAATTAAAGGGATTGCATCGAGCTCAGAACGCACCTCAAAACAAGTCGAAGCGCTCGGTATTCCGGTCGTCGATTTGGCGGATATCTCAATCATTGATACTTATATTGATGGCGCAGATGAAATCAACCATAATCTTGCGATGGTCAAAGGCGGCGGCGGTGCATTAACTCGTGAAAAAATTGTTGCTGCACATTCAGAAAAGTTCGTCTGTATCGCTGACGAATCAAAACTCGTAGAAACATTGGGCGCATTCCCACTTCCGATCGAAGTCATTCCCATGGCAGCGCATTATGTGATCCGAAAAATGGAACAGATGGGCGCAAAAGCCAAAATCCGCGAAGGTTTTATCACCGACAATCATAATCTTATTGTTGATGTAGAAGGATTAAAAATTACTAGCCCGATTCAGCTTGAAGCATCTATTAATCAAATCACTGGTGTTGTGACCAATGGTCTTTTTGCAGCTCGTGGTGCTGATGTTTTATTGATGGCAGATCAAGATCTTAATATCCGCACAATGACAAAAAAATCATAAGTCATACTGCGCTTTATATCCGTCTTTAAAAACAGAGGGCTTTCACGATGAATATATCCACCATTTTTAAACGATTTTTACTCCTCTTCATTGCAGGGGTTCTCGTTTATTTTGCGTGGATTATCTATCGTGATAGCCGCGAGCTTCCTGAATTCGAGTCAACTGACCCTCAACTTGAAATCAGTCAGTATGAAATTATGCGTTATAACAAAGATGGCGCGCTTGAATATCTGTTAGCGGGAGATATCTTAATCCATTACGACAATGAACAAGGTAGCGAGCTCACGAACCCTCAACTTTCTCACTATAATCAACCTGCATTTTCTGATAGCGAAAAAGTACAATTAATCAATTGGCAAGCAGAAAGTTTAACGGCAACGATTTCACAAGATAAAAATCTTGTCACATTAAAAGATCAGGTTCTCTTGCACAAGCCAGATATCGAAAACCCACAAAATGAGATCATCTTAACCACTGATCGACTCTATATCCACGATCGAGGAGAGAAAATCTCCTCGGATATTTTTGTCAAAATTGCGTCACCATCTCGAGAAACTTCCGGCATCGGCGTAGAAGGATTCCCGGATAAAGAGCAATTTACAATCCTTCGCGATGTTCATTCAACATTCAAAACAAGTCAGGACGTATCTTATGAATAGATCTCGTATTTCTCGCTTTACAGCTTTAACCACATTCTCTCTGCTTGCCCTTTGCTGCAGTTTTAATATTGCTTTAGCGCTTCCTGAAGATCGTAAACTACCTTTAGACATCAACGCCGACTGGTCTGAATTTAGTGGTGGTACCCCAACCGGAATCTATCGTGGGAATGTCGTTTTAACGCAAGGAAACCTTAAAATTACTGCTGATGAAGCGATCTTTCAACTCAAAGATGGCGAACTTGAGTATATTATCGCGACAGGGAATCCTGTTAAGATTAAAGACCTACCACAAAAAAATGAAGGTTGGATATTCGGGGAAGGAGGCTCTCTTAGCTACTATCCAAAACGTCAGGTTTTGGAGCTTGAGAAAAATGCCAAAATTCAACAGAACAAAGATACCGTTTCTGCAAACAAGATCATTTACAATCTTGATAGCCGCACCATTAATGCTGAGCGAAGCGCTAAAGATCGAGTTCATTTCACCATTCAGATGGAAGGAAGAGATTAACCATGCGATTAACAACCCAAAACTTAATTAAACGCTTTAAAAACCGCACCGTTGTTAATGGCGCTTCTTATCATATCAATCAAGGTGAAGTTGTTGGCTTACTCGGTCCTAACGGCGCTGGGAAAACAACAAGCTTCTATATGACGGTAGGTTTAATCACACCAGATGAAGGTGAAGTATTTTTAGAAAACCGAGATATTACCCAAAGCCCAATGCATGAACGTGCGCAATTAGGAATTGGTTACCTCCCACAAGAAGCTTCCATTTTTCGCAAAATGACAAGTCGCGACAATATTCTTGCCATTTGCCAAACAAGACAAGATCTCAGCAAAGCAGAACAGACCGAATTAACAGATCAACTGCTTGAAGATTTCAAGATTACCCATATTGCCGACTCTCTCGGCATTTCACTTTCAGGCGGTGAAAGACGCCGTGTTGAAATTGCGCGAAGCTTAGCCCTAAATCCGAAATTTCTACTACTTGATGAACCTTTTGCCGGCGTTGATCCATTATCGGTTGCCGACATTCAATCCATTATTGTTGAGCTTTCAGAACGTGGGATCGGCATCTTAATTACTGATCACAATATTCGAGAAACACTCTCTATTTGTGAAAGATCCTATATTTTAAGTGCCGGCACGGTGATCGCCGAGGGTGATACCGAATACCTACTCAACCATGAAGATGTTCGCCGCGTCTATTTAGGAGAGAACTTCTCACTATAATCCCTCACTTCGTCCCGAGCTCGTATTATTCAAAAGGTGCTCTACTTAATCTAAAGGAAATTATTATGACTTCGACCTTCTTTTTTTATGACCTTGAGACTTTTGGTCTAAACCCCAAAGAAGATCGTATCGCACAATTTGCCGGCATTAGAACGGATAGTGACTTCAACATTATTGGTGATCCTATCAATATTTATTGCCAGCCACCGGAAGATTATATTCCAGATCCGGAATCAATTTTAATTACCGGCATTACTCCTGAAGAAGCACGAGAAAAAGGGCTGCCGGAAGCACAATTTGCAGCACATATTCATGAAGAGTTTTCTCAACCCAATACCTGTATCCTTGGTTATAACAGTATCCGTTTTGATGAAGAGATGATCCGCTATCTCTTCTATCGCAACTTCATCGATCCTTATGCTTATAGTTGGCAAAATGGCAACTCCCGTTGGGATCTACTTGATGTTGTGAGGGCAACTCACGCTTTTCGTCCAGAAGGAATTGAGTGGCCTATCGATGATGCCGGAGTTGTAAGCTTAAAACTTGAAAATCTCTCTAAAGCAAATCGTCTCGAACATGAGAAAGCCCATGATGCGCTCAGCGATGTTTATGCAACAATCGGTATGGCAAAATTGATTAAAACACAACAACCGCGACTATTTGATTATTACTTTAATCATCGCCGTGCTCGTGATCTCAATAATCTCCTCGATCTACAAAATCTCACACCATTACTGCATGTTTCCGGTATGTTTGGACAAGCTCGTAATAATCTCTCTATGATTATGCCGGCAATCTTTAATCCACATAATAAAAATGAATTAATTACCATCGATTTAATGGGGGACATTTCTGGACTACTATCACTAGATGCCGCCGCTATTAAGACAAAAATGTACACGCCAACAGCCGAGCTTGCAGAAGGAGAAGCACGCATTCCGATCAAAGGAATTCATCTCAATAAATGCCCCATTTTAGCGACAACCAAACTCTTAAAAACCATGACTGAGCATACGATTGATGAGAAGTTATGTCAGGAAAATTACCAAATGTTACTCGCTGAAAAAGAATTAGTATTATCCAAACTTTTTGAGATTTATCACACCCCCAGAAATTTTGAAAATGATGCTCACAGCGAACCTGTTGAATCACTGCTCTATCAAGGCTTTTTTGAACGTAGTGACCGCCAACAGATGGATCTAATTCCTAAAATGAATGGCGAAGAACTATTACATTACGATTTCTATTTTCATGATCCTAGAGCTTTACCATTACTCTTTATCTATCGCGCTCGCAACTTCTTCGAAACACTATTTGAAGATGAGAAAGAAGACTGGAAACGATATATCTTAATGAAACGAGAATATTTCAAAAACAAATACCAATCAAAATATCATTCGCTCTTAGCACAAGCAAAAGAGAACCATCTGCTAGATCAACTTCAGCTTCTTGAATCTATTGAGATCCACTATCAGTGACAGATTTACACTTCAAAATTGCTTCTTGCAACTTACAGAATCTCAATGAGCATTCAGCTACTCATAAACTTGAAAACTTCATATTAGCGCTCAAAAATGAACTGGAAATGCCGGATATTATCGCTTTACAAGAGATTGGTTCAGAAGCGATTAATCAAGATTCTCTTGCGATCGCAAACGTGGGATTCGTTCTTAGCGAAATGATTTATCTCGCTACCCACATCCAATATCACTATATTGATATTCCACCGATACAAAATAGTACTGGCGGTGCTCAGGATTTTAATATCCGCCCGGCTTTTTTAATAAAGTCCGATATTGCGATCATCGAAAAACATCAAATTGGCATGGATGAATCGGCATTTATAGGAGATGAATCCTTAAGCTTCAAAGCATCTCGCTACCCCTTAGCGCTGATTATTGAAAAAGAACAGCGACAATTAAAACTCATTAATTGCCACTTAAAATCGCAAAATTCTAGAACAAATCAAGAAAAAAAACTTGCTCAAAAGCAGCGCAACCATCAAGCAGAAATTATTCGAAAATATTGCGAAAATAGCGCTCAAAATCTGCCCATTATTCTTCTCGGCGATTTTAATGATACGCCCAATAGCGATACCTTACGAATTTTAAGCACTGAAATATTTATCTCTGCTTGGGCTCAGCATCAAGGGCGCTTATATACAACAAAGCACCGTAACTGCCCTGTTGTAATTGATTATATTCTAATCTCTAAAAATATTACCTTCCAAAACCCACAAGTACACCATATCAATACTAATCTTAAACATCCTCATCGTTTTTCTGATCACGATCCGATTTCGGTAGATGTTTATCTATAAATAGCTTGGAAATCGATCTTTTAAGAGATTTCCTAATGTCTATTCTCACAGTGCTTTTTCCCTATATTTGCGCCGTTTGCCATCGCCAGACTCGCCACCACGTTCACCATAATCTTTGTGATGAATGCTGTGAAACCCTAATTCATCCTCCAAAAATATGTATCTTTTGCGATACATTCGGAAGTTTCCTGTGTCATTTTTGCAAAAAAAGCGTCCCAAAACTTGAAAAAATTCATATCGCTTTCCAATATGACACTGCCATCAAACAGCTTATCCAGCAGCTGAAATACTCATTAAAACCCTATTTAGCAGAAACAATTAGCTTCATCACATGGCAACATCATATTCATTTCTTTGAATCATTACCAACGGATACCATCATCATGCCAATGCCGAGCGGAAGGTTACGTGTGGCTAAACGAGGTTATAATCCTGCAGCGCTTATTGCTAAAAATCTAGCTCAACTGAGTGGCTTGCACTACAGTGATAATTACTTATTAAAAAAAGCTTTTTCAATCCCGCAAACCTCTCTTTCTCGACATGAAAGACTCCAAAACCTCAACAACCAGTTTTACTTGAATCATAAATACTACCGCCAGCCAAATTTACCCCCTATTTTATTAATTGATGATGTTATTACTACGGGGAGATCCTTTGAAAAAGCTATGGAAAAATTGAATAATCCTCAAACAAAACAGCTGTTTGGCTTATTTATTGCACAATCATAATTTGAAAAAAAAGAAGAGCTATGTAACACTAGAGATGGTGCGTTCCTGTTATGTACGAGCGTTTTTTTCACCATACACCTCTTGATCCTAATTTTAATATTTTGGATCGCCGACATTAGATCTTGGTGTGCAAGCTGATTCAGTTCAGAAGCCTAAAGAGATTTATAAGGTATCCACTTGAACGTACGCGTTCAAGAGTCTTGGTGACTTGCAACCGACTACTACGGGACGCATCCTTTATTTTCATTGAGTCTTTTTAATAAAGTATCAATGACCAAACACAAAAAAGCACTCTAAATAGAGTGCTTTTTTTAATTCTAGAGACTAGATTCAAGTATTAGTCTACTTTAACTTCTCTAACTGCAGTGATTTTTACATCAACACGACGGTTTTTCGCACGGCCTTCAGCTGTTGCGTTGTCGAATGTGTAGCTGATGCCTTCACCTTTAGCAGTAATTACTGAAGGATTAACACCTTTCTCGATTAAGTAGTTACGTACTGCGTTTGCACGACGATCAGAAAGACCTTGGTTGTATGTTGCACTACCAGTTGAGTCTGTATGACCTGTAAGTTCGATTGATCTTACGTCAGCTGCATTTTTCACGAGTTCTGCTGCTACTTTGTTAAGTAACTCACGACCTTGTGGACGGATAGTTGCTTTGTCGAAATCAAAGAAAGTATCTGCTGAGAAAGTTAAGTCTTGGATAACGATTCCACATCCTGGAACACCATCTTTAACTAATACGCAGTCATTTTGACGATCTCTTACAAATTCACCTTGTCTATCAACTAACGAATCTGTAGCTGCTACAGCTGTAGAAGTCGCGAATAGACCTGCTAATGCAGCAATAATTAATTGCTTTTTCATATAAGTCTCCACTTAATTACTAATTAAAATAAATGTATTACAGACAGTTGTAACAAGTTACCTTCAAATAATACAAACTAACGGGTTAATCATATCTCATTTTTATTAGAATTGATACATATTTGCATCAAAATTCCAACATTGTGGGATTTTTAATACAAACCCCATTTATCGAATTATCGTTAATTATAAAATAATATCTATATTTCTTCTTTATCAACTCGATATAATTTTGCGTAATAACCATTTTTATCTAAAAGCGATTGATGATTACCAACTTCAACAATCTCTCCATGATTAAATACTACAATTTTATCTGCATGTTCAATGGTTGACAATCGATGGGCAATAATAATGGTTGTTTTATCAGCACTCAGAACCTTTAATGCTTTCTGAATCGCATACTCACTCTCATTATCTAAACTGCTCGTCGCTTCATCAAAAATTAAAATCGGCGCATCTTTCAACAACGCTCTAGCAATAGCAATACGCTGCCTTTGTCCCCCTGATAATTTAGCGCCATTTTCACCAATCATGGTGTCATAACCATCCGGCAACGCTTCAATAAAATCACTAGCATTCGCATACTTCGCAGCTCTTTCAATCTCTTCACGAGAATATGCTTCATTGCCAAAACTAATATTTTTTGCAATCGTATCTGCAAATAAAATCACGTTTTGTCCAACATAACCAATATGCGAACGATAATTATCAAGCGCGATATCATTCACAGCACAACCATCTAAAACAATCTCACCAGAAGTAGGGATATAAAAGCGCGACAATAGGTTGGCAAAAGTACTTTTCCCACTTCCTGAAGCCCCCACTAAAGCTACGGTTTCTTGCGGCAAGATCTCCAATGAAATCCCTTTGATTGCATCCTCATTACTGCCTTCATAACTAAATTTCACATCTTTAAATTCAATCTTTCCGGCAATTGCATCTAACTTCACATTACCTTGATCAGCCTCTGTTTCTGCATCTAAAATATTAAAGACACTTTCCGCACCCGCCGCACCACGTTGAAGCGCTTCATTCATACTCACTAAACGTTTAATAGGCGTTAACATCCCCACCATTGCGGCCAATAACGACAGGAAACTCCCGATTGTAATCTCATCACTAGAAGCCTGGCTAGAAGCATACCAAATGACAACAGCAATAAAAATGACTAAAAATACCTGTGAAATCGGACTCGCAATTTGGCTCGCAACCAAACTCTTCATATTCAAATGACGCAGATGCTTATTTACTGTAGAGAACTTTTGATCCATTCGCTCGTAAGCATTAAAGAGTTTAATCTCTTTTTGTCCGCGAATCCCTTCCTCCAAGATATGGTTAAATTCTCCCATATGTCCTTGCATTCTACGAGCAATGCCTCGCAATCTTTTTGAAACGTAGCGCAATACCAAATAGAGCACCGGGGTCATTAAAAAAACTAATAACGTAATCTTCCAGCTACTAACAAACATCACCACGATCAGCCCAGTAATCATAGCGCTATCTTTAATAATCGAGACTAATGTCATTGAACTTACAGCCATTAGCTGCGCAATATCAAAAGTCAATTTCGAGATAAAATAGCCCGTTGAATGTTTATCATATTCTGTTTGTGGGAGATGCAACATCTTGTTATACATTTGTAATCGCAAAGAGGTAATCACTCGCTGAGAGATCCATTGCATGCCGAAACTTCCGGCAAAGTTCAGTGCACTTGTAGACACAAACGCGCCAACGACTAACCATGGCATCACTTGAATAAAGAGAGTGTTTTTCTCAACGAATCCTTCATCTAAAATTGGTTTTAATAACCAAAACAATCCAGCCTCCGCAAATCCCCCTAAAATGACACAGGTTAATGCCGATACTAAAATTAATGGGTATTTAAAAGAATAAGATAGTATTCGCTTATATAACTGTAAACTCTCTTGTTTAATCACAACTTTCTTCCTAATCTAAAAAGAGGAAAAGCACCTATACAGAAAACTATATAGGTGCTTGTATTAGATTCTTCTCATTCACAATCTATCAATCTCGAATCACAAGATTAATAGACAATCTCTACACGACGATTTTGTGCCCATGCACGCTCATCATATCCAGATACTGCCGGCATTTCTTTACCATAGCTACGAACTTTAATTTGATTGCCATTCGCACCAGATTGTAAAAGAAGATCACGAACACTGTTTGCACGGCGCTCACCAAGCCCCATATTATACTCGTGCGAACCACGATCATCGGTATGACCTTCTAACCAAACTCCACGATTGGGATTACGTTGTAACTCTTCACCATGCGCTTTGACAACATCATAAGACTCCGTACGAAGTCGGTCTGAATCAAAGTCAAAATAGATGATACGATCGGCAGTTCCACGCTTACCATAATCGGCATCATAGTAAGTACTCGCAGGACCTTCACCATAACCATATCCCGTTCCAAATCCATCAGCACCCTGACCATTTGCACCGCCACTCGTTGAACAAGCCGCAGCGATAAAGCCAAATAAAACAACTGCTGCACCTTTCATCATTAATTTACGCATATCTATCCTCTTAAAAATCGTGATTGAAAATAATCTGTTTACGATGTTTTATCGTAGATTTGGAGACCAACTTGGTTTACGCACATCTGAACCAATACCATAGAATCTTTGTTCTACATTACCATCAGTTGAAATCATTTTTAGACCACCTCTGCCGTCAGAATAGAGGATCATATGACTATTACCCGAGAAGCTCGGCGCTTCATCCTTACCACCATTCGTCAAACGTTTTACATTACCTGTCGTTAAATCCATTAAAGCAATGCCAAAACCTTGCCCCGGATAACGTTGCATCATCGCTAAATGTTTACCATCTGCTGAGATTGTCGCATTCGCATTATAATTCCCACCTGCTGAAACTCGAACCGCCGAACCACCATTTTCTGGCATTTTATACACTTGCGGTGTTCCTGCTCGATCAGAAGTGAAATAGATCATTCCATCTCTGCCCCACGCTGGTTCTGTATCGATTCCTGGACTATTCGTTAAGCGATTTAAATTACTCCCATCGATATTAGCCGTATAAATTTCTGGATTCCCATCGCGTGAAAGCGTGAATGCTAATCTTGTACCATCCGGCGACCATGTTGGTGCCGAGTTAATACCTGGCTCACTAATCACCACATGACGGTTACCGCTATAAAGATCCTGCACAATAATTTGGTTACGTTTTTTCTCAAAAGATGCGTACGCCAATTTCCGTCCATCAGGTGACCAGGTTGGGGATAAGATCGGCTCATTCGATTCTAAAATCACTTGAGGATACGCGCCATCAGCATCTGCAACGACTAATGAGAAATGACGATTCGTACGGGAAACATAGGCAACTTTAGAGCTGAATGATCCCGGTACGCCAATAATGGACTCATAAATAAAGTCGGCGACTTTATGTGCCACAACACGTTGCCCTTTCTCATCTGAAAGATATTGGAATTGACGGCTTGCACGAACGGTTCGGCTAAATGTATCGCCAACATCAACCTGCAGCATGTTCCCTTTTGGCGTCATTATGACAATAAAGTTAATGCCTGCTGCACGCCAAATACCGCTATCTGCCTGAGATACCGACATCAATTGTTCCGGAACAGCAAGACCTGTTTTAGGAATAAAACGACCTGAACGATGCAGGTCATTATTCACAATCTCTAAAAAGGGCTGACTATTTGTCGCATGATCGACGAGCGCAATAGGATATGCTTCATTAGAAGCCTTCACAATTTCTAATTTCACCTGTGCTTGCGCAATAGATGTGACAACGACTAATGAGAAAATCATTAGTAATAGCCATTGCTGTATATTTTTAATAATGTTTTTGCTCATTCCCTCACCTCAATCTATGAAGATGTTCCTATTTAATTTCGATGCTTACTCTTTTAGCGCCCAGATTCCTGGAAGATTACGCCAATATTCATGGTAATCCATACCACAACCGAAAATATAACGGTCCGGCACATCGACACCAATATAATTCACTTTAAAGTCTTTTGCTTTACGATCATGAACTTTATTTACAAGCGCCGCAGTATAAACCACTTGAGCGCCCATATTTTCAATTACATTCACGATCTCTTTCAGAGTCGTACCTTCATCAAAAATATCTTCAATCAACAATACAACACGATCTTTCACATCCACTGATGGTTTTGCAATCCACTCAATTTCCGCACCTTCTGTTTTACCGTTATATCGTGTTGCATGAAGGTAGCCAATTTGAAAAGGAAAATTCAAACGCGTTAAAAGTTGTCCCGCCGGGATTAAAGCACCATTCATCACGACCAATACTAATGGATCTGACAACTCTAAATCATAGGTAATGGCTTTTCCCATCGCATCATAAGCATTTTGAATTTCTGAAGCAGAGATTATCTCTTCTGACTTAATGATAATATCCTGCGCTTCTTCAAACGTAATCGACATACTATTCCTTGAGTAAATAAAAAATTAATCTTGTAATTATACCAAATCTCCCACTTTTTAAATCTTAAATTGCGCGAGAAGTTCAGTAACTTTTACTTTTTCTTCCGCTTCTTCTAAGGATTTCAAGTGTTCAATCATGGGATGAAGGAGTCGATTAGCAAGCTGCGTTGCCATTTTCTCGATTAAAACTGCATCATAACCACCATCAAGTTGATTCAAGAGACGGTGAATCGCCTCATTTTTTTCCGTTTCGGCATACTGCACCATCGCCTGAATAGAACTGCCGACTTCAGACAATTTATACCACTCATTCCAGCGATCTAAACCTTGCTCCACATATTTCTCAGCCGCAATAGCTGCATCTTCTCGCGCACGTTGATTATCTTCCACAATCTCATTGAGATTATCGACCGTATAGAGATAGATATTTGATAATTTATCAAGCTCCGACGAGATATCCCTTGGCACGGCAAGATCAATCATCAACATCGGACGATTTTTACGAAGTTTCAAGGCACTTTTTGTCATCTCTTTCGTAATTAATGCGTCTTGTGCCGCTGTTGAAGCGACAACAATATCAGCCTTCGGCAAGAGTGATCCTAGATCTTCTAAACCATGCGCATCTGCTTGAATCCCTAAATCATTAATCATTAAGGTTGCGCGCTCGACACGCCGGTTAGCGATCGTAATCTTATGAACGCCCGCTTCGATCAAATGTCTTGCAACAAGTTCAATCGTTTCGCCGGCACCAACGAGTAATACATGATGATTTTCTAAACCATCAAAGATATTCTTGGCTAATTGTACCGCCGAAAATGCCACAGATACCGCAAAAGCGCCAATATTCGTCTCTGTCCGAATCTCTTTAGCAACATTAAAACTCATCTGTAATGCACGTTGTAAATACTTCTGCGCCGTACCATATTCTGTGGCGATATTTAGAGAGTCTTTCAACTGCCCCATAATTTGAGGCTCACCTAAAATCAGAGATTCTAAGCCAGCTGCTACACGAAATATATAACGTGCCGCTTCAGCACCCTCGATTCTATACATATGCGCTTTGGCAGTATCGGCATCAAGCTCTGAATAATTTGCCCATACTTCGCAAAACTCTTCGATCGGCATCGTGAGCTGATAAAAATAAAATTCCGTACGGTTACAAGTCGATAAAACGACCACCTCGCTAGCAATACGACAGGTTTTAGCCATTGCTAAAAATGCCTTAATATTATCCGGCACAAGTGTCGCCCGCTCCCGTATCTCTACCGAAGCAGTTTTATGACCAATCCCTAATACTAATAAACTCATGAGCTATTTATAATCCAATGTAGATACATCCAATGCAAAATTGCCTAAATCATATCAAATTTCAAACGATTACGCATTGCCGCATCTAGCGAAAATTGATCTTACATTCCATCAATCAAGACTTTAAGTATCAAAACACGATTTCAGCAAAGACCTTTCAATGGATGAACCGAACTCATGTCAATTCCCTATTGATCCACGGTCTTATCTTAAATAACGTGAATGAATCCCAAAACTTGTTCGTGAAAACAGAAAAAGCACCTGACGAATGCAAATGCTTTTGCCTGTTATTTTAATACTTAATAGTAATATGGGAAATAAGGACCAAAGCCAAATCCCCAATATGAGTTGTAATGATGGTAACGAATCGCCGGACTATTAAAGCCAAAATCATCATAGTAGACTTCTCGACGAGGATCACGCCAGAACTCATAGTCCTTAGCATCCATCATGATAATTCGCACCTTTTCGCCACCAATAGAAACATCATCCACACTTTTTACCAAGCCGACGGCCGTGAAATAATCACCGGGATAATAACTATTGGTACGAACATTGCCGTAAATATCAACCACTAATCGGTTATCCGCCATCTCGCCACTTTTTATAATTGGATAACCATCTTTATCGAGTTCATAACGCACGACTTCCACACGAACCTTATCACCTTGCGGATTCAGCGTCGTAATCTTGCCACCGAGCATGACTTCTTTACCAACTAACTCTTTATCGCTCATCATCGATACTTGCGCATCGCCATACGCATCAGGATTATTTGTCGAGATATTTTGCCCATTAAAAGAAGCGCAACCAACAACAAAAAGCGTTAAAAATACGGCGCTCATGATTTTAGAAATTTGATTCACCATCATTGACTCCTATTGTTTTCACAATGTTATGTAAGAGTTAATATAGAGCTTATCGATACGTTGTTTCAATCCCTTTTGCTTAAAAAATTTTCAAAATAGACGTATCGATATCCCTAACTGACTTTTACTCAAAAATCTTCAAACGATCCCATTTTGCATCCACTTCTGCCACCACTTTAGGATCTTTTACAATCGGGATTCCCCACTCACGATCCGTTTCACCTTCCCACTTATTTGTCGCATCCATGCCCATTTTAGAACCCAAGCCCGAAACCGGCGAGGCAAAGTCAAGGTAATCGATCGGTGTATTTTCTACCATCACCGTATCTCTTGCCGGATCCATTCTTGTCGTAATCGCCCAGATAACATCATTCCAATCACGGCAATTAATATCTTCATCCACAATCACAATAAATTTCGTATACATAAACTGACGAAGATATGACCAAACACCCAGCATTACCCGTTTTGCATGTCCTGCATATTGCTTCTTAATCGACACAACCGCCATTCGATAAGAGCAACCTTCCGGCGGCAGATAAAAATCGACGATTTCAGGGAATTGTTTACGTAATATCGGCACAAACACTTCATTTAACGCCACACCTAAAACCGCGGGCTCATCCGGCGGTCTTCCTGTGTAAGTTGAATGATAAATCGGATTTGTTCTTGTCGTGATTCGCTCTACCGTAAATACAGGGAAACTATCGATCTCATTATAATAGCCTGTATGATCACCGTAAGGTCCTTCATCTGCCATATCTTCCGGATAAATGTATCCTTCTAAAATGATCTCGGCAGTTGCCGGCACTGACAATTCTGGATGCATGGAGGATTTCGCTACTTGCGTGCGTTTCCCACGCAATAATCCCGCAAAGGCATATTCTGATAGCGCATCTGGCACCGGCGTGACGGCTCCTAGAATCGTTGCTGGATCCGCCCCAAGTGCAACAACTACTGGAAATGGTTTCCCTGGATTATTTAATCTAAAATCACGAAAATCTAACGCGCCGCCGCGATGCGCAAGCCAGCGCATAATCAAACGGTTTTTTCCAATCACTTGTTGACGATAAATTCCCAAGTTTTGACGTTTTTTCGAAGGCCCCTTCGTAATGGTTAAACCCCATGTTACAAGCGGTGCTGCATCGCCTGGCCAGCAATGCTGGATCGGCATTTTTGTCAGATCAATCTCATCTTTCTCAATAATGACTTCTTGGCAGAGTGGTTTCTTCACTCTTTTCGGGCGCATTGAGAGTACTTGCTTAAATTTCGGCAACTTCTCTACGGCATCTTTAAAGTTCTCCGGCGGCTCTGGCTCTCGTAGAAATGCGAGGAATTCACCAATTTCACGGAGCTTATCCACAGATTCTTGTCCCATGCCAAACGCCACACGTTCTGGCGTACCAAACAGATTGGTTAATACTGGAATATTCGATCCTTTAGGATTTTCAAAAAGTAGCGCCGGACCTTCTTGACGAAGCGTACGATCACTAATTTCGGTCATCTCTAAATAAGGATCAATCTCCTCCGTAATACGCTTTAACTCGCCTTTTTCTTCTAAGAAAGCAATAAATTCCCGTAGATCCTGAAACTGCATGCAACCATTCCTTATTATGATTAAATTTTGAATTATTTTAGCACAGAAGCATTTTAAGAGTGCCGCTCTTCCGGCCTCTTTCGCCATCAAAATACGCATGCTATTTAATTACGCAAGCCCGCTATTCATCGGTATAATACGTTCTCTCCTACCCATTAAGGTTATTCATCATGCGCATTTTTGGCAAAATCCTCCTCATTGCAATTGGCTTCATCCTGATTAACTACCCCTTTATCGAGGGAAAATCACTCTACTATATATCGATCGAAAGACCTGATCGCCTTGCACGCCATCTTTTAACGGCATTTGTCGCACTTACCATTATTGAGCTATTTGCATTTACCAAAATGCGCTTTAGAATTCCGCTCTATGGGCTTTTTCTCTTTGGCTCGATGACTTACCTCATCTACTATTTTACAACCGGAAGTGAGCCAGATTATGAGGATTTTCGCACCTTAATGGATGCGCGCGTGATGATTGGCGATGCCGCCCTGAGCTATCAAGGCGCCATTATCAAAGCCATTGTTTATCATATTCCGATTACCATTGGGTTCTTCCTCTTCCCACGCATTTCAATGGGTTGGAAAGGCACATTAACCGCCATCACTCTCTACATCATGGCACTTGCTGGCATGTTGATGATTATCTATAACAAAAGTGGTAAAGGCACAAATGGACGCGCTTCTTATATTACGCCGGTGGCACAGGTTTCTGCATTTACATACTTAAATTTCCTACGCGCAGATGCCGCCAGTTTTGAGTATCATCCTCGCACAGCACCAACATCCGCAGATATTATTGCGCCGAAGGCAAAAAATATTATTGTTGTCATGGATGAATCTATTCGCGGCGACATGATTGATCTCAATAGCCAATTAGGTACAACGCCGGCATTGCTTAATTACCCTCAAGATTCCATGCTGAACTTTGGCATCGTTGCCTCTTTCTCTAACTGTAGCGATACATCGAATCTTGCAATGCGTAAATTGCCGCGCTTAAATAAAGAGCCTAGCGATCTTTTTGTGGATCCAACAACAGTGTGGGATATTGCTCAAACTGCCGGATTTAAGCCATTCGTGATCGACGCGCAACACAATGCGACCGGTCATAACTTCTATACTGATGAAGAGCTGAAAAATGTCATCAACATTCACGGCAGCGCATTTAAAAATGATGGTGAAGTAATCGATACTATTGACCAAGTGCTTGCTGAAACCGCAGAACCTGTCTTTATCTACGCGGGTTTAAAAGGCTCACACTTCCCATTCCAAAATACGGGATTTGCAACGCCATTTACGCCAGCAATGAAAAATACTAATCTCGCAGATGCGACCAGCGAAGAAGCGTTGAACTCTTATAAAAATCTTATTCGTGAAAATACCAATACGTTCTTTATAAAGTTGCAAGCGCTTTTAGAGAAGTATCCTGATACGATCGTGATTTATACCGCAGATCATGGACAAGACCTCTCCAATCCTAGTGGCAAAAAGACCCATTGCGACGCTAAAACCACCTCCATGGAAGAGGGAATTGTGCCTTTCATTCTCTTTGCCAATCCGGATATTTTAGCCGGTAATTTAGTGCAAACGTTACATCAAAACAGCGGTGTGACGAATCAAATGATTACGGCACCGATGATCATGGATTTCATGGGTTATGCGCCGGAAATCGTCAAAAGCTACACCGAATATCCTGCACTTTTAGGCAAAACAGGTAAAGAGATTGGCTTTATCTATAAACGCCCAATCCCTCACTTTAGAAGTGAAATTGAGCGCTTTGATGTCACGCCAGCAGATATCCAACGTTTCCAAGAAACGGGAGAATCAGGAAAACAACTGCAATACAACTTCTTTGAAGATTAATCATCTATCTCTAAATCGCTTATCAGCCAAGCATTGATGAGAGACAATAGCAGAACCCAAAAGCACCTTAATCGGTGCTTTTTTCATATTCTCAAACTTGTACTTATCACCATAAGAATTCCAGCAATCCGATCATTATTTCAGTAGAAATAGCTGTTACAACTGCTACGCGAAATTAGTAAAACCATACAACCACTCTCCCTAGCCGCGCTTCAGCTTTGAAATCTGCTTGCTGTGAACAAAAAAGCTGATAAAACTAGTACTAATCAGAGATCAGTATTTCATCTTCTAAAAACTCATCATCTGTAATACGTTGATAACGGTGATAGAACATGAAAGCCACAGGAATCGCTAAAATTACGGTTGCGATTGGCATCGTGAGCCAAACACCATCTAAGCCCCAATATTTTGGCAAAATAAAGAGAAAAGGTACTTGCAATAAGAGATTACCAATGGAGATCACCAAGGCTTTCTGCCCTTCTCCAATCGCTTGGAAGAACATCGTTGCCGTGACAAACAAACCATCTAAAAAGAGTACTGCTAAGTGCAATCGAAGTGCGTAAGCAGTCACACTTTTAAGTTCCGGATCATCCGTAAACCAACTCGTAAAAAACTCCGGAAATATCAACAGTAATGCCGTGATAATAATCCCGATTCCTAAACCAACATAGACCATTAATCGAGTGATATAACGGGTTGAACGAACACGCTCCTCCCCATAAAATCGACTAATTAAAGGTTGTGCACCATTTGCAACACCTTCTACCGCAAAATAGTAGATCGTGAGTAGATAGCCGGCGATGGTATAAGCTGAAACAGCAACGGTTCCCCCATATTCCACCAACACTTTGTGGTGCAACGTCATAATAAAACCGATGTAGATAAAGGTAAAAAATGCCGAGCTTCCCGTTAACAAAATTGCGCCAATAAGTTTAAAGTCAGGTTTGAAATCAGACCATGAAAGCTGTTCCCCACTACGTTTTAAGATAAAGTAACCGCCCAATGTCATCGCAATAATTTCACCACCAATACTGGCTAATGCCGCGCCCACAACGCCAATCCGAAAATAAGAGATTAGCAGAAAGGAGAGAAGAATATTCACCACCACGCCGGCAGCGATATACCCCGTTGCGCGAATGGGCGTTCCTACATTCCGCACAATAAAAGGCATTGCCAAACTCCCAATCACAAACGGAGAAGCAAAGGCGAATGTACGAATAAAGATAATAGCCATCTCGGCGCTATGATTTTCCACGCCTAGAACATAAACCAGCCATGGTGCTAGAAAATAGAGGATGAGTCCGATCAGTAAACCCGGCACAAACTGTAAAAAGAGTGCTTGCCCTAATATTCTTCGGGCTTTCTCCTCATCTTCTTCACCTTTCGCAATTGAGTAAAGACTCCCAATTCCTACGCCGACTAAGAAACCAAATCCGAGTAAAATGGTGATATAAGACCAACCAATATTGACAGCGGCTAAGCCATCGACACCGATAAAATGTCCAACGAAGAAACCATCAACAATCTGATAAGTTCCACTAATAAACATTGCAAGTACGGTGGGAATCACATAACTTGCAAATAACTTGATGATAACGACGTTGTACCTTCGCACAAAAACCTCGATGTGACCTATAACCTCAATAGTTTACTCCGATTTTCAATAAAAAAGGAGTCACTTTCAAAAATTTAATGCCCAACGCATCTATTCGTCACAATTAAGGCTTATAATAGTCACAGACTTAAAACGAAAAACCATTGATTCTCACATGTTAGCGGTTTTTCGCGCGATAAATTTGTTACTTTTAGGTAGGTTAAAACGATGCTTAACTTTGAGAAAGTTTGGTCACTATACGACAGATACTACAATCACACACGTCTCTTTCCAGAGAGCGAAGCACCCCAAAAAGCGTGTCAATTTGTCGATTCCCTTCTTGCTATCAAAGATGAATACGATATTTTATTGCTCGATGGTTTTGGCGTTCTCAATGTTGGCGGCACGGCAGTACCGCATATGCCGCAAATGATTAAAACCTTACAATCCTTAGGCAAAGAGACCTTTGTGTTGACCAATGGCGCTTCTTATCCTACGGATATTCGTGCGGCAATGTATCCGAAACTCGGTTATGCGATTAAAACTGAACATATCATCTCTTCTCGAGATGCCGTTGAAGCAGAAATGCCACACTTTAATCTCACAAAAGAGGGAAAAACGTGGGGCGTAATTGTTGGCGATGGTGCATTTATCGACAGACTTCCTGGTAACTGCGTTCTACTTTCCAAAGATAATATTGATTTTGTGGATGGATTTATCTTCCTTGCGACCAGTTACTGGAATCAAACTTGGCAGAATCTCTTAACGGAATCCCTCATTAAACGCCGTCGTCCAGTTATTGTCGGCAACCCAGATATCAGCGCGCCGCTTGAAAATTCATTCTCTGTAGAACCCGGATTTTACACCATTGAACTCATGAAAATGATGCCGGATCTCGAAGTCACTTTCTGCGGCAAGCCCTTCCAAAATGTCTACGATGTGGCTTTTGAAAAAATCAGGGCAGCGATCGGCGACTTTGAAATCCCGCGTGTTTTAATGGTCGGCGATACATTACATACCGACATTCTAGGCGGCAATGAAGCAGGTTGTAAAACACTTCTAAAAGCAGATTGGGGCTTCCTTCGTGGTCGTGATCCGATGCCATTTATTGAAGAATCCGGCATTCGCCCTGATTTCATCATTAAGAACCACTAATGGTCCTGCATTCTTGATTGAAAACCTTCAATCATTGATACGAAACCAATAAAAAAGAGATCGTGACAAGTGTTACGATCTCTTTTTTCTAAGCATTTTATCTCAATATATAGTGACATCGACTTAAAACTATCTGATTAAAGATTCTATTTATAAAAGCCGATGCATGGCTGGAGAAAATGGCTGCACTCTTTTTAGCAATCCCGCGCCAGCAGTTATAAAAGCTCTTTTTAAACCAAAACAACTATAAATCTTGCTCATTGCGACTTCAGTTGAAGCAGAATTATTACAGTGCGCTAACGCGATGACTCAAAGCATATAAACATTCACCCCAGCCGCAATTCTACCTAACATAAGCCCTTCATTTATCATTAAAGAACACCATTCCGATTGGGGCAGAATCACCAGAACTGCTGGCGTACGACAACTCAAAAAAACAAATCTTCCATCTACCATTGAAGAACATCATTCTAATTGAAGCAGGATCGCTACAATCGCTGGTGCGCGATCGCTCAAAGCGTGAAAACATACGTTCCAGCCGCACACCTTTTCTGAATAAAACGCTCAACCAATAAATGGCAAGTCGCTTTATTCAAAGTTTATTCAAAACTACCAATTCAATGCAATGCCGGCTTGATGTAAAAACTTCTGCTCTGAATGCAGATCTTCCTTAAAAAGCGGGTGATCTCGAAGCCAACCTTTGCCAAAACTTAGCTTAATCTCACGATCTGCCACCACCACTTCAACATCTGGAGATTCTTGTAAATATCGCCCTCGATTAAATAATACAGACACGCGTAATAACAAGGTAATCAACAACACATATTCCGGCATTCCCACAAAATCATCGAGATCTATTTTACGTTGGTGATTGTAGATAATCGTCGCCAGAATCTTCTGATCCTGTTTACTAAAGCCATCAAGATCCGCATGTTCCACCAAATAGGCTGCGTGCTTATATTGCCGATGATGAGAGATAGATAATCCAATTTCATGCAGATAAGATGCCCACTTTAAGTATCGAAGCGCAACATCCTCTAAATTAACCTTATTCCCCGCCGGATCTTTTAGCATCTTCGCCAACTTCAAGCTCGTAATCGCAACCCTTCTCGCTTGATCTTCATCAGCGCCAATTCTTGTAATCAAACTACTGATTGTTTCATCACGGCGATCTTTTTGCTGAACACGTCCTAAAAGGTCGAACAACATCCCTTCTCGCAACGCAACATTGGTAACTGACATCTCTTTAATCGATAAAATCTTAAAAGCAGATTGCAGAATCACTAATCCTGCCGGCATAACATCAGCGCGGAGCTCACTCAAATCGAAAAATTTAGCAATCTTCTTATTAGAACCTAAATCGACAAACTTTCGCGCCAAACGTTTCAAGGCTTCGCCCGTAATAAGTTCATCTTGTAAACCGATATAAGAGAGCAGCTCGCCAATCGTTCTAATCGTGCCAGAGGCGCCGACAAAACAGGCATCTTGATATGGCATTAAATATCGTAGTGATTGTAACTCCGACGCAACATACATTAATGCTTGATCATAAGCTGCTTGAGAAATTTCTCCATCCGGAAAAAATTTCCGTGTCATATTGACGCAACCTACATCTCGGCTATAAGCTTCTTTAATCGTATTTTCACGACCTAAGATAAATTCTGTACTGCCGCCGCCAATATCCATTACAAATAGATCTTTATCTGTGACATTCGCATATTGCGAAACACCGAGATAAATTAACCGCGCTTCTTCTCGTCCTGAGATAATATCGATCGGCATTCCAAGTGCGGCTTCTGCTTCCTGAATAAAAGATGGATCTTTCATTTTTCGAAGCGTTAATGTTCCGACTGCGCGACAATTTTCCGGCGCAATATTCGCCAGTCTCTCCCGAAATTTTCGTAGACAATGCAATGCTCGTTCACGAACAATCGGATCAATTCCGCCACCATCAAGAAGACCATATCCTAATTGCACCATCTCTTTAATACGATCGAGTACTAAAATCCGGCCATTATCTTCCTGCATCACAGCCATATGAAAACTGTTCGAGCCTAAGTCGATAACTGCATAAATATGATCTTTCATGGTTTACCTCATTTCTTATACGCGCTCAGCTAAATAGTTACTCAGCTTCACAAAATCTTCGATATGAAGATTTTCGGCACGAATTTTTGGATCAATCCCTAAACTCTCAATCTCTGCTTCTGTAAAAAGTGATTTTAAATTATTACGCAGCATTTTACGTTTCATCGAGAATGCATCCTTCACGACATCAAAAAAGAGCGCATCATCTTTAATACCGTATGGATTTCCTTCATAAGGAATCAATCTCACAAATTGACTCATCACTTTCGGCGCAGGATCAAAAGACTCTGGTGGAATTTCTAACAGTGGCACAACCTCACAATAACGTTGGACCATGATGGATAATCGGCTAAATGCAGATTCTCCCGGTTGCGCTGCCATACGTTCAATCACTTCTTTTTGAAGCATGAAATGCATATCGGCAATCATCTCAACATTACTTAACAGATGGAAAATAATCGGTGTCGAGATGTTATATGGAAGGTTGCCAACGACACGAAGCTTTCCCCCTTGTTGGCAAAGCTTTGGCAGATCAACCTTCAAGACATCCTGATTAATCACTGTTAAACCATCTAATGTTTGTAAATAATCAATCAAATCACGGTCTAACTCAATCACCGTCATTTTTTTTGCGGCATTAAGTAACGGTCTTGTCATTGCACCTAATCCAGGACCGATCTCCACGAGATCTTCCCCCGGCATTGGCATAATGCTCTGGATAATTTGGAAGATGATACTGTCATCTACTAAAAAATTTTGCCCAAAACGTTTACGGGCTTTATGTTGCGGTTTATTCATAAAATTCTATCTTACTTGCTTATCAATAGTGTTGATAAAAGGCATAAAGGTATCAAATATCTCTATTGCCTCTTTCTCATTAAGGTTATTTTAAGTTGCTTTCCAAGTCTTGACTAGAAAAAAAGCTCCGAGCCGTTATGATCACTGCCCAGAGCTTTCTTCGTTATCTTTTAATCTTTGCTTCTAATGAATAGTATCATCGGCATTTATTGCGTCCCGACACGTTTTTCCACATAAACATCCGATAACATGCGCTTCAACCATGCATCAAATGTCGCCGCAGCTTTCTTCCTAAAATAATATTCACGTGCCGCATTACGAATAACTTCTTCATCTTGGAAGCCCGTACGGCGATCATCAACTTTAATTAAGTGATACCCATAAGCGGTACGAACTGGCTGGCTGAGCTCCCCTTTTGGCAAACGAACCATCGCCTTTTCAAATTCCGGAGCTAACTGCCCTAATCCGACCCAACCTAACGCGCCATCTTCTGCCGCAGATAAGGGATCTTGTGAGTTCGCCCTTGCGATATCTTCAAAAGAAGTATCTCCTGAAATAATTCTTTCACGAAGGCGATTCACTTCCTGTAATGCCTTCTTCTCTGAGGTATCTTTATTCACAGCCACCAAAATATGACTCACTTTATGCTGTGAAACATCCGCGTTCATCATTTTCTTCTTAATATTTTGGAATTCTGCCGTTTTCATATAGAGATCAATCTCATTTTCTGAAAAGCTGGTGCTTTGCACAATCTCATTTTGCAATCTTGATGCCAGCATTTGACCACGAATATTTTCGCGATATTGGTTGTAATCCATTCCTTGATACTGAATATATTCTCTTAATGTTGCAATATCGGTTCCATTTCTTGCCGCGATATCGGCAATTGCCGCATCCACTTCATTATTTTGGACGTAAAGCCCTGCTTGTTTTGCGAAAACATCTTGATATTTTGTGGTAATAATCACTTTTGCTACATATTCTTCCAACTCTTTCCCAGAGAGACGTTGTCCTGCCGGAATATAGTTCATCTCATCACGAGCAAGCGCCATTTCTCGATGCCAATCTGAGAGAGTTATCACGTCATCATTGATCACAAATGCGATACCATCGACGGTTCCGAGGCGTGCCATTGCGGTTGGCGAAGCGATTAATAAGACTGTAAGCAAAGATAATATACGCATTTTCATAACGATCATTTCTCAAAATTTTCAACAACTTAAAAAGGGTTTAATCTCTCTAAAACTTGGGATAAGCAGAAGAATTTTACCACCTTAATGCAATTATCGCTAAGATATAATAAAATTGCATAAGCAAATTTTTATATATCTAGATTTTGGAAAATAATGTCAAACGAAAATAATACACAACTTGAAGCTTCTTCTACTCCGGAAGAGACGAATCTCACCCCACAAGAAGCACGCCAAAAGCGTATCGAAACATCACAGCAGTTGTTACAAAAATTGTCAGAAGAATATCCGACAATTTTCCCACAACCTAAAGATGGTCGTCCTGTCGCTTTAGCAATTGGTATTCATAAACAACTCATTCCTGTTGTTACAGAGTGGGGCTTTAGTGCCGTCAACCTTCGCTCAGCACTTTCATGGTATACCAAGCAACTTCGCTATCAACAAGCTGTTTTTCATGCGCCACATCGCACAAATCTTGATGGCACTGAAGCGGAGATTATTGATGATGAACATCGTAATCTTGCAAAAGAAAATGTTGAGAAAATTCAAGCAATCCTCACCAAGAAAAATCCTGAAAGAGCTAAAAGAAGAACGGAAAAACGTGCAGACGCACCCAAAAACCGTAAACCTAAAGCGCCACGCAACAGTGGTCAATCAGCACCTAAAAAAGCGGTAGCGAAAGAACCTGTTTCTCTTGATGAGAAAATGCAGTCTCTTCTTAATAAATTCAATCAGTAATTATCAGTAAAAAAGTTATCTATGAAACAAATTCCTATTCGTCTTCTTCAAAACGCCCTTGAGCACGTTGCCAACACGCATCAAGTTGAAATCGATCCAAACCTGGTGCTTAAAAGCGTAGAGAGAACGCGAGATATCAGCCACGGCGACTTTGCGAGTAATATCGCAATGATGACCGCTCGCCAATTCAAATCTAATCCTCGCGCTGTTGCCGAGATGTTAATTGAAGCCATTGGTGAGCAGCCTGAAATCGCAAAAATTGAGATCGCAGGTCCGGGCTTTATCAACTTTACTTTCAACCCAGAAATTTACCATCAAGAGTTAAGTACCGTTCTTGAATCGCAAGAGAAGTACGGTCACAACAACGGCGGTAATGGAGAGAAAGTACAAATTGAATTTGTTTCAGCAAACCCAACAGGTCCACTTCATGTTGGTCATGGTCGCGGCGCTGCTGTCGGAGATTCCATTGCTCGTGTATTAGAAGCAAATGGTTACGATCTAACTCGTGAATTTTACTACAATGATGCCGGCGCACAGATTGATAACCTTGCCGCTTCTGTCAAAGCTCGTATCGATGGCATGACACCAGAAGATAGCGCATGGCCAGAAGATGGTTATCGTGGTGAATATATCGTCGATATCGCCAACAGTTATCTTGCAAAAGAGAGCATCACCGCCGATGATCGTGAGATTACGGCATCTGGCAATAAAGATAATATCCTCGATATTCGTAACTTCGCAGTGGCTTATCTTCGCCGTGAACAAGATCTAGATCTTAAAGCTTTCGATATCAACTTCGATGTTTATTATCTTGAATCATCACTCTATCAAGACGGTGCCGTCGATAAAGTCGTCAATCGTCTGATTGAAAATGGTAAAACATTTGAAGAAGATGGTGCTTTATGGCTTAGAACTACAGATTACGGCGATGACAAAGACCGTGTCATGCGCAAAAAAGAAGGTGGTTACACTTACTTCGTGCCAGATGTTGCCTATCACGAGAAAAAGTGGGAGCGCGGCTTTAAGTTTGTCATTAATGAACAAGGTGCCGATCATCACGGAACTATTTCTCGCGTTCGAGCAGGACTTCAAGCGCTGGATGTTGGTATTCCACAAGGCTGGCCAGAATATGTTCTGCACCAAATGGTGATGGTATTAAGAGATGGCCAAGAGGTTAAAATCTCAAAACGCGCAGGATCTTATGTCACACTTCGTGATTTAATCGATGAAGTTGGTAAAGATGCTACTCGCTACTTCTTGGCAGCAAGAAATCCTGATTCGCAACTCCAGTTTGATATCGATCTCGCTTTATCTCAATCGAGCGATAATCCTGTGTACTATATTCAATATGCACATGCACGTATCTGCTCGATTTTAGCAGAGCGTGAACGTCGTGGAGATACTTTTGATCCTCAATTTGCGATCCAAAACCTTGATAAACTCACAATGGTTCAAGAGTATAAATTAATGCGTACGCTTTCAACCTTTGGGGAATTTGTGATTACTGCCGGTAATAACCGCGCACCACATCTCATTGCGAACTACTTACAAGATTTAGCAGCTGATGTTCACAGTTACTACAATGTGAAAGATGAGGCTGGAAATGCGATTCGTATCTTAACTGATAGTGAAGATGGCAAAGGCTTACAAGATGCAAAGCTCTATCTCTTAATGGCTGCGAAGCAAGTATTGGCAAATGGGCTTGATCTTCTTGGTCTTTCAGCACCAACCAAAATGTAATAGGCGCTCACGATGGTGCAACTAGGACAAGTACAATCTAAAGAGAAGTGGCGGAGAGTAAAAAACTTTATACGCTACTTTCGCCGTCCGCCCACAAAAGCGGAACTTCTCTTTTATGTCATTATTGTTGCACTTGCTGTTGCCGGCGCAATGTTCTTTGCAGATCATGCCGAGAAGAAAGCTGCAGAAAAAGAAGCGCGTAGAATTGCACGTATGGAAAGGCTTGCTGAACTTGAAAGAGAGCGCAATAAGCCTTTCTCTCCTGAAGAGATTCAAATTCCTGAATCAGAGTTCTCATTTTATGAACAACTAGCAAATCGTTCATTTCATATTACCGGCGAAGAAGCAATTGGTGGCACGCATTATGTCGAGCCAAAGCCAAAACCCAAATTTGAGCTCATTAGTGAGTCTTCAGGCTATGAATCTGTCGATACCGAGATCAAAAATGAATTTGCATTAGAGTTACTTTCAACATCGGAAAGCTTCCAAGAACCTGCTCCAAAACCAGAAAAAGGTTCGAGCAAAAAACTCCAAACTGGGAGTTTTTCCTCTACGTTTGAAGCAAATATCCATAAATCACAACTAGAATCTTTAGGATATCAACCTGAAATTCAGAAAGCAGTCGTGAATGGAAAAACAATTTATCGCGTCAAAATTGGACCATTTTCCACCAAAGATCTGCCTCAAGTAAAACGTCATCTTGATGTTCAACAGATCAAATTTATTGAGGTTAAGCCTTAATATTTTTCACTTTTTTCACCTATATTTAAAAACGCAAAGCGCTATGCTTTCCCCGAAAAAATAGCGTATAGTGTTTAGCAATATCGTTTTTAATCATTAATCAGCACAACTTAAGGTTTTATTTATGTCACGTGGAATTAATAAAGTTATTCTTGTCGGACGTTTAGGGAATGATCCTGACGTTCGCTATACTGCTAGCGGAAGCGCAGTAACAACGATTTCTATCGCAACATCTGAAAGCTGGAAAGACCGTAACACAGGACAACAACAAGAGCGTACCGAATGGCATCGCGTTGTGTTCTTCGGTCGTTTAGCAGAAATTGCTGGTCAATATCTCAAAAAAGGCAGCCAAGTATACGTTGAAGGTTCACTTCGCACGAACAAGTACACAGATAAACAAGGTATCGAGCGTTATAGCACCGATATCAATGCGAATGAACTCCAAATGCTCGGCGGTGGCGGAGGCGGTGGTGGCAACTTCGGCGGCGGACAGCCAATGCAAGATGACTACTCCGGCTTCAACCAAGCACCACAACAAAACAATTACGGCGGTGGACAACAGCAACAACGTCAAGCTCCACAACAAAACCAAGGCTTCAATCAACCAAGACAGCAAGAAAACAATATGGCTGACTTCGATAGCTTTGATGATGATGTTCCGTTCTAATTTGAAACAAATGCGTTTCTAAAGAATCAAAACCTAATGATCTGAAAATCATTAGGTTTTTTTGTATCTGTTTTACCGTCTTTTAACGTATGCTAAAGGAAATATTCTGATATTATTTTATAGTCTTTGGGTTTAGAAATAGCGGTGATAACTGCTGGCGCGAGATTGATAAAAGAGTGCAACCATTCCCTCCTGCAATGCAGCACCTTTTAAATAAAACCTTTAATTAGATAATTTAAAACCGATTTCACGATAACGTATGCTAAAAAAATGAAGATCCCGGCAATATCCAACTTATTTCCAAATCAATGGCAACACAAAAAAGCCTTGAAATCAGACATTAGAGCTGCGGTATTAGCATACCGAAAAAATCTCTCGTCAAGCCAAGTTCAAACGTATTCCCAAAAAATCTGTCAACAGATCATTACCCAACTACCGGAAAAGCCCACAACTATTCACCTGTTTCTACCAATCATACAAAATCATGAAGTGGATCTTCGAAGTTTATTGCCGGTACTTTGGGAGCGTGGGGATAAAGTGTATGTTCCACGTGTAACATTAGATCAAACGCTTGAGCATGTACGCTTATTGCCGGAAACCATAATTGAAGAAAACCGTTGGGGTATTCCAGAGCCGGCACTAAACCATTTACCGGCAACTGAAGAAGAAATCCAAGCGATTGAGATCGTTTTAACGCCGTTATTAGTTTGTGATGAACAAGGATTCCGCGTGGGATATGGTGGGGGATTTTATGATCAGTTCTTCCACGAGTATCCCCATGTAGAGAAAATTGGCGTGGGATTCTTTGAGCCAATTACTAAAATCCTTGATACATATGAGGGAGATATTCCGCTTGATCAATATATCTCCCCGATGACAATTACCCGCTTTCATCTCTAAAAATGGTAAAATAAGCGCTTCAGTAATCAACGCTTGATATGGAGAAGCCTGAATGGAAAAAATAAGAATGTTATCCCTATCAAAACTCACGCGTACTTTCTACAATAACTTACTGCTCTACTGCACAAAGATCTTTATTGTCATGTCCGGCGTTGTGATTGCTCCGATGCTACTCACAGGATCATTGCAATTACCACCCATTTTAGGCGCAGTTGCTGCGGCGCTCTCAGACCTTGATAATCACCTGAAAGGTCGTGTCAAAAATATAGGGATGATTCTTCTCATCTTTTTCCTTGCTTCAACTGCGGTTGAACTTATTTTTCCTTACCCTTTTCCTTTCTTACTACTTTGCACTTTCGGTACTGCGGCGCTCATCATGCTTGGCGCTCTCGGCGATCGCTATGCCACAATCGCCTTTGGCACATTAGTTTTAATGGTCTATACCATGCTCACTTTTGAGGCTGACCGAGCCTGGTATATTCAACCCATGATGCTGATGACCGGCGCACTTTGGTATCACTTGATTTCCTTACTATTCCATTTCATTTGGCCAGCACAACCAATGACAGAATCACTGGCTGAATGCTATAAAGATTTAGCACGATTATTGGAACTAAAATCTCGCTTTTTCGATCCCGATGAAGGCGAAAGTATCAAAGAACTCAAGCTCAAACTCTCCATTTCCGGCAAAGCTTTAACGGCTAAACTTGATAATATCCGTGGCGCAATTATTCGCCGGCTACAAAACGAACAAGGACAAAACCCGTTCCCCGAAATCCTCAATTATTACCTCATCGCCCAAACTATCTATGAGCGCACCGCATCTGTGCATGTAGAATATGAACTACTGCACAAAAAATTTCTCTATAGTGATCTACTCTTTCGATTCCAGCGCTTAATGATGCAACAAGGACAAACGGCACTTCGTATCTCCGAAGCCATTAGTAAACAGGAAGAATATGAACATCCCCAATATCTCAACCGCCTCAGCACTCGCCTTGACGAAACTATTAAGCGTCTTAAAAAAGCAGGAAATCACGAGAAAGAGATCTTCACATCGCTCGACAATCTCCTTCATAATCTCGAACAAATTAATGCATTATTCCTCAAGATGCAGAGCGGACTTGCCGAAAATGATCTACTAAAAACCGAATTTAATGCGCTCTTACCGCAATCAACGCCATCATTAAACCTCAAAGATAAAGTTCTAGAATTTATTCAGCGTATGAAGAGCCATCTCACACCAGAATCTGAGGTATTTCGTCATGCGATTCGCATGAGCTTTGTCATGGGCGCCGGTTATCTCATCATTTGGCTCGCCAATATTGGCAATATCTATATTCTCAACGGCGATGAAATCACCACACGAATTTACTGGATTATTCTGACGGCAATTTTTGTCTGCCAACCCAACTCAACTGCCACTAAATCTCGCATTGCCAAACGGTTTTCTGGTACAGTATTGGGGGTTATCATCACCATTGTTTTCTTGCAATTTTCACCCTCTATTTCACTACAAGCACTCATTGTCATACTCAGCGGCACCCTTTTCTTTATCTTCAGTGCGGCACGATACTCTTTTGCCACGGCGCTCATTACGATCATGATTCTCATTGGATTTAATCTCAATGATTACAACTTTATTGCGCCGGAAAGATTGATTGATACCATGATTGGTTGTGGCTTAGCATGGATTGCCGCTCGTTATATTCTGCCTGATTGGCGCTATTACAATCTTCCCAAAACATATGCCAAAGTGGCGACCGAAAATAGCCATTATCTGGATCAAATCCGCGAGCAATATCACGCCGGCAGAAGTGATAACTTGGCTTATCTGACTTCCCGAACTCGCGCAAGCGAAGCTGATAGCGAACTCTCTTCGCTCTTCTCTGCTCTTTCTGCCGCAAACCAATACGATAAAGACCACTTAGAGCAGATCTTTAATAACCTCTGCTTAAACAATACTTTTTTAGGATATCTTTCGGCATTAGGCGCTCATCGTGAAAAAATTGAAGATCATGAAGTCTTAGCGATGCTAGATCGAACCACTCATTTTATTATTCAAACGCTGCAAACGAAGCAATTTGATCAACCTTACTATAGTGCTTTAAAGCGAGAAATTTTTAAACTACAGCACCAAGATTGCTGCACAAATAGCCCTATTTCCACTATTTTATTGCAGCAGCTCACGTTGTTACTGCGCACATTGCCATCCTATTTAAAAGCCCTTTTTAATGCGTAAATAACACAATTTGTCTCTTAGAGAACATTCGAAATGCACGTATTTAATGCTATGATGAGAGATTAATCATTTTAATTTTATCGGCATTAATATTATTGTCGCCAATTAACAATACGACTGTATATTAACCATCGCTATGGAGTCTCAGATCTATTGAAATCCTCAAAGATCATCCTGCTATATCGCCGATCTAGCCCAAAGGAACCGTAATATGCCAAATCGTATTCGCTATGATATTTATCCCCCAAAAGGATCGATGGATTTAATATCACACACTGAAAGTGCGATCTTAAAGAAAACCGCGAAAGGTGATCTTTACCCTCTATTTAGAAACTGTACCTTAGCAGTTCTCAATACCGGCAGTAAAACGGATGATCCTCATGTCATTTTTAATAAATATCAAGATTATGATATTGAGCTCATTCGAACTGAGCGTGGCATTAAGCTTCGTCTTTACAATCCACCGCAAGATGTTTTTGTCGATGGAAAACTGACAGATGTGATTCGCCGAAATCTCTTTTCGGTCCTGCGCGATACGCTCTTTATCGATTCGGTTTCTACGCTATATCATGAATATAAGAATGGTAATGGCTCTATTTTGGAAGATACCGTTGAAACTCGTAACTCATTAACGACCGATTTTGTCTTTGCTATTTTACGAAATGCGAATACCCTGCGTACAGACCAAGATCCTAATATCATTGTCTGCTGGGGCGGGCACTCTATCAATGAAACCGAATATGAATATGGGTATGCCGTTGGACAAGAGCTCGGCGTTCGCCATCTGAATATCTGTACAGGCTGTGGTCCTGGCGCCATGGAAGCTCCTATGCGCGGTGCCGCCGTTGGTCATGCAAGACAATCGAATAAAGAGAGCCGCTTTATTGGCATTACCGAAACCTCCATCGTTGCGGCAGAACCACCAAATCCCCTCGTCAATGAACTCATTATTATGTCTGACATTGAGAAAAGATTGGAAGCCTTTATTCGCTTAGGTCATGGCGTCATTATCTTCCCCGGCGGTGTTGGAACAGCGGAAGAATTCTTCTATATCTTAGGATTATTGCTATTACCACAAAATAGAGATATCTGCTTACCGCTGATTTTAACCGGCCCGAAAGAGAGCGAGGATTATTTCCGCACGCTCGATAAGTTTGTCGAAAAAACGTTGGGTAAAGACGCACAAAAACTCTATGAAATCATTATTGATGATCCGGCAGCCGTTGCGAAGAAGATGAAAGTTGCAATGCCGCACGTGAAAGAGTGCCGCCAGCAGCGTGGGGATTCTTACTGTTATAACTGGCTGCTCACGATTCCTGAAGATTTCCAAAAACCATTTATTCCTACCCATGACAATATGGCGGCACTGGACCTCCATTTAGATCAGCCGAAAGATAAACTTGCCGCAAATTTACGCAAAGCATTTTCCGGTATTGTCGCAGGAAATGTGAAAGAGTTTGGCGTGAATGCGATTGCTGAAAAAGGACCTTTTGAATTATCTGGTGACTCTGAGTTAATGGAGATGATCGATGATCTCTTAAGAGATTTTGTAGAACAACAACGTATGAAGCTTCCTGGCAGCGAATATCGCCCTTGTTATATCATTAAAGGTTAATAGAGATTCCCGTTCATTCTTATAAGCATCCAAAGGAAGATCACGACAGAAATACTATTCAAAAGCTATTCAATAATGGAGTAGCTTTTTTATTATTCATCAGGAACTATCTTCAAGGAAAATAACGACCTACATCATCAATTAGCAAAGTAATATCCTATCAACCAAGACTTTCCCGTATATTAAAACCATCCATTTTCTGGCGCTTCCTCACGATGTTATGCACCAGTACTATTTGTAACTTCAAGAAAAGAACCACTATTCTTATGAAAAAAATGACTACTTTATTCACGACATCCCTATTCGCCCTGCTATTACAACCGATGGCTGTTGCCAGCGAATGCCAATTAATCGACAATCCTTATCTCGCAGCACAGTATTTGAACAAAATAGCGCCATCATTTTAGATACCTTAAAACAAAAAAGTATTGATACCATTTCATCTGAAGCTTACCTTACTCGAATCATCGCGAACACTTCTCTGCAATATAATGTCATGGCTGATTTAAAACGCCTATTTCAAAGTGTAGGACCTGATAATCAAGTACTCGCAATGGCATTTAAAGATAAAAATGAGACCGATTTTATCGAGATCTTTTCCACAGAATCTCATCTTGCCGTGAGCGATGTTGAGGATCTGCAAATGGCGTTTAAAGATAATTGGGATAATATGCCGGCACTTGCGGAATATTTACTAAACAATAGTAAAAAAGGCTCCGTCACAGAAATGCTCGGCATTATTGCGCTCCAAGAACATAGTATTAATTACTTCAAAACTCATGAAAACAATTTAGATGATCATCTCATTATCGCCGACTACGTCGTGAATCATCTTGAGTATCGTCCTAGTTATGAGTTCTCAAAAGCTGTGTATGACATTGCACTTGCGCAAGGCTCTGATTCTCAAAAAGCACATGCCAAAACTCAGCTACAAAAACTCGACGATTTCTTTACTCAAAAGCATCAATAAAGCCACCCTCACACCATTTAAAAAAAGCGTATCTCACATAGTGATACGCTTTTTGTTTATTATAAATTCTCTACCATCGACGATAATGCGCTATTTAGCGCTCTTTCACCATTTTTCTAAACCAGAGCACTTTACGAATTGCATCATAACTCCAATTAAATATTACGGTATAAGGTAAGAAAAATAGCAGAATCCCAATATCCATTAAAAATGCCGTCCACATCGTAATATTCAATAAGCTGGCAATAATAGGAACCGTAATAACAATCAGCCCCAATTCAAAAATAAGCGCGTGAATCACTCGGACCACAAAGCCTCGTTCCTTGAGAAAGGATCGAGTTATTCGATCAAACAGAATATTATAAATAAAGTTCCACATTACGGCGATCGTCGCAATAATGAAGGTCATTAATCCCATTTCGGAAATAGAACGATTGAGCAAAAATGCAAAAAGTGGTGCACAGATTAATAGTGCGATAGTTTCAAATAATATTGCGTGAAAAACCCGTTCTTTTGACGAACGATTTGTAGAATCATAGATAGGAAGAGATGAATGCTGCTGCACGATATCATTCTGTGGGTAAGGTGTTATTTTCATTGAAAACATCCTCTTGAAAAATCAATATTAAAATATGTGATCTTCCCCTTTTTATTTGCAGATAATGAAATTACTTCATTTTTTTAGACAAATAAAAAGGGAAGTCCGTAGTGTTAACGGGACTCCCCAGAAACTTCATTGTAGAAAGTTCATCACTAAAAGTCTAGCTTTCTATTCCAATCCCTTCATATCAATCTTCTGTAAAATATCTCGCATATTTTCAGGCGAAATCTTTAATAATGTAGTGCTTTCACCACTATCATCTTCAAAGACAAGCCCTGCGATATCATGATCTAGCATCATGATCTTAACTTTCGCACTCCCGGAACTGTCAGGAAATTCTTCTTCAATATCCTCATTTGTTTGAATTGTGATCTTCCGAATATGTTGAATATAGAGTTGCTTCTCTTCTAAAAATTCCCAACGATAATGCTGTCTTAATTTAAAGCTATCTACACGATCCTTTAGAATGTAGATATCTAACCCTTCTCCATTTTTTTGTAAAATAGACATATTTAACAATGAAGCATCACCTTCTTCCACGGCAACAGCCCAAACACCATAAAGATCGGATTGTGTAACTTTCTCCTTATAATAAAAACCCTCTTGCTCTTCAGTTACACCAACATTTAATAAAATCCCCAAAGCGATTAATCCCGCAATGAGATATCGATAGATCCGCATCTTCTCCTCCTAAAAAACACCTCAAAAAATAATAGAGATGATTCAATATACTATTACTGGAAAATAAAAAAAGAGATACCGCTTTCGCGATATCTCTTTAGTTTTAAATCAGTGAAGATTTTGGAACTAGTAATCTGTCAATTACATCATGCCAGGCATTCCACCCATGCCGCCCATTCCACCCATATCAGGCATTCCACCATCTTTCGCTGGAAGGTCTGCAATCATGCACTCAGTTGTGATAATGAGTGATGCCACTGATGCTGCGTTTTGGATTGCTGAACGAGTCACTTTAGTTGGGTCAAGAATTCCCATCTCAACCATATCGCCGTACTCACCAGTTGCCGCGTTATAACCGAATGAATCTGTTTTACCTTCTTTCACTGCGTTTAATACAACATCAGCTGGCTCGCCCGCGTTTGCAACGATTTGACGAAGTGGCTCTTCCATTGCACGAAGTGCAACACGGATACCCGCATCTTGCTCATCATTGTCGCCTTTAAGGTCAGCGATACGTGTTAATGCACGAACGAGTGCAACACCACCCCCTGGGACGATACCTTCTTCAACTGCCGCACGAGTTGCATGAAGCGCATCTTCAACACGTACTTTTTTCTCTTTCATTTCAACTTCAGTTGCCGCACCCACTTGGATCACCGCAACACCGCCCGCAAGTTTCGCGACGCGCTCTTGAAGTTTCTCTTTGTCATACTCTGAAGTTGCTTCTTCGATCTGTTGTTGGATCTGTGTAACACGACCTTCGATGGTTGCTTTATCGCCGTTACCGTCAACGATAGTCGTTGTTTCTTTATCAACTACAACACGTTTTGCAATACCGAGATCTTCGATCGTTGCTTTCTCAAGGCTCATACCAAGCTCTTCAGAAATCACCGTACCACCTGTAAGGATTGCGATATCTTCAAGCATTGCTTTACGACGATCACCAAATCCTGGTGCTTTCACTGCCGCAACTTTAACGATACCACGCATGTTGTTGATCACAAGTGTTGCAAGCGCTTCACCTTCAACATCTTCAGCGATGATTAAGAGCGGACGACCTGCTTTCGCAACTTCTTCCAATACAGTAATCATTTCACGAATGTTGCTGATTTTCTTATCGCAAAGAAGTACAAATGGGTCTTCAAGTTCAGCAGCCATTGATTCTTGGTTGTTGATGAAGTATGGCGATAAGTAACCACGATCAAACTGCATACCTTCTACCGTTTCAAGTGAGTTCTCAAGACCAGAACCTTCTTCAACCGTGATCACACCTTCTTTACCCACTTTACGCATTGCTTCTGCAATAATTTCACCGATCTCTTTATCTGAGTTCGCTGAAATTGTTCCTACTTGCGCGATTGATTTGTCATCTTCACATGGTTTAGAGATGTTACGGAGCTCTTCTACTGCCGCTGCTACCGCTTTATCGATACCACGTTTGATATCCATTGGGTTCATGCCTGCAGCAACTGATTTCATGCCTTCACGAACGATTGCTTGCGCTAAAACTGTTGCTGTTGTTGTACCGTCACCTGCTGTATCTGCCGTTTTTGAAGATACTTCACGCACCATTTGCGCACCCATGTTTTCAAACTTGTCTTCAAGTTCGATTTCACGCGCAACAGAAACACCATCTTTCGTCACAACTGGTGCACCGAAACTTTTATCTAATACAACGTTACGACCTTTTGGTCCTAAAGTGACTTTTACTGCGTTAGCAAGCGTATTAACACCTGCAACCATTTTTTTACGAGCGTCTTCACCAAAACGAACTTCTTTAGCCATATCTAATATTCCTTCTATGTTTAAATTCTTTTGTTAGCAGCGTTATCTCACTGATGATTTACGCTACTATGATCAATCTCAAATGTAAGTTCTATCATCTATTTCAATCACTTTTGATTGAAATAATCCGCAATTATGCTTCGATAACTGCCATGATCTCATCTTCACGCATCACGAGGAGCTCTTCGCCCGCCATTTCAACTTCTGAACCTGAGAATTTACCGAAAAGAACTTTGTCGCCCACTTTCACATCAAGTGTTTTTACTTCACCGTTTGGAAGAACTTTACCGTTACCTACGGCAAGCACAACACCGCGAGATGGTTTTTCTGTAGCTGTACCTGGAAGAACGATACCGCCTGCTGTTTTAAGCTCTTCTTCTTCACGTTTAATGATCACTCTGTCATGTAAAGGACGTAATTTCATAGTTTGTTCCTCATTAAAAGATTGTTAATCTAATATGGTTAATTTATTGATTAGTACTTGTGGCTTTTCAGATAACATCATCAAGAGATCACCCGAAAACAACAAGAATTGTTTCTACGATATAATATGTGGGGATGAAAATTGTTGATTCAAGCAAAAAAATCAAATTTACACCAACTGACTAAAAAATAATCAGTTCATTTAATCATAAAATCTCGATATACGTACGTCATCGTTCAGAACCATTTTCAACACGTTAACGATGATCTATCTACTTATTAAAGGCATCCAATCACCACTTCCATGATTACCTCCCTATCAACCGCTTGGCGCAATTTATCCACCCACCAAAAAGTCTGGGCGTTAACATTACCAATGATTCTTTCCAATATCTCCGTTCCTTTAGTCGGAACCGTGGATACAATGATTGTCGGTCACCTTCATAGTGCGAATAATATGGCGAGCGTTGGTATTGGTAGTAGTATTTATCTGTTTCTAGTCGCGATTTTAAACTTTTTACGTATGGGAACCACGGGGTTTACGGCGCAGGCTTACGGTAATCATCATGGCTCTCAAATTCGTCAGATTCTCTTACAAGGATTACTCCTTGCGCTTGGATTAGCATTACTACTTGGCCTATTAGCCATTCCTATTTCCAAGCTCGCCTTTATTGTCATGGATCCTGATCCAGAACTTTATAGTGGCGCTTCCAGCTTTTTTTATTGGCGATTATTAGGAATGCCGGCAGCACTCATGAACTTTGCCTTAATTGGTTGGTTCTTAGGCATGCAAACCGCTCGCGTCCCTTTTTACATGCTCATCATCACCAACATTACAAACGTCTTGTTAACACTGTTTTTCATTACTCAGCTCAATATGGGAATTACTGGCGTTGCCAAAGCTGCCGTCATTTCTGAATGGCTAGGGCTTATAGTCGGTCTTTGCTTTCTCCCAAGTATGCTCAAACAACAATCGGGACAATGGATTTTATCGGCATTAAAAAAATGGCACAATTGGAAACCGCTTATTTTTGTGAATCGCGATATCTTTATTCGTAGCTTAACCCTACATTTCGCATTCTTCTTAGTAACACTACAAGGTACAAGGCTCGGCGGAGATACCGTTGCCGCCAACATGATCATCCTCAATGGCTTACTGATCATGGCCTATCTTTTAGATGGATTTGCGCATGCGATCGAAGCGCTTACCGGTAAAGCAATTGGCGAGCATTCCACGCAAGAACTCTCAAACGTCATGACTGTTGCCGGCGGTTGGGCGCTTATTATCAGCCTCTGCTTTATGATCGGTTTTACAAGCTTCGGCAATCTATTTATCAATCTCATCTCCAATATTCCTGAAGTGAGAGAAACCGCGTATCCGCTGATTCCTTATCTTGCGCTACTGCCACTGATCACCGTTTGGAGTTATCTCTTAGACGGGCTTTTTATCGGCGCAACTAAGGCGCGAGAAATGCGCAACGCGATGCTTCTCGCCTTTGCTATTGCATTACCTGCAGGCATATTATTAATGCCACTTGGCAATGATGGACTTTGGATAGCATTTCTTACATTCATGCTGCTTCGCGGCATTATTATGATCGTTATGGCGCAACGTATTCATCGCAATAATGGCTGGATTCATTCCTCATTATCCTAGAAACCTATAGTCATTTTAGTTAAAAAAAGCTTTTATAACTGCTGGCGCGGGATTGCTAAAAGAGTGCAACCATTCTCTCCAGCTATGCATCGACTTTTAAATAGAATCTTTAATCAGATAGTTTTAAGCCGATTTCACTATATATCATGATTCACTCGATATCACGCTTTCTCAAGGCAGAAAAAAAGCACGTTTAATACGTGCTTTTCTCAATAATAATGCTTCTTTCTTCATAAGAAATGGTTTTTCGACCATTACTCTCTTTAATCGTACTCTTGCGAGATTGCATTCTAAAGAGTGAATGCCGCCTTCTTGAACGAAGTTCTTTCGGCTTCTTCGGCAGCGTATCTTCAAAGATTAAAGGAGCAAGCTCTGTAAGCGCTTTATCATATACTTTACGTTTAAAATGAATCACATCGCGCAGTGGTAACCAATAATCAACCCATTTATAGAGATCAAACTCCGGTTGGTCGACCGCATTCAGATTAAAATCATCTTCTGTTCCTACAAACTCGAGCATAAACCATACTTGTTTCTGACCAATGCACGTTCGCTGCTCATTTGTAGGGTTTCGGCGAATCAGATTGTGCGGTAAACGGTAACGTAACCAACGATCTGTTCGACCTAAAATCTTAATATGTTCAGGGCGTAATCCAACTTCCTCATAAAGTTCTCTATACATGGCATCTTCTGGTGTTTCGTTCGGATCAATTCCACCTTGCGGAAATTGCCAAGCATCTAATTGCCCGATTCGATGTCCCCAGAAAAGCTGCTGATTTTGATTACACAATATGATTCCAACGTTTGCTCGAAAGCCATCATTGTCTATCATTTTGTGCCTTTATCTAAAATTAAAATATCACTCCTATTGTTCCATATGGCGCCTTTAAAGCCAAATCTAATTTCAAGTTTCAACCCTCTAATTCGCAATGATCTCGCTTCCTTGATAGGAAAAATACGGCGCACAAAAGATCACAAATAATCGTGAAGCATTTCACAGACAAATATATTAAAGTGAATAGATATCAATCAATTTCGATAAACGGTAAAAGGAGTCAGAAATGTTTTCATTACAAAATCAAATTGCAATGGTCACCGGCGGCGCAAACGGTATTGGTCGCGGCATCGTCGAAGCCTTAGTTGAAGCCGGCGCTACAGTTGTTATCGCCGACATTGATCAACAATCTGGCACCAATACCGCCAAAGCGCTCGGCTGCGAATTTGTAGAGTTAGATGTTACCAATCAAGCGCTCTGCCAAACCCGCATCCAAGAGATCATCGAAAAGTATGGTCGCCTTGATATTCTCTGCTCAAATACCGGTATTTTCCCACAAGCAACCATCGAAGAGATGACCGAAAAAGATTGGGATTTTATGCAAGAAGTAAATGTAAAAGGGACTTTCTTTGTCGTACAAGCTGCGCTCAAAGCAATGAAAAATCAAGGTTCTGGTCGTGTCATTATCACTTCCTCCATCACCGGTAATATCACAGGATTTCCAGGTTGGAGCCATTATGGCGCATCAAAAGCCGCACAGCTTGGCTTCATGCGTAGTGCAGCTCTCGAATATGCACGCTTCGGCATTACCGTTAATGCCGTTCTTCCTGGCAATATCTTAACCGATGGCTTAAAAGCACAAGGCGAAACCTACCTCAACCAAATGCGCGCAACGATCCCCACTCACACATTAGGTGAACCGAAAGATATCGGCTACGCAGCGGCATTCTTAGCTTCCAAAGAAGCAAAATATATCACCGGACAAACCATCATCATCGATGGTGGACAGATTCTCCCTGAATCGCCGGAAGCATTGTTGTAATCACAAAATATTCAAAGAATTGAAAACAAAAAACGGCAACTTCGAATCGCTGCCGTTTTTTTATTTCTCATCATTCTATTTGTCTTTATACCAATATCTAAAAACTCTCTAAATATAACTCGGCAAACTCTTCTTCCCGAGATAGATACTTAGGAAAACCCCTAACGCGCATAAGAACAGAATGTAATAGGCGATAAACATTGGATGGAAAATCTCGGCAATTACCGGCACTAAAAAGGTCGTTAAGCCGGCGAAGATTGCGTTACCGATATTGTAGGCAAAGCCCATTCCTGTTAAACGAATATCTGCTGGGAAAAGACGAATAATAATCATCGGCACACAGGCAACTATTCCTAAGAAGAATGAGGCGATGGCGTAAAGAACACCTACTTTTGAAAGATCACTACTTCCTAAGGAATGGAAAAAAATAAAGCTCGTGATCGCCAATAATACGGCAAAACCAAAGAGCGTTTTACGCAACCCAATTCGATCTACTAAGATACCAGCAGAGAAGCTTCCCACGATATTCATAAAGGTGGCAACAAGCGCTGCTCTATTGACGAAACTTGCATCCATGCCGAACATATCGGATTTCATCAAATTTGGTGCTAATAGGACTAAAACAACACCGGCAATCAGAAGCCAAGTACTGAGCGTTGCGATAAAAGCTTGCGGTCTAAAATCTTTCAGCACCGTTTTCATCGGCGTTCCGCTATGCAATGATTTCTTCTTCTGCATCTCTAAGAATACCGGCGTTTCTTGCAGGTATCGACGCAAGTAAACTGCCAATAATCCTAAAACACCACCGAGAATGAAGGGAATCCGCCACGCATAAGAGAGCGTCTCTTCCGCCGTGAAACTGATACTCATCATCGTCGAAACGAAATGCCCGATTAAAACTCCAAACGTTAAACCAGCAGCAATCGCACTATTAGCGATTCCAAAGCGGCTTCTCGGCACATGTTCTGTAACAAACACATGTGCACTCGGCACTTCTCCGCCGAGCGCAACGCCTTGCAATATCCGCATCGTTAATAATAAGATCGGCGCTAAATAACCGATCGATTCAAACGTCGGTAATAAGCCGATGCAAAGCGTCGGTATTGCCATCATAAAGAGCGAAAACATAAAAACTTTTTTCCGCCCAATAAGATCACCAAAATGCGCTAAAACAATACCGCTCAGAGGACGGACAAAATAGGCAATCGCATAAGTTAAATAGGTCATAATCGTCGCAATCAGCTCAGATTCTGCTGGGAAAAAGAGCACCTTTAACGTCGAGGCAAAGGTTAAGAATACAATAAAATCATAAAACTCTAGTGCACCGCCCAAAGACGATAACGATAACGTTTTTGCATCCTGCTTTGTTAATTGTCTTCCCCTTAACTGCTTTCTCGTCACAATTGACTCCTTCATTTAATCCAGTTTTCGATCCATCGCCGGCACTAATAACATGCTATCGCCGTAACTGAAGAAACGATATTTCTCATTCACCGCATGTGCGTACACTTCTTCCATTCTCTCTTTCCCCATTAAAGTGGAAACTAGCACTAAAAGTGTGGATTTTGGCAGATGGAAATTCGTCAATAACCCATCAATCACATTGAACGTAAATCCAGGCTTAATAAAGATATTGGTATCGCCGGTAAAAGCTTTGAGTTCGCCGGAAAGACCTGCTGATTCTAATGCTCTTACAGCAGTTGTTCCGATCGCAATCACGCGCCCGCCATTCGCTTTAGTCGTATTGATCTCATCAACTGCCGATTGTGGTACTGAAATCCACTCTTTATGCATTTGATGTTCATTTAAATCTTCATGCCGAATCGGCTGGAAAGTACCGGCACCCACATGAAGCGTGATCTCGGTAACATCAATTCCTTTTGCTTTGATCTTTTCTAAAAATTCTTCCGTAAAATGAAGCCCAGCTGTTGGCGCAGCAACGGCTCCTTCCTCTTTGTTAAATACCGTTTGATAACGGGATTGATCGAGTTCTTCATCACTTCTCGTAATATATGGCGGCAATGGTAAATGTCCATAAGCTTCCAACACTTTGGCGATTGGCGAATTATCAATGGTTTTCAATAGGAAGAAAGCATCATCACGCGATACCATTTCGAGCATTGGCACATCATTAATAAAAACTTGCTGCCCTTCTTTCAACGCTTTACTCGCTTTAATTTGTGCTAAAACTTCTGTTTCACTGACTAGGCGCTCCACCATAATCTCAACTTTGCCGCCCGTTTCTTTACTGCCAAATAATCTTGCCGGCAATACGCGCGTATTGTTGATGATAATTCGATCCCCTTCATTGAGATAATCGATCAGATCTTCAAACGTATGATCATTCAACTTTCCGGCACTCGGCACTAATAACCTTGAGGTTCCACGCACTTTTGGTGGGAATTGCGCAATCAATTCTTCCGGCAAATGATAATCGTAATCTGAGAGTTTTAACATGTTTCTTTCCTAGCTTTTGTTTCGGCAAATTCATTTTGCTCTATTTTAAAAATAAAATCCCAAAGCGCCAAACGCTTTGGGATTTTTTCTGCATTTATTGTCGTGAATTTTATCCTCAATAACACCGTATATCTTAAAGATACGCGGTCTCATTGTCATAAAGTGATTCTTCAGTTTCTCGCTGACGAATCAAACGCGCCTTGCCATTTTCAAGCAGTACTTCTGCCGCTCGTCCGCGCGAGTTGTAATTTGATGACATCGTAAACCCATAAGCACCGGCATGTGTTACCGCTAAATAATCGCCGCTCGTTAATGCCAACTCACGATCTTTACCGATGAAATCACCCGTTTCACAAATGGGACCCACAATATCGTAATTCTTCACTTCACTTTCAGAATCTTCATCGAGATTAATAATATTCATCCACGCATCGTAGAGCGCTGGGCGAATCAAGTCATTCATCGCCGCATCCACAATCGCAAAGTTTTTTCCTTCATTCTCTTTCGTTAAGATCACTTGCGTCACTAATACGCCGGCATCACCAACAATCGAACGGCCAGGTTCAATCAAAATCTTCAGATCACGATCCCCAATTTTTTCAATCGCTTGTGCAATCCATTTTGCCGGATCAATTAAGGTCTCATCTTCATAACGAATACCTAAACCACCGCCCATATCGAGATGTTTCAGATGAATCCCTAGCTCTGATAATTCATCAATAAGCGCTAACGTTAAATCTAACGCTTCGGCATATGGCGATATATCTGTTAACTGTGAACCGATATGAAAATCAATGCCATGAATATCTAATGCCGGCATTCTTGCCATTTCACGATACATCGGTAACGCATCTTCCATGCTAATCCCGAACTTATTCTCTTTTAATCCCGTAGAGATGTAAGGATGCGTTTTTGCATCGACATTCGGATTGATACGGAGCGATACCGGCGCTTTAATACCAAGCTTTGTAGCCACTCGATTGAGCATATAGACTTCGGCAACGGACTCAATATTGAAACAACCGATGCCAGCTTTCAAAGCAAATTCTAAATCAGATTCTTTTTTACCAACGCCGGAATAGACGATTTTTTTCGGATCACCGCCGGCAGCTAATACCCGTTTTAATTCACCTTTAGACACAATATCAAAGCCAGATCCCGCATTTGCGAGCAATTTTAAAACCGATAAATTACTATTGGCTTTTACGGCATAACAGATCAAATGTGGATAATCGCCGAAACCTTTATTATAGGCTAGGTAATTTCTTAATATTTTTTCTGCGGAGTAGATATAGAGCGGCGTGGAGAATTTTTCTGCCACTTCTGTTAAAAGAACCTGATCAATTTTCATCTTTTTTATAACTTGTCATAAAGTGTCCATCGTTATGCGCAGCTTCGCTATTGGCAATATAGAGCGCACCAGTCTGTCCACAACCCACCATTAAAAAGAGCATCGTGAACAATACAATAATTTTCTTCGAAATTTGCAACATGATTGTATGTTTTCCTGCAAGAATCCATCAACTTGAGAAGAATCATTGTAGTACAACTTCCCTAACTTCTCACTATTTCAATCTGCAAAATCATAGATGTTTCATTCTACCGTAGTAGTACTACTCTAAAATAGCGCGGTTTCCTTTTAAAATCACGAAGAACTTCTTTTAATAATCACTCTTTTTAGGTCACAAACAGACAACTTGTTTCAAAACACTAAAGCATGTAAGAAATCTGACAAAAACAGACATTAAAAACACTTTTCCGTAAATTCTCGCTTTTAGACAGCTTTTCACAAAGCCCCTAGGGGGATTGCACAAATCCCTTAAAATTCAAATTAAAGCGAATTTCTTGCTGAAACAGGCGATTAATTTAGCAAATTATGTTATAATTCATAGCTGTTTATACTTATAATAATTTCATCAAAAAGGTTGGTTCAATGAGTGATTTTGCCAAAGAGATTGTCCCGATTAGTTTAGAAGAGGAGATGCGAAGCTCCTATCTTGATTACGCGATGAGCGTCATCATTGGTCGTGCGCTCCCCGATGTCCGCGATGGGTTGAAGCCCGTTCACAGACGAATTCTACACTCCATGAACCAAACCAATAATCATTGGAATAAGCCCTATAAGAAATCCGCGCGTATCGTCGGAGATGTCATGGGTAAATATCACCCGCATGGTGACTCTGCGATTTATGACTCTGTTGTACGTATGGCACAAGATTTCTCGCTACGTTATATGCTCATTGATGGACAAGGAAACTTCGGCTCTATCGATGGTGACTCGGCTGCAGCAATGCGTTATACCGAAGTACGAATGAGTAAAATTGCCGAAGCGCTCTTACAAGATATTGAAAAAGAGACGGTGGATTTCACGCCAAACTATGACGAATCAGAAACAGAACCTTCTGTTCTTCCGACAAGAATTCCCAATCTTTTAGTCAACGGTTCTGCCGGGATCGCGGTTGGTATGGCCACCAATATTCCGCCGCACAACTTGACTGAAACAATCAATGCATCTTTAGCGCTGCTTCATAATTCAGAGCTCACCATTGATGAATTGATGGAATATATCCCGGCACCAGATTTCCCAACGGCCGGCATTATCAATGGTACTCGCGGTATTCGTGAAGCCTATCATACGGGCCGTGGTCGTATAGTAATGCGCGCACGCGCAGAGATCGAACATGATGAGAAACGTGGTCGTGACGTCATTGTGATCACCGAAATCCCTTATCAAGTGAATAAAGCACGCTTAATCGAACGTATCGTTGAGCTTTATCGCGAAAAAGTGATCGAAGGCATTGCGCCGGATGGCTTACGTGATGAATCTGACAAAGATGGGATGCGTATTGTCATCGAGCTTCGCCGCGGCGAGATGGGTGAAGTAATCCTCAACCAACTTTATAAACACACAGCCTTGCAATCCAGCTTCGGTGTCAATATGGTTGCGATCGATCGTGGTCAGCCAAAGCTTCTCAACCTCAAGGAAGTGTTAGAAGCATTCCTTCTTCACCGCCGTGAAGTGATTACGCGCCGCACAATCTTTGACTTAAAACGAGCAAGAAGCCGCGCGCATCTCTTAGAAGGTTTAACCGTTGCGCTCGCAAACATTGATGAAATGATTCAGCTCATCAGAACATCTGCAACAGGTGCGGAAGCTAAAGAGCGCATGCTTGCTCGCAGTTGGGCGCCTGGTGAAGTTTCTGCCATGCTTGAACGTGCGGCAGAACTCAAAACAACGCCAGACGGTTTAGGCAATGTGGGCTTAATCGGTACAGAATACAAACTCTCCGAAGAACAAGCACAAGCGATCCTCGATATGCGTTTACAACGCTTAACAGGACTTGAGCAAGATAAAATTCTTGAAGAGTATAAAGGTTTATTAGACGCAATTCGTGAATTAATCGAAATTCTCGTCAATCCCGATCGTCTACGTGAAGTGATCGAGGAAGAACTCGTTGCTGTTCGTGAAGATTTTGGTGATGAGCGCCGTACAGAAATTCGTGAAGCGGCTGAAGATATCAACCTTGAAGATTTAATCGCAGAGGAAGATGTCGTTGTGACACTTTCTCGCCGTGGTTACATTAAATATCAAAAACTCGATGAATATCGTGCACAGCGTCGTGGTGGTCGAGGTAAATCTGCCGCTCGCGTTGTCGATGAAGATGATGTGGAACACTTAATGGTTGTGAGTACACACGCGCAGCTCATGTGCTTCTCATCTTACGGTAAAGTTTACTGGTTACGTGCCTTTGAATTACCAGAAGCAGGTCGTGGCGCATCAGGTCGTCCGATTATCAACTTATTACCATTAGAAGCTGATGAGCGCATTACTTCAATGCTTCCTGTGGATAGCTATGAGGATGATCGCTATATCTTCATGGCAACAAAATATGGTGTCGTGAAGAAAACGGTTCTCTCAAGCTTCCAAAGCCAACGCTCTAGCGGATTAATCGCCGTGAACCTTGATGAAGGTGATGAACTTATCGGTACAGAAATCACTAACGGTGATAACGATATCATGCTCTTTACCAATACCGGACTTGTGAACCGCTTTAGCGAAGAAGATGTTCGTTCAACGGGTCGTGGTTCACGTGGTGTGAAGGGAATTACGCTCGTTGAAGACCAACGTGTGATCTCCATGATGCTTGCCGAAGATGAAGGCGTTGTTCTAATCGCCACCGAACATGGTTATGGTAAACGCACTCGTATCGAAGAATTTGCAAAACGTAATCGTGGTGGTAAAGGGGTAATCGGCATCCAAACTTCTGAGCGTAACGGTCAAATCATCGGCGCCTGTATCGTTGAAGATGAAGATGAAGTGATGCTCATCTCTTGTAACGGCGTCTTAGTTCGTACTGCTGTTAACGAAGTTTCAACGTTAGGTCGTAACACACAAGGAGTTCGCTTAATTCGCTTAGATGAAGGCGATACACTCGTAGGAATGACGCGCATTGAAGAGAATGATGCGGATTGTGATCCGAATCTTGAAGATTGCGCAGATGGCACGGATGAATCTGGGGCGATTATCGAAGAAATCGCTGAAACTGCTGATGCACAAAATGAAGATGCACCAGCAGAAGAAACAGAAGAATAACTTCTCTCTGATCAAATAGAGAAATTATCATAGATAAAAAGGTGAACCGAATCTCGGCTCACCTTTTTTCTTATTTCGTAATTTACTGCAAAGTTGATTGTACATTTGATGTGGATGACTAAAACTCATTGGGTCTCATTGATCTCAAAAAAATCGCTTAACAACTGCTGGCATGAGATTGATAAAAGCCTGCAAGCATTCTCCCCGCCAATCAGCTCTAAAAGAATGTGGTCACTCTGGTATTTAAAACGAATATCACAACGCCAACCACCGATAACTTAGATTGCTGCAACCACTTTTACTTCGACTTTCCAATCTGCACACATTAATCCTGCTTGCACAGTGCAGCGTACCGGCGCATTATCCGAATCAACCCATTCATCCCACGCTCGATTCATCCCATCAAAATCGAGGCTATTAACGAGGAAAATCGTGACATCTAAAATCTTTGATTTGTCCGTTCCTGCTTTTTCTAACATCTGATCAATATCCGTTAAAGTACTCTGCATCTGCAAATAGATATCATTGTCGATTCGCGTTGGAACGGCCGTATAATAGATCGTATTTTGATGTATGACGGCATCTGACATTCTTGCAGCTTTATTAATTCTAGTAATCATTGATCAATCTCCTTTAAAGATATTATAGATAAATAACATCGCCCATTTCACACTCAAGGCCTTTCCGAAGTCAGCCTTGAGCAAATCAACCCTCTTCTTTTCTCATCACCACAATACGGCATCCCAAGTAGTAATTGACAACGGTTATTTCTGGTGAGAACTTCCTGCTGATTGTGTATGAGAACGTGAAGAATGATTGCTTTTAGGTTTACGCTTTTTACTGCCTTTACCCAGTTTTGTGCGATTATTATAATGTCGATTGTAACGCTTCTTACGTGTTTTCTTCCGCTTTTTTTGATTCGATTTCCGTGTTTTTTGCGATGAACCACCACTTTTTCGAGCAATAAAACTATCGCTGACTAAGCCCAATAGATCAAGATGTTCACGAATATAGTGCTGTTTAATCGATTGAAAAGGCGTATCTATTTGCTCTATCAACAACAAGCGAATCTCGGCAGCTAAATCGAGTTCCATCTCCGGGTGCTCTTCACAAAGATCACACCAAAGAATAAACTCTTCTTCCATCTGCATGAGCGGTGCTAAATGATGCTGACGCCAACTCACCAAGGTTCGATGATTGAGATTAAAAGCTTGGATCGTCTCTCTCGCTTCTAAAAACTCCGTATCCGATAACTGAGATCGAATACTAATTCGCCCATTCTTGTAATAACGGAAATAATGCGTAGGGTCATCCTGATCCGGTTTGATCAATAGCTCATGATTGACTTCATGGGGGTTCTTCGCACTATCTTTATAAATCCCACAGCTATATTGGCTGTTACAAGAACCAAAAAGATTTTTCCATTCAAAGGTTAAACCCTCATATTTTGCCCGCGGATAAAGATGTTCAATATGACTATCATCTTCCGCGAAAGAACGCTCACAATAAGCACAAATTCGGTGCTGCATCTCATTAAGCTTCACCCAAATTTCACGGCGATCCTTTCCCCGCAATCGCTGCCAATTCGTGGAACCTGCATCTTGCGCCCGTAAAATACAACGTGGTGGTTTCGGAGGTCTTACTAACTTTCTCATATAAACCTCCTATTGCTTATCCTTTCGACGATTCTCCCTCTTTGACTTCAGGCGGCGACGAATCCCTTGTAACTTTTTCTGATGCCTGATTTTCTCCATTTCGATACTCTTCTCACCAAAATGATTGGCTAAAAACTGATAGAGCAATCGCCCTTCTTCCGTATCATCTAAGCCATTTTCAATCATCTTCTCCAATTCTTGGTACTGCTGATATTCCAATACATCCGGCACTTCGGCAATATTTAAAATACGTAATAAAATATCATCTGCCGATAAACCTCGCGTTTGAAAATTAGGAGAGTGAACTTTTACACGATTCGTTTTAAAGTCATTCTTCAAGAATCGAATTTGATCCTTATGAACAGTCGAGATCACCTGTGGGCTATGCGTGGTGATAATAAATTGCATATTCGGAAAGATCTTCAATAACGAGTCAATAATTGTCTGTTGCCATGTCGGATGTAAATGAAGTTCGATCTCATCAATAATCACTACGCCGGGACTTTGCCTTGGATCCGCTAAATGCGGATTTAAAATCTCTAAACGCGATAGAAGATCCGCGACCATAAATAACACGGAACGCTGCCCATGAGATAAATACTGGATATCATGTAATTCGCCGTAGATATCTAACACTACGCGATCTTTGCCGGTAGAGCGATCCACAAAAATCCCTGAGGCATTAGGAATCAGATCTTTCACTGTTTCATTGACTAATTTTTTAAGTTTTTCCGCTGTCGAATATGGCCGGCATTTTAACGCAGCGATCTCTTCATCAGTATCGACTAATTTTTGTTGAATGCTACTCAATGCATCCTCTAATAAGGCACGTTTCACCACATCGGCATTCTTCTCTTGATCTAAAAATTCAGCTAACGTACTTGTTAAAAGTGTGCGAAATTGCTCTAAATCTCGAAGCTCTGTTCCTGTTTCTTGGCTCGATAAATTTTCTAACGTGACGAACCACTCAATCATATCGGAAATACGGACTTTCTCATCTAATGCATGATCATAAGCACTTGCACGATTAAGATGTATTTTACGCGCACCACGCACAAAATTCGGACGATTCACACTATAGAAAATAAAGAGCGGCAACGTCACTTCACAACCATTGACGGTAATACATTCCCGAATCACGGCAGCATACTCTTTCAATTCTGAAAGATCCGATTTCTGCTCTTCTGCACCATCTTGTAAGCTATGTGCTAATGAAAAATGAATCGGATTATATGAATCTAACGCGAGGTCCACAGCAATTTCGGCATTTATCTCACCACTTCTAATATCATTATCCGTAATGTGGATCCCATCAATATTCTCACGTCGAATCGCGCTTAAAACCCAAGAGAGAGCTTTCGTCAAACTATCACAAATTGTCGTTTTTCCAGTGGCATTTTCACCAATTAAAACCGTTAAACGATCATCAAAGGTTAACGCCAAATCCTCTAAGCGACGCATGTTTTTAAGTTTAAGATGTTTCACCTTAAAAGCCGCTCGGTTTAATATCATTTCACACCGTCCAAAAGCCGCCTTCGCTTTTTGAAAGCTCTCATGTTCCGCTAACAAATCTTGATCCGTGATATCAATACTTTTAATATATTCTTCAGCCTGACGATAATTTTTTAAGAGTGATAAATCATCACGCTTCGCCGCTGTATCTGAAGTCTCCGGCAACTGATCTTGGTAATCCATAGCGTTCCCCTGAAATATGAGATTGATCTCTTCAAGATATCATGAATTGTCAGGAAGCCATAAAAACCCAGGTGCTATTTAGTCAATAAAAAAGGCATAATTTCACAATATTATGCCTTTCAAATACAATTTCATTTACCAATACTCGATCTTCATGAATTAACTTCTATCCAAATTCAGATCATCATTCTCTTAGGGCTTTTCTCCAGCATTTAAACGTCTTTCAATATCCGCAATCACAGAAGGAAGATCGGCAACCGTATCAATCACATAGTGTGCGCCGGCATTAATAAGTTTATCGACCGCCGCTTGTTTACGCAGATCAATTTCTTCTTGACTCATACGACGATACTCATCATAAGTTGCCCCAAACTCATTACCAGAAACAGAAATTCCCACAGTCCACATGCCGGCATTTGTACCTTCATACATTCCCGCGACGGCATCATCCACTTTCACGCAATGCGCCACATTCATCACGCCCATATCAATCACATTCTTCAACGCCATCCATGGTCCTGGACGTGAGCCTGCGGCAATCTCATCACTAGCGACCACACAATCTGGCTTATAACCGTAACCTTCCGCTGCTGGTACGAGAGCTGCCATTACAGGTGTTGGATAGCCGGAGCAAGAACCAATTTTGATACCATTTTTTCGTAAATTTTCGACAACTTCAATCACGCCCTCTAAAGGTTCTGCAAAATTCACCACCGCTTCAATCTGCAGTGGCATAAACGTCTCATAAATATCTTTTACTTCTTTTTCTGTTGGCTCAGCACCAAACTGAGCTATCCAACGTGCTTTAATCGTTGGTTCCTGCAGTAAAGTACGGATATGATCGATCTTACCCATTCCCATCGGTCCACGAGATTCTGCCAAAGTAATGTCAAAATCATAAGCGCGCTTAAAAGCATCTACAAAAATTTGTGTCGGTGCAAAAGAGCCAAAATCAACCGTTGTTCCCGCCCAATCAAAAATTACCGCTTCTACTTTTTTCATGTTCAATCCCTTCTCTTCATTCATCTCAAATTATTTCTAACAATGTTTTCTTTAAACATCCAAATCGGCTATCTATTGAAACTGATCTTGGAAGAGCTGCTGCAATCGTTGCTGATCACCCAAAAAATTTTGTCCTCTTTCCCCTAACAATGCCGAAGTCAGCAATTCATTCCATGTTGCTGCTTGATAACCATAGTCTTGAGGGTTTGTCTTAATCTCTAAATCTCTTAACCAATCTGTTAATTGCGCCGCGGCTTGCGATAAATCATCACCGAAGATCGTTTGTAAATCCTGTGAAATCTCACAATCACTCTCGGCAAAAGAACGAAGAATCACCGGCAAAGTGAAAGAACAAGCAATGCCATGTGCTGTTCCATGATCTAACGTAATGCCGTAAGAGATATTATGCGCCAGAGATGTCTTCGTATTGGAAAATGCCATGCCGGCGGTTAAAGATGCCAACATCATATTTTCTCTCAATCCTAGGTTTTGCGGATCAAGTACTAATGCTGGCAATGTTTGTAAAATCGATTGAATTGCTGTTTTTGCAAATTGTAATGAAATTAGATTACGATGTTTATTCCAAATACTCTCCATTGCATGAGAGAGCGCATCTAGTCCTGTTTGAATCGTTAAAGATATCGGTAATTCCAGGGTCAATTTGGGATCACAAAGTGCCACTTCCGGATAAAGTTTCGGATCGCTTAAAGAGTATTTACAATGATGTGCTCGATCCCATAATGTCGCCCATGATGTGACTTCACTGCCCGTTCCTGTCGTTGTCGGAATCGCAATAATCGGCAATGCCGATGCTACTTCTAATTTTGATTGCACAATGGTTGTCACAACTTCGGCCTGACTTCTCGCAACAGCTAATGCCTTCGTGGTATCGATCACCGAACCTCCACCGAGCGCTACCAAAACCTCTACCCGATGTTCATACGGCGCAAATGCTTGACAGATCTCCGGCATATTTGCCAAATCTGGATTCTCATATACTTGATTTAAAACGGCCACGCAACCTTCAGCCTGCTGCTGAATACGTTCCGCTAACGCTTTAAAATAAGAATTATTGTATGTCACAATCGCGTAACATCGACCTTGTAATATACTGTTTATCTCTTCAATAACGCCATTAGCAAAGCAAATTTTGACGGGATTTTGAAATTGCCACATTGAAACTTCTCTCTCTTTTAGACATTTGATGAGATGAGAATACCCGGTAATTATCACAACAAAATGACAGCAAAATACGAATTAAAAGGCTTCACGATAGAAATAATCTAATTTCAAAATTTTTATTGAGAAGCTCGCTAACAATGAGGAACTCACCATGCGTTATACTCAATTACGATCTTTCTATGCCGTTGCTAAATTGGGAAGTTTTGCCAAAGCTGCAGATTTTCTCCATATTTCTCAGCCCACAATTACGGCACAAGTCAAAGAACTCGAGGAGCAATATAATGTTTGTCTCTTCTACCGAAAAAGAAACAATAATACGCTAACAAATGTCGGTAAACAGCTATTTGAACAAGTTAAAATGCTCTTCTCACTAGAAGATAAAACTCGAAAAATGCTCATTGCTAACGGCAATCTCACGATGGGAACACTCTCATTTGGCGCAGTAAGCCCTGCAGCAGCTATGCCCATTGTTGAAGAATTTCATAAACGTTATCCGCAAATAGAAATTCAGCTTATTCCAGGGAGCTCAAGCACGATTATGGAGGGAATTTTAAACGGAGAGCTTGATGCAGCAATACTCGCGACTGATGAGAAACATCCCGATCTCAACTCCATTAATATCACCGAACAACCCATTGTTCTTGCTGTACCTAAAGATCTTCCCTTAGCCAAAAAGAAAACGATTACACTTGCCGAAATTACAGATCTGCCGCTCATTCATCGCGATAGAGGTTCTAGTACTCGAAAAATATTAGAAAAAGCGCTACAAAAACAGAAAATCACGCCCACAATTACCTTAGAAGTGGGAAGCCGAGAAGGTGCTCGTGAAGCAAGTATTTCCGGACTCGGCATTAGCTATGTGGGCTTACATGAATTTCAACCCCATCCTGACATCTCCATGGTAAGGATCAAGGACACTAGCCTTGTTTCAAAATCTTACCTGATCTACTCCAAAGAGATGGCGAGTTTACCAATGGTGAAAGCGGTTGTAGAAATCATTACCCAAATGAAATCTGATAAAAAAAGCCCATCTCTTGATGGGCTAAATAAGTGAGGAAGATAAAAAACTATCTTCCCAGAGTCACTCAATATGCAATTTCTCACCAATGAAGTGGACACGAAATTGCTCAAGATGTTTAAAAGGGTTCTCAATCTTACCAACGGTCAACGCGCCATATTCATTTTTTAACGTTAAATATTCTAAACGCTGAGTAAATCCTCCGGTATCATTGGTACTTGTTGCGGCATTAAATCCCCACTCCAAATGATAGATTAGTGTAAATGCTTCTAGCGCTTCTTGCCCAATTAAGCCTAATCTAGAACCTTGATCTTTCATTCCAGTTACTCGGTCACCACGATTAATAACATTTCCCTGATCATCGAACTTCCAAGCGACCGGATGAGTCCCATTTGCGCGACTATTATCAAGACTCAAACGAATCTGCCCATAGACTTCAGTCTGTGCTGAAGCAGTGCCCAAAGCACTCATTATCACTACACTTACTAACATTAAAGGCATTACAAGCCTTTTCCCTACTCTAATTACTGTTGTCATAAACCAACTCCTCCCTAGCAAAAATATGAGCAGCTTCTCTTATATTGATTGACGGAAGCTTTATCCCATACTTTACTGATTAAATACGCATATCACGCCTCATGACTCCGACTTTTAATAAAGTTTCTTTTGGGGTGGTCCTGCGAAGTGTAGTCCTCCCTAAAAATAATACCGATCATAAGTAGAATTTTCTCGTATTATTTACTTAGGAGAAAATAACTATGAAAAAATCAAAATTCACAGACTCACAAATCATGTCGATCTTAAAA
>Ga0079226_10000047_pt1 | contig 69401 bp, 63 predicted proteins | sample Poulit2014_FD_76345 | JGI IMG/M metagenome (GOLD analysis project Ga0079226, IMG submission 76345) | Agricultural soil microbial communities from Georgia to study Nitrogen management - Poultry litter 2014 | ecosystem: Environmental > Terrestrial > Soil > Agricultural land | place: USA: Georgia...
AAATATTTGAATCTGAAGGTTATACAGAATGCTCATTTATAATAGCAAACAATTCAAGGAAAGAGTTATTTGTAAAAAATATAGAATTCTTAAATAGCAATAAATAATTCATTATTCAAATTCTTTTGGGAGTACACTCACTATTAACGCGGTTAACAAGCAATTAAAACAGGCTTGTAAGTTACATGGTATTAAACAGATAACATCACATGCATTAAGGCATACGCATTGCTCTTATCTCCTCGCAAATGACATATCCATCTATTATATTTCCAAAAGACTTGGTCATAAAAATATCACTGTTACTACTGAAATATATTCTCATCTATTAGAAGAAAAATATCTTGAAGAAAATAAAAAAGCAATTGAAATTTTATCTGCAATGTAAAATGTATTTTCGGTGCCATGCCGGTGCCATAAAAAATTGTTTTCTATTGTATCGTATAGTAGTCAAAATAAAAAGAACCCCGTCGTTACGGGGTTCTTACTTTCAAAAAGTATGTAGTTTTACTGCATTAGCGTCCTGGGAGGGATTCGAACCCCCGACCGATGGCTTAGAAGGCCATTGCTCTATCCTGCTGAGCTACCAGGACATATTCTTTTTGAACACAACAATAATTATATCTAACTTAAGTACATAAAGCAATACTCTAACAGTGAAAAATAAATATGATTTTTCACTATAATAAACCTTTTATCATATTTTTTGAACTTTAATTAAAAAATTATTACGGAAATGGTAATTGAATTTAATCTATCCTTAAATAATAAAAATTAGCGCATATTCTTGCCGATGTGAACATGCGCTATTTATATCAAATTTCAAATGTTTCACTTTCAATAACCTCATGGTTACGATTGCGAAAATTCAATTTTGCATTCTGTTTTGCTTCATCTATAAGTAATTCTGCATAAGTTTCTTCAACTTGGCTTCTTGATTGGGAGATACTGCCAGGATTGATGATGTGGACACCACTAATAATTTCGTGTTTTGCTATATGTGTATGACCATAAAATGCGAATGTACAGTCTTGAACACCTGCTTTTTCAGCGAGTTTCATTCGTGTACGGTTTACACTATATAAATGACCATGTGTAATAAATGCATGAATTCCATTTTTTTCAATAGTTTCTTCATTTGGAAATTCCGGATAAAAATCCGTATTTCCTTTTACTTTATGATAATGACTCAACTCACTATCATCAAATTCAAATTCAGAATCTCCGAGATGTACTGCAATATCTAAATCTTTATGATGATCGATAACATCAAACAGAATGCCTTGCTCAGTATGGTTGTCACTCACTATAATCCATTTTGTCATTAAGCATCACCTTCTAAATAATGTTGTAACTTCTCAATAGCTTTACCTCTATGACTAACCTCACTTTTTTCTTCAGCAGTTAGCTGGGCCATTGTTTTATTTTTATCCTCTAAATAAAATATAGGGTCATAACCGAATCCATTTTCTCCAATCCTATTTAATGTAATTTCACCTTGCACTGTTCCTTTAAATTGGACTGTTGCTTCACCAGGAGCACTCATACTAATAACACATACAAACTGTGCGCGACGATCTGTTTCATCACCTAAATTTGCCAAAACTTTTTCAATATTAGCATTATCATCTTTACTGATTCCTGCATAACGCGCTGAATAAACTCCTGGTTCGCCACTGAGCGCAAATACTTCAAGTCCACTATCATCTGCGATAACGCGTTTATTTAACGCTTTTGCTGCAGCTTCAGATTTAATTTTTGCATTTGCTTCGAAAGTATCCCCAGTTTCTTCTACATCAAAGCCTTCAATAATTTCAGAAATGCCTATGACATTAAAATCTGGAAAGATAACTTTAAAATCATTAATTTTTCCTTTATTATTTGATGCAATTACAATATCCTCCATTATGATTGTCCCCTCTTTCTATACTTCTATTTTTTCTACTTCGGCCTTCATACCTAGCCATTCTTCTATAATACGTTCAATGTGCTCAGTTTCTCCTGTAGCAAAAAATCTATGCTTAGGATGAGGTGTATAAGCGGCATGTTCATTACTAAATGTCAACAATGCACTTACTTCACGTGCAGTTTCTAATCCAGAAGAAATAACCACTTTTTCGCCGCCAAAATAATCGTTGATTGGTTGATAAAGTAATGGATAATGTGTACAGCCTAAAATCACCGTATCAGCATTACTGTTTCTCCAATGTTTCAAAGTTTGATGGACAATAATACTTGTGATTGTTGGGTCTTTATAACGCATTTCCTCTACTAGTGGAACAAACCCAGGACATGCGATACCTGAAACTTCGACATTCGGGTTAATATTTTTGATATGGTGTCTATAAGCCTCAGATTTAATTGTACCTTCTGTACCTAGGATTAAAACATCATTATTGTTAGTTGTCATGATTGCTGTTCTAGCGCCTGGTTCAATAACTCCAATAACTGGGATTGCCAATAATGCTTGCAAGTGTTTTAGCGCAACTGCAGTTGCAGTATTACAAGCAATAACGAGCATTTTTATATCAAAATTCATTAATTTTTCAGCTAATTCAGTTGTAAATTTTCTTACTTCTGCTCCTTCTCTAGGGCCATATGGGCAACGCTTAATATCGCCTAAATAATAAATTGTTTCATGTGGTAGCTGACGCATTATTTCTTTTGCTACTGTTAACCCGCCAACCCCGGAGTCAATTACACCTATTGGTTTTTCCATATTTAACTTCATCCTTATTCTTTTGCTTGTATGTTTATTTGTACATTATTGTAGCATAGCAATGATTTCAAAATCATTTTTCAAGTTTGAAATACAATGTGTTTTTAAATTTATGGCAGTATAATAGAAATTAACATATGAGTTTTATTCTACTGTCATGAAAAATTCGTTAAATATATTTTTTAAAACAAGTGCGTTGAACTATAAAATTGTTCTGTAAAATTTCTAAACTAAGCTTACAACTTATCATACTAATTCTATTATCTCATACATAGTGAACATATTTTAATAAACAAAAAGACTTAGCATCTGTATTTAACAGATGCTAAGTCTTTTTTAATTTAATATCTATTGTTAGTTCACCTGGTGATCAGAACCGAAGAATGATTTAAACATATGGAATGATGTTTCTCTGTTTAATGCTGCAATAGATGTCGTTAATGGAATACCTTTTGGACATGCGTTAACACAGTTTTGAGAGTTACCACATGCTTGTAAGCCTCCACCACCCATTAATGCATCAAGGCGTTCATCTTTTGTCATTGAACCTGTTGGATGCAAGTTGAATAATCTAACTTGTGAAATTGCTTGTGCACCAATGAAATCATTGCTGCTTGTGACATTAGGACAAACTTCTAAACAAACACCACATGTCATACATTTTGATAATTCATATGCTGTTTGACGTTTTTTCTCAGGCATACGTGGACCAGGACCTAAATCGTACGTTCCATCAATAGGAACCCAAGCTTTCATACGTTTCAAGTTATCGAACATTCTTGTACGATCAACTTGTAAATCACGAATAACCGGGAAAGTACTCATCGGTTCTAATTTAATCGGTTGTTCTAATTGATCGACAATCGCAGAACAAGATTGTCTTGCCTGTCCATTAATAACCATAGAACAAGCACCACATACTTCCTCTAAACAGTTCATATCCCAAATAACTGGTGTTGTTTTTTCACCTTTGCTATTAACTGGGTTACGTCTGATTTCCATTAGGCATGCAATAACATTTAAATTCTCTCTGTAAGGAATTTCAAATTCTTCCTCATATGGATTAGATTCTGCATTATCTTGACGCTTTATAATTAATTTAATTGATTTTTGGCTAGATTGTTGATTTTGTTCTTCTTGAGCTGCTGTTTCATTCATTTCTTTTGTATCTGCCATAATTATTTACCTCCCTTAGACGCTTTAGAATAGTCTCGTTTACGAGGTGGAATTAAGCTTATATCAACAGGCTCATAAGTGAATTTCGGTGCTTCTGTTTTTCCTTGATATGTTGCTAACGTTGTCTTCAACCATTCGTCATCATTTCTATCAGGGAATTCTGGCTTGTAATGTGCCCCGCGAGATTCATTTCGATTATAAGCTCCGATTGTAATTACACGTGCTAATTCAAGCATGTTCCATAATTGACGAGTAAAGAAAACAGCTTGGTTACTCCAAGTCTGAGTATCCTCTATATCAATATTTTTATAACGTTCCATTAATTCAACAATCTTTTTATCAGTTTCTAATAAAGATTTATTTTCACGAACAACGGTCACGTTAGCTGTCATAATTTCTCCAAGTTCTCTATGCAGTTTATAAGCATTTTCAGAACCCTTCATATTAAGGAGTTGATCGAATTTTTCTTGTTCTTCTTTAACGCGTTTTTCAAAGATACTATCATCTAAATCAACATATGATTTTTCAATATTAGAAATATATTCAATCGCATTCGGACCTGCAACCGTACCACCATAGATTGCTGACAACAGTGAGTTGGCACCTAATCGGTTACCACCGTGTTGTGAATAGTCACATTCACCAGCTGCAAATAAACCTTTAATATTTGTCATTTGGTCATAATCTACATATAGTCCGCCCATAGAATAATGTACTGCTGGGAAGATTTTCATCGGTACTTTACGAGGGTCATCACCTGTGAATTTCTCATAAATCTCAATGATACCACCCAATTTAACATCTAATTCATGTGGATCTTTATGTGATAAGTCTAGGTATACCATGTTCTCGCCATTAATACCTAACTTTTGATTCACACAAACATCAAAGATTTCACGTGTCGCAATGTCACGTGGCACGAGATTACCATAATCTGGATATTTCTCTTCTAAAAAGTACCAAGGCTTACCATCTTTATAAGTCCAGATACGACCACCTTCACCACGTGCTGATTCACTCATCAATCTAAGTTTGTCATCACCAGGAATCGCTGTTGGATGGATTTGGATAAATTCACCATTAGCGTACATTGCACCTTGTTGATAAACAATTGACGCTGCTGAACCAGTATTAATCATTGAATTGGTAGTCTTACCAAAGATAATACCAGGCCCACCTGTAGCCATAATAACTGCATCTGAACCAAATGATTCAATTTCTGCAGATGTTACATCTTGAGCGACTATACCTCTAGCCATATTATCATCGTCTTTAACGATACCTAAAAATTCCCAGCCTTCGTATTTAGTAACGAGGCCATCAACTTCGTAGCTACGAACCTGTTCATCAAGTGCGTATAATAACTGTTGCCCTGTAGTCGCACCAGCGTAAGCTGTTCTATGATGCATTGTACCACCAAAACGTCTGAAGTCTAATAAACCCTCATTTGTTCTGTTGAACATAACACCCATACGATCAAGTAAATGGATGATTTTAGGTGCTGCGTCTGTCATTGCTTTAACCGGTGGCTGGTTTGCTAAGAAATCTCCACCGTAAACTGTATCGTCAAAGTGAACTGCAGGTGAGTCACCTTCACCTTTTGTATTTACTGCCCCGTTGATTCCACCTTGTGCGCACACAGAGTGTGAACGTTTAACAGGAACAAGGGAGAACAAGTCGACATGTGCGCCTTGTTCTGCTGCTTTAATTGTTGCCATCAGACCGGCAAGTCCTCCACCGACAACAATAACTTTCTTCTCTGCCATAAATAGTCACTCCCCTAAATATAAATCTGAAACTTATTATTTTATCTTATAAAAACGCAAGAATAGCACTTAAACCGATGTATGAAACCACAATAAATACTACAAGTGAAACCCAAGTAAAGATTTTTTGTGATCTATCTGATTGTAGGACACCCCATGTTACTAAGAATGACCACAATCCATTCGCAAAGTGGAATGTAACAGACAATATACATACGATATAGAAGATTAACCATAAAGGATTCGTTACAATATCGTGTACCATGTCGAAGTTTACTTCATGACCTAATGCACGTTGTATACGCGTTTGCCATAAATGAATAGCAACAAATATAAAAGTGATAATACCTGTTACACGTTGTAATAAGAACATCCAGTTCCTAAAAGCTGAATAATGTCCTACGTTTTCTTTTGCCGTGAAGGCAATATGTACACCATAAACTGCATGATACAGAATCGGAATATAGATTACTAAAAATTCTAATGCAATTAGGAATGGTAGAGATTCCATAAATGCAGCTGCTTTATTGAAGGCAGCTTCACCTTTCGTCGCTTGATGGTTAACAAGTAAATGGACGAGTAAAAATCCACCAATTGGTATAACACCAAGTAAAGAGTGTAAACGTCTTAAATAGAATTGATTTTTCGAGTATGCCAAAAGGAAGTTCCCCCCTGTGAAACAATTAATTTTTTTGAAATCCTTTTCTTAAAATATATAGTGCGTTTATACTTTTCATTCAAAACTAAAACGGCCAACACTTTATTAAAATATTATATGTTTGTTGCAATATAATATTTTGCCGTATTTTTAAACATTTGTGTAAACCCACCATCGAATATTACACATTGTTTAAAATAAAGAAATTAAATGATAATTTTTCTCAATTAGAAAACGCTTCCACATACTTTTAAAAAAAGAATTCCTCTTATTTGCTATTGTAACACTAATTAAAAAGAATTTGGGCATGAGAATGATTCTCATGCCATAAAAAATAATTACTTTTGATTGTGTAAAGCTTGATATAAATTTTCTGCAACATTTTGCGGCAACCCAGAATCTTTTAATTCATCCACTTTGGCTTCTTTCATTTTTTTAATCGAGCCAAATGTACGCAGTAATTTTGTTTTACGTTTTGCACCTACCCCTTCCACTGTATCTAAGACGGATTGTAAACCTGTCTTTTGACGGGTTTGTCTGTGGAAAGTAATGGCAAATCTATGCACTTCATCTTGGATTCTTTGCAATAAATAAAATGCTTGACTATTTTTTTTAAGTGGTACGATTTCAGCACTCTCTCCATATAATATTTCGGAGGTTTGGTGTTTGTCATTTTTACGCAATCCTGAAACAGGAATATCTAAGCCTAATTCATTTTCAAGAACATCGATTACGCCACTCATATGTCCTTTACCACCATCTACAATAATAAGATCTGGTAATGGAGAACCTTCATTTAATACGCGAGTATAACGCCTACGTACTACTTCACGCATCGATTTATAGTCATCCGGTCCATCTACAGTTTTAATTTTATATTTGCGGTAACCTTTTTTGTTTGGTTTACCATCAATAAACGAAACCATAGCAGAAACTGGGTTGACACCTTGTATATTTGAGTTATCAAATGCTTCAATTCTAATTGGTGTTTGAATCCCCATGTGGTCTCCAAGTTCTTCAATTGCTTTAACTGTACGTGATTCGTCTTTCGCTATTAATTCAAATTTATTCTCAAGTGTTACTTCAGCATTATGATTTGCTAAATCTACTAACTCTTTCTTTTTACCTTTCATAGGTTGCACAATTTTAGTATCTACGACTGAATTAATCATTTCTTTATCTAAATGCTTTGGAATGTGTACTTCTTTGGGTAATATATGTTGATTCAAATCATAAAATTGACCAATAAAAGTATAAAATTCTTCTTCTTCAGTTTGTTGAATTGGTATCATTGTTGCGTCACGTTTAATCATATTACCTTGACGAACAAAAAATACTTGAATACACATCCAACCTTTTGAAACACTGTAACCAAATACATCCCTAATTGTATAATCAGAAGTGGTGATTTTCTGTTTCTTAGTTAGATTGTGAATATGTTGTATTAAATCCCTATATTCTTTCGCTCGCTCAAAATCTAATGTTTCGCTAGCTTCTTGCATTTTTTGCTCTAAATTTCGTAAAATTGTTTTATCTTCGCCATTTAAGAAATCAGTAATTTCTTTGGTCATTTCTGCATATTTATCTAAATCAACAGGATAGACACACGGACCGAGACACTGTCCTATATGATAATATAAACACAATTTGTCAGGCATTTTATCACATTTTCTAAACGGATAAATGCGATCAAGTAATTTTTTAGTCTCTTGTGCCGAATATGCATTAGGGTATGGGCCAAAATACTTACCCGTTCCTTTCTTGACTGTACGTGTCACAATAAGCCTTGGATATTTTTCTTTAGTAATTTTAATAAATGGATAACTTTTATCATCTTTTAATAAGATATTATATCTCGGTTGATATTGCTTAATTAAATTGAGCTCTAATAACAATGACTCTGTTTCACTTGAAGTTACAATAAACTCAAAATTTCTAATCTCACCTACTAAACGTGTGGTCTTTGCATCATGTGCCCCTGTAAAATAAGACCTTAACCTATTCCGTAATTTCTTAGCTTTACCTACATAAATAATTTGATCATTGCGATCCTTCATCAGATAACACCCTGGTTCAGTTGGTACAACTGTGAGCTTTTGCTTAATTTGTTCTTGGTGCGCCCCCATATTAACGCTCCCTCCTTTCAGCTTATCTTTTTAAAATCTATTAATGATAACTTCAACTCATAAAAATCGCCTTAAGATAGTTGATAAACTTTGTATTTATATTTTCACTCATTTTTTTAAATATTATTTGATCATATAAACTATTATAAATAGTACTTGAACTATAAACAACGGATTGAAATGGTTATAAATTGAAAACTGGGACATTAATAAATTAATGTCCCAGCTCTCTAGTGTTTTTACTATAAATGCTTGTCGATTACTTCTGCTAAGTTTTCTTTAGGTTGGAAACCTACAACTTTATCTACTGGTTCTCCATCTTTAAATACGATTAAAGTTGGGATACTCATTACTTCAAATTTAGCAGCTGTTGATGGATTCTCATCTACATCAAGTTTTAAAATATTAGCTTTACCTTCATAATCACCAGCTAATTCTTCTAATACTGGAGCAATCATCTTACAAGGACCACACCATGTTGCCCAAAAATCTACTAAATTTACACCTGATTGGATGTTTTCATCAAAGTTTGAATCTGTTGCTTTTACGATTGCCATAACTGCCAATCCTCCTTAAATTTCAAATGATGAAGAAATTATAACAGACTTTTATACCTTCTGCATATCTTCTTGCTCACGTTTATTTTAATTCTGCAACGGTAACACCAAATCCGCCTTCGCTTGGCATACCGTTCCTATATGATGACACACTTTTATGTCGTTTTAAATGATTTTGCACACCTTTTTGTAAAGCACCAGTCCCTTTACCATGAATGATATAAACTTGTTCGTAATTACTTAACACAGCTTGATCTAAATATTGATCTACAGCAATCATCGCTTCGTCATATCTATAGCCACGTAAATCAAGTTCCATCTTGATTGTTTGACGATTCTCACGTTTAATCATTTTAGCAGGAGTTTCTTTTGTCTTTTTGGTTTTTTCTAAATCTTCTATTGGTAGTTTCATTTTGATAATACCCATTTGAACTACAGCTTCATTTTCACTAATGAGTTCTAACACTTCACCTTTTTGGCCATATGTTAATACTTTAACTTCATCTCCAGCTTTAATCTCATCATATTTTTCTTTTTGTACATTTTGTTTAAGAGACTTAGCTTCATATTGGTCTTCTAACCTTTTCTTTTTATCGATAAGTTCATGTTCTTTTACGTCTGCACCTTTTTTATCCCTAAGTTCACGTAGTTCTTTAAGAATATCATCCGCTTCTTTTGTTGCAGATTTCACACGTTGGTTTGCCTTTTCTTTTGCTTCACTTAAAAGTTGCTTTTCGTGATTTTGGTAATGAGCATATTGTTTAGCAAGCGCGTCATGTGTTTCTTCTGCTTCCCTTACTAATCGATCTAATTCTATACGTTGTTCATCCACACGTTTTGAATTATTTTCTAATGATGCAATCATTTCATTAATTTCTTGTTCATCTTGACCTATCATTGATTTTGCTTTTTGAATCACTTTCATATTAAGTCCTAATTTTTTTGAAATATCAAACGCATTAGATCGACCAGGTACACCCATCAATAATTTATAAGTCGGACTTAATGTATCTACATCAAATTCAACACTGGCATTCATGACACCTTCTCTATTATAACTATAAGCTTTTAATTCAGGGTAGTGTGTTGTAGCCATCACAAGTGAACCAATCTCATGTACATGATCCAATATACTCATTGCTAAGGCTGCACCTTCACTAGGATCTGTCCCTGCACCTAATTCATCAAATAGAATCAAACTATTTTTAGTTGTATTTTGCAGTATTTCTACAATGTTTTTCATATGTGATGAAAATGTAGATAGTGACTGCTCAATAGATTGTTCGTCTCCAATGTCACAATACACATTTTCAAAAATACTTAATTTACTACCATCTAATGTAGGAATTAGCATACCAGATTGTGCCATTACAATAATTAAACCAAGTGTTTTCAGCGTTACCGTTTTACCACCCGTGTTAGGCCCTGTTATAATTACGGTTTCTATATCTTGAGCAAATTCAATCGTATTGGTAACAACAGTAGTTCTATCAAGTAAGGGGTGAAAAGCCTTTGGTAAATATACCGTTCTATCTGTTGAAAACTCTGGTTTGGTACCTTTAATTGAACGTGCATAACGGGCTTTAGCTGTTAAAAAGTCTATTTGCCCCATGATAGACTCTGACATTAAACACGCCTCTGCTTCTTCAGCTACTTGCGTTGTAAGCTCAGCCAATATACGCTCACGTTCTACTGCTTCTTCATTGCGAAAACGGCTAATTTGATTACTCATTTCTACAATAGAAGATGGTTCTATATATAATGTTTGGCCTGAAGCTGATTGATCATGAACAATACCGTTAAAATCTTGACGATATTCTGCTTTAACTGGTATAACGTTACGCTCATTACGTACTGTCACAATGGCATCAGAAAGTTTCTTTTGATTCCCTTGATTTTTAACAATTTTATCTAAATTTTGTTTTATACGTTGCGTCGTTTTAGAAATTTTACTTCTGATGCCTTGTAATTCATAACTTGCATCATCAAATAAATCATATGCATCACATTTTTGATGTATATTTTGGTATAAGTCTGATAAAACAGGAAGTTGTTCCATTCTTTCGTTTAATATTGGGTAATTAATTTCTTCTTCTTCAATTAATAAATTATTATAAAATGTTTTGTATTGATTTTGTATTTGTATTAAGCGCTTAATTATATTTAATTCGCTAACATTGAGTACGCCACCAATTGTCGCTCTTTGAATGAGTGAAGATACTTTTGCTAAACCACTTAAACTCGGCATTCGATGTTTATTATAAATTTGAGCAATTTCATCTGTTTCATTCATTTGAAATTCAACTGTTTTAAAATCTGTTGCAGGTGTCATCTCTACAACTTTTTCTTTACCTAAATCACTCATTGTTTCGTTTTCAACCAGCGATTTAATTTTGTCGAATTCTAGGACATTTAATGATTTCTGTCTCATATAATCCCTCTATTTCTTCAATTTAATATTATTTTCTATAAGTGATTTAAACGCCTCACGTGTCATAGTATTAACCACTCTATCTTTTTGAACAAAGCCTTTTTGCGCAGTAGCCACACCATATTTCATAAATTCTAAGTGATCTGTATGATGTGCGTCTGTATTTATAGTTAGTTTTACATTAGGATGTCTTTTAACTGTCTCTGCATTTAAATCCAAACGTTTTGGATTCGCATTAATTTCTAAAATTGTGTCAGTCTCTTCAGCAATTTCACACAGTCTATCAATATCCGGTTCGTATCCAGGGCGTTTTCCTATAATCCGACCTGTTGGATGTGCAATATGTCTTACGTACGGGTTACGACATGCATTTTCTAAACGTTGCATAATTTCTTCTTGAGATTGACTGAAACTTTGATGGATTGCTGCAATAACATAATCTAACTGTGCTAAGACTACATCTTCATAATCTAAACGACCATCTGGTAGTATATCCATTTCAATACCTGAGTAAATGTCAATTTCCTCATATTTGCTATTTAAAGCTTTGATCTTTTCATTTTGGTGTAATAAACGATCAACAGATAAGCCATTAGCAACCTTCAAACTTTTTGAATGATCAGTAATCACCATAAATTGGTTTCCTTTAGCAATATTCGCTTCAATCATTTCTTCAAGGCTGAAGGCCCCATCGCTATAAGTAGTATGCATATGAAGGTCACCATTTATATCATCTAGTGTAATGATATTTGAAAGGTCTTTATCAAATTCACTACCATCTTCCCTAATCGCAGGATTTATCCAATCTAAACCAAAGTGTTTATAGATTTCTTCTTCACTTTGATATTGTATCAATTCACCATCTGCTTGCTCTATACCATATTCACTTACTTTTTCATCTTTCTCTTTAGCTAATTGACGAATACGTATATTGTGATCTTTAGACCCAGTGAAATGTTGTAAAGTGTGATAAAAGGCAGAAGGTTCAATCAATCTAAAGTCTACGCCTATTGTTTCATCATCATAAGTCAATTCCAAAGACACTTTTGTTTGACCTACAGCAACTTCTTTAACTTTATTTGGTATATCTAATAATGCTTTTTGTACTTTTAAAGGGTGGTTTGTACTAATAATATAGTCTAAATCTTTACTCATTTCTTTATAGCGTCTATAACTTCCAGCAACTTCATACTGTTCGATAGCTTCTAGTTTAGCTAGATAATCATTGATTTCAATATTTAAACCTCTCATTTGATCAATTGGGTACTTCTCTTTTTTAGCGCCTAAAGCTTTTACTGCCTCTAATATATTTTGTTCTGTTTTTTTAGCAAAGCCGCTTAATTCGCTTACTTTTCCTGCTTCACAAGCTTCTTGTAGCGATACTTTATCTTCAACATTTAATTCTTTATAAAGTTTCGCTATTTTTTTACTACCTAGCCCTTGAATTTTTAGTAAAGGGACTAGGCCTGCTGGTACTTCTTCTTGCAAAGACTCTAGTGCTGAGGATTTACCTTCCTGGCGATACTCTTTGATAACGTCACCTACACCTTTACCAATACCTTTTAATTCAGTAACATCTTCTATTTGATCCAGTGGTCGTTCATCTATTTCTAAACTTTGTGCCGCTTTTCTATATGCTGATACTTTAAATGTATTTTCGCCTTTTAACTCCAGATAAGTAGCTATTTTTTCTAATAATTGAATAATATCTTTTTTTGTCATTACATTCACTCCATAAAAAAAGGTCAAGACAGATTACTGCTATACGTTCATCAGTAAATTGGGTATGCCCTGACCTTCTGTATTTTAAAAACCACTACATATTTTAGATAAATCGTGCTATACGTTTAATACAAACGTTGATACATAATGAATATGTAATATTATATATTCTGCAATAACAGAGTTTGAAAGTTGTTGTTGGATAATTTCTAAAGGATATAGTGAGATACTATATAATAGTGTTGTACATATAATAATTGATGATATAACTCCCATTAAAACGCCTATTAACCGACTCAACATATTTAATTCTTTATAATGAATTACATTATCAAAAATAACAATAATACCATAGCAAACTACCTTCGTAATAGTCGCTACTATTAAAAATGCGATAATATGTTCGAATCGTTGCTGTAGATTATCAAATTGAAAAGCGTAATTCAAATCATACGCTTGGGTTTTAGGGAATGGTATAAATAAGTCTAATCGTTGTGATATTTGCATATAAAATTGGTACGCTACCCATAATGAAAATAATGTAGCACTTATATGTAACGTGCTTAGCCATACGCCTCTTCTAAATCCTATCAATCCTATGTATATAAAAATAATTACAATTAAAATATCAAAAAGCATTATTCATCACTATTTTTCAATTGCTTTAATTCTTGTTGCAAGCGATAATTTTCTTCTTCTAATTGGACTTTTTCATGCATAATATTCACTGCTGTAAGTATTGCTTTTCTTGTCGTGTCTAGACCAGCACTCTTACTTCCCAGCTCTTTAATCCTTTCATCTACGAGATGTGCTACATAACGGATATGCTCAGGATTATCTTCTCCGACAATTGTATAACGTTGATCATTTATAGTGACGTTAATCCGATTTTTAAACTCTCCCATATAATAACTCCTGACTTTTATTTATATTTCTAAATTCATTTTCTAATTGTTTTATTAAGTGTTTAATATACTAATTTATACTATTTATCACGAACCATTATACACGACAAAATATTATTTTGTAAGAGGTGTGATTTGTAATATTTGAAATATATGTTATTTCTCACATTTTTAACATTGTAATTGAATAATATTCTTTGAATCATTGATTGATCAACAAGTAGCTCGGTTAATTATACTTGTGATATGATATGCATTGTCTAAATAAATAAAATAAGTAATACAGATAAAGTGAGGCCAAAACATGACAAATGTTGTACTTAAACTAACAAATAATGAAATTCAACAATTAATGTCTAAGACTCGATTTGACACATCAAATGTTTCTCAAGGCATGAAAGCTAAATCAAAATATAAAAACACATCAATTTCAATTTATAACTCAAATAAAGTCATGTTCCAAGGTAAAGATGCAGAAAGTATAGCGGCTCAATTATTGCCAAATAAGCTCCAACCAAGTAAAGGAACATCGAAGACTTCCAAGAATACTTCAAGCACTAAACAGGTCATTCCATATAACAACTACCAATGTATCGGTAGTGACGAAGCAGGCAGTGGTGATTATTTCGGACCACTTACTGTCTGTGCTGCATACGTTTCAAAGAAAAACGTTCAAATATTAAAAACGCTCGGTGTTGATGACTCCAAAAGACTAACCGACGAAAAAATTATAGAGTTGGCTGAACAAATTGTGACATTTATTCCCCACTCACTTTTAACAATGAATAACGAAAAATATAATGAAAAACAAAAATCTGGTTGGTCACAAGTTAAAATGAAAGCTGTGTTACATAACGAAGCAATTAAAAATGTAACTCAAAAAATAGACACTACTGAATTAGATTATATTGTTATCGATCAATTTGCAGAACCAGGCGTTTATAAACGTTACGCACTATCAGACTTACCATTCAGTACAAAAACAAAATTCGAAACAAAGGGTGAGTCTAAATCGATTGCAATTGCAGCTGCCAGCATTATTTCACGTTATGCATTTGTTAAAAATATGGATAGACTTTCACGTTCAACAAAAACTGCTATACCTAAAGGAGCAAGTAATAAAGTTGACCTTGCTGCAGCTAAAATTATTGAACGCAAAGGAATTGATTATTTAGACTCTATTACTAAAAAACATTTCGCTAATCGTACAAAAGCGGAAAAATTAGTGCAAAAGAAATACCATTAACTAACAAAAACCTTGGTAGACCATTCATGATGGCTACCAAGGTTTTTAATATTATCTAATTGTTGCACCTTCTGCTTGTAAAGCAGCTAAAATGTCTTCATGTACAGCGTTAACTTTATCATCTGTAAGTGTTTGCTGTGTATCTAAATATGCTAAACGTATTGCGATTGATTTTTCATCCTCAGCAACATGCTCGCCTTCATAAACATCGAAGACTTCAGCATTCTGTAAAATGTCTCCCCCATGATTTTTTATAACTTTAACTAATTTTGCTGATGGTATCGAACGATTAATAACAAGAGCAATGTCTCTCGATACACCAGGGAATCTTGGGATAGGTTGATAATTAATATAACCAACTGCTACAGCCATTAATTTTTCGTAGTTTAATTCAAAAACGTATGTGCGTTTTAAGTCATTATCTTTTTCAACTTGAGGGTGTAACTCTCCCACAAATCCAACTACCTCATCATTAAGTTTCACCATTGCAGTTCTACCAGGATGCAAACCATCTACGTTGCCAGATTCGTATTCAAAATGAATATCTAATTTTTCTGCAATACGATCTACAATGCCTTTAGCAACAAAGAAATCAATCTCTTCTTTTTTACCTTGCCAAGCATTAACGGTGTAATCTCCTGACATTATACCACTTAAATATTCGACTTCATCTGGTAATTCACCTTCGCCATTACCAAAGAAGACTCGTCCTAATTCATACAAACGCACATCATTATTTTTACGTGCAACGTTATATGAAGCAGCATCAATTAAATGAGGAATCAAACTTTGACGTAATGTAGAATGCGCTTCACTCATAGGCATTAACAATTCGATTGTTGAACGATTTTGTAATGCGAAATCTTGCGCTCTTGTTTTATCAACTAATGAATAGTTGATTGCTTGGCTCAAACCTGCCCCTTCCAAGGTTGCTTTTACAACACGAGATTTACTTTGTCTATCTGTTAAAGACCCAGGCGTCACATGGTCAAATACAGGTAATGTTGAAGGAATTTCATCATAACCATAAATACGAGCGATTTCCTCAATTAAATCTTCTTTTATCGAAATATCTTTACGTCTTGAAGGCACCATGACAGTTAATACATCTTCATTTCTAGATGTTTCGAAACCTAATTGTACAAAAATGGCTTCAATATCTTCTGCTAATAGTTCAAAACCAACTGTCTTATTCACTTTATCAATAGAGATTTCTATTGGTGTTACGAATTGACCTAAATCACCTTCTGCCACGCGTCCTTGTGTTACATTACCACCTGCATATGTTTGAAGTAAATAACAAGCTCTATCTACCGCTTCATCTACAAATTCTGTAGCAATGCCTTTTTCAAAACGACTAGAAGCTTCACTTCTTAAGTTTAATCTTCTTGAAGTATGTCTGATTGAAACAGGGTCAAAAATAGCTCCTTCAATTACGACATTCGTTGTTGCTTCTGTTACCTCAGAAAAATCGCCACCCATAACACCAGCAATTGCTATTGGAGTTTCACCATTTGTAATAACAATATCATTGTCTTTCAATATTCTTAGTTGTTCATCTAAAGTTGTCATTGTTTCATCTGCATGTGCTTGGCGTACCTCTATCTGGCTTGAACCAATTTGATCTTTATCAAACATGTGTAATGGCTGTCCATATTCTATAAGTACGTAATTTGAAATATCCACTACATTATTGATTGGTCGGATACCTGCTTTAATTAAACGCATTTGCATCCATTCTGGAGATGGTCCAATTGTTAAATCATTCACTACTCTAGCACTATAATACGGTACTTTATCTTTATTTTTAATGTTCACACTGATTTCATCTAACGCTTGCTCTGAAACCTCATTACTTTTAGTCTCTGGCTTGTGCATTGATACATTATAAAGCGCAGCAGTCTCATATGCAGTGCCAATCATGCTCAATGCATCCGCTCTATTTGGAGTAAGATCAAATTCCATAACTTGATCGTTTAAATAAAAAGCAGTTAAAGCATCTGTACCTGGTTTGACTTCAGACGAGAATACATAAATACCGTCTTCAAATTGTTTAGGTACAAGATTACTTGGAACACCTATTTCTTGAAGTGAGCAAATCATGCCTTCTGAACGTTCACCACGTAATTTAGCACGCTTGATTTTAACACCGCCAGGTAATCGGCCACCTACTGAGGCAACAATGACTGTTTGGCCTGCGTCAATGTTAGGAGCGCCACATACTATTTGAACTGGCCCATCTTCACCAATATCTACTAAACATACATTCAATTTATCAGCATTTGGATGAGGCGTTTTAGATTGCACATATCCGACAATTAAGTTTTTAATTTCTTTCGTATAATCTACAACGTCATCTACTTCAATACCAGTTCGTGTAATTTTTTCTGCTAACACATTAACTGGTTCATTAATTTCTACATAACTTTCTAACCATTCTTTTGAAATAAACATTATTTTTCACCTCTATCTTCTACTGCTTTAAATTGATCTAAGAAACGTACATCATTTGTATAGAAATGACGTATATCTTCAATACCGTATTTCAACATTGCAATACGATCAGGTCCCATACCAAATGCAAAGCCAGTATATTTATTTGAATCGAATCCAGCCATTTCTAACACATTAGGATGTACCATACCAGCACCTAGTATTTCAATCCACCCAGTATGCTTACATACATTACAGCCTTCACCTTTACATTTGAAACATGACACATCGACTTCTACTGAAGGTTCTGTGAATGGGAAATAACTAGGACGTAAACGAATTTCTCTATCTTCACCAAATAATTGTTTAGCCAATAATTCTAATGTACCCTTAAGATCGCTCATTGTAATATTTTCATCTACAACTAGCCCTTCAATCTGTGTAAATTGATGACTGTGTGTCGCGTCGTCAGAATCACGGCGATATACCTTACCAGGGCACAAGATTTTAACTGGACCTTCCCCATTGCGTTGTTCCATCGTTCTCGCTTGTACTGGAGAAGTATGTGTACGCATTAATATTTCATCTGTAATATAAAAACTATCTTGCATGTCTCTTGCTGGGTGAGATTTAGGTAAATTTAAAGCTTCAAAGTTATAATAGTCTTTTTCCACTTCATAACCGTCGACTATTTCATAACCTAACCCTAAGAATAAATCTTCTATTTCTTCAATAGTTCTTGTTAACGGATGTTTAGAACCTATCGAAATTTTACGACCGGGTAATGTTACATCAATTTGCTCTTCTTTTAGTTGTTGTTCTAACTGTTCATGCGCTAAAAGTTCACGTCTTGATTCAATTTCACCTTCAATTGCTTGTCTTACTTCGTTTACTTGTTGACCATAAGCTGGTTTTTCTTCATTTGATAAATCTTTCATATGCTTCATTAAACCAGTAACAGAACCTTTTTTACCTAAATATTTAACTTTAACACCTTGTAATTCTTTTTCATTTTGAGCTCCATTAATATCGATTAACGCTTGTTGCTTAATCTCAGTCATCTCTGTAGTTTGTTCCATACTTAGCCCTCCTATTTAAAAACGAATAATGTCATGATAATTTGTAAAAACGCAAAAAAAGACTTTCATCCCTTGAAACTGGGACGAAAGCCTTCCGTGGTACCACCCAAATTTATGCCTACGCATACACTTGTTGTCTTTGATAACGGATTGAGTTTCCGACTTAAATTTCTTTAAGTAACCAAAAAGGTGAAAAAACTAAATACAGCGGATTATCTTTCAGTCTATGGACAATCTCCCTTACACAACTGTATGTACTTAGTTTATGTCTTTTTAACGGTTAATATTTACTTTGTCATATCATTATCTATATTATATACGATACTTTATTAAAGGGTCAACCTTTCAAATGATACATCACAATACTTCCGGCAATGGCAACATTTAAACTTTCTGCTTTGCCGTATATAGGTATTGTTAAATTTTGCGTTGTTTTATCTAACAACTCAGGTTTGACACCCTCTCCCTCATTACCTAACAATAATGCAAATTTTTCTTGATTTTGAATTTGATTATAAGCAATAGCATTTTCTAATGCGGTGCCATACACTTCACCATCAAATTCGTCTATAAACGTAGCTAAATCTTTTGAAACGATTGGAATATGGAACACACTGCCTTGACTTGCACGCATTACTTTATCTTGATAAGGATCTGCTGTTCCCTTTTCAAGTACAACCAAATCTAACCCTGCAGCATCGGCAGTACGAATTAGCGTTCCTAAATTGCCTGGATCTTGAATACAATCTATCAATAAGACTTGTTGAGCTGTTGCCATTTCGTGAATAGGTTTTTCAATTACTGCAAAAAAACCTTGTGGTGTCACTGTGCCTGATAACGCTTCAGCCACTTTTAAATTAATCTCAAATACTTCTTTGGCGTGATTGATTAATCCCTCGTCAAGTCTGTCTATATCAACTACATACAATTGTTGAATATTTAGGTTGCTCTTATATGCTTCTTCAATTAAATGATAGCCTTCGATAAGCGCTAACCCGGTCTTATCTCTTTCACGTTTCTTTTTCAATTTAATTGCATTTTTAACTTTACTATTTTGAGCTGAAGTAATCATTTCCATAGCATAGCCTCTTTACTTTATATTTTTAACTTTTAAATTTATGTCTAATCGTTATACCAATGTTTTTAACAAATGAAGATAGGTGATTTTCAGCTTCTAATAAAACATTATCTCCTGTATAGGTTACTATATCACCTTTAACCGGTGAAGCGTTATTTAAAAACTTCACCTTTAGTGTCTGAGTTACTTTCATATCCTTTTTATTCATTACTTGGAAGTGTACATGTGGCTCCGAAGAATTTCCAGAATTACCAACGTTAGCAATATGTTGACCACGCATCAATGTATCGCCTTCCTCAATTTTAAATGAATTAGGTTTTATATGTGCAATCATGCTATATTCATTTCTAGCATGCTTTATGATAATATAATTACCTTTAGGATACTTTGTATTATATTCACCAGGAATACAGTCCGGGATGTTATCTACAATTTTTTCTACCACTCCATTTGCTGGCGCTAAAATAGGTTCACCATAGCCGAAATAATCTTCACAACGCGAAGCGTCTCCCATATATGTAAAACCTTCTTTTATTTTTACAAAATCAAAACCATTGCGTTGATTTTTATAGCCATAGTGATAATTTAACAACTCATTGTCTCCACCAGAATAAACAAGCCAATCCTCTTGCAAGGGTATAGTATAACTATATTTAGAATATTTAATTGTATGTGAGTGTTTAATTGGTATCAACGCTAACCCTATAATCTCTTGATATTTATTTAAAATCACACTCACACCTGTCTCCATGTCAGTATCAAACCAAATATACTCATCTTGACGATTAATATGTAAATGTTTATATAATCTATTCGTACCTCTAATACTATTATATGCACTTAACAATTTTTTTAATTCTTTATAAGAAGAAACTTCTTGAAAATAATCACTAAAATGATCGTAAAGCCAATTGGCATCACTGTTCTCTATTTTATTTATAATTATTTTCGCATTAATCGTTTCCATAATTTCACACAACCTATCAGTTGAATATAATTACAATCTATCACTAACATAAAAAATCGTTCAAAAATTATCAAGTGAATAATTAGTGAACGATTAGACTAGACTTATGATTAAGCCATTAAATTAAATGAAATTATTTTGATACAACGTCTTCGCCATTGTATGAACCACAGTTCTTACATACGCGGTGAGATAATTTGTATTCTCCACAATTTGGGCATTCTGTCATACCAGGTACTGAAATTTTGAAATGCGTACGACGTTTATTTTTTCTTGTTTTTGACGTTCTTCTTTTTGGTACTGCCATGATATATCCTCCTTATATTCAAACACTAAATAGAAATTTTCAGATTCAATAATCCATTATACTATAGATTACCTAAATCCGCTATTGCTCTTCGTCATATAATTGTTGTAGTTTTTGAAGCCTAGGATCGATTTGCTTAGAATCAGGTTCTTCCTTCTCTTTTGCAAGTTCAACCGCTTCTTCTTCGTCAATAACTTCCCAACCATTACCTTCACGTAACATCTGATCGCTTTCATTTGAAAAAACACGCATTGGCTTTCCAATGACAACCAATTCTTCAGCAATATCTTTTAGATTTATCATACCATCCGTTGCGTCATGGTAATGCTCATCCTTCTCTTCATCATCACTATACTCACCATAACCTTCTAAATCAAAAATCTCTTGAGATTTGATATCTAAAGGGGTTTCTACAGGAACTAATGTACGTGCACAAGGCATCGTATAAGTTCCAGTTATATGCATATCTACAATGACTTCATTTGATTTGACGGTCAACTCACCTTCAATATCAATATCAGATAAATCTATTAAATCTAATGATTTTACTAAATAATCAAAATTAACCGTTTGATGAAATTCAAATGGTTTATCTTGGAATTTTCTTAATTGTGTTATTGACCATTTCATAGGGCTTCACCTCTTACAAGCACAAAATTTATTTTAACTTTATAGACATAAGTTGTCAAGATTTTTTCTTAACACATTTACATCTGTTACAATATATATAATGAATTCTGAAAGGAAGAATTGCAAATGAAAAGTGTTGCGCTAGTCACCGAATACAATCCTTTCCACAATGGTCACTTATACCATGCACAGAAATCAAAGTCAATAACTGAGACTGAGGTTTCTATTGCAATAATGAGTGGGAACTTTGTGATGAGAGGCCAACCAGCTATTTACAATAAATTCACTCGGACTCGAATGGCATTGCATGCTGTGGACCTCGTTGTTGAATTACCTGCTTTTGCTGCCCTGTCTGCCGGGCAATATTTTGCTGAAACCGCAGTTCAAGTTGCTGATTATTTAGATGTCAACCATCTATCATTTGGAAGCGAATCTGGTGATATCAATGCATTTTTGTCTCTCGCACAAGAGATGGATAAAGTTGAAGATTCACCACAATTTATTGAAAAATCTAAAGAAGGCAAAAGTTACCCGCGTATTATTAGTGAATTAATATCTAATAATATATTGCTTTCATCTCCTAACAATACACTAGGGATTTCATACGTTAGAGCGATTCAAAAATGTGCACCGACTATCCAACCTTGGACCATCTCGCGAGAACAAAGCGCGCATCATGATGAGTCAATTAACAACCTTAATTTTGCTAGTGGTACATCGATTCGTAAGTCAATTCAATCTGGTGATAAACAATGGCAAAACGTTGTGCCTGAATCAGCAAAAGACCATTATGTTCTACCTCACCTTTCGATTGACGAAACGTTTAATTATATTAAATACGCTATTTTAAGTAGTGATGCACATACGTTGAAACAAATACACACAATGAGTGAGGGCTTAGAACACCGCTTGTTACATTATATCAGCGAAGCTACTTCTTTTGAGCATTTGATGACATTAATTAAGACAAAACGTTATACTTACACGCACATACAACGTTTACTAATGAACACTTTACTCAACTTCAAACAACAAGATAAACCTTCAAAAATTAATGCAGTAAGAATCTTAGGTATGAGTCAAAATGGACAAAAGTATTTAAAGCATATTAAAAATAAGTTTCCAGAACGTCACTTCATAACACAAATTAATAAACAAAACGCACATTACTTCCCGAGTGAAATCCATGCAACTCAGATGTATAATTTTCTATCCACTCAAACAGAAACTGACTTTAATACACCTGTTATTCGCATGTTGTCTTAATCACAAAGTATAAATCGCCACTGCCCAAAACAATGGGCAGTGGCGATTTATATTTATTTTCTAAATTTTTTGTTTAAAGCTTTTTCAACATGTATCGGCACAAAATCCGAAACATTTGCTTTATATGCAGCTACTTCTTTAACTACACTTGAACTAATAAATGAATAGTTCGTACTTGTCATCATATACATTGTTTCTACATCACTGTTTAACTTTTTATTCATTGAAGTTAATCTTAACTCATATTCAAAATCACTCACGGCTCTTAAACCTCTAATTATTGTTTGCGCACCAATCTCATCACAAAAATCAACTAGCAAACCATTAAAGTGATGTACCGTTACATTATCTAAATGCCCTACTGATTCTTTGATCAATTCAATTCGTTCTTCAATGGAAAATGTTCCAGCTTTACTACTATTTTTTAAGACACAAATATGAAGTTCATCAAAACGATCTGCGCTTCTATCAATGATATCTATATGTCCATATGTAATTGGATCAAAACTACCTGGTATGACTGCTTTAGTTGTAGACATTTTAATCTCCTTTTTCTAATAACAAAGTGTCTGTCAATCCATAATGATAACGCTTTATCACACGGAACGGATCTGTTTTTATATTTTCATGATGATTGAACTCACAAACGATAATACCATTTTCCTTTAATAAATTAAACTTTGAGATACCTTCTAATGCTTCATCAACTAGTCCTTTTTCATAAGGTGGATCTAAAAAAATAACATCAAATTGAATGTCTCGCTTTGAGAGTGCTTTTAAAGCACGATCCGCATTGTTTTTATAAACTTCTGTTTGTGATTCTATATTTAAATTTTTTAAATTTGCGTTAATCACTTTTACTGCTTTGAAATTTTGATCTACAAAGATTATCTTTTCCATTCCACGAGACAACGCTTCAATACCTAAAGCGCCACTGCCTGCATATAAATCTAAACCTATTCCTGAAACTTCGTGCAAACTGTTGAAAATACCTTCTTTCACTTTATCCATCGTAGGCCTTGTGTTACGCCCTTCTAAACTTTCTAATGGTTTACTTTTATGAATGCCTGAAATCACTCTCATATTATTTACACTTCCATTCTTAAATCAAATTTTATATAATGCATACTGCATGTTAAGGAGGATTACAATAATGAAACAATCATTTATCAAATTAGGCGAAGGCCTCACAGACTTATTCGAATTTAATACCTTAATAGAATATAATTCAGAACGTATCGACCATATTGTGTATTTCCATACGTCAACTTTTAAAGTAGGCCCATCTTCAGTTGCTATTATTATGAAACCTACAAGCGACAATCATTTTCAAGCTATGTATATCATGGTAAATGCTTTAAACTACCCCTATCCAACACCAAACAAAAAGTTTGAAATGATTAATGAGCAAGCGAAACAGTATAATGTAAATATCAAAGAGGTCGACGTACAACCCAGTGAAAATTACCATGACATTGAATTATATTTTAATTATTTGATTAGTGTATTACGACTGCAAAGATGGATTCCCCCATTGCAATAAGTAAATAAAACAAGCCACTTTAGACAAACTTTGTACTCTTGTGGCTTTTTAACAGTTGTTTTTTACATTTTCATGTGGAGCAGAAATTAGAATCTTTTATCATTTAGATTAAGAAATTTCATGTTGCTCTTTTTCGTAAACTTTTTTCAAGTATTTATATGGTGAACCTTCAATATTTTTCACATATTTGAGCTTCATCAATTTTTCAACAATTTGATCCGCTTCGTTTTCATTTATATACATTACGACATAGCGTTGCTGCTTATTTACGCTAACGATATGTCCAAACTTCCTCACTTGTCTTTCGTGTTTCATATGCTTCAAGTAAATTATTAAACTTGTTCTAGCTACAATGTCCATTTTTTTCACTCCATTTATTAGCCATTATATAATATCATGTCTTTTTCATTTTATAAATAATTATTATTTTGATGTGTTCCAATCTTTTGCTATATTACTTTATATACTCAAAATTGAGGAGGACTGCTCGTGACAAAAATTAATAAGTTTATTAAAGGTGGCCTACTAAGCACGATAGGTGTAATCAGTAGCGCACTTCTAATCACAAAGTATAAAGCAAAACCGAGTAACCAAGATATACCACCCTTCTTTTCAAAACCTGCACCATATATTTTTGCACATCGTGGTGGTATGGCTGTTAGGCCTGAACAGACCAAGCTTGCATTCGACAATGCAGTGACACATGGTATTGATGGGTTTGAAACTGATGTAAGACTTACTAAAGACCTTAAACTCATTGTTTTTCATGACCTTGATGTAGATCGAACAACAAATGGTTCCGGTAAAGTATCTGAACATACATTGTCAGAGTTAAAGCGATTAGATTCAGGATATCATTTTATTGATATTAATGGGTTAAAACCATATCGTGGTCACAAAGATGCCTATATTTTATCGTTTGATGAATTATTAAAGTTATATCCGCAGCAACTAATCAATGTTGATTTAAAAGACGACCCAGACACTGAACAAGGACGCCTTGCTCCAGAGATTATTTATGATGATATTGTTGCTAACAACGCCCAAGATCGTGTATTAGTAACGAGTTTTCACAGTAAACAAATTGAGCGATTTAATATTATAAGTAATGGCACAGTAGCTATTGGTGCAAGTCAAAGAGAAGTCACAGAAGGCTTCTTAAAATTTCACTTAGGGCTTGGCAATACCTTCCAACCACGTGCACATACTTTCCAAATGCCTAGCACGTTCAAAGGTGTCAAACTAACTTCACCAAAATTCATTCAATGGCTTAATACGCGAAATATTATACCAGGGTATTACGGAGTCAATAACCTCGACTTAATGAATGATTTAATTTTCTATGGTACGCATACACTTGTGACTGATAGACCTGATCTAGCAAAACGTTTCAAACAGACATACCATTAATTAATTTGAAAATGAATATATAAAAACTGGGGCATCTCAAATCGATGCCCCAGTTTTTATTAATTTAATTATCCTAAACTCAATTAATTCTATAACGAGCAGCTACAAGAACCGCCAGTAGAACAACCGCTTGCATCTTTTTGAAAGAATGGATTACCTGTCTCAATTTTCACATTTTCAGAAACAGCATATGCAATTTTTACAATAACTTCATCTATTAAATTCTGTAACGCAACTTCTTTTTGTTTGTAATCCATTACAACTGGTAACATTTCATAGGCGCGCTTACGTTTACGTGTATCTAACATTACTGTTTGATAATCTGGGTGATATTTTCCAAAACGCATAATTTCATCATATTTATCTTTAGATTTCAAAAATGCTTGGTAAAGTAAATGTGCTTCGTCTTCTTCAGCTAATGTTTGCTCAGCGTCTTTATATTCTTGATATATTTTTGATTCAATTATTTTATCACTAAGTGCTTCAATATCATCAAGCACTGATAGTGTTTCTTCTGTAATCATAAATTAAAGCTCCTTTCTATTTATCTTCAACAAAGATGAGTGTATAGTAACCATTTTTTACTTCGCCACCCATCTCATTATATTTGGAATTTAACATACGTGATCTATGGATATCTGAATTAAGCCACCTATGTATTAAGGTTGGTACTTCATTAAAATCGTAGCCAACGTTTTGACTCGCAGATACAAATGATACTTCCTGTTCATTTAACTGCTGTTTTAGAGCGTCTTCAGTAAATTCAACACTATCAGTACCAGTTGCTTCGTACAAATTAAATGAGGCGATGTAGGTCAAATCATTATTGATGATCAATGGCTCAGCATCTTTTAATTTTCTCATTTCATTTGTAATTTCAAAAAGTGTCATCAACTGATTCGAGTTTTGCTCATATGACACATCACCATATTTATTCTTTACTTCTTCATCTTCTTCAGATGATAACGTTTGGTATGGTTTGAACGCTGTCAAAGCTTCGCTATCTAAATACCTTACAGCGACCACTTCGTTTGTTTGTTGATCAACATATACTTGAGCATAAACATCTTTAAATTTTATTAACGTTTGTGTTTTCATATCTAAATCAGATAATTCTAATTCATATTGCTTACCGTTCGCTTTAATGGTTGGTTCTGGGTTAATACTATATTTCTCAAAAATATGTGATACATCATCTTTTATTTTTATTGGATCTACCTTAGCATCTTTACCAGTTGCATAGACAGATTTTATCACACCTTTTTTGGTAGTGATTAAGTAATATTTATCTTTTTGTTTAAATATATAATTTTTAAAATTCTTTTTATATGGATAAACACGATCTGCTTGCCCATATTTATCAGTTAATTCATCCAAGCTCATACCAATCCATGTACTAACGCCTTCTTTTGGTTTCGGATTTTCCTCGTTTGTCTCAATTTTATTTGCGTCCTTATTTTCAGTCACTTTCGCTGAGTCTTTATTAGGATTTTCAAGTACATCGAATTTTAAACGTGGTGAGTAAAATAGATAAATTAAAAAACAAATCAATAGTAGTACACCAATAACTTTAATTATTAGCTTTTTCATCGGTCACCCACCTATATTTCACTTTCATTTATTGTACATGTTTCATTATGTCACTAGCAAGGCATGTCTATGTAAATTCTTTGTTAAGATTAGCATACGTTATTGAATTTATATATCCATTTGTTTCAATATGATGCGTGATAGACAATCTTTTTTGGGTATAGTGATAATTAAGGAGTGAAATAAAATGACGACTATTCGAATTCATGGCGCAAAACAAAATAATTTGAAAGATATTTCTGTGGATATACCAAAGCATCAAATAACTGTATTTACTGGTCGTTCTGGTTCTGGAAAATCTTCACTCGTATTTAACACAATTGCTGCTGAATCAGAACGTCTTTTAAACGAGACATATTCCACATATATACAGCATCAATTAACTCAATATTCTAAACCAAAAGTAGATTTAATTGAACATTTACCAGTTGCTATGATTATCAATCAAAAACGATTAGGTGGCAATTCACGCTCTACTGTAGGTACGATATCAGATATATACGCTTCCGTAAGGTTACTTTGGTCGCGTATAGGGGTGCCGTTTGTAGGTTATTCTGATATATTTTCTTTTAATAATCCTAAAGGCATGTGTGATACATGCTCAGGCTTAGGCTATGTAGAAGACATTGATTTAAATGAGTTGTTAGATTTTAATAAATCATTAAATGAAGATGCTATACGTTTTCCTTCTTTTAGGCCAGATAGTTGGCGCGGAAAACGTTATTTATATACTGGTTTATTTGATAATGATAAAAAATTAAAAGATTATACAAAAGAAGAGCTTGATACGTTATTATATACAAAACCGACAAAATTGAAAAATCCCCCTGACAATTGGCCTAAGACTGCCAAATTCGAAGGTTTAATTCACCGTTTTAGGCGGTCATTTTTACTTAATGATAATTTTGAAAAAAATAAATTCAGAGAGGCTATTGAGCGCGTCGTTACTTCAAAAGAATGTCCAAAATGCCATGGAAAAAGGTTACATCCAGATATTTTAAAATGTAAAATAAACGGCTATGATATTGCTGATTTCACCCAATTATCTATCGATGAGGCACTTGATTTTATCAAACAAATTGATTCAGATAAAGCACGTATCATTGTTGAACCATTACAACAACAATTAAAGTCGTTAAGTTATATAGGACTTAATTATCTAAGTTTATCCAGAGAGACTACGACACTATCTGGAGGCGAGTCACAACGAATTAAACTTATTAGACACCTTAATAGTCCTTTAAGCGATTTAGTCTATATTATAGACGAACCTAGTGTCGGTTTACATCCAGATGATATACAACGAATAAATGAAATCATCCAATCTTTAAAAGACAAAGGTAATACAGTCTTAGTGGTTGAACATGATCCTGATGTGATTCGTATCGCTGATCATATCATCGATTTAGGTCCCCTAGCCGGCAAAAATGGTGGGGAAATTACATTTACTGGTTCTTATGAATCTTTATTAAAATCGACTACAAGTACTGGTGTAGCATTACGTAGGTTACACCAACTCAAGTCGCAACCTAGAATACCCGAGCAGTTTATAAAGTTATCCAATGTGTCTCATAATAATCTGAAAAATGTTTCTACAAAAGTACCCGAAAATGCTATGACTGTAGTGACTGGCGTTGCAGGATCAGGTAAAAGTTCTTTAATTCATGAAGGACTTGGTTCATTAGAGAACACTATTTTTATTGATCAAAAACCTGTACATGCTTCAAGTCGCTCTAACTTACTCACCTATTTAAATATATTTGATGAAGTACGTAATTATTTTAGTGTAAAGACAGGTTTAAAGAAATCAATGTTTAGCTATAATTCTGAAGGTGCTTGTCCAGAATGTCACGGTAAAGGCATATTAAAAACTGAACTCGCTTTTATGCCAGACTTCACCCAAACTTGCGATGTCTGTAATGGACTGAGATACAAACATGAAGTACTGGATGCTAAAGTCAAAGGCTATTCAATCGCGGATATTCTTGCATTAACTGTAGATGAAGCAATTGCGTTTTTCCATACAAATTTCAATATTTCAAATCCTTTAAATGCATTGAAATCTACTGGATTAAATTATATGACATTAGGTCAAACGTTAAATACATTGTCAGGTGGAGAAATTCAACGCGTCAAATTAAGTAAGTACTTAACAAATACTGTACATCAATATACTTTTGTATTTGATGAACCAACCACTGGGTTACACGAAGATGATATCCCTATATTATTAGATTGCTTTAATCAACTAATTGATGATGGCAACACAGTAGTTATCATTGAACATAATTTGACTATGATGACCTATGCAGATTGGATTATCGACATAGGCCCATATGCTGGCAGCCAAGGCGGTCACTTACTTTATGAAGGAGAACCAATTGGCTTATTAACAGTCAAAAATTCAGTCACTGCCAAACATTTAACAAGGTACTTAGAACATTAAATACTTCGAGAAATAAAAATGGTAAGCAATCCAAGTTGGAATGCTTACCATTTTTATTATATGCTGTAATGTTTAGTGAAAAGACTAACTTTTTGTTTAATATTAGTTATAATCCAAATGTTGCCTTGATTAGCGACGTTGTTTCTCCACCTGGATAAATTACGTAAAGAAGTGCATACACTGCTACACCAGTGATTGCAGTGAAGAACCAGACTATCGATGCAATTGGTCCCACAAATCTATGTACCTTAAATTTCTCTTTAAAGGCCGTTATAATTTGCGAAATACCTAAAATCGCACCAATTGTTGCTAAGTTGATATGGAATACTAAGAATATTGTATAATATATTTTCATTGAATCTGGGCCACCAAAAGCAGTGTTACCAACGAAAATGGTTCTTGATGCATAAATAATAAAGAATGCAAGCGCGAAACATGCTGCGCTAAGCATTACTTTTTTATGACTTTCAATTTCTCTTTTCCAAATTTTGCGCCAACCTATTGCAACAAGGATTGCACTGATAACAATGAAACTAGTACTCATTGTAGGTAAAATTGGTAAATTCATATACTACATCCTCATTATTAATTATTAGAACATTTGAATTAATGACACAACAACAACGAGTACAAAGAATACCACTAAGTAATTCAATGAATAAATAAACATTTTTGTTGCCCATTTAGTTTGATCTAGTTCTTTTTTAAAGCTTGTGAACCACATATACAACCATCCTACATTTAACAACGTTGCTAACACAATAAATGTTGTACCTAAATTGCTGAGTAAGAATGGTAAAGGTAATAGTGCTACAAGCCATACAAGCATGCCCACTCTCGTACGGTTAAACCCTTTTACTGATGGAAGCATTGGTATATTTGCTAATGAGTATTCATCTTTACGTTTAATAGCTAAAGCGTAAAAATGGACCGGTTGCCAGCAGAAAACAACTAAAAACAACGCAACTGCTGTCCAGCTGATACTTCCTTCAATAGCAGTCCAGCCAATGAGTGGTGGCACTGCTCCTGGGAAACTACCAATAACTGTATTCCAAACCGTGTGACGTTTAGACCAAATAGAATAAAATGAAACATACCCAACGATTCCTAACAATCCAATCACACCTGATGGTACGTTTAACGCAAATAGTAATGCTTCCCCTATAAGCATCATTCCAAAACTGAGAATCAATAAATTTCTATCTGAAATTCTCTCATTAACTGTTGGTCTCTGTTGTTTACTTGGCATGATACTGTCAATATCTTGATCATAGTAGTTATTTAAAGCACATGCGCCCCCCATAATCAACGTAGAGCCCACCAACATCATTAAGATTTGTGGTATTGACGAGAGGAAGGAATGATTAGCCAAAACAATTGCAAGCCATGCCCCAGCAAATGCAGGGAGTAAGTTACCTTGTACTAAACCCATTTTGATAATTTGTTGTAACTCTTTAAAAGAGACACGGCTAGAATTATATGACAAAGTTTGTTCTTTGTTCATAATTTCCCTCCTATATTTTTCCATATAATACAATGATATATTAAATTTGTGTTATTGACTACATTTATGTAAAGTTATTTGTGACACTTTATCGACATTCACAAATAGTCATTTTTGTGACACAATTTAATTAATAATTCTTGTTATAATGATAGTTAAGATTTATTTACATTAAATAAGTATGTCTTTACGAGATTAATAATTACACTAATTGCGATAAATCAATTTATAATTTAATGTAATTTAATGTCTCTATAGTTTTACATATAAGTGGGGGGTTAATTCTTGTTTAGCAAAAAAAACCTTAAATGGTTATCTATTTTAGCGACACTCATTATGGCTTTTGTTCAATTGGGTGGTGCGTTAGTTACCAAGACAGGATCAGCAGATGGATGTGGGTCTGACTGGCCATTATGTCACGGAGCATTTTTACCTCAAAATCTACCAATCCAAACAATAATTGAATTGAGTCACCGCGCTGTATCTGGTGCATCGCTACTTATTGTTTTATGGCTGGCTATTGTAGCTTGGAAACATATCGGCCATATTAAAGAGGTAAAACCTTTATGTACAATAAGTGTTGGCTTCTTAGTTATTCAAGCGCTTATAGGTGCAGCAGCAGTAATGTGGCAACAGAACTCATATGTATTGGCGTTACACTTTGGTATCTCACTCATTTCATTCTCTTCAGTATTTGTCTTAACTTTAATTATTTTTGAAATCGATCGAAAATATGAAGCTGATGAGTTGTTTATTAGAAAACCATTAAGAATATACACATGGATTATGGCAATCGTCGTATATTTGACTATTTATACAGGTGCTCTAGTAAGACATAAAGAAGCGAGTTTAGCATATGGTAAATGGCCATTACCGTTTGATGATATCATACCTCATAACGTCCAAGACTGGGTGAACTTTTCTCATAGAGGTATGGCATTTATTGCTTTTATTTGGATATTACTTACATTTATCCACGCGATAAACAATTATACACATAATCGTACCATTCGTTTTGGTTACACAGCTGCCTTTGTGCTGGTCGTTTTACAGGTCATTACAGGTGCTTTAGCTATGATGACAAATGTCAACTTGTTCATCGCTTTATTACATGCTCTATTTATTACTTTCTTATTTGGTTTAATCGCATACTTTATTGTACTAATGTTGCGTACCCTCCGTGATAGTAATTAAATAGCATGCGCTATTTCACTAATAGATAGAATTAAAAACAACCTTACGTATTATCTACGTGAGGTTGTTTTTTCATTTCCTTATATTTATTTTTCAGGCAAGTTTTCGTTATTTTCATCATACTTACTCACACCTCTAAATAGTATATTTCATTAAAACCGTAAAACAGCCGACATGATACTCATTATGAGTTATCCGTCGGCTGTTCATTATATGATATCTCTTTTTAATCTACAGGTTCTTTTTCAATTTCTATTAACAAATCTCCTGTTTCAATAGCTTCCCCACTTTGAACAGTTACTTTTTTAACGACACCGTCAAATGGAGCTTGGATTGTTGTTTCCATCTTCATTGCCTCTGTTATTAATAAAGCCTGTCCACTTGTAACAGATTCACCCTCTGAAATTTTCACTTCAGTCACTGAACCAGGCATTTGCGCCCCAATATGGTTTGGGTTTAATTTGTCTGCTTTAGGTTTCACACTTTCGTTAGCTTTAACATTTTCATCTTGGATAAAGATACGTCTTGCTTGACCATTCATATCATAGAATATTGTACGGATACCTTTATCATCAGGTTCTGTGATTGTTTTAAGTGTAATAATCAGTCTCTTACCTGTATCAATTTCTATTTCTACAGTCTCATTTGGTCTCATACCAAAGAAGAATGTAGGCGTATCTAATAACGATACATTACCAAATTGTTCTTGCGTAGAGATAAACTGCTCATAAACTTTTGGATATAACACATAGCTAATGATATCTTGCTCTGTCACTTCTCTTTGTTGTTTTTCTTTTAGTTCTTCTCTCACTGCTTCAAAATCCACTGGCTCTAAATATTCACCGGGTCTATCTGTTAAAGGCGTACGGCCTTTTAGGATAATATTTTGTAATTCTTTATTAAATCCACTTACCGGCTGACCAATGTCACCTTTAAAGAATGATACAACTGATTCAGGGAAATCTAATTTATGACCATCATCAATAACTGATTGTTCATCTAGATCGTTTTGTACCATGTATAACGCCATGTCACCTACAACTTTAGATGAAGGAGTCACTTTTACAATATCCCCAAATAAGAAGTTAACACGTTTGTACATTTCTTTAACTTCATTAAATCTATTACCTAAGCCTAAACTTTTAGCTTGTTGTCTCAAGTTTGAATATTGGCCTCCTGGCATTTCATGTTGATAAATTTCAGTATTTGGAGATTTAATATCACTTTCAAAATCACTATAATATTGACGTACAGTACCCCAATAATGTGATAATTCTTCAATACCATCAATGTCTGCGCGTACATTTCTACCAAATCCTTTTAAAGCGTAGTATAGAGAATTGACACTTGGTTGGCTTGTTAATCCACTCATTGTAGCTACAGCCGTATCAATAACATCTACACCAGCATCTATAGCTTGTTTATACACAAGTATACCGTTACCACTCGTATCATGTGTATGCAAATGGATAGGTAAATCTACTGCAGCTTTTAATTCTCCAATTAATTCATTCGCTGCCTTAGGTTTTAATAAACCCGCCATATCTTTAATTGCTAAGATGTGGAAACCTTCTCTTTCAAGTTCTTTCGCCATATTTACATAATATTCCAATGTATATAGGTCTGAACGATTTGGATTTAAAATATCACCTGTATAACAAATTGCACCTTCAGAGATTTTACCCGCTTCTTGAACTGCTTCGTTTGCTATTTTCATTTGGTCTACCCAGTTTAATGAATCGAAAATACGGAAAACATCAATACCAGCTTCAGCACTCTCTTTGACAAACTTTTTAATTACGTTGTCAGGATAGTTTTTATAACCAACTGCGTTGGAAGCACGTAATAACATTTGGAATAAAACGTTTGGAATAGATTTTCTTAATCTTTCTAATCTTTCCCATGGGTTTTCTTTCAAGAAATTATAAGCTACATCAAATGTTGCTCCGCCCCACATTTCTAATGAGAAGCTATCATTCATTACATCAGCTGTTTTAGAGGAAATATTCATCATATCTTTTGTACGCACTCGTGTAGCAAGTAATGATTGGTGTGCATCTCTAAATGTCGTATCAGTAATCAATACATCTTCTTGTTGTTTTAACCAGTCTGCAACCGCCTCAGGTCCTTTTGAATCTAATATTTGTTTTGTACCTTGGAGTTTTTCAACTTCTTTTCTAGGAACTTTTGGCGTTGTTGAAGTTTCATATATAGGCTTCGGTCGTTTTTCAACATTTGGGAAACCGTTAATTGAAACATTACCGATATATTCTAATGTTTTTGTACCACGGTCTAATCTTGGTTCAATATCAAATAACTCTGGCGTTTTTTCAATGAATTTCGTCGTATAATCGCCTGTTTTGAATTGTTCATGTCTCATTACATTGATTAAGAATGGCACATTAGTTTTTACCCCACGTATTCTCATTTCTTGTAATGAACGATCCATTTTTTCATTAGCTTGTTTAAACGACATCGCATGTGTAGATAATTTTACAAGTAATGAATCATAATAAGGTGAAATTTCTGCCCCTTGGAAACCATCACCCGCATCTAATCTAACACCGAAGCCACCACTTGACCGATAAGCTATAATTCTACCTGTATCAGGCATAAAATCATTTGTTGGATCTTCAGTAGTAATACGACATTGAATAGCATAACCTAATGTTTGAATATCTTCTTGTTTTGGCATACTAATTTCATCATCGAATAAAGCTTCACCGTCAGCAACTAGAATTTGAGTTTTTACTATATCGACACCTGTTACCATTTCAGTAATTGTATGTTCTACTTGCACACGTGGATTTACTTCTATGAAATAGAAATCATCACCAGATACTAAGAACTCTACCGTACCAGCATTCACATATTTTATGTTTTCCATTAATTGAATTGCTGCATCAGAAATGCGTTCTCTTAAATCATCAGATAACGCTACGGAAGGTGCTACTTCTACTACTTTTTGGTGACGGCGTTGTACTGAGCAATCACGCTCATATAAATGTACAATATTGCCATGTTCATCCCCGATAATTTGAACTTCGATATGTTTTGGATTATCGATATATTTTTCAATATATACTTCACTATTACCAAAAGATTTTTCCGCTTCAGACTTCGCACGATGGAAAGCGTCTTCCAATTCATCTTCAGAATAAACAATACGCATACCTTTTCCACCGCCACCACTTGTAGCTTTAATCATAAGTGGATAGCCAGCTTCTTTTGCAAAAGCTATAGCATCTTTTTGATTATCAATCGGCCCATCAGTACCTGGAATAACTCTTAAATCTGCATTGATGGCAGTAGTTCTTGCCTTCACTTTGTCCCCAAACATGTCTAAATGTTCAACATTTGGCCCAATAAATTTGATGCCTTCTTCCTGACATCTACGGGCAAGCGTTTCATTCTCACTTAAAAATCCGTATCCTGGATGAATTGCATCTACATCAGCACGCTTAGCTACTTCTAAAATTCGCTCAATATCTAAATAAGATTCTGCAGGCCCTAAATCTTCACCTACTAAGTATGATTCATCCGCTTTGTATCTATGTAAAGAGCCTTTATCTTCATTTGAATAAATCGCAACTGTTTTTACATTTAACTCAGTTGCAGCCCTAAAAATCCTTATTGCAATTTCTCCACGATTGGCTACCAGAAGTTTATTTATTTTTTTCACAACATGGTCCCCCTTAAAATTTGAATTTTCTAAAAAGTTTGATATAGGAAACATTATAGCAAAATACGAACTATGTATACAAATAAAAGTTTAACGATAAAAACTAAAAACACGACAAAAGATACTTATTTTCATAGAATGAGTGACAGTATTAAAACTAAATGTAGCACCCTCTAAACACTGTGATATACACATATATCATAGAAATTATATCACAACCAAAGCATAATAATAAATTATTATAATTGATAACTTTTTGTTATCATTATTTTGAAAATATCCAAGATTTTCAAAATTTAAAAGCTAAACAATAAAAAAAGCAAATGTTTTCAACATATGAATGTTGTAACGTTTGCTTTTAAGAAAAATTTTTTAATTATTGTAAATGTTCGCTAATAGTAACTTTATAATCTTCTAGAAACAGCTATATTACTATTATTTTTATATTCTTTTTTCTGTCTTGATTGCTCAAGTTTAATCTGTTTTGCCGTAATTAATAATAATCCCATTGCTATACTTAAACTAATCATGGATGAACCCCCGAAACTTATAAATGGTAACGGTACACCAGTCAATGGAATCGTTCCTGAAATTCCTCCTAAGTTAACAAAAGTTTGGCTTCCGATATAACTAGCGATACCTACACAAACTAACTTATAAAAATATGAATTCGTTTTGTTTGCCAGTTCGAACGCTCTATATACTATAAAGAATAATAAGCATATAACTACAACACAACCGACTAACCCTAATTCTTCAGCGATAATTGAAAAAATAAAGTCAGTATGAGGTTCTGGCAAGTAACCTAATTTCATTATACTATTACCTAAGCCTCTTCCAAAAAGCCCCCCATTTCCAATAGCTATGAGAGAGTTAGAAATGTGGTAACCCGTTCCTGCTTCATTACTAAATGGGTTTGTTAATGTGCTAAAACGTGCCGTTAAGTAATCAGGTACCAAGCCTAAAAACAAGAACAAGGAACCTATAATAGCAAATCCCACAAAAACAATTAAGCCATATTTAATAGATTTTTGTACGCCGATGCCTGCATAAAATATAATTGAAAAGAAAATAATTAAAATTAATAGCGTTTGGCCCACGTCTCGTTGTAAAAGAACAAGTCCTATACAAAATGAAGCTAAAATAATGGGTGATGCTAATAACTTGGGATCTTTAAATACTTTTGGTCGTTTCTTTTCTATCATATATGGTATATAAACTATGATTGCAATTTTTAATAGTTCAGATGCTTGTAGATTCATAAAGCCTAAATTAATCCAACTCTTTGAACCATTGATATTGCTTCCTACCAATAATGTAGCTACTAATAAAAATACCATAACGAGCATCATCCATTTTTGAAATCTAATAGTTTCAAGAAATTTGACGTTCATAAAAAATGCCATAAAAAAGACAAGGATAAGACTCATGATGACATATATTAATTGTCTTGTATAAAAGTACGTACCAGTGACTGGCACGCCGCCGGTTAAGGAGCCTTTAGTTGCTGCAACCATACTTGCACTATATACCATTACCAAGCCTATTAGACACAATAATACATATGTAATTACTAAGGGATAATCAATATACTTAGCATTCTTACCAATATATCGAAAAAATTGTTTTATGTTATTCATTTGGTATATCATCCAATTCTAATTATTAATATCTTTTATAATTACCAGCTCAAATTTGTAACATTAAAACGAAATTTATTGTCTGTAATCGTCTTAAGATATTAGGTCTGTTTCATAAAAATAATTTACGCATTTAACATTATATCAAACATCACAATATTTTCTCGAGTAAAATATAACACTGAATTGCTTTATTTTAAATTTTAAAAAAGAAAAATGGCTGCGATGCAATCAACAATGTATTGATGTCCCAGCCACTCCGAATTATGTTATGTAGTTTTATTTACTACTTATACAACTTATGCTTATTCTCAAAGCTGGTTCAAATTAATCCAGCCATAAATTTATTTAACCATATTAAACGTTAATAAATGCCTCGTGTAATTTAGAAAGTTCTTTTTCTAATCGCAGCATTAAATCTTTGCCCACTTCTCTATCAACTAAACCTAGTTCAACAGCAAAATCCACTTCTTTTTGCAAACCAAACATTTGAGTATCGAGTACTTCTTCATACAACGGGCATTGAGGTAATGTAAGATTATCCATTTGTACTTTAATAAGTTGGAGAATCCTATCAGCATCTTTATTCAACTGGTCATATGCCACACTGTTCAACTTTTGACTTTTTACCAAGACATACTCCCCCTATCAATTGTAACTTTATATGTAAAAGTGTATCTTACTGATTAGTAAAAAGCAAGCGAATTCCTTAATATACTAATCTCGGGTATTTGTGATAAAATTATACTTAAAGTAATTAGTATCTCAATTATATTTATATTCGAAAGCGTCACTCTTCTTGTCGTTGTAGTGAAAACGTTTTACTCCAGTGTCTGATTTATAGTACGATGAGCACTTAAAACTATTATTTATTATAGGAAATATGTTCACAAAAAGTTCATTTTTAATAACACACATATGTTAAATTCGTTTTATCGCGCAATCGATTTAAATATATAAGATATATCAATAGGAGTGGGATTATGATTCAAATTAAGGGCGCAGTCAAATTTCCAATAACATTAGATAGTACAACTTGGATTTTTGATGATAGAAAAGTACAAATTGAAGATTTAGAACAAGGTGTTTTTGATGGCACTAAACCAATCAATTTTGATGATAATCGTGAATGGAATCGCGCAATTTTGGAAGGACAAACAAATCCACCAACTTTAAATTCAGAAATAAAATATAAAAAACGTGCAGTTCTAGAAAAATCATTCGTAATTAATATGTCACCATTTTTTAAAAACGCAGAACCACATAATACTGCAACAGCAATCCGTTTATATAATAATAATGATGCTATCGAAGTACCAATCGATTTATTGCCTTACCTTTTTTTCCAATTCGCTAAAGATGGTAAAAGATTGTATGAGGACAATAGTGTCGATAGCTTTGTGTATCTCCCAGATGAGGGTTATTCATACCAATTTACGTATGTTTCTCATATTGAGGTGATTTAATATGAAAAAGGTTCAATGTATTATATGTGATACAGAAGTTTTTATCGATCAAAATACATTAGAAGCAAAAAGACTTAGAAATGATCCAATGCACACTTTCATGTGTGACGAATGTAAAAGTAGACTTGATACACCGAAACAACGTAAACAAGAAACTACTTATAACCACCTTTAAACATTTTAAAACTATCCATTTAATAAATATCTTTACAAATATAATAGCTAATTGTTTAAAAATCATGAGTTGTCATTTGTATGCTACTTAAAATTTAAACGATTAGCTATTTTTTTATCTATTTTAAAATAAAAAGAACCAAACAAGACGATAGTAATACCGCCTAGCTTGGTTCTCAAATTATATTATATTGGATTATTCATCTTCTTGCATCAATTGTTTGATACGTTTAGATTCTTTTTCACGAGCTGATTTTTCTAATACTGTTTTTCTAATACGGATAGTTTCTGGTGTAGCTTCTACAAGCTCATCGTCATTGATAAATTGTAACGCTTCTTCTAATGTTAAAGTTCTTGGGCGCTTCATGCTTACTGTTTGGTCTTTATTCGCTGAACGTACGTTTGTTTGGTTCTTTTCTTTCGTAATGTTAACTGTTAAGTCGTTATCACGGTTATGTTCACCAACAACCATACCTTCATACACCTCTGTACCAGGTTCCATAAAGTTTGTCCCACGGTCTTCTAAGCCCATGATTGCGTAGGCACTAGCTTTCCCTTGATCTAACGATACAAGAGCACCATTTCTTCTACCACCGATACGTCCTTTAACACGTGGTCTGAATTCTTCAAACGTATGGTTAATAATACCGTAGCCATGAGTTTGAGACATAAATTCTGTAGTATAACCAATTAAACCACGAGCAGGAACCATAAAGATAATACGTGTTAAACCATTATCTGTTGTTACCATATCAAGCATTTCGCCTTTACGTTGACCTAATGATTCGATTACCGCACCTGTATACTCCTGTGGTACTTCACATTGTACACGTTCAAAAGGCTCACATTGTACACCATCAATAGTTCTGATAATAACTTGTGGTTTAGAGACTTGTAGTTCAAAGCCTTCACGTCTCATGTTTTCAATTAAGATAGATAAATGTAATTCTCCACGACCCGCAACTATCCATTTATCAGGTGATTCTGTTGGTGTTACTTTTAATGAAACATCTGTTTCTAATTGTTGATCAAGACGTTCTTGAATTTGACGAGAAGTTACATAATCACCTTCACGGCCTGCGAATGGTGAATTATTAACTTTAAATGTCATTTCAAGTGTTGGTTCATCAATTCTTAGTACAGGAAGTGCATCTTGTTTATCTCTTGGTGTTACTGTTTCACCAACGTTGATATCTTCCATTCCTGATACGGCGATTAAATCACCGGCATACGCTTCATTAACTTCTTCACGTTTTAAACCGAAGAAACCAAAGATTTTTGTTACACGGAAGTTCTTAACAGTTCCATCTAATTTAATTAATGATACGTTATCTCCGACACGCATTGTTCCACGGAACACACGTCCTACTCCAATACGTCCTAGATAGTCACTATAGTCTAATAGTGCAATTTGGAATTGTAATGGCTCGTCTCTATTATCGACTGGCGCTGGCACATAATCGATAATTGTTTCATATAATGATTGCATGTTTTCGTCTTGTGTTTCTGCATCTAAACTTGCAGTACCATTAACAGCTGAGGCATAGACCACTGGGAACTCTAATTGTTCATCAGAAGCTTCTAACTCGATAAATAAATCTAATACTTCATCTACTACACCTTCAGCACGCGCTTCCGGTTTATCAATTTTATTAACAACTACTACTGGTTTTAAATCTTGCTCTAATGCTTTTTTCAATACAAAACGTGTTTGAGGCATCGTTCCTTCATAAGCATCTACTACAAGTACAACACCATCTACCATTTTCATAATACGTTCTACTTCTCCACCGAAGTCAGCATGTCCTGGTGTATCTAAAATGTTAATTCGATTGTCTTTATAATTAACAGCTGTGTTTTTAGCAAGGATTGTGATACCACGTTCTCTCTCTATATCATTTGAATCCATTGCTCTTTCGTCTACTTGTTCATTTTCACGGAATATTCCTGATTGTTTTAATAACTCATCTACTAGTGTTGTTTTACCATGGTCAACGTGAGCGATGATTGCTATATTACGAACGTCTTCTCTTTTATTAGTCATTTATACAAATTCCTTTCTCGAGTAAATTCCCACTTTTCTTTGCAACTTTTTTATTATATCATATAATTAGTCAAAGAAAACTATAAAGGTGTGGTAGTGTGCAACAAAAAAAGTCGAAAGCAATATTCTGGGTACTCTCTATAGTAGCTGTATTATTTCTACTTCTGTTTAGCTTTAGTTTAGCTGCTACAAATGTTCCATTGATGATTTTAACACTTATATTATTCATTGCAACATTTGGTTACGGTTTCACTTTAAAAAAGAAATATCGCGAAAATGATTGGCTTTAATTAACTACAATTTATATATACAAACAACGAAAGCGTCTCAATTCTTAAAATAGGATTGAGACGCTTTTCATTAGCTGTTATTGCTTTTATAACCTTATCTTAATTATTATTTTTTTAAGCGTTATTGTAATAATTCTATGATTTCAATATTTTTTTGAAAATGGTATTGAATCAGTTCAGTATGTAGCTGGGGATTCGCCATAATTATTGAGCTAGGTTCATAAATTGATAAGTCATTTCCCATCAAATCTGTGCCAACACCATCTACTTCATTTAAAATAATCAAACCACCTGCAAAATCCCAAGGCTGTAATCTAGGGGTTATATATCCACCTAATTTACCTGTAGCAACGTGAATAATTTCTAAAGCAGCTGATCCATATGCTCTGGCACTTCTCGCTTCTTGAACGATAGGCTTAAACACTTCTCCTAATCGTGGTTTAGTTAACCAATTGGGATTGATACCTATAATACTTGTACTCAAAGAAGTCGATTTTATTTCAGGTAGTTTATGGCCATTTTCAAAAGCACCTTCACCAGCTTTTGCATGGTAAAGCGTATCATTCATCACGTCATAAACGAATCCAGCATACGGTTGTCCATCATTATAAATACCAATAGAAATTGCAAAATTTTCTTTTTGATGAACAAAATTTAATGTGCCATCTATAGGGTCAATAACCCATACAACCCCTTTTTCGTTATAAAGTTCATGACCATGTCCTTCTTCTCCAATAACATGATGGTTTGGATATGTTTGTAAAATATTTTCAAAAATATAATCTTCTGTAGCTTTATCTACATTTGTGACTAAATCATTTGCATTAGATTTTGTTTCAATTTCTATATCTTCATTCATAATTTTTTTTACATTAATCCCAGCTTCTAATATGAGACCTTTAGCAAACTCGTAAACAGTCATTGTATCAGCTCCTTATTCACTTTCATTATACAGAAATTAATCCTTAAAAGTTACTAAGTAACTTTTAAATTAAATAATAATATGTAAAAAATTACTTTTAATTTTATGATTTCTTATTTATTTACCCTATTTCATCCTTCTCTACACGCGTGTCGAAAGAGTTCTATTTTATCATATAAAAGAACAAGCAAAGTCAATGTTTATCGTCTTTTATTATGCTACAATACTAACGAATATATTGTTTACAGGAGGCACTAATGACTAAGTACACTTTTAAACCAAATGATTTCAAAGCATTTACAATAGATGGCCTTGATGCAAGAATGGAAGCTTTAAATGAACATATTCGCCCTCAACTCAATGAATTAGGCGAGTATTTTTCACAATATTTAGAAACAGCGACTGGTGAAATATTCTATCCACACGTTGCTAAACATGCGCGCAGAAAAGTAAATCCACCCAAAGACACATGGGTTGCTTTTGCTACTAATAACCGTGGATATAAAATGCAACCCCATTTTCAGATAGGTCTATTCGAAGACCAATTATTTGTTATGTATGGCGTAATGCATGAAACTAAAGACAAAGCAGAACAAGTAAAAGTATTCGAAGATAACCTAGATACACTTAAAAATTTACCAACTGATTTTAGCATAAGCTTAGATCATATGACACAAGCAAAAACTTACATTCATGAAATGACTGATCAAGATTTAAATAAAGCAATTAAACGTGTTAAAGACGTAAAAAAGGGTGAATTTTTCGTAGCTCGTACCTTATCACCGAATGCAGAACAATTGAAAACAGATAAAACATTTTTAAATTTCTTAGAAGAAACATTTGAGCAATTACTAAAATTCTATAAATAATATATCTAGACTAAAAGTGCGATGCTTAATATACAATTTAAGCATCGCACTTTTTTCATACTATTGAATAATGTTTGATATAATTACATCCAAATTTTAATAAATGTAAGGATCATCTTCTTTTTTTCGTTTCATTTCAGCATCAGAATCCATATCTTGATGTTGTGTTTTTTGTTTATTAAAATCATTGTCTTTCATGTTATTGTTATTTAAATTATCAAATTGATTATTTTGATTACTGTGGTCTTTCTTCACAAATAACATAATACCTACAATAAACCATAAAATAAGCGCTATGATATTTCCGCCAAATAAGCCAATAATCGCAGACGCAATAAATAAACAACCTGCCAGGATTCTATTACCTTTAATGATAAATACTGCAATAAAACCTAAAATTGTGGAAATCAGTATAAAAATACCTTGGAATATAATAGAAGCTTTAAATGCTTCTGGCGACAATTCTGCACCTTGTTGTTGATTCATTTCATTAAATACTTCTTTAAACTCTGGTACATTAATAAATGAAAAAACAATCACCATAAGGATTAAATAAATTAAACTAAGACTATTTGCTATCCATGCAAGGATGCGTTCAGCTTTCCTACTCATATTTTTCCTCCTAAAGAATCATTAATTCTATCATAGCAAATTTAAGAATAATAAAAAATAATGACGTCCTATCTTTAATAATAGCTGTTAGTAGTTTGAATTTTATATATTTAAAAATAAAAATCCCGATTGTTTCGCATTATGTGCACAATCGGGATTTTTATTATTTATCTTTTGTTTTTGAATCACTTTCTTTTTTACTTTCTGATTCTTGTTTCGTTTCAAGATCTTGTGATGTAATTTTTTTACGTTCTTCGAAATTTTTTCTACGCTGACTTACTGCACTTGGTTGTTGTTTGCGTTTTTCTTTTTCACGTTTTTTGCGTTCTTTTTTTTCTTGTTTCACACGTGCCTTTTCTTCTGCTTTTTCTTGTTTCAATCTAGCAGCTTCTTCGGCTTTCTCTTGTTTTATGCGTTTTTGTTCTTCATATTCTGCTTGTTTACGTTGTTGTTCTTCGTAAGCTTCTTGCTTTTGGCGTTGTTGTTCCTCGGCTTTTTGTTGGTTTTCTAGCTCAGTTTCTTTATCCTGTTGAGCTTTCGTTAATACATCATTTGAACTTTGTTCATCCTTATCAACTGATTCACCATTTTCATTGTAAGTGCTACTAACTTGTCCAAATTCATCTTCTGAACTTTGGTTGTCATCCTGCGTTTTATTTTGTTTTTTATACTTATAATTATATTTTGCTTGTCTAGAAAGAACTTGTGGTTCTTCTTCTGATGTGGAATTCTCATTATTTACTTTTTCTGCAACTTCAGAGCTATATCCACCTCTTCGTAATTGATTATCAGTATTCGATTGTTGTGCTACGTCAGAAGTTTCTTGCTTTTCACTACTTTGTGATAAAGGCGAGTTCGGTTGTTGTTCATAATCTGAATAACGCTCTTGGTAACCTTGTGCATAATATGCAGGCACTGTTTCTACTTTTTCTTTACGGGCAAACATCATTATTGCCACAATTAAAAACAAAATAGGAATAATTAAAGGTACAAAGAGTAACACTAACGGTAAAGTTACCACCGTAGCTACTAAGAATAAAATTCCTGATAGTATTCTCATATTCATTGATATTAAAGCTAAAAATGATAACAATAAACATACTATGAAATATACTATAACTGCCCACACGCCATTTTGTAACCATATTACAAATTGAATAGTGTTTAATCCATTATTCGCTAGTATTTGCTGAACAAAATCATTGTTATTCAATGAATTTTCTAGATTTTGTATTGATGCGTCACTACTAAATGATACTAGTGCAATAAACATCGTAATAATGGTTAGTAATAATAATAAAATCCAGCTTAACCAACCTAATACTTTTTCTGCTAGCCGACTCACAGGTCGTCTAACTTGAGTATATTGCTCTCCTGACATGTCTTTACAACTCCTTATATTGCTTGTCAAACTATTATATCTAATTAACGATAAAATAACTACTAACTATGACTTATTTTAATGACATTTTAAAATTTAAAACCTTTTGTAATATACACTTAATGTCCCTTCATTCAAATGTTATAAACCTAAAAATTCAAATTTTTCTAAATTAAATATTAATAAGTATATGCTTTGTTTATACTCTTTCATAATCATCATTTTACTATGTATAAGTTAAACTACATTAATTTATAAAACAACATCAACTTTACTTATTCTAAAGTGATTTTCGGAAAATTAATCATCAAAAAACCGAGTACATATTACTTACTACTACAACCCATTATATAGCTTGGGCATTTAAATGATAATTAATTTTTAAATGTTATATTTATCATTCCCTCCTATGCCCATTTAATAACACAATAACCCCAAATTTTATAAACTATTCTAAAACATAATATACACTTAAGCTTTCATTTATTATAATGATTGTTCAAAATAATGAATTAAGAGGTTTCAATACTTATTTAATAATACCATCATGACTGATTTATCATGCAATTACATAGGGCTTCAGACGTAATTCACTTTTTGCTAAAAATTTTTTATATGTGCAAACTTATGTACTAGCATTTTATATTTATTTTAGAGCATAATAAAAAGCTATATTCCACTTAGTTTTATCAAACTTTTAATTATGCTTAATAAAAATAATAAGAATATAGCTTTTAGTTAGAATTATTTTTTGTTAGACGCACTAAAGTATATTTGATCAGGGTTTGTTTGTACAGCTTTTACAGCCTGATAACTATTATATCCACTACTCTTTTCAAATTCTTTAAAAATTTGCTTTTCTTCTGCTTTTCCAGGCACAATTGTTTTAAACTGTCTGTACCTATCTAGCAATAATTTGCCTTCTACTTTTGATTCATAAAATGATTCTATAGCATTAAAAAATGATACAACTTGCATCATTTCATCATTTGACCAATCAATATCAATAGGATATTGATATTCCATATGAACACCTCCACCCGTTTCCTTTTTTATAATTTTATAACAAAATAAATCAATAGTTATTTGATTTATGTTAAGCCCACTATAATTTAACTTTATCTCTGTAATAATTTATATCACAGCATTATGCAATATACCTCTTAAACTATTTTAACCAATATTTTTTATAAATAATTAAGTCTTTTGATAATTAAAAAACAGCCGAACTATAAAAATTCGGCTGTTTTACTTCATCTAAGACATAAAATGTCTCTGATTTTTGTTATATGGAATAACATTTAATTACATTGTGTGAACTGGTACACCTAAAGCTTTTTCAGCAGCTTCCATAGACATTTCACCTAAAGTTGGGTGAGCATGTACAGTTAATGCTAAGTCTTCAGCATTCATACCAGATTCGATTGCTAAACCTAACTCAGAAATAATATCAGAAGCACCAGTACCTACGACTTGTGCACCTACTAAAGTATTATCTTCTTTAAGTGTTATAAGTTTAACAAAACCAGTAGTGTCATCTAATGATAAAGCACGGCCATTTGCTGCATACGGGAATTTAGAAGCAGTAACTTTTAAGCCTTCTTCTTTAGCTTGAGCTTCTGTATAACCTACTTGAGCTAATTCTGGCTCAGTGAAACATACAGCAGGCATACCAATGTAATCTACTTCTGATGCTTCACCAGAAATTACTTCAGCAGCAATTTTAGCTTCATAGCTTGCTTTATGTGCAAGTGGTAAACCGGGAACGATATCACCAATTGCAAAGATATTTTCAATTGAAGTGCGGCTTTGTTTGTCTACTTCAATTAATCCACGATCTGCGAATTTAACACCTAATTCTTCTAAGCCTAATTCATCAGTATTTGGACGACGGCCTACTGTAACTAATACGTAATCAGCGTCGATTGTTTGTTCTTCACCTTTTACTTCATAAGTTACTTTAACACCATTGTCTGTCTCTTCAGCAGACTTAGCCATAGCCTCAGTTACAATTTCAACGCCTTTTGCTTTCATACCTTTTTTAACAGGTTGAGTCATTTGTTTTTCGAAACCGCCTAAGATATCTTTAGCGCCTTCTAAAATAGTAACTTCTGAACCAAAATTAGCAAAAGCAGTTCCAAGCTCAGAACCAATATAGCCGCCACCAACTACTACTAATTTACCAGGAACTTCTTGTAAATTTAAAGCACCAGATGAATCAATTACGCGGTTACCGAACTTAAAGTTAGGGATTTCAATTGGTCTTGAACCAGTTGCAATAATCGCGTTTTTAAAGTTATATGTTTGAGCACTCTTATCATCCATAACACGTAGGCTGTTGTTATCAACAAAGTAAGCTTCGCCTTTAACGATTTCTACTTTATTGCCTTTTAACAATCCTTCAACGCCACCAGTTAATTTTTCAACTACTGATTGTTTGAATTCTTGAACTTTGTCAAATTTAAGTGAAACACTTTCTGCAATTACACCTAAATTTTCAGAGTTTTTTGTTTCATCATAACGGTGTGAAGCGTGTAACAACGCTTTAGAAGGAATACATCCAACATTAAGACATACGCCACCTAATTCGCCTTTTTCAACGATTGTTACTTTTTGACCTAACTGTGCTGCACGAATTGCTGCAACATAGCCTCCAGGTCCTGCTCCGATTACAATAGTGTCTGTTTCAATTGGAAAATCTCCAACTACCATATTTTACCCCTCCATTAATAATAATTCTGGATTATTCAATAAGCGCTTGATGTGATTCATAGCATTTTGTCCAGTAGCACCATCAATTTGTCTGTGGTCAAAGCTTAATGATAATGATAATACTGGTGCAGCTACGATTTCGCCATCTTTAACAATTGGTTTTTGTGCAATGCGTCCAATTCCTAAGATAGCAACTTCTGGGTGATTAATTACTGGTGTAAACCATTGTCCACCAGCTGAACCGATATTACTAATAGTACATGTTGCGTGTTTCATTTCATCTGCAGCTAATTTACCGTCACGTGCTTTAACAGCAAGTTCGTTAATTTCATCTGAAATAGCAAACATTGATTTACGGTCTGCATTTTTGACAACAGGAACTAATAGGCCTCTGTCAGTGTCAGCAGCAATACCGATGTTCCAATAATGTTTGTGCACGATTTCACCAGCATCTTCATTGAATGAAGTATTAAGTGCAGGGTATTTCTTAAGTGCAGAAACAAGTGCTTTAACAACATAAGGTAAGAAAGTTAATTTAGTACCTTGCTCAGCTGCAACTTCTTTGAATTTTTTACGGTGATCCCATAATTCTTGAACATCAATTTCATCCATTAATGTTACGTGTGGTGCAGTTTGTTTAGAGTTAACCATTGCTTTAGCAATTGCTTTACGCATAGCAGGTATTTTCTCTGTTGTTTCTGGGAATTCTCCTTCTGTAGAAACTGTAGTTGACTGTGCTGCACTTGAAGTTTCTTCAGTTTCTGAAGCTGCAGTTTCGCTTGAAGCTGCTTCTCCGCCACCATTTAGGTATGCATCTACATCTTCTTTAGTCGTACGGCCATTTTTACCTGAGCCTGTAACAGCTTTGATGTTAACGCCGTTTTCACGTGCGTATTTACGTACTGAAGGCATTGCTTTAACGCGTTTGTTTTCATCTACTTCTTCATCATTAGATGCTTGAGTAGGCGCTTCTTCTTTAGTACTTTCTTCTTCTGCAGGTGCTTCTTCAGTTGTTGAATCGTCACTGTCACTGCCTTTAAATTGCATATCTTCTGCATCAGGTGAATCAATCTTGACAATTGTATCTCCAACAACTGCTACAGTACCTTCTTCTACAAGTACTTCTTCAATTGTCCCTGAAACAGGTGATGGAATTTCAACAACTGATTTGTCATTTTGTACCTCTGCTAAAATATCATCTTCTTCAATTGTATCTCCAGCTTTAACAAACCATTTTACAATTTCACCTTCGTGGATACCTTCACCAATATCGGGTAATTTAAATTCAAATGCCACGTTATTATCCTCCTAAAAATTCATATTAAGTCAAAAATTAGAAACTGAGCGATGGACAATGAAGCCCCTATCTCTTATTATACATAAATTTTAATGAAGTAGGTGTATTAACATTGCGTATACTATCCTACCTCATTAAACATATATTAAAATTCTAAAGTTTCTTTTGCTTTTTCAATGATGTCATTTTTGTTTGGTAACCAAACATTCTCAGCTTGTGTAAACGGATAAACAGTATCTGCTGCTGCAACACGAGCAATTGGTGCTTCTAATGAAAGAATTGAGCGTTCTGCTAATTCTGAAGCAACTGTTGCTCCAACACCTGCTTGACGCTGCGCCTCTTGTACTACTACTGCACGTCCAGTTTTTTCTACTGAAGCAACAAGTGTTTCAATATCGATCGGTTGAACAGTACGTAAGTCGATAACTTCAACTGAATATCCATCTTTTTCTAACTCTTCTGCTGCTTTTAATGACTCTTGGACCATTGCACCGTATGCAATAAGTGTAATGTCATTACCTTCTTGTTTAACGTTTGCTTTACCGATTTCAACTGTGTACTCTTCTTCAGGTACTTCGTCACGGAAAGAACGGTATAATTTCATATGTTCTAAATATACAACTGGATCATTACTTCTGATTGCTGAAATTAATAATCCTTTAGCATCATATGGGTTAGACGGAATTACAACGTTTAATCCTGGAGATTGAGCTAAAAGCCCTTCTAAGTTATCAGCGTGTAATTCTGGTGTATGAACGCCACCACCAAAAGGCGCGCGAACAGTAACTGGTGATTGTTTAGAGTTACCAGAACGGAAACGTGTACGTGCGATTTGTCCTGCTATAGAGTCGAATACTTCAAATACAAATCCTAAGAATTGTACTTCCATTACTGGACGGTATCCTTGAGTAGCTAATCCTAAAGCTAAACCGCCTATACCAGATTCAGCTAAAGGTGTATCAAATACACGGTCTTCACCGAATTCTTTTTGTAAACCTTCAGTTACACGGAAAACACCACCGTTAACACCGACGTCTTCACCGAAAAGTAAAACATTTTCATCGTTTTGTAATTCGGTTTTAAGCGCGTTGTTAATCGCTTGAACCATTGTCATTTGTGCCATCGGTTACTTCGACTCCTTCTCTTTATAGATTTCGTATTGTTCTGCTAAATGTTGAGGCATTTCTTCATACATGTTTTCCATCAAGTCAGTAACTTTTTGTTTTTCAGTATTGTCAGCTTCTTTAATAGCAGCTTTGATTTCAGATTTCGCTCGCTCGATAACTTCATCCTCTTTATCGCCAGACCATAAACCTTTGTTTTCAAGGTATTTTCTGAAACGAACTAATGGATCTTTTTTCTCCCATTCAGAATCTTCATCAGATGTTCTGTATTTCGTTGGATCGTCTCCAGCCATAGTATGTGGGCCATAACGATAAGTAATTGTTTCAATTAATGTCGGACCTTCACCATTCACAGCACGGTCACGCGCTTCTTTAGTTGCTTGGTATACTGCTAGAGCATCCATACCATCAACTTGTATACCTGGGATACCAACTGAAATAGCTTTTTGAGCTAATGTAACAGCAGCTGTCTGTTTACTACGTGGTGTTGAAATAGCGTAGTTATTATTTTGTATAACAAAAATTGCAGGTGCTTTATATGCAGACGCAAAGTTAATACCTTCGTAGAAATCACCTTGTGACGAACCACCATCACCAGTATAAGTAATTGCTACAGCACTCTTACCACGTTTTTTAATACCAAGTGCTACACCAGCAGTTTGAACATACTGTGCACCGATAATGATTTGTGGACTTAAAGCGTTAACGCCTTCTGGCATTATGTTTCCTTTAAAGTGTCCTCTTGAGAATAAGAATGCCTCAGTTAAAGGTAATCCTTGCCAGATTAATTGTGGAACATCACGATAACCTGGTAGTATAAAATCTTCCTGTTCTAAAGCATATTGAGAAGCTAATTGAGAAGCTTCTTGACCTGCAGTAGGAGCATAGAAACCTAATCTTCCTTGTCTGTTTAATGAGATAGAACGTTGGTCAAGAATACGTGTCCAAACCATTCTCTCCATTAATTCAACTAATTGCTCGTCTGATAAATCTGGTACTAAATCTTCATTAACAATATTACCATCTTCATCCAAAATTTGAATCATTTCAAATTGCGATTCAGTATCTTCCAATACTTTCTCTGCATCGAATTGGGCTTTCAACTTCGGAGCCATTCAATTCACCATACCTTTCCCGTATAATAGAAACTTATTTTATCCTTCAATATTGTACCACAAAACTGTTACACTGTTAAACAATTTGAAAAAGTTCTGTAGTACTCAAAATGAGTACAGATTTCGATCTGTACCATTGTTTTTATAGACGCTGTATCACTCGAAATTAAATCCTTCGTAGTATTTTCCCCTTCAACATGTAAGCGTCCTCATATAACATGCTATAACGTAGCTAATTAAAATTCAAATGTATCGCTTTTTAAATTTAATTTAAATTATCTACATCTTCTTTTTCTTTATTTACTTTCTTCATTGAATCTGAATATTTTTCGAATGCTTTATTCATATTTTCATATGATTGAGAAACTGCTTCTGCTTTTTTATCTATTTTATCTTGATTAACTTGATTGCCAGAAGTGTATTCAAACATATCTTTTTCTTTTTCCATGATGTTTTTATACGCTTTTGCGTATTCATCATGTGCTTTATATTTATCTTTTAATGCTTCGTTCAGTTGAGTAACTTCTTTTTTCTTACTTTCGTCACTTATATTTCCAACGTGTTTTCCAGCTTTTTTAAATTGCTTTTCAGAGCTATCTAAAGCTTCTTCTTCTTTTTTGAATTCTTTTTCTCTTTTTTCAATATTTCTCACTACTTTTTTTGAAATTTCTTTTGCTTGCTGTGGTTCTTTACCATTAATTTTCTTAACTAATTCTTGCTTGTCTTGTTCAAGATTGTTCAACTTTTTACCTACAGTAGCTACGGGTTTCTCTTCATCGAATGCTTTTTGGATTTTTTCGTTGTAATCTTCTATTTCACCTTTGTCTGTTGTACATCCAGCAACCAACAACGTAGAGGCGAGCAATGCACTGATGCTATACTTTAATTTCATTTTTCGAGAAATCCTCCTTTATTTGTGTGTGTTATATTATATAATATTTTATAAGAAATCAAATTTATTACTATATTTCAAACGTTAAACTTTGGTATATTTTAAATTAAGGAAGGTGTATGAACAAATGATAACAATGAAAGATATTATTAGAGATGGTCACCCTACGCTTCGTGAAAAAGCAAAAGAAGTTACTTTACCTCTCACAGATGAAGATCGTGAAACATTAAAAGCAATGCGTCAATTTCTTATCAATAGTCAAGATGAAGAGACTGCTAATAAATATGGACTTCGTTCAGGTATAGGTTTAGCTGCTCCACAGATTAATATTTCCAAAAAAATGATAGCTGTCTATTTACCGGATGATGGTGAAGGTAAAAGCTATGATTTAGCATTAGTTAACCCTAAAATAATGAGCCACAGCTTACAAGAAGCTTATTTACCTACTGGTGAAGGGTGCCTTAGCGTAGACGAAAACATTCCAGGCCTCGTCCATCGTAAAAATCGAATTACAATAAAAGCTACAGACATGGATGGTAAAGAAATAAAATTACGTTTGAAAGGTTATCCTGCGATTGTAGTACAGCATGAAATTGATCACATTAACGGCGTAATGTTTTATGACCATATTGATTCTAACAACCCTCTTACACCACATGAAGGTGCAGTAGAAGTTTAATAAAAAACAATAATATGCCGTTAGCAAATGGGTTTCCCCAATGCTAACGGCATATTTTACATAAAGTCATCTCTTCGCTCAGTAAAAGTCACATCTAGTTCTTTTAATTCTGTCTTTAACTCATTCAACTCTTTAATATCTAGAAATTCTGGATCATGATTATGTCTCACATAATTTTGGTCACCGTTTACAGTATCAATAATTTCATCGTAATTGAAAAACATGATTACTTGTTCTGCACGAATCTCAAAAGTAATATCATGAAATATCTTATCGCTACGTTTTTTTTCCTTTTTAACATCTTCTAAAATTCTTTTTACATGTTCCATTTCTATCACCTTTACCTATCGTTACTTTTATATTTAAAATTTTGCTTAATTAAATATGTAAATCGCTTTCTTTCATCATAATTAAATTTTAATTCTCACTCAAGTTTTATGGTAATTTTTACAGCGTTTTTAGCCTCCGAAAGTTAAAATTTGATAATTAAATATTATTTTTTTAAAAAAACATACTTGTTTGTAGTTATTAAAGAGGACCTAAAGATAAAACTGCTTTATTTATTCTACTACATCATGTAAAATGAGTAATAACTGAAAACATATGAATCATAGTGTTTATAGTTTTCTAAGCGAACGAAATGAACATTCCCCTAGAAACATACTGGACGATTAATAGTATGTTCTATTTATATACAGTAGCAGTGTCTACGTACAATTAAAAGTACGTTTGATATAAGATAACAAATTGACACTTAAACTTTTATATTACTAGGGTTTTGACTATAAAATTTATAAATCAACATGATTTTAGGAGGAAATATATATAATGGCAGTATTTAAAGTGTTTTTTCAAAAAACAAAGGAAGAAGTAATAGTTCGTGAACACACACAAACAATTTACGTTGAAGCACAAACAGAAGAACAAGTTAGAAGATATTTAAAAGATCGTAACTTTAACATTGAATTTATTACTAAATTAGAGGGCGCACATTTAGAGTACGAAAAACAATCAGATCACTTCAATGTGGAGCAAGCTGAATAATGAAACAAATCCATAAAAATGAAGTCGCGGTTTATGCGCTTGGTGGCTTAGGCGAAATTGGTAAAAATACTTATGCCGTTGAGTATCAAGACGAAATCGTTATTATTGACGCAGGCATCAAATTTCCTGACGATAATTTATTGGGTATTGACTATGTCATCCCTGATATTACTTATTTAGAACAAAATCAAGATAAGATTGTTGGCCTGTTTATTACTCACGGACATGAGGACCATATAGGTGGTGTGCCCTACCTTTTAAAAAAAATTAATGTACCTATATATGGTGGACCATTAGCCTTAGGTTTGATTAGAAATAAATTAGAAGAACACCATTTATTAAGAACTACAGAACTGATTGAAATCGATGAAAGTAGCATTATAAAATCCAAGCATTTTGAAGTTTCATTCTACCTTACAACGCACAGTATTCCAGAAGCATATGGTGTTATTGTTAATACGCCAGAAGGAAATATTGTTCATACAGGTGATTTCAAATTTGATTTCACGCCAGTTGGAGAACCTGCAAATATGGCTAAAATGGCTAAATTAGGTGAAGAAGGTGTACTCTGTTTACTTTCTGATTCAACGAACTCTTTAGTTCCTGATTTCACTTTAAGTGAGCGCGAGGTTGGACAAAATGTAGAGAAAATCTTCCGTAATTGTACCGGTCGTATTATATTCGCTACTTTTGCATCGAACATTTATCGTGTGCAACAAGCTGTTGAAGCAGCGATTAAACATAATCGTAAGATTGTAACGTTTGGTCGTTCAATGGAAAATAATATTAAAATTGGTATGGAATTAGGCTATATTAAAGCTCCACCTGAAACGTTCGTTGAACCAAACAAAATTAATACTGTGCCTAAACATGAGCTATTAATTCTATGTACAGGATCACAAGGTGAACCAATGGCAGCTTTATCTAGAATTGCAAATGGTACACACAAACAAATTAAAATCATTCCTGAAGACACCGTTGTATTCAGCTCATCACCTATTCCAGGTAATACTAAAAGTATTAACCGTACGATAAATTCACTTTATCGCGCAGGTGCTGAAGTAATTCATAATAAACTATCTAATATTCATACATCTGGACATGGTTCTAAAGGTGATCAACAACTTATGTTACGCCTATTACGTCCTAAATTCTTTTTACCTATTCACGGTGAGTATCGTATGTTAAAAGCGCATGGTCAATCAGGTATAGAATGCGGTGTTGACCCTGACAATGTATTTATTTTTGATATTGGTGATGTATTAGCGCTGACACATGATTCTGCTAGAAAAGCAGGCAGAATCCCATCTGGCAATGTGTTAGTAGATGGTAGCGGCATCGGTGATATCGGTAATGTAGTTATTCGTGACCGTAAACTTTTATCAGAAGAAGGATTAGTTATCGTTGTAGTAAGCATTGACTTCAAGACAAATAAATTATTATCTGGTCCTGACATTATTTCCCGCGGTTTCGTATACATGCGTGAATCAGGTCAATTAATTTATGATGCACAACGCAGAATCAAAACAGATGTTATTACTAAATTAAATCAAAATCCAGAGATTCAATGGCATCAAATTAAGTCATCAATCATCGAAACGTTGCAACCTTATTTATTCGAGAAGACTGCACGTAAACCAATGATTTTACCAGTTATTATGAAAGTGAATGAAGATGACAACCAGTCATTTACCAAGAAATCAAATACTAAAAATGATAAAGTTAAAAAGAACAACTCAAAATCACCATCAAAAAATAAAGCACCTAACAATAAAGCTAAAAAGAACAATAGTAATAAACCCAAACCAAACTCAAAAAAAGATGAACCAAATCAATCATCTGAATCATAATATTTAAAAAGCTCAGCTTGCTAAGTTTAACACTAGCCATGCTGAGCTTTTTATTTTTTCTAACTGTGCACTTTTAAGGAATTCTTAATAGTATTTTTCACATATTAAATATTTGTTTACATAGCACTAATAAAAAAGAAGCCTACAATTAATTTGTAGACTTCTTTTGTTTAAGAATCTATGTTGTATAATATGCTCATTAACGTTTTATTGTGCTTAAAGCATTGTAGTATTATCTAACAACTTTTTTCTCAAAACGGTTTAAATCATTGTCATGCCCAATCACAATGAGTATGTCACCAATTTCAACACTAATATTAGGATCAGGAGAAACTAAAATCTCTTTACCTCTTTTTATTGCAATAATACTTATACCAAATTGCGCTCGTATATCTAATTCTACTATAGTTTGGCCAGCCATTTTTTCACTAGCTTTAATTTCTACAATAGAATGTTCATCTGCAAGTTCTAAATAGTCTAATACACTTGCACTTGCAACGTTATGAGCAATCCTTCTACCCATATCTCTTTCAGGGTGAACAACGGTATCCGCACCAATTTTATTTAAAATTTTAGCATGATAATCATTTTGAGCTTTTGCTGTTACTTTTTTGACACCAAGCTCTTTTAAAATTAGTGTCGTCAATGTACTAGATTGAATATTTTCACCTATTGCTACGATGACATGATCAAAATTTCTGATTCCTAAACTTTTCATTACTGCTTCATCAGTTGTATCAGCAATGACCGCATGCGTAGCAATATCACTGTATTCATTTACTCTTGCTTCATCCATGTCAATTGCCATAACATCCATATCTAGCGCATTTAATTCTCTTACGATACTACCACCAAATCGACCTAAACCGATCACCACATACTCTTTATCCATATGCGTCCTCCAATTTTAAAAATCATAAGTTAGATAGCAGCTTACAATCATATTCGAACTACAAGCAAACCATCATAAATTCATTTAAAAAAGTTATTTTTTTCCTTCAACATAATCTTTGTCGAAAACAAATAATCTTAATAATAATATTAACGATGGTATCAATAAAAGTAAACCTAAAACAAAGGCAACGATTAAAGCAATTGCCATACTACTGTTTACAATGCCCTCGTCTATACGGACATATGGATATAAAATATATGGTAGTTTGCTGACACCATATCCGAAAAATGCAAAGCCCATCTGTAAAATGACTAGAATAAATGCAAAGCCATGCCATTTTTTGATTAATGTTAGTAACATCGTGCCAATGAAACAAATAAAGCTAAGCAAGAACATCCACCAATAATTATATACTGCATTTAAGAAATGTGCTTCGTTTTGTAATCTTAATGATAAAAACACAAATAACGAAATTGCAATCATTGGCGGCCCCCAAAATAAGAACCAATATCTTAATAAACTATACGCTGATGTGTCTTTAGCTTTTGCTGCATAGTAAGTCAGAAAGCCTGATGAAATATAAAGCACAGATATAACAGCTAAGAATACTACAGACCAAGAATACGGACTCAAAGCAAGTTCAACCCAATCTAAATCCAAATTGTTACCTGAACCTTTAATATATCCACCTTCCGAGATAGTTAATGTTGTAGCAAGCGCTGCCGGGATAAACAATCCTGCTAGACCGTACATTGCTAACCAAATTAATTTTGAATCAGGACCGTAGTTTTCAAATGCATAAAAGCTGCCCCTAATTGTGAGCAAAATAAGTGCTATTGAAGCTGGCAAGAGTAATACTGTGCCAAAATATTTAGCAGTATCTGGGAAAAATCCTACCATACCGACAAAAAAGAATACAAAGAACACATTTGTTACTTCCCATACAGGGTTTAAATAACGACCTATAAGATGATTAATCTTTTTATCTTGTTTAGTTATTTTGGCATGAAGTGTAAAGAAGCCAGCACCAAAATCTATTGAGGCGATAATAATATAAGAGAATAAGAAAATTGCAAGTACAGTAATTCCAATATAAGCAAATATCATTATGCATCACCTCTTTCTAACGTATTTTCTTCTACGTCTTTGTATGCAGGTTTGTTTTTAAACATACGAATTAATACGTAAGCTGACGTTATTAACAATATAAAGTATAAGATACCAAAGAGTATCGTAACGAGTAGTAACCCACCTGCTTGTGTTGCGGCGTCAGCTACTTTAAGATAACCACGAACCATCCATGGTTGACGACCTTGTTCAGTTAAGAACCAACCAGCTTCTATCGCTATCATCGCCGCTGGCCCAGTCAATAATGAGCCATATAACATCGGTTTTGAATATGTGAATTTACGTAATTTCTTAAATATAAGCGTTAGTATAAATGCACCAGAAACTATTAAACAGAACACACCCATAGAAACCATAATGTCAAAATAATAGTGAACAATCATAGGTGGGTGTATTTCTTCAGGGAAGTCATTCAGTCCTTTAACCTCAGTATCTGTTGTGTTACCAGCTAAGAAGCTAAGAATACCTGGTATTTTTATAGCACCAGAAACTTCTTGTGTATCTTCATCTAATGCCCCAAAGAGTATTAAATCAGCATTAGACTCTGTTTCAAAGTGCCATTCATAAGCAGCAAGTTTTTCTGGTTGTTCTTCGTGTAAAAACTTAGCTGAAAGATCTCCAGCTAACATTGAACCTAACGTAAAGATAACACCAAGAATCATCGTTAGCTTCAAAGCCTTTTTATGATATTCTGTATCTTTTTTGAATTTATTTTTCAATAATTTAAATGCAGCAATGGCAGCAAGAACAAACGCCATTGTCATAAGTGCTGTGGCAACAACGTGGAATGATCTAATTAAAAATGATTCATTAAACATTGCTACCCATGGTTGCACATTGACCATTTTTCCATCTTTCATTTCAAAACCTGCAGGTGTATTCATAAATGAATTTACTGATGTAATGAAGAAAGCAGAGAATGTACCCCCTATAATAACCGGAATGCTAATGAGGAAATGAGTCCATTTACTCTTAAATCTATCCCATGTATATAAATAAATACTTAAGAAAATTGCTTCAAAGAAGAAAGCAAATGTTTCCATAAATAATGGTAATGCTATAACATGACCGCCCATTTGCATAAATGTTGGCCATAAAAGCGATAGTTGTAATCCTATAATTGTCCCTGTCACGACACCGACAGCTACTGTAATGGTATATCCTTTAGACCATCTTTTGGCTAATGTTATATACTTAGGATCATTTCTTTTAATTCCTAAAAATTCAGCAACCGCAAACATCAATGGCACGCCCACACCAATTGTTGCGAATATGATATGAACCGCGAGTGTCATCGCAGTCAAAAAACGGGCTAATTCAACTGAATCCATAAATATCACCTTTTTTAATTATTTGTGACAAAAATCACAACGTCCATCCATTATAAACTGCTTTACATTTTTTTGAAATAAGATGCATTCAAAATATAGTGACAAATTAATGACCACTTACATGTAAGTCAAAGATTTGTAATAATTTAAAAAGTTGCTTATATTTAAGTAAATTGGATTTAAATAGAAAGGATGAAATTGAATGAACGACATCATTATTTATACGCAAAACGATTGTCCTCCATGTACGTTTATTAAAAACTATCTATCAGATAAAGGCGTATCGTATAATGAAAAGAATATTACACATACACAATATAGGAATGAAATGATAGAGTATGATGCTTTCGCTACACCTTTTATCTTGTTGAATAACGAACCGATGTACCAAATTGATATGGATAAAATTAACCGTACTTTAAACATAGAATAATCTTGAAACAGTGTTTAAAAATTTCACTAGTTATAGATGGTTCTCTCTCACTCTATAAACTATATGATTTTAATATTAATTACAAAGTAAGTGATTACGCAGCTTTAATCGTAAATTGTTCTATCTATTATGATTTTCTACATCTGTAATAAGAAAACAAAAAAGCTGATAGCCCATTAAGGTCTATCAGCTTTTTAAACGTGATTGTTTTTATTGATTATTTAGCATATTGGTTAACTAATTCTTGTACTTCTTCAGAAGTCACACAATTAATTGCACGGTCAGATAATTCTTCCATTTCATTTTGGCTTAATCCTTTAATTTGACGACGTGCTTTAAGCACAGATGTCGCACTCATTGAGAATTCATCTAAACCTAAACCTAATAATAATGGTATAGCGATTTCATCGCCTGCCATCTCACCGCACATACCAGTCCATTTACCTTCTTTATGTGATGCTTCAATCACTTGTTTTACTAAACGTAAAATTGAAGGATTGTATGGTTGATACAAGTATGAAACACGTTCAGACATGCGGTCAGCTGCCATTGTATATTGAATTAAATCATTCGTTCCAATACTGAAGAAATCAACTTCTTTTGCGAAAACATCAGCTAATGCAGCAGTAGAAGGAATTTCTACCATGATACCTAATTCAATATCATCAGAAACTTCAATTCCTTCTTGCTTTAAGTTTTCTTTTTCTTCAAGTAATAACGCTTTAGCATCACGGAATTCATTGATTGTTGCAACCATTGGGAACATGATATTTAGTTTACCGTATACAGACGCACGTAATAGTGCACGTAATTGTGGTCTAAAAATATCAGGCTGATCTAAACATAAGCGAATTGCACGATAACCTAGGAATGGGTTCATCTCTTCTGGTAAGTTTAGATATGGTAATTCTTTATCTCCCCCAATATCTAACGTACGTACAACTACACGTTTGTCTTCCATTGTTTCTAAAACTTTTTTATACGCTTCGAACTGTTCATCTTCGGTAGGCATTTCATCTCTACCCATATACAAAAATTCAGTACGATATAATCCGATACCTTCTGCACCATTTTCGATAACACCGTTTAAATCATCCGGTGTGCCGATATTTGCAGCTAACTCGGCATGTTTACCATCGATAGTTTTAGTTTCTTCATCACGTAGTTTTTGTAATTCTTTTTTATCTTCGAAGAAACGTTCACGTTTATTTTCATAAGCGATAACTTCATCCTCTGTAGGATCAATGATTACCTCACCAGTTAAACCATCAACGATAATCATATCGCCTTGTTTCACTTCTTCAGTAATCTTTTTCGTACCAACAACAGCAGCAATTTCTAATGAGCGGCTCATAATTGCTGAGTGTGATGTTCTTCCACCAATATTTGTCACAAATCCTTGCACGAATTCTTTATTTAATTGAGCAGTATCTGAAGGTGTTAAATCGTTTCCAATTATAACTACACTTTCATCAATCATACTAGGATTTGGTAATTCTACGCCTAATATATGTGCTAATACGCGTTTAGAAACGTCGCGTATATCAGCAGCACGTTCTTTCATGTATTCATTATCCATATTTTCAAATATAGTAATGAATTGTCCAGTTACATCTGATAATGCAGTCGGTGCGTTAACTTGTTCATCTTTAATTTTGTCTTCAATCGGTTGAATTAACTCTGGGTCATCTAATACTAACAAATGAGCATCGAAAATTGCCGCTTTATCAGCACCTAGATTTTTTTCAGCATTATTTCTGATTTTTGTTAATTCAACTTTAGATGTTTCGATAGCATCATTGAACTTAGCAATTTCTGCGTCGATGTCTGATACCTTTTCACTATTATATGAAAGGTCTGGTTCAACTAATAAATATGCTCTAGCAATTGCAACACCGTCAGATGCCGCAATGCCGTTAATATAGTTTGACATATTATTTAGTTAGTCCTTCTTTAGATAAAATTTCAGTGATTGCTTCAATTGCATCAGTTTCATCGCTACCATCAGCATAGATAGTAATTTCAGCATCTTTACCTACGCCTAAACTCATAACACCCATGATTGATTTCAAGTTAACTTTTTTACCGTTATATTCTAATTGAATATCAGAATCAAATTTTGAAGCAGTTTGAACAAGCATTGTTGCTGGACGAGCGTGAATACCTGTTTCGTCGATAATTACATATGATTTTTGTTCCATAATATATTTCTCCTTCGTATAGTTAGAATCGTTAGTTTGTTATAAAACCTAACAAAGTTTTATATAATAAGATTACCAAATAATACATATAAATTCAATTCGTTGCACCCATGATATGACAATATTCAGCTAATATTTAACATTTTGTGAAAACGCTCTAGTTTTGTATTAGTGATTTAGTAACTTTTTCACATTTTGCAATGTGATCGTAACCTATTTTCTTCATAAAATAGTAACTTATAGAAGCTGTTATAGCTTGACCAACAATTGGGAACCATTTTGTTTGTTTTGCTGCAGTACGTTTTGCAACATCACGTATAACTACCTTAAGGATAGCACTAGAAACTTTTTTCCCAATAAATTGACTACCTTGGATTGCTGCGGTAGATAAAACACGTTCTTTCATGTCCTCTCCCATAGTATTAACTTCCTTATGATCAAGACCATAAATTTTATTTACATCTTCTATAATATCTTTCATAAGTTTAATATCTACACTAAAGCCCAAACCTGGGACTGGTACGACACTTACACTAGAAGATAACATCGATTTTTTTCTCACTAATGCTTGCGCGCGTTCACGACGTTCTTCCACTTCTATATTTGTTGATGGTAAATTACTTTTACTTTTAACATCCTCTATATTAAAAACTTTGTTACCTACTTTTTGTGTAACGCTATTTGTAATTTTATTTTTAAAGCCCATTATTTTCACTCCTTAGTAAAATCAATACACTAAGGTCAATACCCGTTTTTCACAATTTTATTGTATTTTCACAAAAATTGCTTTTAAATATTTTGAAGGTTTGTAGTGTGGATGGGTTTTAAAATCTTTAGGCAAGCCCATAACATCAATAATTTCAAAATTCACTTCTGCTTTCGATAATGTTTCTGTGACAACATTTTTAAATGCTTTAAGAGAAAAGGTACTATTATTAGTGCATAATAATAATGTACCATCCGGACCAAGTATGTCGAGTGCCCCGATAATTAATTTATCGTAATCTTTTAATACAGAGAATGTTTTTTTCTTATTTCTAGAAAAACTTGGTGGGTCAATCACAATTGTATCGTAGAAGAAATCGTGTCGACGCGCGTAATTAAAGAAATTAAACGTATCCATAACATAAATATATTGTGACACCGGATCAATTGCATTTATTCCAAAATTAGCTTCAGTTAGACCACGAGAACGGTTAGCTAAATCAACACTTGTCGTTACTTCAGCATTTTCAGCAGCGACTACAGAGAATGCCCCTGTATAACTAAATAAATTAAGTACGCTCTTACCTTGAGCATAATGGTCTTTTAGTTTCTTTCTTACCTCTCTTTGATCTAAAAAGATACCTGTCATCGGTCCATCATTTAAATGTACATTATAGAATTTAAAATTTTCTTCTATAACAATTGGAAACTCAGGTGCTTCTCCATCAATAAATCCACCTTCAATGTTCGCATCTTTAAAACGTAATTTCTCAAAAATAGATGTATAACCGAAAATAGCTTTTACCGCTGTCAAAACATTATAACGGAATTTATAAATACCTTTGGAATACCATTGAATTAAAAGATGACCATCATAGTTGTCAATCGTAAGACCACCCACGCCATCTCCTTCACCGTTAAATAATCTAAATGCATTTGTACCTTCTATATTATAAAAATATTCACGTTCTTTTTGGGCAATTTCAAATAACCTTTCGAAAAATTGTGTATTAATAACTTCTTCCCGGTCGTAACTTACTACCCAACCAATACCTTTATGTTGACGGCCAGTATAAGCTGTAGCAATATACTGCTCTCTATCATTTAATAAGTAAAACAAATCCCCTTCATTTAAATGGTCATTTGCATATATATCCTCTTCACTTACCAAAGGATATTGGTTTAAATATTTTGTTTCTTTACCTTTATTTAATGTGGCAGTTTTCATAAAATTATGTCAGCCTTTCTACTATTTTTTTAATTGTCTTGTCGCTTTTATATTTTATCATTTCCAGTACATCGTAACATTATTAATACAAATTTAATTATAATGGCATACATTAAGTTTTTATAAATTTTTAGTTCTTGAATAAAAAAACCTATCTTCCAACCAATTGGAAGATAGGTTCGTAAAACTACAATTTTAATTATTTAATCTCTAGAAGGTTCACGTAATTTTATCGTAAATGCTACTACAATCGCAATTAACATAATGAAGAGTATTGGTGTTATGAAAATTGAAAGTAATAAACCATGAACCATGATATTCATAAATTCTGTGAGCAATTTAAAAAATAATAAACTAACCATAAATAGTTGAAGATAATAAAATTGACCTTTTAGATAATTCGTTAATGTCGTTAAGATATAAATAATGATAATAATCATTAATATGAACAGCGTAATCCATTCAATAACATATTGAGTTTGAGACATTTCCCAGTTACCTGAAACGAATAATGAATTTCTATTATTAAATTCAATTAATGTGAAGAATATTAAAACAGCCCCACAAAACAATTCAACATAAGCAGGTTTAATCCATTTTGGTTTCTTCATCCAATTTGGTACATCATCTTCTTGAATATCAATAATATTCTTCCATTTTTCAATGATTTTATCCTTTTTATCTCTTATTTTTTGAATATCAACGCTTCTACGTGTTTTACGTGTGAATTCTGTTGTTTTGTCTTGTAAAGATTTCCAATGTTCTATCGTTTGATTTGTCACTGTTCCTTTACTTGTTCTCGATAATTCTGGTTCTTCTTCTCCTAATTCTTGTTTCGTTAATGGTAATGATCTTCTTAAGAATAAGAAGTTCCAAATTGACATTTGTCCAAGTAACCACATGATAGTAAAGAACGTGTTAATACTTAAAATATCAATTGGTATAATTTCATCACTTTCAATTCTTCCATATAACACAATCTGTGTTAATAAATAACTAAACCCATAACTAAAAATAATCCATAGATAATGATATTTTCTATGTTCTGTATTTAACTCATCTTTATAAACGATATAACCAATATGAATCGCAAAAGGTATCACGAATATAATAGCAAAAAAGCTATACACTTGGGTCATTAACATAAGTGTTATGATAAAGAATAAAATTCCAATAACTAAAAAGAATATTGAAATATCATAGTCGTATCTTGTTGTTCTAAATAATGTAATTCCAAGCATTACTAATGCGGCGCCAAAAATAATTATTAAAATTGCGCTCACCACAGGAAAGCTCCCTATGTAATTGCTCATTACTCTAATTATTTCAGCAAAAAATGCGTTTATAAAATCCCAAGCATTATGAATGTGTAAATCAATTTTCCCTTCGCCATTTAATTTATGAATTAATGGTAAATTGATTAAAATGATGAGACCTGTAAAAAGCGAAACGATGCCTATTATATAACTATATAATATCTCAGCGTGTTTCCTCAAAAAAGACATACCATTCACCTCAAAGTTATTATATATTAACATTTAGCTCTTGTCTTTAATAATCTCATAAATAAGTCTATAGTATGATATAAATTAACTGTATAGTCAAATTTCCACATATGTTAATTCTTTAAACACTATGTTTAATAAAGACTTGAAATCATTGGCTTTAACCATCATTATAAAACACATTTTTGTTTAAAATACCGCCTTCGTGGTATTGAATAATGTAGATGACGATTAACATAAAGGAGTGTTTTGTTATGAGTAAAGAAGAATTAAATAAAAAAGCTGCTGAAAAAGCTAAAGAAACTGAAGATAAATTAAAAGATAAAAGAGAATCTGCAGAAGAGAATAGTGAAGAAACGAAAAAGAATGTTCAAGATACATTTGATTAACGAAAACAGTCGGAATAAAATTCCGACTGTTTGCATATTTAATATACTATTAGAAAGCTTAATTAACGTTTTTGTAATTCTAAATATTAAAAAAATACATAATAATTTTCGTAAACTTCAAATACAACCTTGACAGTGATAAATAAAAAGCATACATTAGAGTCAAATTAAATATATCTTTCGCACTAGGGGCGTTTTGTGACTGAGATGAGGTATACCCTCAAACCCTTTGAACCTGATCTAGATTAAACTAGCGTAGGAAAGTGTACTGCGATATCTTATTAATGAATGATATCAGTAGGCCTATTTTTAAACGCGCAACTTTCTAGAAGGTTGTGCGTTTTTTATATAGGAGGATGATATTATGTCAAAAGGATTAAAACTTTCAGAAATATTAGTAACTGTTTTAATTGCGGTTATGTTCGCTGTAATATATAACATTTGGAACTTTGTGTATAAAGCGCTTCAAGTTACAGGTCTTCATTTTGAAGAACTAACTTATGGCGCATGGTTTATGGCAGCTATTGTCGCTTATCTTATTATTCCTAAAGCAGGCATCGCCATATTAGCGGAATTTGCAGCAGGTGCTGGCGAGACAATAGTTATGGGCCGCTTTGATATTCCAACCATGGTATACGCATTACTACAAGGTCTAGCTTGTGAAGTTGTCTTCGCAATTTTCAGATATAAATCTCGTTCAGCAATAGTTGCTATGTTAGCAGGTTTCTTAGCATCTGTATCCACCTTCCCTTTAGATTTCGCTTACGGCTACCTCGGTGAAATTGCTGGTTGGAATTTAGCTTTATATATAGGGTTCAGACTAATAAGCGGAATTATCGTAGCAGGACTGTTATCTTATTACATTGTAAAAGCATTAGACCAAACTGGGGCCACTAAGTTATTTAGATCTGCATCTCAGAGTGATTATGACAATTTATAAGGAGCAATAAAGGTGATAGTTACAAAAAATTTACGCTTAAAATACCCAAATGCTAATAAAAAATTATTTGATAATTTAACTGTCAACATACAAGAGAAAGAAAAAGTATTGTTGCTAGGCCCCTCTGGTTCAGGTAAAAGTACTTTACTTAACGTTTTAAGTGGCATTGTGCCAAACCTTGTAGATTTACCTATGAAATACGACATGCTGCATATAGACGAAAACTGTGGTGTTATTTTCCAAGATCCAGATACACAGTTTTGTATGCCTAAAGTATATGAAGAATTAGCATTTGTTTTAGAGAATCTTAAAGTACCAAGAAGTGAAATGGACGATCGTATTAAATCTGCATTATCGTCAGTAGATTTAGATGTAGGTAAAAATCAATATATAAATCAATTAAGCGGTGGAATGAAACAAAAATTAGCTATTGCAGAAACATTATTACAACAAGCAAACACCCTATTTTTAGACGAACCTACAGCAATGCTAGATGTGGATGCAACTGAGGATTTATGGCAAAAAATTCAATCGTTATGGCATGACCAAACTGTGCTTATTGTAGAGCATAAAGTAGAACATATTTGGCAACACATTGATCGCGTCATTTTATTAAATTACGATGGCGCTATCATAGCCGATGACTCACCTAAAAAGATTTTGCAAAACTACGAACATTTATTGACCGAATATGGCGTTTGGCACCCGAATGCATGGAATGCTGCCCCTCCTACCCGTACTTTACAAACTGACAAAAATAGCTTAATTCAAAATAATAATTTTCAATTTAAACGAGGCGTAATTAAACGTGGAAAGCAAAAATTAATCAATATATCAGAACTGAACATTAGGTCTGGTGAGTGGATAACAATTACTGGAGCTAATGGAAGTGGAAAAACATCATTACTTGAATCTATGATGCAACTCATAAAATACGACGGCAAGATGGTTTTTAACCACAAACCATTATCAAAAATTAATGAAGCTGCAAAACATATGTTTTTAGTATATCAAAATCCAGAATTACAATTCATCACGAATTCTGTATATGATGAGATTTATATTCAATATAAAAACAAAGTAAAATCTCATACTGAAGCGGACCGAGAAACGCTTAATATGTTAGAAACGCTCAATTTACAATCAGTCAAATCACAACATCCTTATGAGCTATCTATGGGACAAAAAAGACGTTTAAGTGTTGCAATTGCACTCAGTTCACCTTCTGATTTTATTTTATTAGATGAGCCAACTTTTGGACTCGATAGCCATAACACATTTAATCTTATAAAATTATTTCAATCACGAGTAGCAAGTGGTCAAACAATTGTAATGGTTACACATGATGCAGAATTGATTCACCGGTATCCCACTCGAAGACTCCATGTCGATCAACGTCAATTATTTGAAGTAAAGGGTGGAAATTATGTTTGAAATGTGGAAAAAGCATTATTCATTCGTGGATGATGTCAACATTATCACTAAACTCACAATCGCTATATTACTATTTTTCTTTGTTATTTTCGTGCACCAATTTGATTACATGTTATATACAATGTTACTCATCCTTTTATTATTGCTCTTATTTAATGGATTAAAATTTAAAATAACATTCATTTTCATACTTTTTACGATTATATTCAGCTTAATATCTGCATTATTTATGATTTTTTATGGTGATGGCACGCATACGTTATTTAAATTCGGCTTTATACAAATTACAACGGAAAGTTTATACCGTGGATTGCACTTAGCTATGCGTACCATAACAATTTCATTTTTTGGAATTTTAATTGCATTCACTTCGGAAATTGTAATGATATTTTACAGTCTCATGCAACATTTGAAAGTAAAACCAAAAATAGCTTATGCATTTATGGCAGCCATTAGAATGGTTCCATTAATGTTTAGTTCATTAATACAATTAAGAAAGTCCCTTAAAATGCGATATCAACTGATTGATAAGCGTCATTACAGAGGTTTTAATAAATTTAAGCATCTTGTTATTCCACTTTTAAGTCAAAATATAAGAAAAGCGCACCAACTCTCTGTTGCTATGGAGAAAAAAGGATTTAAAGATGGACCTAGGACTTACTATTA
>Ga0079226_10000048_pt1 | contig 69287 bp, 73 predicted proteins | sample Poulit2014_FD_76345 | JGI IMG/M metagenome (GOLD analysis project Ga0079226, IMG submission 76345) | Agricultural soil microbial communities from Georgia to study Nitrogen management - Poultry litter 2014 | ecosystem: Environmental > Terrestrial > Soil > Agricultural land | place: USA: Georgia...
GAGGAAGCCCTTTCTTTTGCAAGAAAATACTTAACTTATTTCCCAGCTAATTTTAGGCAAAAGCCAAATAATTCTGATGCAGTTAACCCAAAAGAGTTTGAGAAATCAATTAAGGATCTTATTCCAGAAAATCAAAATGCTCCCTTCGATATGTATGAACTTATCGATAGGTTGATTGATCAGGATAGCTTTTGTGAAATAAAAAAGTTATTTGCACCAGAATTAATTACAGGATTAGCTAGAATAGACGGAAAGGTTGTAGGAATCATTGCCAACCAACCCAGGGTAAAGGGAGGAGTATTGTTCCCAGATTCAGCAGATAAAGCAGCCAAGTTTATTCAGTTGTGTGATGCCTTTAATATTTCCTTGCTTTTCTTAATGGATATTCCTGGCTTTATGATAGGGACTACAGTTGAACGGGCAGGGATTATTCGTCACGGAGCAAAAATGCTGGCAATGATGAGTGAGGCGACTGTGCCTAAGATTTCAGTTGTAGTAAGAAAAGCTTATGGTGCAGGACTTTATGCAATGGCAGGACCTGCTTTTGAACCAGATTGTACGCTAGCTTTACCAACGGCACAAATTGCTGTTATGGGTCCAGAGGCTGCAGTAAATGCTGTCTACGCAAATAAGATAGCTGAATTACCTGAAGCAGAAAGAATAAAGTTTATAAAAGAAAAACAAGAAGAATACCGAGAAGATATTGATATTTATAGATTAGCATCGGAAATGGTTGTAGATGCTATCATAGAACCTGAAAAACTAAGAGCTGAATTATCAAGAAGATATGATATATATCAGTCGAAAAATGTATCCTTTACTGAAAGAAAACACGGAGTATACCCAGTATAAAAGAAGGAAATCCTTATCGATTCAATTCGATAAGGATTTTTTTGTGCTCATATTAATTGAGAAGTGTTCCATACTAAGATTGAAAGTTCTTAGGAGGTACATGTATGAAAAATATTATTTATGTGAAAATGAAAAAAAACATTCAAGTTTCTGATCAAAAACTTATTAAAGTAAAAGATGTTATTTTACCTGTGGATCAGGAGAAAATACCTTTGGCTTTAGGCGATATCCCTTTGTATAAGATAAGCGAAAAAGATCAAGAAAACCTTGTTATTGATTATTTTCTCATTGTAAGGATTTTAAGTAAATACTTTCCCGAACTTCACTTTAAACTCATTGGAGAACCCTATTCAATTATTAAAATAAAAAAGAAAAGGAATAGAAAATCATTTTTACTCACATCTTTAATATGGATTCTTTTATTTATAGGTACAGCTATGACAATTATGAATTTTCACTATGATGTTAGTATGCAAGAGGTTCAGCAAAAACTCTATTTTCTAATGACAGGGAAAGAAGAGGAATTTCCCTTATTCATTCAAATTCCATACTCACTTGGGCTTGGATTAGGAATGCTATTATTTTTTAATCATTGGTTTAAAAAGAAATTTACGGATGAACCTAGCCCCTTAGATGTGGAACTACATAATTATCAAAAAGACATTGATGATTATATTATAAATCATGAAAATATCTTAAAAGATGAATAGTATGTCTCTACTCATTCAAATAATTATTGGTTTTTCAAGTGGCATAGCTGTAGGACTAGGATTTATTGCTCTTTTAACAATGTTAAAGGTTATTCCAAGATTAATCCATTTAAGTAAGAACATAAAAAATTCCTGGACTTTTATTTACCCGGTAATTATAGGTACCTTATTCGGAAGTTATTTATCCTTCACAGATTACTCTATTCATTTGCCTTTAATTTTCATTATAGTTTTTGGTCTTTTACACGGCATCTTCAATGGAATGCTTGCTGCAGCCTTAGCAGAGGTTTTAAATGTGTTACCTATAATATCTCGAAGGATTAAACTCCATGGACAAATAAGGAAATTAATGATGGCTTTAGTATTCGGTAAAACCTTTGGATCTCTATTCCAATGGATTATTTTTGTTAAAATTTAAGTAAGGTGGGTATTTATGAAAAGTACTTCGCAAATAAAGAAGGTTTCAAGTCAATTGAGGGAGAATGACCGTTACTTAGAAGAAAATTTAGGAATAAACATTTCCTATGACATTGATTTTCGTGAATTGGTTATTAAAGATCATACCCTTCATTTATATTATTTAAATGGAATGTGTGACTCTATCATTATTCAGGATATAATTATTGCTTTGCTGGCATTAAACAATCAACGTTTAGGTAGGGAAAATATAACAGTAGTAATTGAAAATCAATTAGCTCATTTTCAAGTTGAGAAAAAAGTAAACTTTGATGAAATTGTTGATCAATTACTTTCAGGATTACTTGTTATATTTATAGATGGCCAAGAGTTTGTTTATATTATTGACACGAGGGAATATCCAGGACGAAGTCCCGAAGAACCTGATACTGAAAGGGTTATTAGAGGTGCCCGAGATGGATTTACAGAAAATATAATAGAAAACACTACTCTTTTACGAAGGAGAATAAGGGACGAACGCCTTAGAAATGAAATCGTTCAGGTAGGTGAGCGATCGAAAACAGATTTATGTATTAGTTATATACAGGATATTGCGGATGATAATCTGATTCATGTAATTAAAGATAAGATAGGTGAAATAAATATCGACGGGATTCCCATGGCAGATAAAACCGTAGAAGAATTTATTGTGAAACAAAAGTGGAATGCCTTTCCCTTGGTTAGATATACCGAAAGACCTGATACAGCAGCTAAGCATTTGTTAGAGGGAAGAATCTTATTGTTTGTTGATACATCGCCGAGTATTATTGTTGTCCCCACTACCTATTTCGATCATTTAGACCATGCAGAAGAATATCGTCAATCACCTGCTGTTGGTAGTTTTATTCGTCTTGTTCGATTATTTGCTGTATTAGCATCGATTTATCTATTACCACTATGGATGTTATTTGTACTCGAGCCAGGCTTGCTTCCGGAGAGTCTCTCTTTTATAGGGCCAAAGGAAGTTGGTAATGTACCAATTGTGTTTCAAATTATTATGGCGGATATTGGTGTAGAGTTTTTAAGAATGGCTGCTGTTCATACACCAACGCCCTTAGCAACAGCAATGGGACTTATTGCCGCAATTTTAATAGGTGAAATTGCTGTTGATGTAGGTTTATTTACTCCTGAAGTCATCTTGTACGTTTCAATTAGCACAATTGGATCTTATGTTACTCCTAGCTATGAATTAAGTGTAGCTAATAAATTACTTAAACTATTTTTACTTATTTTAACCGCCTTGTTTTCTCAGCTTGGATTTATGATAGGCCTTGTTCTTACTGTATTGTACTTGGTTAACATTAAAGCTCTCAACACACCTTATTTATATCCATTCATGCCTTTTAATGCAAAAGCCTTAACGAACTTTCTTTTACGGATGCCAATGCCTTACGCTAAAGTAAGACCGGAGATCGTTCATCCCAGAAATAAGTATAATCAACCGACGAAAAAATAACTTACTTAAATCCCTCATCCTAATATTTTAAGAAGAGGGATTTAATATTTCAGAAAAATATAGGATAAACACTTTATCATTAATCCTTCAACTTTTAAAGATAGGAAAGCCCGTATGATTCAACAGATATAACTTAAAATTTAATCAAAAATTATGCTGAAATTATTGCATCCTTAATTGAACATGGTAAAATATACAGTATGTAAATCATTAAATTTAAAAAGGGGATTTTAAATATGTCTGTAAATGGTTATATTTTAATGGAAAATGACGATAAAATTGAATTTGAATTATATCCAGAAGAGGCACCAAAAACTGTAGAAAACTTTGTTAATTTAATTGAAAAGAACTTTTATGACGGTCTTAGTTTTCATAGGGTTATCCCAGGTTTTGTAAGTCAAGGTGGTTGTCCGATTGGTAATGGTACAGGGTCCAGTGGTACAACAATAGAATGTGAAACTGAAGGTAATCCTCATAAACACGTTCCCGGATCACTTTCCATGGCTCACGCTGGAAAAGATACAGGAAGTAGTCAGTTCTTTATCGTGCATGAATCTCAACCTCATTTAGATGGTGTTCATACTGTTTTTGGTAAAGTTACATCAGGTTTAGATTATGCGAAAGCAATGACAAATGGAGATATTATGAAAGAAGTTGTTATTTTATAATTTTCTCATGGAGACGCAATCAAGGGCAAAAATTTACTTAAGTAATGTCAATCAATCCAAAAGTATAGAATTCATACTTTAGGGTTATACTTGAATTATATTATAATGGACAAAAGGATTTTGACTTGACATATATTTATTTTAATGAGGGATTAAAATGTTAATTCGTTATAAAAATAACTATGAGAAAATTGCTATGGGATTGTTGTCTTTTATGCCAGATAAAAAAGACGTTAAAAATTTATTACAAACAATCCAGAAATATGAAAGAGAAGATAGTTGGCAATTATATCTGTGGAAACAGGACGAAGATATTTTAGGTGCTGTAGGTATAAAAATTGTTGAGGATATGAGTGTAATCATACAACACATTACAGTAGATCCGTCTCATCGGAATCATGGTGTAGGTAAGCAAATGATTCGGCATATCATTGATAAATACAGTTCAAAATATGAAGTAATTGCTGATGAACAAGTGTCAAAGTTTTATCAAAAATGTATAGAAAGTGAAAGTTAAAAGATCAGCCCTTATAAGGGCTGATCTTATCTTCCTAATTAGTACCAGGCCGCTCCTACAATGATGAGCAGGATAAAAAGTACTACAATTAATGCAAAGCCTCCACCTTGATATCCACCCATGATAAAAACCTCCTTTAATTTAACGGAAATGTGTTTAAGAATAAGCTTACATTAATAACTTATGTTAAAAGTGGTATAATGTATAGGCGAATATTAATTTGAGAAAGGGAGTGATCATTTGAATGAGTCATATTTAGTAAAAATTGATGCATTTGAAGGACCACTCGATTTACTACTTCATTTAATTAATCAATACGAAATTGATATTTATGATATTCCTGTCTCAGAGATTACTGATCAATATAATGCATACATAAGAGCAATGAAAAGTTTGGAACTAAATATAGCGAGCGAGTATTTGGTAATGGCCGCTACTTTACTAGCTATAAAAAGTCAGATGCTTCTTCCTAAACAAGAAATAGACGAAGATATCGATGAGTATGAAGAAGATCCTCGTGAGGAGCTGATAAGACGCTTGATTGAATATCGTAAGTATAAAGAAAGTGCGGAGCAATTAAAGGAAAAAGAGGTAGAAGCAAGCCATGTATACATGAGACCGATGACGATATTTAGTGAAGATTATTATGAACCTGAAGTTGTAAAGGGAAACCAATCTGTATATGATATGCTAAAAGCATTCGATCGAATGCTTTTAAGAAAAGAGTGGAATCGCCCATTAGATACAACGGTTTCCAGGGTGGAAATACCTATCGAGCAAAGAATGGAAGATGTTTTAGAGGTAGTTAGATTGCACAAGTCTGGTATTCAATTCGATAAACTATTTCCTGAAATAACAAGACAGCATGTTGTTGTTACTTTTATTGCTATACTTGAATTAATGAAAAACGGCTATATATACTGTAATCAAGAAAACAACTTTAGTAACCTATAAATTTTTCCCAGAGATGAAGAAGAGTAGTAGTTTGGAGGATGAAATGTGGAATTAAAAGAAATGAAAGCAATTATAGAAGGTTTATTATTTGCTTCAGGTGACGAAGGAGCTTCGATTAAACAGTTAGCAAAGGTTTTGGAAGTAACAGATGAAACGATTATCCATATCCTTGATGAATTGACCTATGAATATGAGCATACTGAAAGAGGTATGAGAATCATGAGATCTAGGGACGTTTATCATCTAACTACAAAACCAGAGCATAGCTCATATTTTAAAAAATTCCTTGCAACTCCTCAGGCAAACCGCCTTTCACAAGCGGCCTTAGAGACCTTAGCGATTATAGCCTATGAACAGCCCATTACGAGAATAGAGGTTGAAGAAGTTAGAGGAGTAAAAAGTGATCGGCCCGTTCAGACTTTATTGGCTAGATCATTAATTGAAGAGGTAGGAAGGCGAGATACTGTTGGTCGACCTATTTTATTTGGAACAACGAAGGAATTCCTCATATACTTCGGCTTAACTTCTTTAGAAGAGCTTCCACCTTTACCAGAAAATGTTCCTGAAACTGAAATAGAACAAGAAGCAGACCTTTATATGAAACAATTAGAAGAATAAAGATATTTAAAATCTAGTAGGAATTCTCCATAGAATAAGGGGGACTTCTACTAGATTTTTTATTGGGAAATAATCATACCTGGAGCTCTTTAGCCATAAACTTTAGGGAGTAGGCTGTTAGGAGGAAAAATATGAGAAAGTCCATTATTACTTTATTAATTGTTTTATTAACATTTTTATTTCCAATTTCTAAAGGACAAGCAGATCAATCATTATATCTTTCTGCTAATAATGCTGTTTTATTAGATAGCGAATCAAGGGAGATTTTATTTAATTTAAAAGCTCATGAAAAACAATCAGTAGCAAGTGTTACTAAGATAATGACTGCTATTCTAGCTATTGAATATGGAAATGAAACGGATATTGTAGAGGTGAGTAATCGAGCAGTTCATACAGAAGGTTCTTCTATCTATTTAACAGAAAATGAAAAAATAAGACTGAAAGATTTATTGTATGGATTAATGTTAAGATCTGGAAATGATGCTGCAATTGCTATTAGTGAATATATCGGAGGTAGTGTTGAAGGTTTCGTAGTATTAATGAATGAAAAAGCAAAATGGTTAGGGATGACGAATACGTCTTTTAAGAATCCCCATGGTTTAGAATCCTCAAACCATTATTCAACAGCCTATGATATAGCCATATTATTAGAATATGCAATGAATAATCCTTTATTTCAAGAAATTTCTAATACATCTTCATATTTACCTTCTAATCGTACCTATAAATGGTACAACAAAAATAAGCTCTTAACATCACTATATGAATATTGTACAGGCGGGAAAACCGGTTTTACTAAAAAGGCTGGAAGGACCTTAGCAACAACGGCAAAAAAAGAAGGAAGAGAGTTAATCGCTGTTACATTAAATGCGCCAGATGACTGGAGAGATCATATTAGAATGTTTGAATGGGGATTTGAAAATCTAGAAACTAAAGGGAAAAAGTCCACAGAATTAGAAGCAACAAGTAGTAACTCATTAGAGCAATCTAATCTAATTAAAATTTTTGCTGAGCAGCTGAAATATCTTCTAGGGATGATGCCTAATGATTAATATCATATGGGCTTTGATGGCTATAATAGGAATTGCTTATGCCATGCTAAATGGTACTTTAACTGAAGTAAATCAAGCAATACTACGAAGTGCTGATGAAGCTGTAAGTCTTACTATAGGTTTAGTTAGTATACTAGTATTTTGGTTAGGAATGATGAAAGTAGCTGAAAAATCGGGCTTATTAAATATGCTTTCAAAGTTATTTTCACCAATTGTTACAAGGTTATTTCCTGAAATTCCTAAGGATCATCCTGCCTTGGGTTATATTTTATCTAATATTTCAGCAAATATTTTTGGTCTAGGAAATGCTGCAACACCTTTAGGGTTAAAAGCAATGGAAGAAATGAAAAAACTGAGTAATTCCAAGATAGCTTCAAGGTCCATGATTACCTTTTTGGCTTTAAATACTTCTAGTTTGACTCTTTTTCCAACGGTCATCATTTCAATTCGTATGCAGTTCGGTTCAGAATTTCCTACTGAAATCATAAGTACAACAATAATTGCAACCGTCATCTCTACGATTGGAGCCCTTTTATTAGATCGTTACTACTATTATAAGTCTAGAGACAAAGAATAAATATTAGAGGAGGAAAAAATGACGGTTATTCAATCAATTAGTATTTGGATGATTCCATTAGTTATACTAACCGTATTAATTGTGGCCCTTTATAAAAGGGTCCCAGCCTATGAAATGTTTGTCGAAGGGGGAAAAGAGGGTATTAATATAGCTATATCTTTACTCCCGTTTTTAGTCGGTATGATTGTTGCGATAAATATATTAAGAAGTTCTGGAGCTTTAGATGCATTTATTCTTTTTATCTCTCCCTTATTAAACTGGTTAGGAATTCCAGCTGAAATAGTTCCCTTAGCTTTAATTCGTCCGATTTCAGGTACAGCTGCTCTGAGTGTAACAACAGAATTAATCCAGAATTATGGACCTGACTCCTTTATAGGTCGATTAGCCTCAACTATGCAAGGGAGTACAGACACAACTTTATATATTATCACCATATATTTTGGAGCAGTAGGAATTAAAAGAATTCGATACGCACTAAAGGTTGGACTACTTGCCGATTTACTTGGTATAATGGCATCAATAATCATTGTTTCCATAGTGTTTACCTAGGAAACAGAGGATTAAAAATGTAAAGAATGGTGATTAAGTAATGTCATTAGAAAGATTACAAAAGGTAATCGCACATAGTGGATATACATCTAGACGGAAAGCGGAACAGTTGATTGTAGAAGGTAAGGTCCAGGTCAATGGAGAAACTGTTATCCAATTAGGTACAAAGGTATCACCAAAGGATATAGTTGAAATTGAAGGCATTCCCCTTGAGAAGGAAATGCCTGTTTATTATTTACTTTATAAACCAAGGGAAGTCATTTCAAGCGTAGAAGATGATCGAGGAAGAGATACTGTCATCGATTTTCTCCCAGAAGTTACTAAGAGGATATATCCAATTGGTAGGTTAGATTACCAATCCTCAGGAATTATTTTACTGACAAATGATGGCGAGTTTGCCCATTTAATGATGCACCCAAAACATGAAATAAATAAAAACTATATTGTTAAAGTAAAAGGAATGCCTACAAAGAATGATATGGTTCATATAACAGAAGGGGTAGAAGAGAATGGTGAGTTATTGCGTGCCATTCATGGAAAAGTTCTATCCGTAAATCATCAAGCAAAAACCGCTATCGTTGAACTCACTTTACGTGAAGGGAAATATCGTCATATTCGAAGAATGATGGAAAAAATAGGCTATCCTGTTGAAAAGTTAAAACGTGAAAGGTTTGGTTTCTTGACTTTACAGGGCTTGCAACCTGGGGATTATCGAGAGTTAAATCCAAAGGAAGTAAACCAATTAAGGGAATTAGCTATAAGAAATGTCGAAATTTAGACACATTCTTTCCCTTTTATCCCTTTTATTAATGTTATAATTACGATTAGCTTATTATTCATTTATGAGGTGCTGTATATGAGGGTTGAACAAGCTAGACAAAAGAAGAAAAAAAGAATAAGAAATAGATTTATTTTTAGATTAGTTGTGTTGCTCATCCTCGTTGGGGCTATCGTTTTTGCTCTTGTATCGAATTTTACAAAGGATAAAACGACTTATAATGTTGGAGATGAGGCCCCAGATTTTGTTTTAGAGCAAATTAACGAAAATAATGAGAAGGAAGAAATTCGTTTAAGTGATTATCGTGGGAAAGGTGTTATGTTAAACTTCTGGGCAACCTATTGTAAACCGTGTGAAGCAGAAATGCCCTTCATGGAGCAACTATACCCGGAATATAAAGATAAAGGAATTGAAATTATTGCTGTAAATTTACAAGAGGCCAAGTTAGTCGTCAATCGATTTGCGGAAAAATATGAATTAACATTCCCAATACCTCATGATAATCGTGGAAGTATTAGAGAGTTATATCAGGTTGATCGAATCCCTAGTACTTACTTTATTGACCCAGACGGTGTAATCGAAGAAAAGGTTGAAGGAGCTTTATCACTTGAATTATTAGAAGGCTACTTCAAACAGATTTTACCCGAGTAATAATAACTCATACACAATGATGGAGGATTTCAATGAATGAAATAAAATGTGAATGTGGTCATGTAAATCCAGAGGGTACTGTACTTTGTGAGGCTTGTGGTAAGCCGATTGAGAAAAATCAATATTTAGATGGAAACGATGAGACTAAATTATTAAATATGCGCTATGAAGGTAGTGCTAGAAGGTCTCAAACGTATACAAGAACAATTGTAGATAAAACCTGGAGTTTTTTCTCATCTGTAAAAGTTGGTATATGGTTAATCGTTATAGCTTTATTTGTATCTGCTTTAGGTACAATTTTTCCACAAAGAGTACATATTCCAATCGAAGCTGAAAATCGAGATCCGTCCGTGTTTTACGAAGCACAATACGGTGTGATTGGAAAAATCTATTACCAATTGGGCTTACATGATATGTATGGTTCCTGGTGGTACATGATTATTATAGGTTTAATAGGTGTATCACTTGTTATTTGTAGTATTGATCGCTTTGTTCCTTTATACAGAGCACTAAATATGCAAAAAGCTAAAAGGCACGAAACCTTTGTAAGTCGTCAAAGGCTATTCAGTAAATCTGAGAATATTAAAGAAGATGAAATCAATACGGTTAAAGATCAATTAAAAAAACTTAAATATAAAGTTCGTGAAGAAGATGGACACATTCTTGCTGAAAGGGGAAGGTTCTCAAGATGGGGACCTTATGTAAACCATATAGGATTAATAATTATTTTAATCGCCGCTATTTTAAGAATGACACCACTTTATTTAGATGAATATGTTTGGGTTCGTGAAGGGGAGCAAACGGTGATCCCAGGAACAGACAGTGAATTTTATATTGAAAATAAAAACTTTACCATAGATGTATACGATGCAGAAGAAGATGAAAAGTTTAAAGAGGCTATTGAAAAAGCTGGTGAACCAATACCAAAAAATTATCAATCAGATGTTGTAATTTACCAAGCAAAAGAAAAAACAATCGCTGGAGAAGAACCTGAACTCGCCAAATATACAGAAGGCGAAATTCGAATGAACCACCCCTTGAAATTTGCTAGTTATACACTCTACCAAGCAGGTTATCAGCTGAACGAATTCAATAGTATGACTTTTAAAATTTACGATGTAGATGACCCAGACCAAGAGGAAATTGATTCCTTTACGATTGATGAACTCATGGCACCCCAGGCATCTTACGAACTTGAAAGTGGATTTAGAATAGAGATTGAAGAATATTTCTCTGATTATTATTTAGATGATGATGGTCCTAGATCTGAAACAAGATATCCTAGAAATCCGGCCTTTGTATTCTTTATATATCCACCAGGCGAAGATACGCCTGAAGTAAGCTTTGTGGGAATTGGAAGAAATATCGGTGAAGGAAATCAATATAAATTAGGAATTATGGATTTTGAAACACATAGTGTAAGTGGAATAACTGTTAGAAGAGATTACACTTTACCACTCTTTGCCATAGGAGCTATCATATTTATGATAGGAGTTGTCCAGGGAATGTACTGGCAACATCGAAGAATTTGGGTTCATCCAAAGGATAATACAATCTTATTAGGTGCTCATACCAATAAGAATTGGTTTGGTATTAAGAAGGATATCAACCAGATTATAAAAGATACGAACATCAATCCTGTAGAAGATTTTCAAGAACTTGACGAATAAATAATCAAGGAGGACTATCATGTCACTATCTGAATTCAGTATGCTCTTGCTCTATGCATCCTTCGGGTTTTATTCAGTGGCTACAATTTTATTTGGTTTTTCTTTAAGGGATAAAAATAAATCTGAGGATCAACCTAAAAATAAAGTTGAAACCCTAGCTATTTCGATAACAATTATTGGATTTATCTCCCAATTAGGTTATTTTATAACTCGTTGGATAGCAACTGGACATGCTCCAGTTGCAAATCTGTTTGAATTTACAACATTTTTAGGTTTAAGTTTTGTTTTAGCCTTTATTATTTTGTACTTTGTATATCGAATTTCTGTTTTAGGATTATTTGCTTTACCAGTAGCATTAATTATCATCGTGTATGCAACGATGTTCCCAACAGAAGTTTCGCCACTTGTTGCGACTTTACAAAGTCCGTTTCTGTGGATTCACGTGACTACTGTTTCCTTATCACAAGGAGTTCTAGCAGTAAGTTTTGTAGCTGGTTTAATATATTTAATTAGAAAAATTGACCAAACAAAATGGAATAAAAAGAACTTCTTTTTAGAAACAGTACTTTTTTCTTTATTAGTTTTAATTGGATTTATTATAAGTACAACTACCTTTACGGCTATGGATTATTCAGTCCAATTTGAAGTATCACCGAATAAAACGGTTACTTATAACATGCCTGCCTTTGTTGGACCAGCTGATGCAAGCTTAATTACTGAAGATGTAATGAAGCCTAGCTTTACAACACCTTCATGGATGTTAGGGGCAGATGCGGACCGAAAATTAAATACAATCCTTTGGTCACTCCTATCAGGAGCTGCATTATACCTACTCTTTTGGATTATTTTCCGAAAAAGAATTGGAGCCTTAATTCAACCAAAGTTACGGAAAGTAAACTTGGATTTAATGGATGAGATTAATTATAGGGCCGTCGCAATTGGATTCCCCTTATTCACCTTAGGAGGTCTTATTTTCGCCGCAATATGGGCGCAAATTGCTTGGGACCGCTTCTGGGGTTGGGATCCCAAAGAAGTATGGGCGCTTATTACTTGGTTTTTCTATGCCGCCTACTTACACTTAAGACTTTCTAGAGGTTGGCACGGTGAAAAAACAGCTTGGTTGGCAGTAATTGGCTTTGCCATTATCATGTTCAACTTAATTGTGGTAAATCTTGTCTTAGCAGGTCTTCATTCATATGCTTAATTCAAACAGGATATTCGCTTTATAGCGACTATCCTGTTTTATTTCATATACTTTTTACAATTTTTCATTTATAATTAAATAAATCGTTTAAAGGAGTGTAGCTAAATGGATGCGAAAACTAAAATATTAGTTATTGATGATGAAGAAAGAATCCGACGTTTACTTCGTATGTATTTAGAGCGTGAGGATTTTCTAGTAGAGGAAGCTGAAAATGGAGTTGTTGGTTTAGAACTGGCAATTGAAAATGATTATGATGCAATTTTATTAGATATTATGATGCCTGAGATGGATGGTATTGAGGTTTGCAAGGAATTACGTGAAGAGAAGCAAACCCCGGTTATTATGTTAACAGCAAAGGGAGAAGAAAGTAATCGTGTACAGGGCTTTGAAGTAGGTGCGGATGATTACATTGTAAAGCCTTTTAGCCCAAGGGAAGTGGTATTACGAATCAAGGCTGTACTCCGACGTGTTAAAGAATCGTCTGTTAATAGTGCAACTGCAAAAAACCTAATTGTATTTCCACATTTAACAATCGACTTAGATGCTTATCGAGTAACTTCTGGAGATATAGAAATAAACTTAACACCGAAAGAATACGAATTATTAGTATTTCTAGCCCAATCACCAGATAAAGTATTTAGACGGGAAGACTTATTAAAAGAAGTATGGCACTATGAGTTTTTTGGGGATCTTCGTACTGTCGACACACATATTAAAAGACTACGCGAAAAGTTAAGTACGGTTTCAAAAGATGCAGCAAAAATGATTCATACAGTTTGGGGCGTAGGTTACAAACTTGAGATAGAGGAATCCTAATGTTTTGGAGAAGTGTAGTAGGAAAACTAGCAATGACAATACTATTGCTAGTTTCTTTTGTATTGTTTATTTTAACGATTTTACTCTTAGAGTTTTTTGAGAACTTTCATATTCAAGAAGCTGAAAAGGGTATGATGGAAACCGCTTCGAAGATTTCAACTATGATTGAGCAGGACGAAGACCAGAATCTAATCATTGAAACAACTGAGCGAGTAAAAGATCCAGCAACTCAAGTAATCCTTATCTTCGAAGATGGAGAAATGTTTATTTCAGAAGCAAATGATGACAACTTGGCATCGATTGATCATAATTGGTTTAGGTCTGATGTTCCTTATAATGAAATCATTAATAATAATGAAACCATCTATCGCCAACGAATTTTACCAGATAGTAATGTAGAAGTAATGATAGTTGGTGTACCAGTCGAAAATGAAGATGCAGCAATATTTGTTTATCAATCATTAGAAGTTATTGAACAAACAAAAGCAGAAACCACGCGAATTATATTTTTAGCAGCAGGAATTGCGATCATCTTAACAACATTTTTCGCCTTTTTCTTATCAACACGAATAACAGCTCCTCTTATAAAGATGAGAGAAGCAGCTTTTGAATTGACCAAGGGTAAATTTACAACAGAAGTTCCAATTTTAACTAATGATGAAATAGGTGAGTTAGCCCTTGCTTTTAACCAAATGGGGAAGCAATTGAACTTTCACATTACTGCCTTAAGGCAAGAAAAAGAACAATTATCCAGTATCTTAAGCTCGATGGCTGATGGTGTTATCACATTAAATAGAGATGGGGATAAAATTGTAATCAATCCCCCGGCTCAACAATTTTTGGATATATGGCACTTTGAGGATCAAAACCAATCCAAATTACCGGGAGAAATCATAAAGTTATTAGAAGAAGTTATTCATGAAGAAAGAGAAGCCATCGCAGAGATTTCTATTCAAGGAAGATATTATGTAATATTAATGACTCCCTTATATGATCAAAATTTTATTAGAGGAGCTGTCGCAGTAATACGCGATATGACCGAGGAGCGTAAATTAGATAAATTACAAAAGGATTTCGTGGCTAATGTTTCTCATGAACTTCGGACACCTTTATCCTTAATGCAGGGCTACAGTGAGGCAATAATTGATGATATTGCTGAATCAAGAGAAGACAAGAATGAATTAGCTAAAATTATTCATGATGAAGCTATGAGAATGTCTCGACTTGTAAATGAATTATTAGATTTAGCTAAAATAGAGGCAGGACATATTCAGTTAAACACTGAATCAATAGATGTCTCATCCTTCATTAAAAGGGTGTCAATGAAATTTGATAATATCCTCAAGGAGAAAGAAATAACTTTAAAAATAAATAAAAACTTAAGATCAAAAGTAGCTTATTTTGATGATGATCAGATTGAACAAGTCCTAACAAACTTGTTAGATAACTCAATTAGACATATGGAAGCTGAAGGTACAATTCTTATAAATTTAAATAATACAGAAGAAAAGTTAATTCTTGAAATAAAAGATGACGGTATAGGGATTGATGAGTCTGACCTACCTTTTATATTCGAGAGATTTTATAAAGTGGATAAGGCAAGGACAAGAAATGGCGCTAAAAAAGGAACAGGATTAGGATTAGCCATTGTTAAGAATATTGTTGAAGCCCATAATGGAACAATCACAGTACAAAGTAAGAAAGAAAAAGGGACATCCTTTTATATTATGATCCCTAATAAATCTATACAGGAGTAATAGGGTCCGTTTAGGGGGAGGGGAAGGATACCTTGCTATTTAAAAAAATTGTATTATATTCTATTAAACAATTGAAGAAAGAAAGAAGTGCTATTTCTGTATACCATCTGATGACAGGAAAAAAATCTATCCAAACTGTTCAGGATGCATATATGTATGGCTTATCACCCCTTTACGGATTATTACCTAAACTAAAAGTAAACTTTTACCTTCAGAATCTAAGTATATGGGAATCGTCAGGATTCATAAATTTTAACCAGGATGATATTGTATCCATAACAGACGTCGGCATAGAATGGTTAGAAGAGCATGAGTACCTTTCTATAGAAGATTTTAATGGAATGGATTTCCATCAAAGGGATGAACAATTTATGATGAGGTTACTCCTTTTTATTCAAATATTAACCAATAGTAAAATGAATAACTATGATTTTATCCCGATTGCTGAGGATAAACAATATACATCCTGGGCAAGAGCTATGTATCATCAAAAGAAAGGTAAATTAAATGAAACATTAGATCAATTAGAAAAGGAATTATCTGCAATATTAAAATTATTTTCCAATTATGAAGCAAATATATTTGTGGATCGATTAACAGGCTATAAAAGCTATGGAAAAAGTATCTATCAGTTAGCTGATAATTATAATGCAAGTCCTATTGACACTCAGTTAATTTTAACTAAAATAATACATAAAATGATGAAGCAAGTTTATAAGCATCCCGAGTTGTATATCTTATTGACGAATGTAATACCTGAATTAATAGACCAAAAACTTTTAACTAGTTCTGCCAAGAAAACTGATGAATTATTCAGGCGTGGATATTCTTTGAAACGAATTGCACAGATAAGGAATTTGCGCTTAAATACAATCAAAGATCATATTGCGGAGATATCTTTATTTGATCCATCTTTTCCTTATGATGATTTCCTAACTAATGATGTTCAAAAACAAATTTACAAAGTAGTAGATAATTTAGAGACTTTTAAATTAAAACAAATTAAAGAGCATATAGATCATGAAATCACATATTTTGAAATTCGCCTAGCTTTATCGAAATATACACAAGATAACGGTGATTATTTATGACACAGAAAGATATTTTATTGATTCATTTAAAAAAGTATTTCGGTTATGATTATTTCAAACCAGGTCAAAGGGAAATTATTGAGGACGTTTTAAAGGGGCGAGATGTTTTAGGTGTTCTTCCTACTGGTACAGGAAAGTCTCTTTGCTATCAGTTTCCTGCATTGTTAAATGAGGGGACAACAATTGTAATTACCCCCTTAATTTCTTTAATGATTGATCAGGTAAGAGAATTAAAGTCGAAGAAAATCCGGGAGGTTGTTGCATTAAACAGCTTTATACCATGGCATGAACGTCAAGAGATTTATGAGCAACTATCAACATATAAAATTATTTATATTTCTCCAGAGCTTATTCAGCACGACGGCTTATTTCGAAGGCTTCAAAACATACATATTAATTTGTTTGTTGTTGACGAAGCACATTGTATTTCTCAATGGGGGCATGAATTTAGAACGGATTATTTAAAATTAAAAGATAGCATTCAGAACTTAAATAATCCACCTGTTTTAGCAATCACTGCTACTGCAACAAAGCAAGTTCAAAATGATATATTAAATATTTTACAACGTCCAAAAGCGATTAGGCATATTTATCCAATTGACCGCCCCAATTTAGCTTTTTCGGTAGAATCTTTAAAAAATGATGAGAGTAAAAATGAAGAATTACTAAAAGTTTTAAAAAGATATCATGTACCTACTTTAGTATATTTTTCAAGTAGACAAAAGTCTGAAATGATTGCGGAAGAAATAAGAAGGAAACTATCACATTTACGTATAGCCTTTTATCATGGTGGTATGGATAGTGTAGACCGTCTAATTATTCAGCAACAATTTATGAATGATCAAATAGACGTAATTTGTTGCACAAGTGCATTTGGTATGGGAATTAATAAACCAAATATTCGCCTTATCATTCATTATCATTTTCCTTCAGATTTAGAATCTTACATTCAAGAAATTGGAAGAGCAGGTAGGGATGGGATTCCAAGTTTAGGCCTTGTTTTATATAGTCAAGATGATATTTCTTTACAGCAATATATGATAAAAAACAGGTTTCCAGAATGGGAAACCATGGATATGATAGAAGGGTTTTTACTAGGAAATGCTGGTGAAAATATTGAATTGTTAGAGAGCACTTTACTCCAGATTGTTAAAGAAGATGAAACCCATTTAAAGTTTTTGCGCTACCAAATTGAAAAACATGGTATACTAGATAATAATCGAATTACACAGAAAAAGGAATTCATTGTAGATTGTATGGATAAAATTAGAAAACACATTCAAATAAGGAAAAAGCAGAAAATGAATAAGCTAGAAGATATGATCAAATGGCTGCATACAGACCTTTGTTTAAGAACAGTTATATACGAATATTTTAATTCAAGTTATAAGGAAGCTATACTTTGCTGTAGCAATTGTGGCTTTTCTATTCATAACTGGGCTGTAGAACAGAATAAAAACACTCAAGAAAACAAAGATTTACCTTGGACTGAAAAGTTATCTAAAATATTGTTGACAGAGGAATTCAATGAATAGAGACAATTTTTTAAAGCAAATTAACCACAAACAACTCATGCAAGCTGTATTTCAAAGTCAATTATTATTTTTATTTATAGCTATTTTTCTAAGTGTATTTTTATTTCCATCCTTTAGTGATTGGTCTAAGTTATTTTCCTATAATATTAAGGAGATAAGCTATTATGGCATACTTCCAGCCTTATTAATTATTGCTATAAATATATTGCTAAAGAAATTTATTCCTAAGGAACATTTAGATGATGGTGGGATTAATGAAAAATTATTTAAAAATAGTACTGTATGGGATATATTTAAAATAGCATTTATTGTAGCCATTTGTGAGGAAGTCTTATTTAGAGGTTTGATTCAAACTACTTTTGGACTTATCTTTGCAAGTTTAATCTTTGCCCTAGTTCATTTTAGATATTTGAAAAAACCGGTTTTATTAATCTCTATTGTACTGATTAGCTTTTATTTAGGATATTTATATTTACTTACAGGAAATTTACTTGTCACAATGGTTGCTCATTTCTTCGTAGACTTTATATTAGGATTAATCATCCGATTTGAAAAGTGAGGTGTTTTGATTGTCAAAAACAAATGAACAAAATAAACCTGAACAAAATCAAACTGATGAATTAAAACAGTTATTTGAAGAAATTGAAATGGGACAATCAAATCCCTTCAATGAATATAAAAATGATGAGCCACAAATCGATGTTCTAGATTTGCCACCAAGAAAGGAAGTGCACAATCAAGAACAAAGATTAGTAAGGATTCCCTTGAATAAATCTCTCGTAAGGTTTATTGTCGTAATCCTAATCATTGCTGTAATTTTATATTTATTATTAACGAATGACCATTTTAATTTAATATAAGACATTGATAGTTATTTGTTATGAGGGGGTTATGCTTTATGCAAGCAGAAGAAAAAAACGTTGAAACTAAGACTAATGAAAATATACTACAATCAATTCAATCCATTATTAGTGATGCTTTAAAGAGACTTGGATATTCTGAGGATATGTATAATTATTTAAAGGATTCTCAAACGATGCTAAAGGTTAACATTCCAGTAAAAATGGATGATGGAACGACAAAAACCTTTACAGGATATCGAGCCCAACATAATAATGCTATTGGGCCTACAAAGGGTGGAATTAAGTTCCATCCACATATAACAGAAAGTGACATCAATTCATCAGCGATTTGGATGAGTTTAAAAGCAGGAATTATGAATTTACCTTTTGGCGGTGCAAAGGGAGGAGTTCTTTGTGATCCAAGAGAATTGTCCTTTGGAGAATTAGAAAATTTAAGTAGAGGATACATTCGAGCAATCAGTCAAATTGTGGGTCCTGATAAGGATATCCCTGCACCAGATTCCTTTACAAATCCTCAAATAATGGCCTGGATGATGGATGAATATAGTGTCATTCATGAGTCTAATCAAAGAGGTTTTATAACTGGAAAACCTCTTGTGATAGGTGGATCGCATGCTAGAGATACAGCTACAGCTAAAGGAATTTCCATTTTTATTGAGGAAGCTGTGAAAAAGAAAAATTTAAATTTAAAAGGTGCAAGGGTTATCGTTCAAGGATTTGGTAATATAGGAAGTTACTTAGCAAAATATTTATATGATAAAGGAGCAAAGGTAATTGGTATATCAGATGCCCATGGAGCTCTTTATGAAGAAGATGGTTTAGATATTGATTATTTAATTGATCGTAGGGATAGTTTTGGTACAGTAACAACCTTGTTCAATCAAACAATGACAAATCAAGAATTACTTGAATTAGATTGTGATATTTTAGTTCCAGCTGCAGTAAGTAATCAAATTACTAAAGAAAATGCCAGTCATATTAAAGCTAATATAATTGTTGAGGCTACCGATGGTCCGGTTAGCTTAGAAGCCACAAAAATATTAACTGATAAAAATATATTGTTGATTCCTGACATTATGGCAACCGCCGGAGGGATTACTGTATCATACTTTGAGTGGGTACAAAATAGACAGGGATATTATTGGCCAGAGGATGAAATTGAAGATCGATTAAGAAGAGCAATCATTCAATCCATTAATAATGTCTTTGATATTGCTGATAGCCGAAAAATAGATATGCGTTTAGCCGCTTATATGGTAGGTATTAGAAAACTTGCAGAAGCAACTCGCTATCGAGGAATTGTTTAAAAAATAAAATATATAATTCTTACTTTGACTCTTATCAAATCATTTGATAAGAGTTTTTTGTATAATTACTTAAAAAATCCCCACAATAATGGATAAATATGTGAGGGGGAAAATCTTTGAATAGACTTTTGAAATGTACATTAATATTATTTGTGTTCTTAGCATACTCGATCTTCATAAACAATGATCAATCTAAAATTTATGGATTTAGCCCACAAGTTATTCAGCAAGGGGCTATTGGTGATGATGTGATTGAGTTACAGTCCCGTCTTCAGTATATTGGCTTTTATAATGGGAAAATTGATGGAGTATTTGGCTGGGGTACCTATTGGGCTTTAAGAAACTTCCAATATGAGTTTGGCATAGATATTGATGGTATTGCCGGACAATCTACTAAGGACAAATTAGTATCTGTGACAGAATATGATAAAGGATATGTAAATGAACAAATAAATAAAGGGAAAGAGTTTTCCCATTATGGTGGCGAAGAAAAGAAAACTGAAGAAACAAAGTCTGATAATATGTCCACAAATGTTCCGCCTGGATATTCACAAAATGATATTCAATTAATGGCTAATGCTGTTTACGGAGAAGCACGGGGAGAGCCTTATGTTGGTCAGGTAGCAGTTGCTGCTGTTATTTTAAACCGATTAAAAAGCGCAACTTTTCCTAATACAATCTCAGGGGTTATATTTGAACCGAGAGCTTTTACCGCTGTAGCCGATGGACAAATTTGGTTAACACCTAATGAAACAGCAAAAAAAGCAGTCCTGGATGCAATTAATGGTTGGGACCCTTCTGGTAATGCAGAATATTACTTTAACCCGGATACTGCTACATCTCCTTGGATATGGACGCGGCCACAAATTAAAAAAATCGGAAAACATATTTTCTGTAAATAATATTAGGAAAGGGAGTCTAACTATGCTTCGATGGATAGCAATCGTATTTTTGTCAGTAGGTATCTTTTCTGTAGGCCTTTGGGGTTATAAGGAACATGAAGAAAAGAATGCTATTTTAATACAAGCGGAAAACACATACCAAAGAGCATTCCATGAACTATCTTATCATATGGATTTATTATACGATAAGATTGGTATATCTTTGGCCATGAATTCAAATGAACAGTTATCTCCACAACTTGTAGAGGTATGGAGACTTACTTCTGAAGCTCACGGGAACGTAAGCCAATTACCATTATCATTATTACCTTTTAGTAGGACAGAAGAATTTTTATCGGAGATAGGGGATTTTACTTATCAAACCGCTGTACGAGATTTGGAAAAAACTCCATTAACTGAGGAAGAACAAGCTACACTAAATGAATTATATGATCAAGCAAAGGAAATAAAAGAAGAGTTACGAGAAGTTCAATATTTAACATTAAAAGATAACTTACGCTGGATGGATGTGCAGCTGGCTTTAGCAACTGAAGATGAACCTTTAGATAATACAATCATTGATGGTTTTAAAACAGTAGAAAAAAAGGTTGAAGGTTATGCGGAGGGCTATACTGACTCTCCCATATTCTCTGATACAAAAGAAAAGTCAAAATACCAACAAATTAAAGGTGAACTAATTGATGAGCAATCAGCATTAAAAAAGGCTAAAGACATATTTAATGCACCAAATAATCATGATTTATCCATACATGAATCAGGTGAAGGTGCAGACACACCAATTTATAGTATTAGTTATGACAATGAGAATACCTTTGCTTATATGGACATTTCCAAACATGGTGGAAACCCTTTATCTTTATTAATTGAGCGACCAATGAAAGAAAAAGAACTTAGCTTAAATAAGGGTTTAGAAAAAGCTAAGGAATATTTGGAGAATTTTGGGTATGAAAGCATGAAAGTATTTCAAAGTAGTGAGTATGATCACATAGGCGTCTATTCCTTTGCCTATGAAGAGAATGACATGATGATTTACCCAGATTCAGTTGAAGTGAAGGTCGCTCTAGATAATGGTGATGTGCTGGGATTTGCAGCTCAAAACTATTTAATGAATCACCATGATCGGAAGGTAAAAGAAGCGGATATCACAATAGAAGAAGCAAAGGAAAGCATAAATAAAAATATAAAAATACAAAAGGAAGGCCTCGCCATTATAGATAATGATTTGGATGAGGAAATCTTGGTTTATGAATTTTTCGGCCTGTATAAGGATGAAACCTATCGAATATATATAGATGCTATGAACGGAAAAGAAGAGAAGGTGGAACGTTTAACAGGTACGGAAATTGATTACTCACAATTATTTTAGCGATCATTAAGAAGGGAGAGAATTTATTCTCTCTCTTTATTATTTTATCCTTAATAAAATCCTTATCTGCTTGGAAATCGAATGACAGAACTGTAAAATTCATGTATGATATGAATGAATAGAGAAGATAGGTTTTTTGAGAGGAAGAATCGATTTCATGACTATACCCATTACAATTGCAATAGACGGCCCTGCTGCAGCTGGAAAAAGCACCGTAGCTAAACAACTAGCTTTGAAATTAAATTACATATACATAGATACAGGTGCTATGTATCGGGCTTTAACTTTAAGTGCTTTAAATCAAGGTGTTGATGTTGAAAATCGCCAAGAGTTAGAGGAATTATTGCTGAAGACTAAAATCGAATTGAAAAATAGTGGTGAAGATCAATTAGTTTATGTAAATAATCAGGATGTCACTTTAGAAATTAGATCAGATAAAGTATCCTCTAATGTATCCGCCGTTGCTCAACATAAAAACATAAGAGTAAAGATGGTAAAGCACCAACAACTATTAGCGAAGAATGCTAATGTAGTTATGGATGGTCGAGACATTGGAACTCATGTTTTACCCCAAGCTACATGTAAGTTTTTTTTAATTGCTTCCGTAGAGGAAAGGGCTATAAGAAGACATAAAGAGAATATAAAAAAAGGCTTTGAATCCGATTTAACAAAGATTATTGATCAAATCAAACAAAGGGATTTATTTGATACAGAGCGAGAAGCTTCGCCCTTAGTTAAAGCGGAAGATGCCATTGAAATTGATACTACCTCATTATCAATCAATGAAGTAGTAGATAAAATGATGAATATTGTAAAAAAGAAACTTTAAATATTACAAATACTTCTATAATTAATAAAAAGTTCTTATATTTTCTTGACATTTCACTGAATTTATAAGAAATTAAATGAAGGACTTTAATTATTATTTAATCATTTAGATGATTGATTGTACCTAGGAGGGCTATATATGGAAGAAGGAAAAAATGAATTGCTAGAAGTAGAAATTGGTATGGAGGTGTCGGGAAAAGTCGTTAAAGTAGAAGAGAAACAAGTTCTAGTTGATATCGGCTATAAATCCGAAGCAATCGTACCGATCAGCGAACTCTCTAGTCTTCAAATTGAAAAGACGAGTGATGTCGTTTCAGAGGGTGAAGAAATTACTTTACAAGTTATTAAAATTGATGAAAACGATGAAGTAATTTGTTCGAAAAGAGCTGTAGAGGCTAAGTCGGCTTGGGAAGATCTAGAGAAAAAGTTTGAAGAAGAAGAAGTATTTGAAACTGAAGTTAAAGAGATTGTAAAAGGTGGATTAGTTGTAGATGTAGGAGTTAGAGGATTTATACCTGCTTCATTAGTAGAAACTCATTTCGTTGAAGACTTTTCTGATTACCTGAACAAGCCATTATCCGTTAAAGTAGTAGAACTAGACGCTGAGCAAAATCGTGTAATCCTTTCTCACCGAGTAGTTGTAGAGGAAGAAGAAACGAAGGAAAGGGCACAGCTTTTAGATTCCTTAGAAGCGGGTCAGGTAATTGAAGGAACGGTCCAACGATTAACCGATTTCGGGGCCTTTGTTGATATTGGTGGAGTTGATGGACTTGTTCATATTTCTGAATTAGCTCACGAACATGTAGATAAAGCCTCTGATGTTGTATCTGAAGGAGAGGTAATCGAAGTAGAGGTCCTTTCTGTTGATGTAGATGCAGAAAGAATTTCATTATCAAGGAAAAAGACATTACCAGGACCATGGTCTAATATCGAAGAAAAAGTAGCATCAGGTGATGTAGTAGAAGGTACAGTGAAGAGACTGGTTGGCTTTGGAGCTTTTGTAGAATTGTTCCCGGGTGTTGAAGGTCTTGTTCATATTTCCGAAATTGCTAACCGTCACATTGGTACACCAGACGAGGTTTTAGAAGAAGAACAAAAAGTAGAAGTCAAAGTTCTTAATGTTGATACTGAAGAGCAAAGAATTTCGTTAAGTATCAAAGAGTTAGAGCAAGATGAAGAGAAAGAAACAATTCAAAAGTATGAAAGCAAAGACGAATCTGGTTTCCAATTAGGCGATATGATCGGCGATCAACTTGATAAATATAAAAAATAATAGGAAATGATGAGTTTTCCCTAATTCGGGAAAACTCTATTTTCTTATGGAAACTTTTATCTGATTGTTAAAGGTAAGTTTATTTGTTAATATTATGAGTACATAATAAACGTTTATAAGGAAAGGAAGAACCTTTCATGGATAAATCAACAGTAGCTATTGTTGGTAGACCTAATGTTGGAAAGTCAACAATATTTAATCGAATTGTAGGAGAAAGAATCTCTATTGTAGAAGATACCCCTGGGGTGACAAGAGATCGAATTTATTCAGAAGCTGAATGGATTACAACTTACTTTAATGTCGTTGATACAGGCGGTATTGAAATTGGGGACGAGCCTTTTGCCAAACAAATTAGACATCAAGCAGAGATAGCCATTGAAGAAGCAGAGGTTATCTTATTTGTTGTTGATGGTAGAGAGGGGATAACTGCAACCGACCAAGAAGTAGCGAAAATATTATACAGATCGGAAAAGCCGGTTGTCTTGGCTGTGAATAAAATCGACACAGTAGAGTTAAGAGAAAATATTTACGAATATTATTCTTTAGGATTCGGTGAACCCTTTCCAATATCGGGATCTCATGGACTTGGTATTGGAGATATGCTAGATGAAGTTATCAAGCATTTTCCACAAGGGGACCAAGCAGAGCAAGATGAAGATACGATTTACTTTAGTGTAATCGGTCGCCCCAATGTGGGTAAGTCTTCACTTGTTAATGCTATTTTAAATGAAGACCGTGTAATTGTAAGTGACAAAGCAGGAACAACTCGGGATGCTATTGACACACCGTTAACACGAGACGATCAGGATTATGTCATCATTGATACTGCAGGGATGCGAAAAAGAGGTAGGGTTTACGAATCAACAGAAAAATATAGTGTTTTACGAGCTTTAAAAGCCATTGATCGATCCAACGTTACTCTAATCGTCTTAGATGCTGAAACCGGTATTCAAGAACAGGATAAAAGAGTAGCAGGATATGCACATGAAGCGGGTAAAGGTGTAGTTATTGTAGTTAATAAATGGGACACAATTGACAGTGGAGAACAATCTATGGATGATTTTGAAAAGGAGATTAGACTTCACTTTCAATTCTTAGACTATGCACCTATAGTATTTTTATCAGCCTTAACAAAGAGAAGACTTCATACATTATTACCTATGGTAAAACTAGTGAATGAAAGTCACTCCAAGCGTATAGCAACTAATATTTTAAATGATGTTATTATGGATGCAATTGCTCTTCATCCTGCACCAACGCACAAAGGAAAGAGATTAAAGGTGTATTATGTTACACAAGTAACTACAAAACCACCCAGTTTTACGGTATTTGTTAACGATCCTGAACTAATGCACTTTACTTATAAAAGATTTTTCCAAAATAAAATTAGAGAAGCCTTTGGTTTTGTAGGTGCACCAATAAATATCTATACAAGAAAACGTCAGTAGGGGGGATGTAAATGTCAACAAAAGTAGCTGTATTAGGTGCTGGTAGTTGGGGTACAGCCCTGAGTTTAGTATTAGCTGATAATAAGCACGATGTGATATTATGGTCGCATCGAAAAAATCAAGTTGATGAAATTAATCAAACCAGGCAAAATGCTAAATATTTACAAACAATTATTCCTGACAATATTATTGCTACGCATAATATTGAAGAAGCAATAGTTGATTGTGAATATATTATTATTGTTGTTCCAACAAAGGCAATTCGAGAAGTCTGTCAAAAAATAAAGCCTTTTGTTACAAAAGAAATGACAATTATTCATGCATCTAAAGGAATTGAACCCGGAACTTTCAAAAGAGTATCAGAAATGATTCAAGAAGAAATTCCTGAATACAAGTATGATGAAATAGTTGTTCTGTCTGGTCCTAGCCATGCTGAAGAAGTTGCAAAAAGAGATCCAACAACAGTTACCGTCAGTGCAAATGATTTACAAAAAGCTAAGAATACACAAAACCTTTTCATTAATGAAAACTTTAGAGTCTACACGAGTGATGATTTAATTGGTATTGAATTAGGTGGAGCTTTAAAGAATATTATCGCCTTAGGAACCGGTATATCGGATGGTTTAGGCTATGGAGATAATGCCAAGGCTGCAATTATTACAAGAGGCTTAGCCGAAATTGCTCGCCTAGCTACAGCTTTAGGAGCAAATCCATTAACCTTTTTAGGATTACCAGGAGTTGGAGATTTGGTTGTTACTTGTACAAGTACTCACAGCCGTAATTGGAGGGCCGGAAACTTACTCGGTCAAGGGAAGAATCTAGACCTTGTTTTAGATGAAATGGGCATGGTCGTAGAAGGAGTCAGAACCACCAAAGCCGCTTATGAACTGGCAAAGAAACAGAAGGTTGAAATGCCAATAACAACAGGTATTTATCAATTGTTATTTGAAGGAAGATCTCCGGCAGAGGTTGCTGAACACTTGATGATTAGGTCAAGAAAAAGTGAAATAGACGGTTTTGCCCAATTATTAGAAGACATGCCTTAAATAAATCACAAAATCCTTTTCCTTGCATATAATATGATGATATATAAATACAAGGAGGAAGATTAGTGAGCTTACATGATCATATATTTAAGAAAATACAAGATAAAGCTAATGTCAATCCAGAAGACATTCATGCAATAGCTGATTCGGTAAAGCATGCAAATTTTTCAGATGAAGAAACTGTTCGTAATTTGGTTAAGCAATTATCAAGTGTTGCTAATAAACCAATTTCTGAGTCAAAGGAAGATAAAATCGTTCAAGCGATAATTAATAATCAGTTCCCTTCCAGTTTGGATTCCTTAAATAAAGATTTTGATTAACAGCTTAGGCATTCGACGACCCATTAAAATTTAGATAGCATATAATGAAATGCACTAGCATCATCCCTGGATAGAGTTGCTAAAGGTATTATTTAGTCAATTTAAAGATGAAGTGAATCACTTCATCTTTTTTTTGTTTATATAATTTGGAGCTGGTCTGATATATGCTATAATAAACACTGTAACTGTGAGATTATATTCGAGGTGAAATATTATGTCATTGATTTTACTTAATTCCTTAGCCCTTTCTAAAATGTGGGTATCCTTTGGAGGTATGGTTTTATTAATACTCGCTGTTGGACTGATCTTATTAAGTAGACATTTTTTTAAGGGTATTTTAAAAGTTATATTTTCATTTTTAGCTTATGTTTCTTTAATTTTAGGCGGTCTCATTATCGTTTATGTCGTATTAAGTGGACCAACATATTCATAAAGTAGGGTGAAATAATGGTAAGAAAGAGTTTACAATTAATCATATTTTTGGGTTTGATTTTAACCTTAAGTGCTTGCTTGTTCCCGGACAGTGAGCGAGCTCAAAATAAAATCCCAAGTGAATCGCAAATAGCAATGGTGCAAACTGCAGTCGATCAGTATCAAGAGGAAAATCAAGGAATATTACCTATCAAAACTATGCCATCAGATACAGCTATTTTCGAGAAATATATTATTGATTTTAACCCCCTGAAAAATAATAATCTTATTTCAGAGTTACCGGGTAACGCCTTTGAAAAAGGAGGATACTTCCAATATGCTCTTGTGTATGTTGAAACTGATCCAACAGTGAAATTAATAGATGTTAGGACATCACAAAAGCTCCAAGAAATATATAATAAATTACATATTTATCGGCAAAAAAATACATATCTTCCTTTGAAGGAGAATATAAGCGGAAAATATTTTGAAATAGACTTTAAAAAGATTGGCTACTCAGATGATCAATTTGTCATAAGTCCATATTCAAATCAAGAATTACCAATCATTATCGATAGTTCAGCTACTTTATATGTTGATTATCGTTCTGATATACACCAAGAAATTGAGAAGAACGACTATAGTGATTACGAAGATATACGTTACTTACTAGTCGATCAATTTCCTTTTTTACCGGCATATTCGCCCTTGTATAAAATTGAGGATGGATACCCATTGCTCGATGAATAAAAATAAACTAAACCTTTACGAAAATATTTGTAAAGGTTTTTTTATGGAAAAATATAATCTAAAGTTATATGTCATAAATAGATAGGACAACATCATACACTTATAATGTAAAATATTTTATATTTATTTGCATATATCTAGAAGGAAGGTAGGAGGAGATCCTTTGGAAAAATTTAATATTTTTAAGGATATTTCAGAACGAACAGAGGGAGATATTTATTTAGGTGTTGTTGGTGCTGTTAGAACAGGAAAATCGACATTTATTAAAAAGTTTATGGAACAGGTTGTTTTACCAAATATAGAGAACGAAAGTGAAAGAGAGAGGGCTTTAGATGAACTTCCTCAAAGTGCAGCAGGTAAAACTATTATGACGACGGAGCCTAAATTTGTTCCAAATCAAGCTGTTGAAATAAAAGTAGATGAAGGGTTAGAAGTTAATGTTCGGCTTGTAGATTGTGTAGGATATGCCATTGAAGGTGCTAAAGGCTTCGAGGATGAAAATGGTCCAAGAATGATTCATACTCCATGGTATGAAGAGGCAATACCCTTTCATGATGCAGCTGAGATTGGTACAAGAAAAGTGATTCAAGAACACTCTACCTTAGGTGTTATCGTTACAACAGACGGAACAATTGGAGAAATAGAAAGGTCCAGCTACAAAGAAGTTGAAGAAAATATTGTGGATGAGCTTAAAGAGGTAGGAAAACCTTTTATAATGGTATTAAACTCTACTAGACCAACAAGTACAGATACCGAATTACTAAGACAAAGTTTAACAGAAGAATACGATATACCTGTGCTAGCGATTAATATTGAATCCATGACTGATCATGACGTAAATAATGTCTTAAGAGAGTCATTATATGAATTCCCCGTGTTGGAGGTTAATGTCAATTTACCAAGTTGGATGATGGTTTTAAATAAAGATCATTGGTTACGTGCAAATTACGAGGATATGATCCATGATACCGTTAAGCATATAAAGCGATTAAGAGATGTAGAAGAAATTACCAGTCAGTTTTTACAATTTGAATATGTTGATGATGCTCATTTGGCTGGTTTAGAATTAGGGCAAGGACTTGCTGAAATTGATTTGCATGCCCCAGATCATCTGTATGATCAAGTTTTAAAAGAAATTGTTGGAGAAGAAATTCAAGGTAAGGATCATTTGCTACGAATTATGCAGGATTTTTCTATTGCTAAAAGGGAATATGATCAGATTGCTAATGCTTTACAAATGGTCAAGCAAACAGGATATGGGATTGCCTCGCCCACAGTAGAGGATATGAATTTAGATGAACCGGAAATAATTAAGCAGGGTTCTAGGTTTGGCGTTAGACTTAAGGCTGTGGCACCCTCTATTCACATGATTAAAGTGGATGTTGAATCTGAATTTGCTCCAATTATAGGAACGGAAAAACAAAGCGAAGAACTTGTTAGGTATTTAATGCAAGACTTTGAAGAAGATCCACTATCAATTTGGGATTCAGATATATTTGGACGTTCATTAAACTCGATAGTTAGAGAGGGAATTCATGCTAAACTTTCATTAATGCCTGAACATGCTCGCTACAAGTTAAAAGATACCTTAGAAAGAATCATCAACGAAGGTTCAGGTGGTTTAATAGCAATTATATTGTAAAGCAGCTTACGAAAGAAGCTGCTTTATTGTTTTAATTGAAGACATAAGGGTAAAATATTCAAAAAAAATAGAGATAAAGAACTAAAATGGTAAAAATATTTAAGTTTTTTCTATTAATTGTTGAATTTTATTACGAACTCATATAGTATAAGCATTGTCATCTACATTAGTGGATGTACTATGTATAAAAATTCGTTAATAAGTGAACAAATGATTATAGAAATGATTTGTTCTCACACGAAGATATTTTGAGAGGAGGTGAATGTCATGAACAAAACAGATTTAGTTAATGCTGTAGCAGATAAAACAGAACTTTCAAAGAAGGATGCAGGAAAAGCTGTTGATGCAGTATTCCAATCAATCATGGATTCACTTGGTGAAGGAGATCGAGTTCAAATTATCGGGTTTGGAAACTTTGAAGTACGTACTCGAAAAGCTAGAAAAGGTCGTAACCCACAAACAGGTGAAGAAATTCAAATTCCTGAAACAAAGGTACCTGCATTTAAAGCTGGTAAAGCCCTCCGTGATGCAGTTAAGAACTAAATTACATAGGGCCAAAAAAGGTGCGTACAATATACGCACCTTTTTTTATTACATATTTAAAATACTACTTACCTAATAGAATTATTCCGTGGAAATTAATAGAGGTATTTTATAAGAAATAATCATTTAAAATATCTAAATTAAAAGGAAAAATGAATAAATGTTATGAAGATAGTTTGATTACTAATCAGATAAATCTATGGTATAATAACATACGATTGATATATAACCATGTAAATAATTGCTACATCTTATTATATTTTGATGTAGCTCCTTTATTGATAGAAGGGGATAAAAGTTATGCCATTTAATACTCAATATAAAATTATAAAAGGAAAGATTGATCAGAAGATCAACTATCGATACATAGATCAACATACCTTAGAAGATAAAGTGAATCCATTTAAATTAACGTCTTTAATTCTTTTAATGAACCAATCAACATTATCAGAAGGAACCAAAGAAAACTACATAATAGCATCAACTTTAGTAGAAACAGCCTTAGACACCCACGAGCAAGTCATTGAAAATGAAATAATTGGTGAAAACTTCGAAAAGACCTTAACAAAACAATTATCAGTACTAGGCGGAGATTATTACAGTAGCTTGTATTATGTGCTTTTATCAAATTATAAGGATTTTGAATTTATCAAGCACTTAGCTACAGCTATTAAAAATGTGAATGAATTAAAAATGGACTTTCATTTTAAAAGTTCAGAGAATCTCAAAGAGTATTTAAAGTTGCGAAAATCTATTGAAAGTCATATCATTAATAAGGTTGCCCATTTTATTAACCTTGAGGATGATAACTTATTGCAAGCAATCGAACTATTTTTAATGATTGATATTTTGATAAGGGAAAAAGAGTATTTTGAAAGGGAAAATAGATTCAATTACTTTAATCAAAAATCAATTGAAGAGAAGTTGATTAATCATATCGATACAATTATAAATGATTATCAACAGCAGATTCGTGCAATGGAAGCAATTTTAAGTGAAGAAGTTTATGAGCAGATGATACATCTTATAGAAAAAGAATCAAGAAAACATGTCATTTATACGGAAGAAGGATAATGCAGTGAAACAATCAAAAGAAGAAAGAGTACATAATGTGTTTGAAAACATTTATAATAAATATGACAAAATGAACTCCATTATTTCATTTCGTAGACATAAAGCTTGGCGAAAAGATGTTATGAAGCGAATGAAAGTAGAAGAAGGCTCTCAAGCTTTAGATGTTTGTACAGGAACTGGTGATTGGGCAATTGCCTTAGCAGATCGGACAGGAGAAGATGGCCGTGTTGTCGGTTTAGATTTTAGTAAAAACATGCTATCCATTGCAAAAGAAAAATTACCAGAAGAACATCAGAAGGTTTTGGAGTTTATTTATGGAAATGCTATGGAGCTTCCCTTCGAAGACAATAGCTTTGATTATGTAACCATTGGTTTTGGCTTACGTAATGTACCTGATTATATGACCGTTTTAAAAGAAATGTACCGTGTCGTTAAACCAGGTGGAATTGTAGTTTGCTTAGAAACTTCTCAACCAACATTACCTGTATTTAGGCAATTGTATTATTTTTACTTTAAACATATTATGCCTAGATTAGGAAAGTTATTTGCAAAAAGTTTTGAAGAATATGCATGGCTTCATGAATCGGCGAGGGATTTTCCAGATAAAAAGGAATTAAAACAAATGTTTTATGACATTGGATTTAAAGAGGTAAAAGTAAAAAGTTATACAGCAGGAGTTGCAGCAATGCACATGGGGTACAAATAATAGATACTTTAAGTAAAAGGTGACATGCATGAATCTCGTTAAAACATATGAACACTTAAAAAATGACTTAAATGAAATTGAAAAGCAGCTAAAACAAACTATTCAGGCGGATAATCCCATTCTAACCGAAGCCTCTACACAATTATTAGAAGCCGGAGGGAAAAGGATTAGACCGGCCTTTGTTTTGCTTGCTAGTCAGCTCGGTCAATATGATTTAGAACAGATTAAAACTGTAGCTGTTTCTTTAGAGCTCATACATATGGCGACTCTTGTTCATGATGATGTTGTGGATCAATCCGAACTAAGAAGAGGCGAACCAACAATTATGAAATTATATGGAAACCGAATTGCTATGTATACTGGTGACTATATATTAGCTAGAGCTCTTGAAGAAATTACAAAGATTAAAAATCCACATATACATAAATTGCTATCAAAAACTTTAGTAGAAGTTTGTGTTGGTGAAATTGAACAAATTCGATTTAAATACGATTGGAATCAAAACCTAAGAGATTACTTACGTAGAATTAAACGTAAAACGGCCCTCTTAATTGCATCTAGTTGTAAGTTAGGAGCTTTAGCAGGTGGTCTAACATTAAAACAAGCCCATTATTTATATCAATATGGATATAATATTGGGATGTCCTTTCAAATCATTGATGATGTTTTAGATATTACTTCAACACCTGAGACACTAGGAAAACCAACGGGCAATGATTTAATACAAGGGCATGTTACCTTACCTGTTTTATATGCCATGGAGAGTGAACAGTTTACTACAAAGCTTCACGATACATTTTCAGGAGACTTAAGCTTTGCGGAAAACAAAATGGAAGATTTACTATCATTATTAAGACAAACAGATGCAATTGAAAGGTCTTATGATCTAAGTAATCGATATATCCAAAGAGCATTGGATATCCTAGGCAATTTTCCAAAAGGAGAAGCAAAAAACTCACTAACACAAATAGCCCATTTTATTCAAAATAGAAGAAAGTAAAAGATTGTTATTTTTTCCAAAGTTTGATAAGCTTTTAACGATAATTTATATACATAATATGAGGTGATTATAATGGAAAAGACATTTTTAATGGTAAAACCTGATGGAGTACAAAGAAATTTAATCGGAGATATTGTTAGCCGATTTGAAGGAAAAGGATACAAGCTCGTTGGCGGTAAGTTAATGAATGTTTCTGAAGAACTAGCAAAAGAACATTATGGTGAACATGCCGACAAACCGTTCTTTAGTGAGCTTGTAGACTTTATTACTTCAGGACCAGTTTTTGCAATGGTATGGGAAGGCGAAAATGTTATTGCAACAGCTCGAAAAATGATGGGAGCAACAAACCCACAAGAAGCCGACGCTGGTACAGTTCGAGGAGATTTTGGAGTTACTGTTGGAAAGAACATTATCCATGGATCTGATTCTCCAGAAAGCGCCGAAAGAGAAATCAATTTATTTTTCGATGAAGCTGAAGTTTTATCCTATGATAAGCAAGACCACTCATGGATTTATTAATAGCTTTTAGATTAACTAACCTCCGTTATTAGCGGAGGTTTTTTAATCAGTCAATATATTGATAAAGGCTACTCTTATTTTCCATTGTCAAAGTAAAGAGGGGTAAAGTTGGCTGATGATTATAGACTTTTTATAAATAACATATATAACAACTTTGAAATTAATTTAAACTATTATAAAGAAACACAAATAAAAAGATGTTTAACTTCATTATGAAAGCCCCGAGCTTATCGAGATTTCAGAAGCTATTATTCTTTCCTTCTTCAAGATGACGAATTAATGAATTTATTGATCGAATAACAATTAATGTAACAGAATTTTACCGGAATACAAAAAGATGGGCTACATTACATAAAAAGATATTACAGCAGCTAACAAAAGGGAAGAAAAACTTATCCAACTGGAGCGCAGCTTGTTCTACAGGAGAGGAAGCATATATAGTAGCAATGCTATTCAGAGAATACTACCCTGAAATTCAAGTGAATCTATTAGCTACTGATATAGATAGTCAGGTAATTGAACTAGCTAAACAAGGCTTTTATAAAGAAAAGTCATTGAAAGAATTACCAATTGTATATAAACAAAAATATTTCACAAAGGATCGCGATTTATATAAAATTGATCCAAAGATACGGCCAAGTATCTCTTTTAAAAAACATAATTTACTAAAAGATCAATACCCTAAAGAAATTGATTTAATACTTTGCCGGAATGTCTTAACTTATTTTACTAATAAATCAAAGGATTTAATTTATAGTAAGTTCAGTCAAGCACTTTCGCAGAAGGGCATTTTATTTGTCGGTAGTACTGAACACATTTTAAATCAAAGAAATATAATTTATTATTACTAGAAACATTTTTTTATTAAAAAGGAGAGGACGAATAATTTGCGTTATTTAACCGCTGGTGAATCCCATGGAAAACAATTAACAACAATTATTGAAGGTATTCCCGCTAGGATGCCTTTGTTACGAGAAGATATAGACGAATCCTTATTACGAAGGCAAAAGGGATATGGTCGAGGAAGAAGAATGCAAATTGAAACAGATTTAGTTGATATAACAAGTGGTGTTAGACACGGTTATACTTTAGGTTCTCCAATTTCATTAGTAATTAAAAATGATGATTTTAAACATTGGACTAAAATTATGGGAGAGGACCCAATAGATCCGGATCAAAAAATAAGACGGATTGTTACAAGGCCTAGACCGGGACACGCAGACTTAAATGGAGCATTAAAGTATGGTCATCGAGATATGAGAAATGTGCTAGAAAGGTCATCTGCAAGAGAAACAACAGCTAGGGTAGCAGCAGGGGCAATTGCAAAAACCTTATTAAGACATGTTGGAATTGAAGTAGTAGGCTATGTAAAAGAAATCGCTGGTTTACGAGCGAAAGAAAGAGAAGATTTAACCGTTAAGGAAATGCAAGAAATTTCCGATCAATCTCCAGTTCGTACTTTAGATAAGGATGTGGAGCGGAAAATGATGGATGCAATTGACCAAGCTAAAAAAGATGGTGATTCAATAGGGGGGATTGCTGAAGTTTATGTAAAGGGTCTACCTGCAGGAGTAGGCTCTTACGTCCACTATGATTTAAAGTTAGACAGCCGAATAGCTGGGAGTGTTGTTAGTATAAATGCCTTTAAAGGTGTTGAATTTGGACTAGGTTTTGAGGCAGCTCGCAAAATGGGAAGCCAAGTCCATGATGAAATTTTATGGAATGAAGAACAAGGATATTATAGAAGAACTAATAATTTAGGTGGTTTTGAAGGAGGTATGTCCACAGGAATGCCTCTGGTTGTTAGGGGGATAATGAAGCCAATACCTACTCTATATAAGCCGTTACAAAGCGTAGATATTGAAACTAAAGAACCCTTCGAAGCGAGTATTGAACGATCGGATTCCTGTGCAGTACCCTCTGCAGCTGTAGTTATGGAACATGTAGTAGCCCTGGAGATTGCTAAAGTATTAATAGAAAGCTTTCCAAGTGATCAGTTTCCGGTCTTTAAGAAAGCTATTGATCAGTATCGAGAAGATATTCGGAGATTTTAACAATGAAGAAGATGATGATCAAATCTACTACTCATAACTATCCAATATACGTAGGTCAAGAATTATTAAAGAATATTAGTCTTTACTTGGATATAGACTACACGAAAATATTCATAATTACGGATGAAAATGTAGCAAAACTATATGTAAAAGAAGTTGAAAGTGCTCTTGATAACTTCCCAGTGCTTACAAAAGTTATAGATTCAGGTGAACAGTCAAAATCAATTGAGACCTACTATGAAATACAAAGCTTTGCTTTAGCAAATGCTTTAGATAGAAATTCTTTGATTATCGCCTTAGGTGGCGGTGTTGTCGGTGATTTGGCAGGTTTTGTTGCAGCAACATTTATGAGAGGAATTGATTATATTCAAGTTCCGACAACGATCTTAGCCCATGACAGTAGTGTTGGTGGTAAGGTGGCTATTAATCATGAACTTGGGAAAAATTTGATTGGTAGCTTTTATTCTCCAAAGGCTGTGATTTATGATTTATCTACATTAAATTCATTACCTGCAGCTGAAATAAGGTGGGGTTATGCTGAAATTATTAAAGAATCTTTAATAGGTAATAAGCTTTTATACAAGGAAATAATGAATATCAATTTAAAGGAATTATCTACACTAAACATGCAAGAACATATTTATGAAGGTATCCGAGTCAAGAAGAAGATTGTTGAAGCAGATGAAAAGGAATCCTCTCAAAGAATGTATTTAAATTTAGGACATACCCTAGGACATGCTATAGAAATACTTTATGCTAAAAAGCCTATCTTACATGGAGAAGCTATAGCTACTGGCCTATTATTTTCTTTGTTTGTAAGTGAGCGAGAGTATAAGGTCGATTTAGGTGTGAACCGATTATATAGATGGTTAGATGAAAATGATTATCCGATTTATGTACCAGAGGAAATTGATTTAATTTTAGATAAAATGAAACAAGATAAAAAAAACAGGGATGGAAGGATTACACTTATTTTAGTGAAAGATATTGGAGAAATAAGAATTGAATCCTTTACTGAAGAGCATATAAGCCTATTATTAAAAGATTTTATTAAATCATTATCTGGAGGTTTCAATGATTAATCTTAAACCTTTGTCACATCCATTGAAAGGGACGATTCAAGCACCTGGAGATAAATCAATTTCACACAGATCCATTATTCTAGGTTCTCTAGCAGAAGGAGTCACAACGGTTCAGAATTTATTATTGTCAGAGGATTGTAAACGAACAATTGAGTGCTTCAAACAATTAGGAGTTTCATTTAAAACAACAGAGACTGGAATAACTATTAATGGTAAAAATTTTGCCCTGGAAGAACCGATAGAACCGCTCTATTTCGGTAATTCTGGAACTACCGCAAGATTAATGTTAGGAGTATTAGCAGGACAACCCTTTTTTACAAGGGTTTATGGAGATGAATACTTATCTAAACGTCCAATGATGAGAGTGATTAATCCCTTGAAAAAAATGGGAGCACTAATTAATGGCAGAAATAATGGACAATTATTACCTTTATCAATCACGGGTAATAATTTAGAATCGATATTTTATGAAATGCCAGTTAAAAGTGCTCAGGTTAAATCATCTATCTTATTGGCTACCCTTTATAGTAAGGGAAGAACAACTATCATTGAAAAGACTGTAACTCGTAACCACACAGAGAATATGTTAAAGGCTTTTGGAGCTAATATTATGGTGCGGAATCAAGAAATTACCTTAGAATCAAGTAAATTAATAGGAACAAATATTTTTGTCCCCGGAGATATATCCTCGGCTGCTTTCTTTATTGTAGCAGCTCTCATTGTACCATCTAGCTCAATAACAATTAAAAATGTAAATTTAAATGAAACTCGAGCGGGAATTTTGACTGTATTAGATAAAATGGGTGCGAATTATACGATTAAAAATGAAAAGATAAGTAATTATGAAGCCTTTGGGGATATCTCTATTAAACATCAAACTTTACGAGGAACGACCATCCAGGGAGATCTAATTCCTTTACTAATAGATGAATTACCGATTATTGCTTTATTAGCCAGCCAGTGTGAAGGAGAAACAATTGTAAGAGATGCTGAAGAGTTAAGAGTAAAGGAAACAGACAGGATTAAAGCAACAGTAGAGGTCTTAAAGAAATTGGGGGCAAATATAGTAGAAACTAAGGATGGAATGATTATTAAGGGGAAAACTCCGCTGACTGGAGGAAGTGTTCGTTCGTATTATGATCATCGAATTGCAATGATGATTGTTATCGCATCTTTAATTTCAAGGGAATCTGTTTTCTTAGATGAATTGGATAGTATTAAAATTTCCTATCCAAACTTTTTACAAGACTTAGAGACATTAGCTGAAATATAGGAGGGTGTATAAAATGGACTCTATACAGTTAGCTCTCTATCATTTCGAACAGCATAATAGTGATGAAGCTTTAAAGGTTATCGATGATATTTTACTAACAGCAAAGGATAAGGAGAAATATCATGTAGCTTACTTATTATTTGATTTTGGTTTTATTGAAAATGCTCAAGAAATCATGGAGGAATTGCTTGGAAATAAACCGAATAAGAGTATGTATAAAAGCTTGCTAGCAGATATATATATCGAACTACAGGAGGATGAGAAAGCGATTCAGCTTTTACATGATATTTTACCTGCGGACGATGAGTATTTACCTTCTTTACTTCAATTAGCTGATTTATACCAATCCCAAGGACTAGATGAGGTAGCCGAAGAAAAATTAAAAGAGGCTAAGCAAAGAATGCCAAAAGAAGAAATAATTAGTTTAGCCCTAGCAGAGTTATACTTTTTCAATGGAGAGTTTAATAAATGTATTCCACTGTATACAGAACTAAGTATAGACAATAAAGAGATAGGTGGGATCCTTATTGCAGATCGTCTAGCTGAGGGATATGCAGCAATAGGGAAGTATGAAGAAGCCTTAGAGTATTTCAAACAAATTGAAGTAGATGAGATTGATATTTTATTTAAGCATGGATTAACAGCTTTTTATTTAGAGAGATATCAGTTAGCTATCCAGCAGTGGAAGAAGCTACTAGAGCTCGACCCTTATTATTACACTGTATATTATTATTTAGGAAAGGCTTATTACGCAGAAAACTTATTCAAAGAAGCTGAAGAAATTATTAACGAAGGTTTAGCCTTTGATGAACATAATGACGAGCAATTTTACTTAGCTGCTAAAATTGCAAATAAGCAAAAACAAACAAAGGATGCTATTCGTTATATCGAGGAAGCTATCCAATTGAACCCAGACCATAGGGAATATACTATTTTTTATATTACTCTCTTGAGGGAACATTATAGAGAAGATGAAGTGATACTTCATCTACAAAAAGCCTTAAAAAATGACCTCTTTGATCCTATCTTTGAATGGGAGCTTGCAAAATCCTATTATGAATTAGATGAATTTGAACGGGCAGTAAAGGGTTATAATGAAGCCTATAAATATTTTGAAGAAGATGCAATCTTCCTTCATGAATATGGTTATATATTAATAGAAGCAGGCAAAGTTAAAGAAGGTAAGGATATATTAAAGCAATATTTAAACTTTGAACCAACGGATGAAGATACCATTGAATTTTTAAGTCGATTATAAAGTGTCTTCTATGATAAGATAAGGTGTAGTACTATTCTAAAACTGAAAGTGAAAAGAGTTGATAATCATTGAAATGGATTAGTAAGCATATTGAACAATATGAAGATGCAAAAGAGTATGTAGATACAATTATACTTCCTTTGGTAGCCTTTGACTTTTCAAGTTCAGAAACTGAAAAGAAAGCTCTACAAAATGAAATAATGTCGATTTTTGCAAATGAAATTGAGCAGAAACTAACTGGAAGAGTCATACAGTTTCCACATTATCACTATTTGTCTTCAAAGGAGCTTGTAGCAGAAGTAGAAAGACTGAATCAATGGATAGAAAAAAGCACAAATGAATATGTTAAGCATATTATTTTACTTACCTTTGATTCAACTTGGAAAAAGTATGAAGAAGATATTGAAGGAAAACTCCTTTGGGTTCCGGCTATGTATTCTGGCGATATCCAATCGAAGGAAGTCACCCAAATCATGAATGATCAAATCAAGGAATTAATTCAACTTATACAAAACTATTGGTAATATTATTCATTAATATATAAAAAGACAACAATTTGTCATTTATACAGTATTATAATTGACCCAAGTAGTAGTTTGAGCTATTATAATATTGTCCTAGTAATATTTTTGTCCGTAATACTATGTATGGAGGAGGGAAAACGATGAGTGATAAAAAAGAAGTTTCCCGGCGACAATTTCTGAATTATACATTAACTGGTGTCGGCGGATTTATGGCTGCAGGAATTATGGTTCCTATGTTAAGAATGGCTGTTGATCCTGTTCTTACCGTTTCAGCAGATGGTGATTTTGTCAATGTTGGTTTAGCAGAAGGAGATATTGATGACACACCACAACGTGTTGAGTGGACAGTTGAACAAGAAGATGCCTGGCATACTTCAGAAGCAGACAGAGTCGCTTATGTATTTGAAGATGAAAATGGAGATATTATAGCCCATTCCCCTATATGTACCCATTTAGGTTGCTACATCTCATGGGAAGGTAATGAAGACCACCCAGGTCAGTATTTTTGCCCATGTCATATGGGGCGATTTGAAAAGGATGGTACAAACGTAGCTGGAACACCACCTACGAGACCATTAGATCGATATGAAACAAAAATTGAAAATGGTGTCCTACATATAGGAAACATTATAAAAACATGAGGGGAGGCGTAATAAATAATGTTAAAGAAAATTTATGATTGGATTGATGAACGGGTAGATATTACGCCAATTTGGCGAGATATCGCTGATCACGAAGTTCCCGAACACGTAAACCCAGCATATCATTTCTCCGCATTTGTTTACTGTTTTGGTGGATTAACGTTCTTTGTCCTCGTAATCCAAATTTTATCAGGTATGTTTTTAACGATGTACTATGTGCCTGATATTGAAAACGCATGGAGATCCGTTTATTATTTACAATCGGAAGTTGCACACGGTCAAATTGTAAGAGGTATGCACCATTGGGGTGCTAGTGTTCTCATTGTTATGTTACTATTACATACAATGCGTGTTTTCTTCCAGGGAGCTTATAAGAAACCACGTGAACTGAACTGGATGGTAGGAGTACTGCTATTCTTCGTTATTTTAGGATTAGGTTTCACAGGATATTTACTACCTTGGGATAACAACGCATTTTTCGCAACACAAGTAGGACTTGAAATTGCTGAACAAGTACCATTTATTGGCGTACATTTAAAAACTTTATTAGCTGGTGATCCAACAATTGTTGGGGCGCAAACGTTAGCTAGATTCTTTGCTATCCATGTATTCTTCTTACCAGCAGCCTTATTTGCTTTACTAGGTGTTCACTTTATTTTAATTAGAAGACAAGGAATAGCAGGACCACTATAAGAGGAGGGTTTACGGATGAAGAGAGGAAAAGGTATGCAGTTTGTAGGCGATTCACGAGTTCAATCTGAACGCTCTCCAAATATACCGAAAGATTACTCTGAGTACCCTGGTAGAACGGAAGCCTTTTGGCCGAACTTTTTATTAAAGGAATGGCTAGTTGGTGCGGTATTCTTAATCGGTTTTATGACGTTGGTCTTAGCTGAACCAGCACCGTTAGAAAACTATGCGAATCCTACTACTCCAGGATATATACCATTACCAGACTGGTACTTCTTGTTTTTATACCAGTTATTAAAATATCAATTTGCATCTGGTCCATATATTTTATTCGGTATTATGATCCTTCCTGGTTTAGCCTTTGGTGCATTATTCTTAGCGCCATTTCTAGACAATAGACCAGGAAGAAGACCGCCACAAAGACCAATTGCAGTTGCAATGATGATTTTAGCTTTAGCTTCAGTTAGCTGGTTAACATATGAATCTGCAGCTGAAGTAGATTGGCAACAACGAGCAGATGATAACAGATTAGTCCTCGATGAGGATGAAGAATACAATTTAGCTGATTTAGAATATGATGAAGCTGATCCAGGCTTTGATATATTCCAAAACAACTGTGCAAACTGTCACGGTGGTGAGCTAGAAGGTGGACCAGCAGGACCATCCTTACTCGGAATTGACAGAGATATAGATGAAATTAAAGATATTTCTGTTAATGGAATCGAAGGAGATCCTGGGATGCCAGCAAATCAATTCGATGGCTCAGACGAAGAGTTAGATCAATTAGCTGAATTCATTCACGGTTTAAATGAACAAATCGAAGAAGAAGACTAATAATATAAACACCTTTGCCTTGGGGTAAAGGTGTTTTTTACTAAATAGATCTATTAAAGTAGGTGGCTTACATGAGGTTTATCTACAGAACCTTACTTGATAAAAGATTTATACTGTTGTTATTCATCGTTAACTTGCTGGGAACAATATACGGATTTATTTGGTATAAAAGTCAATTAGCTATTACACCAACTAAATTTTTAATTTTTGTTCCGGATAGTCCAATGGCAAGCATGTTTTTTACGATATTCCTATTGTTTTTCTTATTTGATAGAAATACACCCTATATAGAAGCTTTAGGCCTTATAACACTCTTTAAATACGGTATTTGGGCTGTTGTAATGAATGGTGTAACCTTTTATGTAGATGGATCTTTAAACCCAGTAGGATTTATGTTAATTGCCTCTCATGCTGGAATGGCGATCCAAGGAATTCTTTATGCCCCTTTTTATAAAATTAAGATGAGGCATCTAGTAATAGCATCAATATGGACACTACATAATGACGTTATAGATTACGTATTTGGTATGATGCCAATTTATTCTTCTTTAACTGATTATATGAAAGAAATTGGTTATTTTACATTTTGGCTAAGCATATTATCTATTTGGATAGCTTATATTTTAACGGTTAAAAAGAAAAATAGTATTAAATGATTATACCCCTTCATATACTATTTAAAGTTAGTCATAAGGGGTGATCTCTATGGTGTTTGGCTTATTATATGACTTAGCACTTCAATTTTGGAGCATGATGAACCTAGAGATACGATTAATCATTCATTCATTAATTCATAATTTATTTGATATTCACAATAGTAAGTTGAATACTTTGTTCTTATTTATTCTAATTATTGGTGGATTTATTCTTATTACTTTAGCTTATGTCAGTTTTAGAAAGTACAAAGGAGAAAAGGAAGCCCTAAATAAAAAGGAAAAAAAAGAGGTAAGAAATAAACAATAATAATTGCTTATTCTTACCTCTTTTATTTGTTTAATCACGTAATGGATTCTTATTTTCATCTAATGTAAAGCCTTCTCCTAATACTTCATGAACAGTGCTTACCGATACAAAAGCGTGAGGATCAATTCGGTTGATAATGTTTTTTAATTGAACAATTTCATTCCTTGCAACTACACAGTATAGAACTTTGTGTTCGTTACCTGTATAGCTTCCTTTTCCATTTAAAATAGTAACTCCGCGATTCATTTTTTCATTAATTTTCTTAGCAATATCCTTACTTTGAACAGAAATAATAGTTACACCTCGAGCTGAATATGCACCTTCTTGAATAAAGTCAATTACCCTAGCACCTACAAATACAGCAATTAAGGTATACATTCCCTCAACCAGGTCTAAGATTAAAAAGATCGAGAGAGAAATAACAATCAAATCAAATAAAAACATAGTCTTTCCTATACTCCAACCTAGGTATTTTTGAACAAGGCGAGCGATGATATCTACTCCGCCAGTCGTACCTCCATACCGAAAGATTATGCCTAAACCGACTCCTATAAAGACTCCGGCAAATAAAGCAGCTAAAGTCATATCTGATTGAAGGTTTATTTCAAAGGGTTGCATTTGGAATACAGCTAAAAATACCGAAACACTTATTGTACCAATAATCGTATAAAAGAAAGTATTGCGTCCTAAATACTTCCAACCAATGAAGAAAATTGGGATATTTAATAGGATATTTGTAATAGCCGGATTAATTTTAAAAAGAAAATATAAAAGTAAGGTGATTCCAGTAAATCCACCTTCACTCAAGTTATTTTGCATATTAAAATGAACGAGACCAAAGGAAAATATTGCTGCACCTAATAAAATAAAAAAGATATTTTTAATTCTTAAACCAAAAATCAATGATAATGCCCCCAATTGATATCCGTGAAAATTTTGAAATGAAGTTTTTAGAAAATCTCATAACTAATTTAATAACGGAATTAATTATTTGTCAAAAATCCCTCTATTCGTTACGATAATGTAAGATAAACGATGTGAGGGTGTTAATAATGACCAAAGAATATTATACAACAAAAGACATTCAAGCACGAGTAGATCGCTATATTTCTCAATTTGAAGAAGGGTATTTTTCCCCCTTAAGCTTATTAGCCAGACTTACAGAAGAGGTAGGAGAATTAGCTAGGGAAGTCAGTCATCAATATGGAGATAAGCCCAAAAAATCTTCTGAAGATGATAGTTCCATGAGTGAGGAGATAGGTGACATCATTTTTGTTCTGGCGTGTTATGCGAATTCCCTCAATTTAGATTTAACTGAAGCCTTTACTCAATCTATTGAAAAAATTGAAACGAGGGATAAGAATCGCTGGACTAAAAAGGAATAACTTTTAGGAGGCGAAAGATTGAGTGTTAAAGTTGTAATTTCTGGTCCCCGTGGGAAAATGGGTTCAAAGGTTTACCATAGGCTAAAAAATATGGAAAATGTAAAAGTTGTTGGTTTATTAGATTATACAGCTAATAATGATAAAGCTGAAAAGGTCTATTACAAAGGTGAAGAATGTTTTTCTGAAGTGCAAGCCGATGTTCTTATTGATTTTACAAATCCGGAAGTAAGTGAACCTCTGATAAAAAGTGCTTTAAACCATGGAGTAAAAGTAATTTCAGGAACTACCGGTTTTCATAGAAAGCAATTAAAAGAATTTGAAGTTCTTGCTAACCAATTATCTGTGGGATGTGTTATTGCCCCTAATTTTGCCTTAGGTGCAGTATTTATGATGATATTCTCTCAATACGCGGCTAAATACTTTGAGCATATTAACATTATTGAAAAGCATCATGAACAAAAAGTCGATAGACCCTCTGGTACTGCTGCTACCATTAAGCAATTAATAAAAGAAAACACCTCAAATACAGAGCCAGAAGTCTTTAGTGTACGTTCTGTAGGTTATATTGCACATCATGAAGTTGTTTTCGGTGGGCCAGGGCAAATCTTATCCATAAAACACGATTCATTTAATCGACAGTCCTTTTTAGAAGGACTTCTGTTTGCTTTAAGAGAAATTAAGGAGATAAATGAATATACTTTCGGTCTTGAAAATGTTCTTAGATTATAAGTAGCCAAAAAGGAAGGTCATGATATGAAGAAAATAGGAATTACTTGTTACCCGTCAATGGGTGGTTCAGGAATTATTGCAACAGAATTAGGAAAACGATTAGCTGATTTAGGTTTTGAGGTGCATTTTATATCTACAAGCATGCCCTTCCGTCTAGATACTATTCAACCAAAGATATTTTTCCATGAGGTAGAAGTAAATCACTACCCTGTTTTCAAATACCCACCTTATGATTTAGCCTTAGCAAATAAAATGGCTGATGTTATCGATCGTGAAAAACTAGATATACTTCATGTTCATTATGCTTTACCCCATGCAATATGCGCAATTTTAGCTAGAAATGTTGCTAGTCACCCTGTGAAGGTTGTTACTACCTTACATGGCACAGATATTTCTGTTCTAGGGGTAGATCCAACCTTAAAGAAAATGATTGAATACGGTATTAATGAATCCGATGGAGTAACTGCCGTTTCACATAGTTTAGCTAAGCAAACTTGCGACATGTTAAAGGTTAAAAAGGATATTGATGTTGTTTATAATTTTATAAATGAAGAAGAATACTATCGAAAAAACTTACCACACATACGAAAACAGTATAAAATTGAAGAAGATGAACATGTTTTCATTCATATTTCTAATTTTAGAAAGGTTAAACGGATTGAGGATATTGTTAACACCTTTAAGTTAATTGAACAAGATATCCCCGCAAAGTTATTATTAGTAGGAGATGGACCAGAACTGCCTTACATTCATGATTTAGTCAAAAAACTAGATATCGTCGACAGAGTTTTATTTTTGGGAAAACAGAAAAACATTAGTGACCTGTTGTCGATTTCTGATGTGAAACTTTTATTTTCAGAAAAGGAAAGTTTTGGTCTGGTCCTTTTAGAGGCTATGTCCTGTGGATTACCTTGTATAGGAACAAATGTCGGAGGAATTCCAGAAGTTATCGAACATGGTAAATCCGGTTATATTATTAATGTGGGCGATAATGAAAAAGCTGCTCAATATGCCATTCAACTAGTTATGGATCAGAAATTGTATCAGGAATTTTCAAAAGAAGCACTTAATACAGCTAAAGAAAAGTTTTGTTCCGATAAAATAATTAATCAGTATATCGATATTTATAAAAGTCTTATCTAACAGAGGGTGGGTGAGTTAATTTTGAATAAGGATCTTTTAAATTTAGGTAAGGAAGTCATTTCCATCCTTAAAGACAAGGGATATGAAGCATATTTCGTTGGTGGCTGTGTTCGAGATTTATTATTAGAGATGGAAATTACAGATATTGACTTAACAACGAACGCAAAGCCGGAGGAAATAAATAAAATCTTTGAACAGGTTATTCCAATAGGCATTGAGCACGGTACAGTCCTTGTGCGATACAAGAAAGAATCCTTTGAGATAACAACATACCGAACAGAAGGAACTTATTCGGATAAACGACACCCTGATTATGTTCAATTTATTATGTCGATTGAAGAGGATTTAAAAAGGCGTGATTTTACAATTAACGCAATGGCAATGGATGAGAAGGAAAGGCTTTTAGACCCCTTTAAGGGAAGGGAAGATATAAATCGAAAAATAATTCGTGCAGTTGGAAACCCTAAAGATCGCTTTTTAGAAGATCCTTTAAGAATAATTCGAGCAATTAGATTCTCTAGTCAACTAGGCTTTTCAATAGAGCAAGAAACTCTTCAGCAAATGATAGAGTTAAAAGGCGATATAGCTTCTCTTGCTCAGGAGCGTATTACTGAAGAAATACGACGACTTTTTTTACATAAATACGTAGCTAAGGGAGTCCGTTACATCCTTAACACTGGTATAGATAATCACTTACCTATTATAAAAGAGTATCCTTATGTACTACGTGATATAGTAGACCGGATAAAACCCATAAAGGAGTTCAGTGACCTAATTTCTTTATTTCATATTAAAGAAAAGAAAATACCTATATCAAAATGGATAAAAGAATGGAAATGTTCAAAAGAAACGAGAAAAAATGCTGAGGCACTTGTTTTAGCCTATGAGGAATATATGCAAAATGGTCTTCATCCTGTCATGATTTACAAGTTACCAGTACATTTATTTAATAACTTTATTGATATAGTCTATATTTTACAAGGTACTTTAATAAGTATTGAAGAAATTGAAAGTTTCTATAAAGAATTACCTGTTAAAAATGCTCGCCAACTAGCGGTTAATGGATCTGACATTATTCAATTACTTCCAGACAAAAAACCCGGCCGCTGGGTTCAGCAACTTTTAGAAGAAATAACAAGACAAGTCTTATTAAAAAAATTAAGCAATGATAAAGAGGTCATAAAGGAGTGGGCAAAATGTCATCTACCAAAGGAGAACTAAAAGAAGAGCAAATATTTAATGAGTTTTCCATTAGTCGTAATTTATCAACAGAAGTCATCGGAAAACCAGTGATTTTTAAAGAAAAAACAATATCCACCCAAATAGATGCCCACAAGCTTGCTAAGGAAGGGGCTGAACATGGGACAATCGTTATTGCTAACGAGCAAACGGGGGCTAGGGGTAGGTTAAATCGTCCCTGGCATTCTGTTAGAAATAAAGCTATTTCAATGAGTTTGATTTTACGTCCAAATATTCCAGCCCATCTAGCACCAAAATTAACATTATTTACTGCAACGGTTTTGTCCAAAGCTCTTTCTAATCTTACAAAAGAACAGATCCAAATAAAATGGCCGAACGATTTATTAATTAATGGTAAAAAATTTGTAGGAATTTTAACGGAGATGCATGTACAAAAAAGCAGTGTTGATTACCTAGTAATTGGGATGGGTATAAATGTTAATTATACAAATAATGATCTACCTATGGCTACTAAATATCCTACGACATCATTATTTATTGAAACAGGAAACCAATGGAATTTATCTACTTGTATTCAAGCTGTTTTAAAGCAATTCGAAGTAGATTTTCCTCTATTTTTAAAAGAGGGATTTTCTGCCTTTAAATCAGAATGGGAACAAAATGCTTATAAACTAGGTGAACAACTATATATAAATGATTTTAAACGTAAATGGTACGGTAGATTTAAGGGGATTACGGAGGATGGAGCTTTATCTGTGGAAAATGAGTTTGGAAAAATAGAAAGCATTTATTCTGCTGAAATAGAGTGGTATAGTTAAGGGAAAGCATTGATTAAGAGCGCCCCAAAAAACGAGGGATAGATATGACAAACAAATTTGTAATTGTAGATTTAGAAACGACGGGTCACTCGCCTGAACAAGGGGACCGAATTATTGAGATAGGAATTGTTCTTATAAAAAACGGTGAAATTTACAAAACATATTCATCATTAATTAATCCAGAACAGGATATATCTCCTTTTATTAGTAATTTAACGAATATTACTAATGAAGATGTAAGAGATGCGCCTATATTTTCAGAAATAGCTAAGGAAATAATAGGCTTTTTTAATGATGCATATTTTGTTGCACATAATGTTCCCTTCGATTTACGTTTTTTAAATGGTGAACTTGAAAATGCAAATTTCCCTATATTAAGGAATCAAACAATCGATACGGTTGAAGTATCTCGTATTATGTTTCCCCAAGCTTCTAGCTATAAATTAAATGAATTAGCAGAGTATATGGGGATAGAACATACCACACCTCATAGAGCATTGGCAGATGCACTTGTCACTGCGAAAATATTGTTTAAAATAAAAAGTAAATTTCGTAATTTGCCTTACGAAACTTTAAGCCAACTATTAAAGTTAGAAGCATATTTTCAATCAGATTTATATGAAATCCTACAAAGTCAAAGAGATCAGTTAGCTTTTAATAGAAAGGACGAAGATAATTTTAATAGCTATCAAGGGATAGCCTTTAAAAAAAGAAGAGAAATAAGGGGGAAAGATATTCATTATAGTGACCAATTTGGACCTTTATTAGATGATATATATGAAAAAAATGGACGCTTAGAAGAGGCATTAAAGGATTATGAGAAAAGATCTGGACAGAGGAAAATATCTGAGGTTATTTTTGACTCACTCTTACATAAAAATCATTGTCTAATTGAAGCGGGAACAGGAATAGGTAAAACAATAGGCTATTTAATTCCAGCCATATTTAAATCAGTTACAGATGGTGAACGCCTTATTTTAAGTACCTACACTACACAATTACAAGCTCAACTAATCAATAAAGAAATTCCATTACTAAAGAAAATTCTGCCATTCCCATTTGAAGTTGCAATGTTAAAGGGACAAAGACATTATTTAAGTTTAGAAAGATTTATAGCAGAATTGAACCATCCAAATTTTGTTAACAACTACGACATTGCTTTAACAAAAGCAATGATTTTGGTATGGATTACTGAAACAGATTCTGGTGATATCGATGAAATTCAATTGTCAAAAAGCGGTTATTATTTCTTTGAACAAGTGAGTACAAAAGCAGAGGGACGATTAGATCCACAATCTCCTTGGTTTAAATACTCCTATTATATAAAAGCTAAACAGCAAGCACAAGCTGCTGATCTTATAGTTACAAATCATGCTTTATTGTGTACTGATCTATATAATGATTATGAATTTATACCAACTTATAAATATGCAATTATAGACGAGGCCCACCATTTCGAGCAAGCGGCGTCTAAGCAAATGGCTCTTACAGTTGAGAATACAGTGATTAATTATACTTTGAATCAGTTGGGTAATATAGAAGAAATGAAATTTATTCCACTGCTTAAAGAGGGGTTACTTCAATCCCTAAATTGGAATCAAATTTTTGAAGAAACAAAACAAACCGTTAATGAACTCTTTCAAGCAGTCACTAGTTATGTAAATAATACACAGAGAGGGAAGGGAAATACTAGTGATACAGGAAGGAAGCAATACCGATTAACAATGGAAAACGAAAGTAACGGCTCTTGGGACAGTATTGGTGAAATGGCGTCAAATACAATATTTCGTTTAAAAGAAATTACTCAAATACTATTTAAAATTTCGCGGCAGATTGAAGATAAGAATCCTCATTCAGAAAAAAGAGAGAAAGATATATATCATTTTATTGATACATTGGATATATACACTGATACTTTAATAAGTTTCTTTAATATGGATAACTTATCTGAGAAAGTAAAATGGGTAGAAATTGAAAGTGACGAAAGGGTTTATTTATATGAAAAGCCCTTGAGTGTAGCTGAGTTTTTACAAGAAGGATTCTTTAGTCAAAAAGATAGTGTGGTTTTTACAAGTGCGACATTAACAATGAAAGACTCTTTCACTCATATGATTCGACAACTTGGTTTATCTAAAGAAAATCTTATTACCAAGCAAATTCAATCACCTTACGACTATGAAGACCAGGTTCTATTTATGGTTCCTAAGGATTTCCCACAAATAAACCAAGAGGAAGAAGAATTTATCTATGCAACATGTGAAGCTATATCATCTATAACGGAAATTACAAAAGGGAAGACTTTGGTACTGTTTACCTCTTATCATATGCTAAGAAAATGCTATTATTTATTACAAGAAACAATTGATACCAATGAGTATCGCTTAATTGGTCAAGGAATTTCTTCCGGTAGCCGTAGCAGACTTCAAAAAAACTTTCAAACCTTTGAAAAATCGATTCTTTTAGGTACAAGTTCTTTTTGGGAGGGCATTGATATTCCAGGTGAAGATCTATCAAGTTTAATAATTGTTAGATTACCTTTTCAGCCACCAAATGATCCTGTATATGAGGCAAAGGCTAAAGAATTAGAAAAGGAAGGAAAGAACGCATTCTTTTCTTTATCCTTACCAGAAGCAGTAATTCGATTTAAGCAAGGCTTTGGAAGATTAATTAGGTCCCATAAAGATCGGGGAACAATTTTCGTTTGTGATTCAAGAATGATGACTGCTTCCTATAAGTCGTTTTTCACAAAATCAATTCCAAATTTAAAAATTCACTATGATGATACTAACCAATTAATTAAAAGGTTGAAAGATTGGTTTTAGTAAAAGTGTGAAGGGTTTAATGGTATGAATGTCGATTTTTTGATAATATAAAGGAAGTCACTATAAATTATAGAATAGGGTTTTGTTATGAAACAAATACGGATTAATCCACCAAGATTTTCTAAAATATGGATGGCAATTATAGCTATATTGATTTTAATAATTACTTGCTTGTTGTATGGCTACTATATTTATTCAACAGCAATGAAAAATAAAGAAAATCAATTTGATGAAAGTAAATCCTATGTACTATCAGAAGGCTACTTAAAGAAAATAGATCAAGCTGAATCTTTTCATGAGTTAGATTCCTACCACATATTCTTTGGTGAATCAAATGAAGGTGAAGATTCAATTGCCTTTCTACCACTTTCATCAGATGAAGATGCCATAATCCTGAAACAAGATGATATTATAGATAAATCCGAGGCTAAAGAATCAATAGAAAAGAATTGTTCTAACTGTTCTAAAATAGATGTTAAACCCGCTATGATAAATGATCGTCCTTTATGGGAGATTACTTATTTCGATGAGCGTAACCGCTATAACATGGATTATATCTCTATGCTAGATGGAAGTCTTTATGAGAGATTACAATTAAAACAAACGTTTAAATAAAAGGGGAGTGCAAAATGAAATTAGCAAATCGAGTTGAAACATTAACTCCTTCATCAACCTTAGCAATCTCGGCTTTAGCTGCTGAACTCAAAAGTGAAGGGTACGATGTTATTGGTTTAGGAGTGGGGGAGCCAGATTTTAATACACCAGATTATATTATTGAAGCTGGAATAAAAGCCATGGAAGAAGGTTTAACAAAATACACACCTTCTGGAGGGGTTTTACCTCTAAAACAAACGATTATTGAAAAGTTCTCTAAAGATAATAATCTTTCTTATTCCCCGTCTGAAATCATTGTAACAACTGGAGCAAAACATGCCTTGTATACCTTATTTCAAGTACTTTTAAATGAAGGTGATGAGGTTATTATTCCTGCACCCTACTGGGTAAGTTATACTGAACAAGTAAAGTTAGCTGGTGGGTCTCCTGTTATCGTGGAGACTAGTGAATCTACAGAGTTTAAGATTACACCGGAGCAATTAGAGAATGCAATAACTAAAAATACAAAAGCTCTTATCATTAATTCCCCAAGTAATCCAACAGGAATGATGTATAATAAAGAAGAGTTAAAACAAATTGGTGATATATGTGTAAAGAATAATATAGTAATTGTCTCTGATGAGATTTATGAAAAGCTTATTTATACAAAGGATCGTCATTACTCAATTGCGCAGTTATCCCCAGAACTTAAGGAACAAACTGTTGTTATTAATGGAGTAAGTAAATCCCATTCAATGACAGGTTGGAGAATAGGTTACGCAGCAGGTCCAGAAGTGATTATTAAGGCTATGACAAACCATGCATCCCATGCTACTTCCAACCCAACAACAATTTCACAATACGCAGCAATTGATGCCTACGCTAAGGACCCAGGATTTAGTGATGAAATGAAAAGGATTTTTTCAGCTCGATTAGATATACTCTATAATCAATTAATTGAAATACCAGGAATTGAGTGTATTAAACCGTCTGGTGCTTTTTATCTATTTCCAAAAGTTACAGAGGCAGTCCATTTAACAGGTTTCAATTCTGTTAACGAGTGGGTTACCGCTTTACTTGAAGAAGAAAAGGTAGCTATTGTTCCAGGAGACGGCTTTGGATCACCTGATAATGTCAGATTATCCTATGCAACCTCATTAGATCAACTGGAAGAAGCAGCTGCCAGAATAAAACGATTTGTCAATAAACATATGAAATAAAATGGAGGTACTACAGTGAAAATAACGATATCAAAAGTAAATAAATTTGAAGGACAAGAAGTAACCATTGGGTGTTGGCTTGAAAACAGACGGTCCAGTGGAAAAATAGCATTTTTACAGCTAAGAGATGGTACGGGATTCATTCAGGGCGTTGTTTCTAAAAATGATGTAAGTGAGGAAGTTTTTCAAACTGCAAAGTCAATGGGACAAGAATCTTCCATGTACATAACAGGTACAATTGTAGAGGATAATCGTTCTGAACTGGGATATGAAATGCAAGTTTCGTCTATTGAACTAATACAAAATACAGAAGACTATCCAATCACTCCTAAGGAACATGGTACTGAATTTTTAATGAATCATCGCCATTTATGGTTAAGGTCTAGAAGACAAAATGCCATTATGAAAATAAGAAATCAATTAATTAAATCAACTTACGATTATTTCTTTAAAAATGATTTTGTGAAAATTGATCCACCAATTATAACAGGTTCTTCTGCAGAGGGTACAACAGACTTATTCCATACAGATTACTTCGGTGAAGAGGCTTATCTCTCACAAAGTGGTCAATTATATATGGAAGCAGCTTCAATGGCTTTAGGTAGGGTGTTCTCCTTTGGACCAACATTTAGAGCAGAAAAATCCCATACAAGAAGACACTTAATTGAGTTTTGGATGATTGAACCTGAAATGGCTTTTGTCCAGCATGATGAAAGCTTAAAGATTCAGGAAGAGTACGTATGTCATCTTGCTAAAGATGTCTTAGAAAATTGTGAAAGTGAATTAAAATTATTGGATAGAGACCTTGATAAGATAAAAGCTATTCAAGGGCCATTCCCACAAATTACTTATGATGAGGCCATCGATATGTTACATGAAATGGGATATGATGATATTAAGTGGGGAGATGATTTTGGAGCTCCACACGAAACCGCAATTGCAGCACATTTCGAAAAGCCAGTGTTTATTAAGTACTACCCAGCAGATATAAAAGCTTTTTATATGCAACCTCATCCCGAAAATGAAAAGGTTGTGTTATGTGCCGATTTAATTGCTCCAGAAGGCTATGGAGAAATCATCGGTGGTTCTGAAAGAATTTCAGATTTAGATTTAATGGAAGAACGTTATAAGCAACATAATTTAACAGGTGAAGCCTACGAATGGTACCTTGAATTAAGAAAATATGGTAGTATCCCACACTCAGGATTTGGTCTAGGATTTGAACGAGTAGTCGCTTGGATTACGGGTGTTGATCATGTGAGAGAAACCATTCCGTTCCCACGCCTTTTAAATCGACTACATCCATAAAGAATCAAGTATGCTATATAAATGAAGCAAGATCCCTTACTATGTAGGAAGGGATCTTCTTTATATCGTTTAAAAAGGGGGAGGTTAATTATGAAGCATCATATAAGATTCGAACAATTATTGCGGAATCAATGTAGTGTTCCGACAAAACTATTAACGTCTTATAAGAAATTATCAATTGATGAAACAGAGCTTGTTATTATTTTACAAATTCATCGCTTTCTACAAGAAGGTAAGGATTTTCCAACCCTTTCTGAAATTTCGAATTCACTAACAATCAACGAACAAAAATGTGCCTTTACTTTACGTAAATTAATTCAAAAAGAACTATTAATTATTGAATCTCAGCTTAATGACCGGAATCAAATTGGAGAATATTATTCCTTAGAACCCCTTTGGGAAAAGTTATTCAAGTCTGAGGAAATAGAAGAAACAGAAGAAAAGGAAAACCACATTGGAACTTTGTTTATTGTCTTTGAGCAAGAGTTTGGACGACCATTATCTCCCTTTGAAATTGAAATGATTAATAGCTGGTTGGACGAGGATAGCTGTGAGCCTGCTTTAATAAAGGCGGCCTTAAGAGAATCAGTTTTAATGTCAAAGTTAAATTTCAAATATATCGACCGCATTCTGCAAGAATGGAAAAGAATAGGAATTCATAGTGTAGAACAAGCAAGAGAAGAATCAAAGAAGTTTAGAAAATCTCAAATTACAAAAGGAGAAGAAAATACATCCGAAGAGAGAAAAGACCGGAGCTTTTATTATAATTGGTTAGAGGATGATGAATAATATGTTAAATAATACAGAAGTTCGCTTTGTTTTAGATACAATGGCTGAGATGTTTCCGGAGGCAGATATTGAACTAGATTTTGATAATTCATTAGAATTAGTAATAGCTGTATTATTATCTGCTCAGGCAACAGATGTGTCAGTTAATAAAGTTACGAAAAATCTTTTTGCAAAATATAAAACACCTGAAGATTATTTAGCTGTTCCCTTAGAGGAACTACAAGAGGATATTCGATCCTTAGGACTTTGGAGAAATAAAGCAAAGAACATTCAAAAATTATGCCTAACTCTAATTGAAGAACATGATGGTGAAGTTCCGAACAGTAGAAAAGCCTTGGAAAATTTAGCCGGTGTTGGGAGAAAAACCGCAAATGTTGTATTATCCGTTGGATTTGATACTCCGGCTATAGCCGTAGATACTCATGTAGAAAGAGTAGCAAAACGTCTTGGTATTTGCCGTTGGAAAGATTCAGTTCTTGAGGTTGAGAAGACATTAATGCGCAGAATTCCTGAAGAAGAATGGAGTGTGACACACCATAGATTAATATTTTTCGGAAGATATCATTGTAAGGCAAGAAATCCAAATTGTGAAGAGTGCCCACTTTTAACAATTTGTCGAGAGGGTAAAAAAAGAATGAAAAAATAAAATGTGAAGCAAGCCCTAATAACGCTTGCTTCACATTTTTCATTAATTATTTTCATTGTTATTATTGTTGTCATCGTTGTTTTGATTATTGTTATTATCATCGTTATCGTTACCATCATCAGGAGGACTAATATATATTTCTGTCGATTTCACAGGCCCTTCTTTTCCTTGATTTGACCCTTCAGTTCCCATAGGTCTTACAGAAATCGTATATGTTCGATCTGGTTCTACATTTGTTAGTTGAATACTTTGATTTGAAGTGACTTGTTCTTGGCCGTTAACAGTAACTTTAAATTCCGCAGGTGGTCCATTATAGTTCCAAGATACATCAATAACCCCTGCTTGATCATCATAAGCTGCCTGTAAATTACTTACAGCTTCTAAGTCTTCGTCCTCTTCATTTTCATTATTGTCTTCATCTTCTGATTCAGGTAATTTAATAATTGTTGTTTTTGGTTCACTTGGTTCTGCACGATTATTTTTATCTAAAGCAATAACCTCAATTTCATAAGTAGATCCAAGGTCTACACGGGTAATTTCAAAGCTCCTCTCATCAATTGTGGAAAGATGTCTTTTTCCACCATCATCAATTGTAGCATGAATTTCAAAGTTAGCCTCTTCATCATAATCCCATGTGACAGTAATTTTTTCTTCCTCATGATCAAAGTCTGCCTTTAAGTTCTTGACAGGATCTAATTGATCATATTGATCACTGGTTTCTGAAGGTTGGTGCCCCTCAACGAATAACTCTGTAATTACCCTATCACTAGGTGTAAATTTACTTGGCAACTTTGGTGGATTAGTGCCATTTTCAATGGCCACTTCAACAACTGAATTAGGCTTTTTGAAATCGGGCGTTTCTATATCCTTAGATAACTCGGTCATTGTTTGTTTAAATAATGATTGGGCAATTGAGCGTTGGCCTTCGATTAATGCTTTGTTACTCTTCTCATATCCGACCCAAACTGAAACCGTAAAGTTAGTGGTATAACCGACAAACCAAGAGTTGTTTGCTCCACCACCTAGGTCATCTGGAAGGTTTGTTGTACCAGTTTTACCTGCAACAGGTAGGTTAGGAATATTAGCATAGGTTTGCCCAGTTCCTTTCGTGATGGCATCCTTGAGCATATCAGTTACCATATAGGCAGTATAGTCAGCCATCACTGCATCAGGCTGAGGAGTCAAGTCAACAATTTTTCCATCAGGATATTCTACTCTGGTTACTGTAAAGGGTTCACTATATAAACCACCATTCCCAAAGGGGCTAAATGCTGCTCCCAGTTGAAGGGGAGTCACGTTAGTCTCGTGACCTCCAATAGCTTCACGGATATTAATCGGATCTGTCGCAAATTCAATACCTAACTTCTCTGCAAATTCTTTAGAATTAGCATAATGATTATCTTCGCCGATTTCATTAAATAACTTTACTGTAGGAACGTTTATTGAAGATGCAAGTGCTGTTCTAGCAGAGACCCATCCTCGATAACTTCTATCTACGTTTCGAATTGGGTTAGATCCTGGGATTTCAAATTCTGCATCATCATTCAATTGATGATAGGTAGACATTTTATTGTATTCTATTGCTGGTCCAAAAACTAGGAGCGGTTTAAAAGTAGAACCAGGTTGTCTCTTTCCTTGAATAGCAAAGTTATATTCATCCATATTTTTTCGGTTTCTACCACCACCAATTGCTAATATAGCATTTGTATCTGTATCTAGCACGGTTAGTCCAGCTTGGAGATCATCTGTAACATAGTTAATGGGATTTTCATCACTATCGGTTAATAAAAATTCAACATATTCTTGAGCCTTTGGATCTAGGCTTGTATATACTTTTAATCCATCAGAATACAAATCAGTATCGTCTAGCTTTTCGTTAATTTCTTTTCTTACCTGTTGAATATAAGATTCATAAGGTGTAGATCTAGGCTTCTTCCCAGCTAAGAGGGAAGTAATATCCACATCTCGAGCTTCATCAGCTTCTTCTTCAGTAATAATATCGTGTCTTACCATAAGCTTAAGAACGGTGTCCAATCTACCAGCGGTTAAGTCCGGATTTTCATAAGGGTCATAAGCAGAAGGCCGTTGTGGGATACCTGCTAATATGGCCGCTTCGACTAAGGTTAAGTCATGAAGGTCTGTTTTACCAAAATATACTTCTGCTGCTTTAGCAACCCCGTATGCACGGCTTCCGTAAAAAATTTTATTTAAATAAATCTCTAAAATTTCTTCTTTTGAATATTCCCTTTCAAGTTTTAAAGATAGCCATTGTTCTTGAACTTTCCTTTTTAATTTTTTATCGGCTGTGAAAAAGGAGTTTTCAACGACTTGTTGTGTAATCGTACTTGCACCTTCAGCACCAAATCCACGTTTTATATTCGCTAAAATCGCACCACCAATTCTTCTGAAGTCTATTCCTATATGGTCAAAAAATCGAACATCTTCAGTAGCCAATACAGCATCAACTAAAATATCCGGTAAATCATCATAGGTAATTTTAGTTCTTTGTTCAGAACCTAAGTCTGTAATTAAATTTCCATCTTTGTCATAAACTTGAGAGGAGAATGTATCCTCTAATTTTTCAATGTCTAATTCCGGTGCTGTGACAATGTAGTATGTAAATAAACCACCTACAAACACAACAATAGCTAAAAAGAAGATTGAAATATATAATAAAATTTTCTTCCAAGTGAATTTTTTCTTTTGTTTATCATCTTTCTTGTGTCGATCCATCCGAGTCTGACGATTTTCAGTCATTACTCATCTTCCTCCGTTCTAAAATAAAGTAAATCAATTACCTTTAAATAATGAATTCTAGCTCTGTAATCAAAGGGTATCAAATATCCTTTTTCTTTGATCACTTGATAAGGGATAGACTTTCTTCCACCATCAAGCATTTGGTCCCAGTAGATAAAGAAATCCTTTGCTTTAAGGAAATAGGTTTCATCATGTAGAGTAAAACGTATAATAAAAAAGCAAATTCCTCCGTGATCCACAATAGCTTTCATATGATTTATTTGATGTTCTTGTACGTTAGCAAGAGGGAATGACGTTTTGTTATTTGTTTCCTTTGCTTCGAAATCAATATGCTTTTGTTGATATAAACCATTATAATCTGTTGTAGAAGCTTGCTGGTAATATGCTTCCGTTATAACAGCGGCACTTCGTTTGGGATAATGTACCTTGACTACTTGCACAGGTGTAGGCTTTTTATGAATGATAGCCTTATTTGTAGATAAGTAAAATTCATTTGTCGCATTGAGGTCTTCTTCTAAGGTCATACCACGATTTTGATAATTTATTTTATGGTTTCTCTTCTTCTTTCTTGTAGATTTTCTAACACCTTTAGGATAATTCATTTTAAAGCCTCCAATATGAATGTTAATTCATATACATATTATATCTTAAATTTCACATAAACAATAGTAGTTTATGATTTGAAATATGAATCTTTTATGAAAACGACCTAGGAAATTTTTTATAGTAACAGTAAAAAATGTGTATTTTGTGTGAAATAATGATAGAGTAAGGATGAAGCTTTATATAGGAAGGACTTATAACTTTGAGCTTATTATTAGAAACAGAAACACTAATTTCACATATGAATAAATTGAAAGATATTTTCGAAGAAGGTGGAGGAGAGAGGGACATGAACGATCCAAAACTTTTTTCTGTTGTTAAAGAAGAAACTACTCCTATTTTTAAATTGTTAGAAATATGGGAGGAGAGTGCGACTTCTTTTGTTCAAGATCATAAAGTGAAAGTCTTTTTTCCACAAATTATTGCAACAAAGGAAAATATTGAAGTGTTAATGTTGCATAGTTATTATAAAGATCTTCGTAAAAGACTTTATATGGAAAGGTATAATTCAGTCTTATATGTTCTTGATAATTTGAAAGCCGAAGTAAAAAGGATTAAAGGGGAGAAATAAGATGAAAGACACAACACTAATTACAAAAGCAATTGAAGCTAGAAAAGCTGCATATACTCCATATTCAAAATTTAAAGTTGGAGCTGCATTATTAACAAAGTCTGGGGAAATATATACAGGATGCAATATTGAAAATGCTGCCTATCCTGTGAGTTGTTGTGCTGAGCGGGTAGCGATTTTTAAAGCTATTTCTGAAGGAGTTTATGAATTTAAAGAGATGGCTGTTGTAGCAGACACAGATGGACCTGTAGCCCCTTGTGGATCTTGTAGACAGGTTATGGCTGAGTTCTTCTCAAAGGAAATGCCTATATACTTAACAAACTTAAAAAATGATACTTTAGAAACAACTATAGAAGGCTTATTGCCAGGATCCTTTGTGAAATCAGACCTAAAACTATCTAAATAATATTAGCTACTTCATTCAAAATATCCTAATAAGATGCTATACTATATAGAATGATAAGCATATATTAAGGATGGAAAGAATATGATTAGTTAGCATTGCTTATAAATAAAACATCATACAAACGAGGTGATTATTATGGACAAAAGATCAACTCAATTAAATCCTCAAGAAATATTAAATAAAGAATTTAAAACAGGTATTAGAGGATATAACCAAGAGGAAGTAGATGAGTTCTTGGATGTTATTATTCAAGATTATCATGCATATGAAGATAAGATTAATCAATTAACGAATGAAATAAAAAAGTTGAAAAGTAAATCAGATTCTGAAGGTGCAAACCCTCATTCTACACGACGCACACAACAAGTAAACTATGATATTTTACAAAGGTTGTCAAACTTGGAAAAGGAAGTATTCGGAAAAAAATATGCGGGATCTTAAGTTAGATAATGGCTAGTGAAATAGAAGTAAATATATGCTATAATTAATAATGCAAGTTGGATATTCACATAATCGCTGCAGTAATATGCAGAGGAAAGTCCATGCTCACACAAACTGAGATGTTTGTAGTGTTTATGCTTGGCGAAATAATAAGTCAAGGTAGCCTTTATAAGGTTAACGGCAGGTAGATGTTTCTAAGTCTGATGATAGGAAACACCCTTGAAAGTGCCACAGAGACGAGCTAATATGGAAACATATTAGGTGGAACGGGTAAACCCCATAAGTGAGCAACCCAAACTATGGTAGGGGCACCTTTTAGCAGGAAATGAACAGCTAAAGGGACGGATAGTCTATGCAATTATCCGTAGATAGATGATTATGACTCGAGTACGAGGTTGACCACCGCTATCAGTACAACAGTACAGAACATGGCTTATCGAATATTCAACAGGTCTGAGATTCCTTTCTAATGTTTTGATCGAACATTGGAAAGGTTTTTATTTTATATTGAGGAATTAGAGAGGAATTTACTATGACAAAAGATATTACTTTAATAGCGACTGCTGCTATGGGTGTTGAAGCGGTAGTGGGTAGAGAAGTACGGAACTTAGGTTACGAGCCTACTATTGAAAATGGAAAGGTTATTTATAATGCACCAATTTCTGCTATTCCTAAAAGTAACTTATGGTTGCGAACAGCTGACCGGGTGAAGTTATTAGTTGGTGAATTCGAAGCAAAAACCTTTGATGAGCTCTTTGAACAAACAAAAGCATTAGCTTGGGAACAATTTATTCCAGAGGATGGTGAAGTTCCTGTTATTGGGAAATCTGTAAAGTCTAAACTATATAGCGTACCCGACTGTCAAGCCATTGTGAAAAAAGCTATTGTAGATCGCTTAACCGTACAACATGGACTTGCGGATAGACTATCAGAAACTGGGGCACTATATAGGGTAGAAGTAGCAATTTTAAAAGACAAAGTCACTTTAACTATAGATACATCTGGTGCTGGTTTACATAAAAGAGGCTATCGGACCGGACAGGGGGAAGCACCTTTAAAAGAAACCCTTGCAGCAACATTGATTATGTTAACAAATTGGAAGGCTAATGACACTTTCATCGATCCCTTTTGTGGTTCTGGGACAATTCCTATTGAGGCTGCTTTAATCGGCCAAAATATTGCGCCAGGCTTTAATCGTGAGTTTGTTTCAGAAGAATGGGACTTTATACCAAGTAAATACTGGGATGAGGCACTAGAGGAAGCAGAGGATTTAGCTCAATATGATCAGCCACTAGAAATCATAGGATCAGATATCGATCATAATATGATAAATATATCTAAAGAAAATGCATTAGAAGCAGGTCTAAGTGATTTAATTCAGTGGAAGCAAATGCAAGTAGCGGATTTAAAAATTCCAAGGGAAAGAGGATATTTAGTTTCCAATCCTCCTTATGGAAAAAGGTTAGGTGAAGATAAGTCTGTTGAAGCTATCTATAAGGACTTCGGACGTGTAATGAAGGACTATCCCAAGTGGAGTGTTTATATCTTAACCGCCTTCCATCATTTTGAAAAACAATATGGTAAAAAGGCAACCAAAAAAAGAAAGCTTTTCAACGGATTTATTCGAGCAGATTATTACCAATATTTTGGCGAGAGATAAAAGGAAAACCGCCAGATCAATAGGCGGTTTTTTCTTACATTTTATTAACTGCTCTCATCATACGTTTATAAACTCTTTCCGTATCAAAGCCTTTACCCATAGGGAATTTATCAATTAAATTATTTTTTTCGTCTAAAAAGAAGGTATAAGTAGTATGAATGATATCGCCAGTTCCTGGATCTCGATACATGAATCTAAAGGCGTCAGCTAACTCCTTTGTATCCTCATCACTTCCTCGTAAAAACTTCCAGCCATCATCTGCTGACTCAACCTCAAAGCGTTCAGCATAATCTTTCAATATATCTGTAGTATCATGTTTAGGATCAATAGTAATAGTAATGAATTCGACTTTATCTCCAAAGACTCCATCCTGTGTAAAGCGGTGTCTTAGTTTGGATAGTTCTGCTGTTGTAACTGGACAGACATCTGGACAATTCGTATACATAAACTCTATTAAACGAACTTTCTTAGGCATCTCGTCAAAGGCAAACTGACCTTCAAAGGCATTTTCCATAACGATATCCTCCGGTATTTTCGTCGTTCCGGGACGAACAACTTCTAAATAAAACACACCCGCTGCAATTCCTAAAGCAACAATTACAGTAAAGGTAATATACATTTTCTTCAAAGAAGTAACCTCCTATTATTGTATAATATTAATTATTATACAGTCTTCTCAAAATACGAGAGGGGAGGGGATTTTTTAATCCCTCTCCCATGAGTGTAATTAATAAAGCTTAAATCCTGGTGAACCTGGTGGAGCATTCTGGATAATATCAATAAATGGAATTGTATAGGCAAATAAAATAAGGGCCAAGGTAATTCCAATCCAAAGTGGCCAATTTTCAAATACTGCTGGTGTTTCTAAGGCTGTATCAGCTTCTTCTGCAATAGGGAATTCTTCCTCACCCTTAGGTGCAAAGAAAGACAGATAAATGAAAATACCAATCATCATAATCATCGCGATGAATAAGATAGCCCCACCGACTGCTTGGAACATTTGGAAAGGTATCCAAGCTTCTGTATCAGCGTTACCAGCATATTCAGAGAAGGCAGATCTTCTTGGTCCACCTAGTAGTCCTTGCCAGTGCATGGAAATAGACATAAATAGCATTCCAACGGTCCAAATAATGGTTTGATATATACCTAACTTATTCACAGTAGGGGTTAGTTTTCTACCTGTTAAGGATGGAACCAACCAATAAACAATACCGAAAAAGGTTAGAATAACTGTTGTTGCAACCGTTAAATGGAAGTGTCCAGTTACCCAAATAGTATTATGAACAACTTGGTTCATCTGGTTAGAAGCGTTGATAATTCCACCAGCTCCACCAGGGATAAATAGAAGCATACCTACAAAAGGAGCAAAGAATCTAACATCCTTCCAAGGCATTTTTTTAAACCAACCAAACAATCCTTTTGCCCCTAATTCACGACCTCTAATTTCAAAGGTAGCGAAGAGAGAGAAGGCGGTCATTAATGACGGAATAACGACTAAGAATGTTAGGATTACTTGAATGAACTTCCAAAATGGATCAATACCTGGTTCTGTTAACTGGTGATGGAATCCAACTGGAATAGAAAATAACAATAATAATATAAAGGACAATCTTGCTAAGGAATCTGAGAATATTTTTCCACCGATAATTTTCGGTATAATTACGTACCAGGCCATGTAAGCAGGTAGCAACCAAAAATATACAAGTGGGTGTCCGAAATACCAGAACAATGTTCTACTGACTAAAACATCAATAGAATCTACTAGGCCAAGTGACCAAGGAATAAATTGTAGGATCATTGCAGCTGCAACACCTAGTGTAGCAATTTGCCACATAGCAAAGTTTATAACTACCATAAAACTAAATAATGGTGACTTTTCATCTGGGTTTTCTTTAAGATATCTTCTGTGTCTTTTGTAAGTAACAAAAGCACCAAACCATGTACCTACAACAACTAAGGTCAAGCCAATATAAAAGGAAGAGTGGGCCATCATTGGTGCATAAAATGTGTATAAAACTGTTGCTTCATTTAACAAAATATAAATCGTAGCTAAAACAGTTCCGATAACCATTAACCAAAAGCCAATCCAAGCGATGTTACGTTCTACTTTTGTATAATCTCCTGCCGTTTTACTTTGGCCAGCAAACATAAAACCAATGATAAAGAAAGTAGTCATGACAAGCCCCAAGGTAACACCGTGGGTTGTCAGCACCTGATAGTAACCAATACCAGCAGGTAGCTCAAACTTACCTGTACGCTCTAAAACTTGAATTAAACCAGCAGAAGCACCTACAAATAAAGCAATAAAAGCGACATACATATGTGCCATAGCTAGCTTTGCATCTTTAGCATGAATACTTTTTATTGTTTTTGTCATTCGTCAACCACCTCGATTGTCGCGTGCATCATGTGATGCCCAATTCCACAATATTCATTACATATTAATGTATAAGTTCCTTCTTTTTTGAAGGTATTTGTTAATGTACTCACGTAACCAGGCTCTAGCATCATATTTACGTTGGTACCTGCGATTTCAAAGCCATGGATAACGTCCTTCGTTGTTACGTTAAAATGGACGGTAGCACCCTTAGGAATTTCAACAATTTTATCATCTGTTCCAACATTGTAATCAAAAGCAGAAGCAACAATTGTAAATTGATATTCATTATCTCCAATTTGATGCAATCCTGGATTATTGAAAGGTTGTTCTTGATCCACAAGAGCTGGATCAAGGGTGACAGCACAACTAGGTGGCTGATTTCCCATATAAAAAGCACTAACTCCTACAACAATTAGGAAAACAAGTAATGTACCAGTACCGAAAGTTAACCAAATTTTTTCATATTTATGCAGTTTCATTTGCATATCTCCTTTGTTTCAATTGTTATCGAACTAAATATAAGATAAGGACACCTACCCAAGTTACAATTAAAAATCCTCCCAAAAACATAACGGAGGCAAAGGTACCTGGAATTTCTTCTTCACCATGTTCTACTTGCTTTTTCATAGCCTCTTTACGTTTCGCCATTTACTTCGCTCCTTTCTCATTTATTTTTAGCAATATTAATACATATAAACACTTTGGAAACGTTGGTAAATCACGTTACACATTAATCATACACAATAAAGTCAATAGAAGTAATAAGCCTAGAGGAGCTTTCACAAAGTGTTCACAAAGACTTGCTAGTCATGACTTTATAGCTTTACTAACCTAAATGTATAATAAGTATGTGACAAAGTTGTGACGAAAAAGCCTGTATAGATGTTTAAATCAAAAATGCACGTGCTTGTTTTAAAAAAATATTATTTTTGAAAGTCTATCTTCTCATGAATTGTTTCTAGGAATATTTTTAGTATTGAGGGAGCTAACCTCCTATATTTTAAGGTATATTTGATTATTTATATTTTTATAATTTCATTTCAACATTGTTCATGTTAAAATTGTATATATATATGTTTAAATATTTTATAGAAAGGGAGATATGCGTGAAAACAGATATTGAAATTGCTCAGTCGACTACCTTAAAGCCAATTACCGAAATTGTAGAGGATTTAAATTTAAGTGAGGAAGATTGGCAGCCCTATGGACATACTAAGGCAAAGTTATCAGATGGTTTACTTAATAAATTATCCGATCGTCCAGATGGAAAGGTAATTTTAGTTACCTCTATTAATCCAACTCCAGCTGGAGAAGGTAAATCTACAGTTACTGTTGGATTAGGACAAGCATTAAATAGAATAGGGGAAAAAACAGTAATAGCTCTAAGAGAACCATCTTTAGGTCCTGTAATGGGAATGAAGGGTGGGGCTGCAGGTGGAGGACATTCACAGGTCTTACCTATGGAAGATATTAACCTGCATTTCACAGGGGATATTCATGCAATTACCACTGCAAATAACGCTTTATCCGCTTTTATAGATAACCATATTCAAAGAGGAAATAAATTAAATATTGATCCCCGACGTATTGAATGGAAACGAGTTATGGACATGAATGATCGTGCCTTACGACAAATTGTCCTAGGTTTAGGTGGACCGACTCGGGGAGTTCCTAGGGAAGATGGTTTTGATATTACAGTAGCTTCAGAAATTATGGCTATTTTATGTTTAGCTACAAGCTTAGAAGATTTAAAAGAAAGAATTTCCAAGATTATTATTGGTTATACCTATGATGAAGAGGCTGTAACAGTTAAGGACCTTGAAGTTGAAGGCGCTTTAACACTCTTATTAAAGGATGCTATTCAACCGAACCTAGTCCAAACAACTGAAAATACTCCAGCCATTATTCATGGTGGACCTTTTGCTAATATAGCTCATGGATGTAACAGTATTATGGCAACAAAAACAGCAGCAAAGCTTGGGGATTACGTTGTTACCGAAGCTGGATTTGGTGCAGATTTAGGAGCAGAAAAGTTCTTACACATTAAAACAAGAGCCGGAAACTTTGATCCGGATGCTGTCGTTATTGTAGCTACTGTAAGGGCTTTAAAAATGCATGGTGGACTAGCCAAGGATCAGCTTACTAATGAAGATTTAGTTGCTTTAGAAGCTGGTATGACAAACTTAGAAAAACACATTGAAACGATTAACCAATTTGGTTTACCTTTTGTTGTAGCTATTAATAAATTCCCAACAGATACAAAAGCTGAAACAGATTTTATTGAAAAATGGTGTGAAGCCAAAGGCGTAGATGTTGCTTTAGCTGATGTATGGGCTCAAGGTGGCGAAGGTGGAGTTGATTTAGCGAAAAAGGTTATTGAAAAAACCAAATCTGATGACCGCAACTTTACTTATCTATATGATTTAGAAGATTCTATTGAAGAGAAAGTTAGAAAGGTTGCTCAAAAAGTATACGGTGCTAGGGATGTAGAGTTCTCACCAAAGGCCAAGAAGCAACTTGAATTATATGATAAGCAGGGTTGGAACAACTTACCAATTTGTATGGCTAAAACGCAGTATTCTTTATCCGATGACCCAACTAAGGTTGGACGTCCTGAGGACTTTGTGTTAACAATTAGAGAATTTAGTCCATCTATTGGTGCAGGATTTATTGTAGTATTAACAGGTGAAATGATGACTATGCCTGGACTACCTGAAAAACCAGCTGCTTTAAATATGGATGTTACAAAAGATGGGAAAGTCCTTGGATTATTCTAAGGTTGAAAATCAATTAACGGCCATAAGAAATTATATTCACCAATTTTTTGCATTAGATTCAACAGGTCATGATTTTTATCATATGAAGCGAGTAGCTAAGCTTGCCCGCTTCATAGCAGAGCATGAAAAAGCGGATTTATTTGTAACAGAAGTTGGTGCCTGGCTTCATGATATTGGTGATGATAAATTATTTTCATGTCCAGAAGAAGCTATTGAAAATATGATTTCCTTTTTAAAAGAAATTAAAATACCTGAAGAGACAATTAGCGACATCTTAAATGCGATAGAGGATATATCTTTTCGTGGTGGTAAAACACCTAAAACAATAGAGGGAAAAATTATCCAGGATGCTGATCGTCTAGATGCAATTGGAGCAATAGGTATTGCTCGTACTTTTGCTTATGGTGGAGCCAAAGGACAATTAATTTATAATGATATTCAAGCTGATGATACAAGTATTCAACACTTCCATGATAAATTGCTTTTATTAAAGGATCGTATGAATACTGAATTTGCTAAGAAAATTGCCCAGGAAAGACATGAATTCATGGAAAGCTTTCTTAGTAAATTTTATGATGAATGGTAAATATTAAGGACACGGAGAAATAATCTCTCGTGTCCTTTTTGTTCATTGTATTCTTTTAGCACCTAAATATCTAACTCGCCAATATTCTTGTTCTATGTTTGCAATTTCAACACCATTAGAAAGTCCAGCATGGATAAACTCATTGTTACCGATATATATACCTAAGTGAGAAGGCCCCGCTTTATATGTCTCAAAGAAAACTAGATCGCCAATAGAGGGCTTTTCAACCGGGCTCGAAAAATTCCATATATCTGAAACAGTTCTCGGAATTGTTCTCTCATGTTTTTCAAAAACAAATTGAATAAAGCCACTACAATCAAATCCTTGGGGGCTCGTTCCACCCCAGCTGTAGGGTGAACCTATAAATGTTTTAGCTGTTTGAATAAGTTGATCTGTTTGATTAATGATTTTTATTTGATCTTCAGTCTCAGCTGTTGGATCAGCCGATGGTAGATCTTCTTTAGCTTCTTGTACGATTTCTTTTAAAGGTTCTTTCTTTAGTTTTCCCTTTAAATCTAATTGATGTTTTTCATCAACCAATTCAACAGCTTTTTTTGTTAAGGGCCCATAGGATCCATCAATTTCCCCGGTGTAATAACCAAAGTAATAGAGAATACCTTGAATGAATTTAATATCTTCCGTGTCAGAATCAGGATTAATTTGATCTGGTAATGCCTCTAACAATTCTAGTTGTTTATCAAGTTCCGATTGTAATACTAAAGAAATTGTTTCTTGATTGGCTTGCCCGGTAACGGTAATTCCATGTTCAGCTTGGAATTTTTTCAGAGCATATTCTGTAATGATGTCATAATTCCCACTTTCTGTTTCATCATAAAAATTTAGTTCTTTTAATTTCTTTTGTAAAATGCGTACCGATTCGCTGTGTTCACCAAATTGTAAATGGTTAGATTCAAGTAAAATCTTATTTTCAATAATTGGGTATGCATCAATATAAACCGTAAAAGGCTGACTGATAATGTAACTATATAAAAAAGTATGTTTCATTAATTGGTCCACATTACCATTTATCAAAAAATCATCCCCTTTCTTAAACGATACTTTAATATATCTATGTAATGGAAAAGAAATTATGCTAAATTGCGATAAAGTCCATATAATTGTGTAAAAGATAAAAGGCCATGTAAATCTCCTTTTAAGGTACAATGTTTTTAACCACAAAAACATACCTAGGAGGACTTTACATGACCCAAGTACATTTTACAA
>Ga0079226_10000049_pt1 | contig 69128 bp, 57 predicted proteins | sample Poulit2014_FD_76345 | JGI IMG/M metagenome (GOLD analysis project Ga0079226, IMG submission 76345) | Agricultural soil microbial communities from Georgia to study Nitrogen management - Poultry litter 2014 | ecosystem: Environmental > Terrestrial > Soil > Agricultural land | place: USA: Georgia...
CTTTTTTGGCTCGTGACCATGTGGGCGTGTTTTGATGAAATGGATCGTACACGTACGATATAGCCGCATCATCGCTATGGCGTGCTCGTCAGTGCTCGCTTATCGTTTTTGAGTAGGCTTTAGCCTAGACCAATCCATTCAGGCAAAAAAAGAATTAAAGGGTAATACTTTATTCCAAATAAGAATATGCATGATAAACGCATGCAGCCCGCGACTTGCCAAATTGTTCATTCATAGCCTCAGATGACTGCTGGTCTCAAGCATCACTACTCGATTTCAACCAGCAGATCGCGCGCCGCGATCGTCTCCCCGGCCTTGACATGAATGCGGCTCACCGTGCCGGTGCGCGGCGCGGCCACGCCGGTTTCCATCTTCATGGCCTCCAGCGACAGCAGCGCTTCATTCTTTTCCACCCGCTGGCCTTCCTGCACCGCCACCTGCACCACCATGCCGGGGATCGGTGCGCCGACATGAGTCGGATTACCGTCATCGGCCTTCGGCCGGGACGCGGCGCCCGGGCTATCGGCATCGGTGATGCGAATCATGCGCGGCTGGCCATTGAGGGCATAGAACAGCCGCGTGTCGCTCTCGCCCGCGGCACTACCCTCGAGACTGATGACCAGCGTCTTGCCGGTATCGATATCGACGTTGATTTCCTGCCCTTCCTGCAGTCCGTAGAAGAATACCGGAGTGGGCAGACGGCTTACATCGCCGTAGTTGCTGCGGTGCGCGGCGAAATCGGCAAATACCTGCGGGTACATCAGATGGGACGCGAGCTCGTCTGCGGACAGCTCGATGCCGAGCTCCTCCTCGGCGTCCCGCTTCACGGCATCCAGATCGGCTTCCGGCAGTTGTGCCGCCGGCCGCCCCTCGATGGGTTGCTCGCCGCGCAGCACTTTCTGCTGCAGAGCCTGCGGGAAACCGCCCAACGGCGTACCCAGCTCGCCGCGGAAGAACGCCACCACCGAGGCAGGGAAGTCGATGTCGGTATCCGGGTCGGCCACCTGCTCCGACGTCAGTCCCTGCGCCACCATGTACAGCGCCAGATCGCCCACCACCTTGGAAGTGGGCGTCACCTTGACGATGTCGCCGAACAACTCGTTGACGTCGGCATAGGTCTGGGCGATTTCCGGCCACTGCCGCTGCAGCCCCATGGAGCGCGCCTGCTCGCGCAGATTGCTGTACTGCCCGCCGGGCATGGCATGGCGATAGACATCGGCCGTGCCGGAGCGCACCGCCGATTCGAACGGCGCATAGAAGCGGCGCGTGCCTTCCCAGTATTCCGACAGCTGCCGCAGTGCCTTCGTGTCCAGCCCGGGATCGCGCTCGGTGCCGGCCAGTGACGCGGCGATGGAGCCGAGATTGGGTTGCGAGGCCAGTCCGGACAGCGCATCCAGCGCGCCGTCGGCGGCGTCGACGCCGGCTTCGACGGCGGCCAGCACACTGGCGGCGGCGATGCCGCTGGTGTCGTGTGTGTGAAAGTGGATCGGCAGGTCGATCTCCCGTTTCAATGCGGTAACCAGCATGTGCGCCGCTCCCGGCTTGCACACGCCGGCCATGTCCTTGATGCCGAGCACATGGGCGCCCGCGGCCTGCAGCTGGCGCGCCATGTCGAGGTAGTAGTCGAGCGTGTACTTGTCCTCGTCGGCATCCAGCAGATCGCCGGAATAGCAGATGGCGGCCTCGCACAAGGCGCCGGTTGTCAGCACGCCGTCCATGGCGACACGCATATTGTCGACGTTGTTGAGCGCATCGAACACGCGGAAGATGTCGATGCCGCCCGCCGCCGCGCGGTCGATGAAATACCGCACCACGTTGTCGGGATAATTGGTATAGCCGACGGCGTTGGAAGCGCGCAGCAGCATTTGCAGCGGGATGTTCGGCACCGCTTCCCGTATGCGTGCCAGCCGCTGCCACGGATCTTCCTTGAGAAAGCGCATGGCCACGTCGAATGTGGCACCGCCCCAGCATTCGAGGGACAGCAGCTGCGGCGCCAGGCGTGCATAGTACGGTGCGATCGTCTGCAGATCGTGCGTGCGCATGCGTGTGGCCAGCAGCGACTGATGTGCATCGCGCATGGAGGTATCGGTGAGCAGCACGTGCGGCTGCTCGCGCAGCCAGCGGGCAAAGCCATCCGGGCCGCGCTCGCGCAATTCATCGCGCAGGCCGCGGGGCACGGTCGCGGACAGATCGGTCTCCGGCCGGCGTGGCTCCGGCAACGGCCGCGGCGGCGGCGTGCGATCCGCCATCAGCGGATGGCCGTTGACCACAACATCGCCGATATAGCGCAACAGTTTGGTGGCGCGATCCTGCCGCCGGATGAACTGGAACAATTCCGGCGTGCCGTCGATGAAGCCGGTGGTGTAGTCGGCCGGCGCAAATGCCGGGTGCTCGATGACATTTTCCAGAAACTGCAGATTGGTGGACAGACCGCGGATACGGAATTCACGCAGCACTCGGTTCATACGCGCCACCATGACAGCCACCGACGGCGCCCACACGGTCACCTTGACCAGCAGGGAATCGTAATAGGGTGTCACCTCGGCGCCTGAATAGGCGGTGCCGCCGTCCAGGCGCACGCCCAGGCCGGAGGGGCTGCGGTACACCGTCAGCCGGCCGTAATCGGGCGCGAAGCCATTCTCCGGATCCTCGGTGGTGACGCGGCACTGCAGCGCATGGCCATTGAGATGCACTTTCTCTTGCGCGGGCAGGGCAGTGCAGTCGCCGATGCGTTCACCCTCGGCGATGCGCACCTGCGCGGCGACGATATCGACGCCCGTCACCTCTTCCGTGACCGTATGCTCAACCTGAATGCGCGGGTTGACCTCGATGAAGTAGAACGCGCCCGAATCGGCATCCAGCAGGAACTCCACCGTGCCCGCGCCGACGTAGCCGACCTCGCGGCACAGGCGCAGAGCGGCATCGCACAGTGCAGTGCGGGTGGCTTCATCCAGATAAGGGGCCGGCGCACGCTCGGCCACTTTCTGGTGGCGTCGCTGCACAGTGCAGTCGCGCTCGAACAGGTGCATGACCTGACCATGGCTGTCGCCCAGCACCTGCACCTCGACGTGGCGCGCCCGTTTGACCAGTTTTTCCAGATACCCCTCGTCACTACCGAACGCCGCGGCAGCTTCCCGCCGCGCTGAAGTCACCGCCTCGTTCAGCTCCTCCGCGCTGTTGATCTCGCGCATGCCACGTCCGCCGCCGCCCCAGCTCGCCTTGAGCATGACGGGGTAACCGATGCCCTGCGCAATCGCTCCCACCTCGTTAAGATCCTCGGGCAGCGTATCCGAAGCCGGCAACACCGGGACATCGGCGGCCTGCGCAGCGGCGCGTGCAGACACCTTGTCGCCCAGACGGCGCAGCGTTTCCCCCTGCGGACCGATGAAAGTGATGCCAGCTTCTGCACAGGCGTCGGCGAAATCGGCATTTTCGGACAGAAAGCCGTAGCCAGGATGAATAGCATCCGCGCCGCACTCACGCGCAATGCGGATGATGTCGGCAATATCCAGGTACGCTGCGATCGGCTTTGCGCCCGTGCCAACGAGATAGCTTTCATCGGCCTTGAAGCGATGCAAGGCAAATCGATCCTCGTGTGCGTAGATTCCCACCGTGGTAATGCCCATCTCGACCGCCGCCCGCATGATGCGGATGGCGATTTCACCACGATTGGCGATCAACAGCTTGCGAATGGTCATGGCTCGACTCCAGCAACGTCGGGACACGTCCTGCCGAGCCCGTACGAAGGATTTGCATATTCCGTGTCCATGTCTCGCAGTCTATTCGATTCCGCCGCGGCCTGACCAGAAATGGCGTGCATCAGGAAAAAAGCATGTCGTTGCCCGGCAACCACGGCTGCCCCGATCCGCAGACGTGCACAGCGCAGGATCGGCCAGCTGACCCGATGGAGGCGATGAAGCGGTAACGACACGCCACGGACTGAATTGCAACCTCCACTGCCTGTTGCGCTTGCGCCCCTCTCACCAGTTTTATAGGCTACGTTGGATCGGCCCGGCGATTCAGGCTGATGCAAGGCCTGCCATGCATGGACCGTCCACTGCGGCGCACCTCACGGCAGAACGCCGGCTCCGGCAAAGTCCCAGCCGGGCGATTCAAAAATCAGGATTCAACAGGAGAATCAAATGCGTATCACAACATGGCTCGCGTCCATCGCGATCGCGGCACTGTTTGTCGCGGCAAGCCCGACACAGGCAGAAACCCAGTTTGTCAACGTTCTCACGGGCGGACAGAGTGGCGTGTACTACCCACTCGGCGTGGCCCTGTCCCAAATCTACGATGACAAGATCGACGGCGTGAAGGCCACGGCCCAGGTTACGCGCGCCTCGGCCGAAAACATGAACAAGATCCAGGCTGGCCGCGGCGAACTGGCTTTTGCGCTGGCCGATACCGTATCCGACGCCTACCAGGGCAACGAGGAAGCCGGCTTCGACGAGCCGCTGGAAAAGCTGCGCGGCATGACGGGCATTTACAAAAACTACATCCAGATCGTCGCCAGTGCCGACTCGGGCATCGAGACACTGGAAGATCTAAAAGGCAAGCGCATTTCTCCGGGGGCGGCGCGCTCGGGCACCGAACTCAACGCACGCGCCATCCTCAAGGCCGCCGGCCTGAGTTATGACGACTTCGACAAGGTCGAGTATCTGCCCTTCGGCGAATCGGTCGAACTGATCAAGAATCGCCAGCTGGACGTGACGCTGCAGTCCTCCGGGCTGGGTGTATCCTCCATTCGCGACCTGGCCAATTCCATCGATATCGTGGTTGTGCCCATACCCGAGGATGTAGTGGCCAAAATCGATGACGACGCCTATCAGCCGGCCACCATTCCGGCCGACACCTACGACGGCCAGACCAAGGACGTGCCGACGGTCGCTGTGCCCAATTTCCTCATCACTTCAGCCGATGTTCCGGACGATCTGGTCTACGAAATGGCCAAGACCCTGTATGACAACCTGGACGATCTGAAATCGGTACACGACTCGGCCAAATCCATCGACATCGACAATGCGCTCGATGGCATGCCGGTACCGCTGCACCCCGGTGCAGAGCGTTACTTCAAGGAAGTCGGCCTGATTGATTGAGCCCATTCGGCATCACAACACCTGCCGTGATGATCCGGCGGTCCGACCCCTGCGGTCGGACCGCCTTTTTTCCTCCCGAATGTTGTAGTCCATGAGCTCCTCGCACGACACCATCAACAAGCCTTTCCCACGCAGCGTGTTCTGGATCGCGGTCGCCTTTTCCTGCTTCCAGGTCTGGACTGCGGCCTACAGCCCGATGTCCAGCCAGGTGATTCGCGCCATCCATGTGGGCTTCGTCCTGCTCATGGTGTTCACACTGTACCCGGGCCAATTCGGCCGGCTCAGCAAGCTACTGGGCTGGATCATGGGGGTGGTTGGCTTCGGCCTGGCCTTTTATCACTGGATCTTCGAGTCTGACCTTACCGCCCGCGCCGGCCAGCTCACCGACACTGACATGGTGGTCGGCATCATTACCATCATTCTGGTATTCGAGGCTGCCAGACGCGTGATGGGCTGGGCGCTACCCACCATCTGCGGCATCTTCCTCGCGTATGCCATGTTCGGGGAATATCTGTCAGGCCCCCTGATTCATCGCCCATTCGACTTCGACCAAATCGTGGGCACGCTGAGTTTCGGTGTCGAAGGCATCTACGGTATTCCGACCTACGTTTCCTCGACGTATATCTATCTGTTCATCCTGTTCGGCGCCTTCCTCGAGCAGGCGGGCATGATCACACTGTTCAGCGATTTCGCCATGGGCACGGTAGGTCACACCAAGGGTGGCCCGGCCAAGGTATCAGTGGTCAGCTCCGGTCTGATGGGCACCATCAATGGCTCCGGCGTGGCCAACGTCGTCACCACCGGCCAGTTCACCATTCCACTGATGAAGCGCTTCGGCTACGCGCCCTCCTTTGCCGGCGGCGTGGAGGCCACTTCCAGCATGGGCGGTCAAATCATGCCACCGGTGATGGGCGCCGTCGCCTTCATCATGGCGGAAAACCTCAACATTCCCTATGTGGATGTCATCAAGGCAGCGCTCATCCCGGCCATTCTGTACTTTTCCACCGCTTTCATAACCGTGCACCTGGAGGCTGCGCGCAAGGGTCTGCACGGACTGCCGAAATCCGAATGCCCGAATCCATGGCGGGCAGTGCGCAGGCAATGGTATCTACTGCTGCCGCTGCTCGGACTGGTGACGCTGCTGTTTTCGGGCTATACGCCCTTGTTCGCGGGCACCGTCGGTCTCGGCCTGACCGTCATCATGATCTTCGGCGCGGCGGTCATCAGTGGCGTGCGTGGTACAGCCCTGCGCTATATCTTCTGGGTGCTACTCGGTATCGCCTGTGCCGGTTTTCTGCGTTTCGGCGTGACCGACTTTTTCGTCATTGCCGGCATCCTGGCCCTGATACTGGTGGCGCTGAAGCATGGCCGCGATACGTTGCAATTCACCATCCGCGCCCTGGCCGAAGGTGCGCGCAATGCGCTGCCGGTCGCCATCGCCTGTGCACTGGTCGGCGTCATCATCGGCATCATCAACATGACGGGGGTCGCCATCACGATCGGCGGTCAGGTCATCGCCATCGGCCACGACAATCTGTTCCTGGCGCTGTTCCTGACCATGCTCACCTGTCTGGTGCTGGGCATGGGCATTCCGACCATTCCCAACTACATCATCACCAGCTCGCTGGCCGCACCCATACTGTACAAGCTGGGCGTGCCGCTGATCATTTCCCACATGTTCGTGTTCTATTTCGGCATGATGGCCGATCTCACGCCGCCGGTGGCACTGGCTGCGTTTGCGGCGGCACCCATCGCGCGCGAAAGCGGCCTGAAGATCAGCGTTCAGGCGTTGCGCGTGGCAGTGGCCGGCTTCGTCGTGCCTTACATGGCGGTTTATGACCCGGCGCTGATGGCGCAAGGCGGCAGTGTGCTGGCAGTGGTCTATGTGACCATCAAGGCGGTGATCGCCATTTCGCTGTGGGGCATCGGCATAACCGGCTATCTGCGTGGGCCGGTCAACTGGTTCCAGCGCGGGATTGTGATTGCCGCCGCCGCTCTGCTCGTCATCGCCACACCACTGTCCAACAAGCTCGGCTTTGCCGGCGCAGCGCTGTTCCTGGTGTGGCATTTTGTGCGCAATCCCGCAGCGATGAAGGAGACCGCCTGATGCTGGGTGTGCTGGGCATATGTCTGACACTCGCGGCATCACCACAGATGACGCCGCAGTTCGTGCCGACCGAGTCATTCACGCTGGCGTGGACGCACACGATAGAGAAAACCCGCTGGGAGGAAGACTATACGGTACAGACGGACGGTGACGGTGAACCGGTGCTCGTGCCCGGCCCGGCCCGCATCGAAGGCTCGGGTGCCGGCATGGAACCGCCGCCCGATGCCGTCAAGCGCGCCGACGGTTTCTACGAATACCAGCCGCGAACGCCGCCACTGTACGAATTGCGCCTGTCCCGTTCACCCTATGCGGAAGATTATGACTGGTGCATGGACGGCAAATGCCGCCCCCTGCAGGACATCCTGCCCGCCGATGAAGGCGTCACCATCCTGCGTCCCTGCCGCAGATAGTGCCACCCGCACAGGCCATGACCGAGCATGTGGAATGCATCGTCATCGGTGCGGGCGTGATCGGTCTGGCGGTGGCGCGTGCGTGTGCGCTGGCCGGGCGTGAAACCGTGGTGGTCGAGGCGGAAGCCGCCATCGGCACCGGCATCAGCTCCCGCAACAGCGAGGTATTGCATGCCGGCATCTACTATGCGCCCGGCTCGCTCAAGGCACGCCTGTGTGTCGCCGGCCGACAGGCACTGACGGACTACTGCGACACCCACGGCGTCGACTACCGGCGCTGCGGCAAACTGGTTGTGGCGACATGCGAAGCGCAGCGCGACACATTGCATCGCATCCAGACGCGAGCCGAAGCCAACGGCGTGCACGATCTGCGCTGGCTGGAGCCGGCGGCTGCCCGGGAACTGGAACCGGCACTGCGCTGCACGGCGGCGCTGGCATCACCGGTCACCGGCATCATCGACAGTCATGGCCTGATGCTGGCGTTGCAGGGTGATATCGAAGCCGCCGGCGGCATGCTTGCACTGGGCTCGCCGGTCATCGGCGGCCGTGTGGCTCACGACGGCATCGCCCTGCGCATCGGCGCTGCCGCTCCCATGGAGCTGGTGGCCGGGCAGGTGATCAATTGCGCCGGCCTGCAGGCACCGTCCATTGCCGCGGCCATCGATGGTGTGCCGAAAGCCTCCGTGCCGCGTGCCCGTCTTGCCAAGGGCAACTACTATTCCCTGACTGGTCGCGCACCATTTTCGCGCCTGATCTATCCGGTGCCGGAGCCCGGCGGTCTGGGCGTGCACCTGACACTGGACCTGGCGCAGCAGGCGCGTTTCGGCCCGGATGTGGAGTGGGTGGAAACGCCCGATTACCGCGTCGCCCCGGATCGCGGCAAGCATTTCTACAAAGCTGTACGGCGCTACTGGCCGGAGCTGCCGGATGGCGCCCTGCAACCGGACTATGCCGGTATCCGTCCCAAGCTGGTCCGGGCTGCGGACGACAGCCCGGATTTCATGATTCAGGACCAGCGCGAACACGGCATTGCGGGCCTGATCAACCTGTACGGCATCGACTCGCCCGGTTTGACCGCCTGCCTGGCGCTTGCCGGCGAAGTGGCTGCCCGACTTGATGATTTCAGCCGGTGAGCGGCCAGAACAGCGGTATCAGTGCCACCGAAAGCAAGCCGGTGAGCACGGTCAGCGGCACGCCCAGCCGGGCAAAATCCAGAAAGCGGTAACCGCCCGGGCCGTACACCATGAGATTGGTCTGGTAGCCGATGGGTGTGATGAAGCTCGCCGACGCGCCCATGATGACGGTAATCGCAAACGGCATGGGGGACACACTCAGCGATGCCGCCAGTGATGTCGCAATGGGGAACATGATTACGGCGGCGGCATTGTTGGTGATGACCATGCCGATGATGACAGTACAGGCATAAAGCGCCGCCATCGCCGCATGAACATGATTTCCGGTCAAACCCAGAAACGTCGTCGCCAGCGTGCTCGCCAGCCCTGTGTCCTGTACTGCCTGCGCCAGACCGAGGGCCGCTGCAATGGCGATGAACAGCGGCCAGTCGAGCGCCTTGCGCGCCGAGGTCAGGGTGCAGCAGCGCAGCAGCAGCATGGTGCCCGCCGCGGCCAGCGCAGCCTTGACGATGGGCAAGAGGCCCAGCGTTGCGGCTATCACCATGACGCCGGCCACGGCCATCGCCAGAGCGGATTTGCGGTGTTCCGGCGGGCCCGGATCGTCGATTCGACTGACCAGGAAGAAATCCCGCGAGTGGCGCTGTTGATCAGCGAAGGTCGGCTGTGTTTCCAGCAACAGCGTATCGCCGGCACGCAACCGGATATCGCCGATCTTCTGCCGCAGGCGTTCGCCGTCCCGCGCCACAGCGAGAACGACGGCATTGTACCGGTTGCGAAAGGCTCCCTCGCGAATGCTCTCACCTACCAGCGGGCAACTATGGGAGACCACGGCTTCAGCCAGGACGCGCTGGCGCCGCGGCGCATCCAGCTTGTCCAACTGGTTGTTGGCTGGCGCCAGACCACGCAGTTTCTGCAGGTCCACCACCGAGTCGATGACACCGACGAAGCGCAGATGATCGTCTGCCTGTAGCGGCTGATCGGGCGATACGGCCGGCAGGGAGTTGCCATTGCGATCGATGCCAGCCAAAAACAGGCCCGGCAGATGACGCAAGCCGGCCTGCTCGATCGTACGGCCGGGCAAAGGCCCATTCGCTTCGACCCGCATTTCCACGGAGTACTCGCGTGGATTGTCAAATTCGGTGATGGCGGCGCCCCGGCGCGGCAGCAGATACGGCGCCATGCAGACGATGAATGCCAGACCGGCGACAGCCACCGGTATACCGACCCGGGCCAGTTCGAACATGCCCAGGCCGGTGCCATCCTGCTCGATGAGCAGGGCGTTGATCAACAGATTGGTGCTGGTGCCGATCAGGGTGCAGGTGCCGCCCAGAATGGCGGCAAAGCTCAGTGGCATCATCAACTGCGATACCGGCAAATGGTGGCGCCGGCACCAGTCATTGACCGCCGGGATCAGGGCAGCCACCACGGGCGTATTGTTAACGAATGCACTGAGTACCGTCACCGGGGCCATCATGCGCAGTTGCGCGTGGCGCAGATTATGCGGCCGTCGCAGCAGGCGCGTGCCGAGCAGTTGCGTCACGCCGGTATCACGCAGCCCCGTAACGACCACGAACAGTGCCGCAATGGTAATGACGCCCGGATTGGAAAAACCCGCGAATGCCTGTTGCGGCGTCAGCACGCCGGCGAGCAGCAGCACGACCAGACCCGCCATCAGCACTGCATCGGCGGCGATACCCGTGGCAGCCAACAGCCCCAGCACAGCCACCAGTACGACCAGTGTCAGCCAGGCGGCCCCGGTCACGTTCCGTCCACGCGCTGCATGTAATCCGCACGCGGGCTGTCGGGGTCACCCGCAGGGTCGCAGCAACAGCCGCTCATGCGTGAACGGACACGTTGCACCCGGGACGCGAAGCAATGCCCCCCTGCCGAATTCCTGTTCATGCCGAAAACCCTCTGGCGAATGCAATCCCCTTGCACGACTGCGGCGCTGCAAGGCACTTGATTGGCCCGCACCCCGTGACGCGGGCCAATATACGCGTTCGCAGGGTTCGGGCGCCAGCCGCCTTGCTAATCGATCGGTGATCAGGCGTCGCGCGACGCGCCGGCCTGTGCCAGCCGAGCCAGATAGTCGGCCCACTTGTTGTCCTGCTCCTCACCCAGCTGGCGCAGGATGTCCCAGGAATAGACGCCGGTGTTGTGGCCATCGTCGAAGTGCAGCTGAATGGCATACGAGCCGACCGGTTCGATGCGCTCGACGCCGACATTGCGCTTGCCGGTTTCCAGTTTCATCGGCCCGCCGTGGCCGCTGACCTCGGCCGACGGCGAGTACACGCGCAGGTATTCCAGCGGCAGGTGGTAGTGCGCACCATCCTCGAAAGTCACTTCCAGCACGCGGGAACGCCGGTGCAGGGTTATGTCCGTGGGCGTCTGCATGTCCCAACTCCCGCTTACAGTATGTAGCGCGACAGATCCTCGTCGGCGGCCAGATCCGCCAGCCGCTCATCGACGTAATCGGCATCGATGGTGAGTGTCTGGCCACTGCGATCCGGCGCGTCATAGGAGACTTCCTCCATCAGCCGCTCCATGACGGTATGCAGCCGCCGCGCGCCGATGTTCTCCGTGCCTTCGTTGACGCGGTAGGCCACTTCCGCAATGCGCTGCACGCCGGCATCCGTGAACGCCACCTGCACCTGTTCGACATCCATCAGGGCGACGTACTGCTCCGTCAGCGAGCAGTGCGGTTCGGTCAGGATGCGGACGAAATCATTCGCCGTCAGGGCATCCAGCTCGACCCGAATCGGCAGGCGACCCTGCAATTCCGGGATGAGATCCGACGGCCGGGCGACGTGGAAGGCGCCCGAGGCGATGAACAAGATGTGGTCGGTGCGCACCATGCCGTGCTTGGTGGAAATGGACGAGCCCTCGACCAGTGGCAACAGATCACGCTGCACCCCCTCGCGCGACACGTCGCCGCCGCTGCCGCCGGCATCGGCGCGCTTGCAGACCTTGTCGATTTCGTCGATGAACACGATGCCGGCATTCTCCACCTGTTCGATGGCGCGGGTCTTGATCTGCTCTTCGTCGACCAGCCGTGCAGCCTCCTCGTCGACGAGCAGGCGCCAGGCATCGCGAATGCGGGTCTTCTTGCGCTTGGTGTCGCTGCCGCGCATGTTCTGGAACATGTCCTGCAGCTGGCTGGTCATTTCCTCCATGCCGGGCGGCGCCATGATCTCGACGCCGGCCTGCGGCTGCTGCAGATCCAGCTCGATTTCCTTGTCATCGAGCTTGCCTTCGCGCAGGCGCTTGCGAAACACCTGCCGTGTGGCATTGGAGTCGTCGGCAGCGGACCAGTCGCCATCCTGGTTCGTGTTCTGCGGCCGCGGCAGCAACACATCTAGAATGCGATCCTCCGCCGCATCCTCGGCCTTGGTGCGCACGGCGGCCTTTGCCTGCTCACGCTCCATCTTTATGGCGATGTCAACAAGATCGCGGATGATAGAGTCTACTTCGCGGCCGACATAGCCCACTTCGGTGAACTTGGTCGCCTCGATCTTGAGAAACGGCGCATTCGCCAGCTTCGCCAGGCGGCGGGCGATCTCGGTCTTGCCGACGCCGGTCGGGCCGATCATGAGAATGTTCTTGGGCGTGATCTCGCCGCGAATGGTTTCGTCCAGTTGCATGCGCCGCCAGCGGTTGCGCAGGGCGATAGCGACAGAGCGCTTGGCTTCGGCCTGGCCGATGATGTACCGGTCGAGTTCGGAGACGATTTCACGCGGCGTCAGTTGCTGCGCTGGCGCGGGCAGTCCGTGTGCCGCGGTTTCGGTGGCTGTGTCACTCATTGTCCAGCACCTCGACGGTAATGTGGTGGTTGGTGTAGATGCAGGTATCGGCTGCGACATGCAATGCCTTTTCGGCAATGGCGCGGGCCTCCAGTTCCGTGTTTTCCGCCAGCGCGCGGGCCGCGGCCTGCGCATAGGCACCGCCGGAGCCGATCGCCATGGAGCCATATTCTGGCTCCATGACATCGCCGGTGCCGGACAGCATCAGCGTGGCTTCGGCGTCGGCCACCAGCAGCAGCGCTTCCAGCCGGCGCAGCGCGCGATCGGTGCGCCAGTCCTTGGCCATATCCACCGCCGCCCGTGTCAGCTGCCCGTTGTGCTCCTGCAGCTTGCCCTCGAAGCGTTCGAACAACGTAAAGGCGTCCGCCGTGCCGCCGGCAAAGCCTGCCAGCACCTTGTCGTGGTACAGACGCCGCACCTTGCGGGCGTTGCCCTTGAACATGGTATCGCCCATCGACACCTGGCCATCGCCGGCTATGGCGACACGGCCGTTGCGACGGACGCACAGAATGGTGGTTCCGCGAAATTGTTCCAACTCGGGCTCCGCTGAAGACTTGCCTTGCGGATCTGGGGCCGGAGCGGTGCCGATTCAAGCCGTCAGTCGTCGCTGTCCCTGCGTCGCGCCCGCGGATGCGCCGCATCGTAGACCCGGGCGAGGTGCTGAAAATCCAGATGCGTGTAGATCTGTGTCGTGCTGATGTGGGCGTGCCCCAGCAGCTCTTGCACGGCGCGCAGATCGCCGCTGGATTCCAGCAGATGGCTGGCAAAGGAATGGCGCAGCTTGTGCGGATGCAGATGCACCGGCAGACCGTGGCGTTGCGCCCAGCGGTCCATGCGCACGGCAATGCTGGAACGGGACAGACGCGTGCCGCGCCGGGACACGAACAATGCCGGTTCATCGGGATTCGCCCACTGGTCGCGCACCTGCAGCCAGCGCCGTAGCGCCGTCACGGCGCGGGAGCCGACGGCGGCGCGGCGTTGCCGGCGACCCTTGCCGAGCACCAGCGCCTCGCCGGCGCGCAGATCCACATCGGCACTGTTCAGCCCGACCACTTCGGCCAGACGCAGACCGGCGGAATAGAACAGTTCCAGCAACGCATGATCGCGTTTGTCGATGACGCTTTCGGGGCGCACATCCAGTATGGCCGCCAGAGCGTCGACATCGACCGTCTGCGGCAACTTGCGCACCCGCTTCGGCGCCCGCACGTCAAGCGCGGGATTGTGCGCCGCGCGCCCGATGCGCAGCTGCCAGTCATAGAAACTGCGCAGGGCGGACAACTGACGGGCGATGCTGGCCGGCTGCATGCCACGGCGGTGCTGCGCCGCGGCGAAGCGGCGTACGGCATGACTGTCGACCGCGTGCCAGTCCGCGTGGCCGGCCCGTGTCAGCCAGTCCGCGGCAGCCTGCAGGTCGCGCCGGTAGGCAGCGCAGGTGTGTGCAGACAGACGGCGCTCGTTGGTAATGCGGGCCAGAAAGCTGTCGATTGCATCCTGCATGGCCGGGGGCAATACATGGCTCAGGGCAGCACGGCAGCGCCGGCATGACGGCGCAGTGCGGTGGTCACCAGATCACCGGCAAGCGACAGAAACAAAGTGCCCATGTCCGCCGTGAACTGTTCCGCGTCCGTGCTGGCCAGTACCAGTACTCCCTGTGTCTGCGTCTCGCCCAGCGGCACCATGGCGGCGGATGCCGGCTGGGGATCCGCGTCTTCGAACAGTGCCTGCACCTGTGCCGCACTCAATGGGCCGCATACCGGTTGTCCGCTGCGCAACACCTCCATGACAGCGTCACTGCATGCATCCTCGCCGGACAGGGGCCGGATGGCGCCATCCGCATCGCCCGGAATGTCGCCCGTGTGGCAAATGCCGGCGAATACGGCGTCCACTGCCATCTGCTGCCGCACGCAATCGGCAAGACCAGTCATCAACTGGCCGATATCGCAGGCTTCGAGTAATGCCTGGGCAAGATTATTAAGTTGCGTGACGCGCTGCTCGTTGCTGCGCGCCACGGCCACGAACTCGTCAAGACGCGATTGCAGCTCCCGGTTTTCCTCGCGCAACAGCCCCACCTGGCGTTCGATCAGGGAGGCGGCACCGCCACTGTCATGCGAAATCTCCTGCTCGGCCAACACCTCCGGGTGCTGTTGCAAAAACTGTGGATGGGCCTGCAACCAGGCAACCACATTGACTTCATCGAGAGTCGTTGCGGCATCGACCTGCTTTTTTGCTTCGCTCATATTCGCCTCACGCATCTTCCGGGGCGCAAGATACCAGTTTGTCATCGCACATGCGTGCCCCGACGCGTCATGCGCATATCGAACCATGACGAGCCGGGCATGCTCCAGCCGGCAGCCGCCATGATACGGCATTTGCCGGCAGTATCACCGGTGTTCATGCATATGGCCGTGGTCCGCCGCGTCGCCGCCCGGCATCATGCTGCGCACCTCGGCGTCGAATTCGACTGCGGACGCGGCCTCGGCGCAACTCAGGGCCAGGCTCACGCGGTCACCGGCCTGGATCTCGTCTGCAGGCACAAACAGCATGGCATGGTAGCCGCCCGGCTCGAATGCCACCTGCTCACCCGGTGCCAGCGAAATCGACTGCACTGGTTCCATGGTCGCCATGCCGCTGTCATCAACAAGACTGCGATGCAGTTCGGCATGCTCGAATTGCGGACTCGAGATGCCGGTCACCCGCACTGTCGCATCGCCGCTGTTCTGCAGTTCGAAATAGGCGGCCATGACGTCCTGGCCCGGCGGTCCCGAACGAATCCAGGCGTCCTCCACGGCCAGCTCATCACATGCCGCATGCGCGGCGCCGGCGGCGGCCAGCAGCAGCAAGGCCAACAGCCGCCATTTGGCATTCGCCAGTGCAGCCAGATATCCACGCATGTCGTTTCTCCGTTGCTGATTCAAACATGTTATATAATAACGCATGCATGCCGACACGAAGCACGCAACGGGCAACGCAGTGCCTGCACTGCAGCATGTTTTGGCAAGCGTTGCAGCAGGTCGGCCACCAGTGGAGGCAGTCATGAATAGCACCGGCGCAGCGGCCACGTCGAGCACCCCGCAACACGACCATGACGCCTGTATCGAGGCGGCACTGACACGTGCCGAGACCGTGTGCCGACAACAGGGCTTGCGCCTGACCGAGATCCGCCGCCGCATCCTGGAGCTGATCTGGGCCAGCCACCGGCCGTCCAAGGCCTACGACCTGCTGAACACCATCAGCCACGAACGCGGCAACGCGGCACCGCCCACCGTCTACCGAGCATTGGACTTCCTGCTCGACGCGCGGCTCATACACCGCATCGAAACGCTCAATGCATACATCGGCTGCGCCGCCGACCATGCCCAGGGCCACCCCAAGTTCCTGATCTGCCACGGCTGTGCGCAGGTCACCGAAATCCCGGCCCCGGCCATCGACCGGGCCATCCGACAGGCGGCCATCCGCATCGGCTTTACGACCGACCAGAAAACAATAGAAATCAGCGGCCTATGCAATCAGTGCGCATCCTGATAACTGCCTTCCACGGGCGGCAATGATTCAGGCCATGACATCATCATCCGGTCTGCCCTGGCGCTGACCATCGCTGCCGTTCGCGTCGGGCAATGTCACCAGCACCTTTTCGATGCGCTGGCCATCCATTTTCAGCACCTCGAAGCGAATGCCGTGCCAGTGGACATGATCGCCGACGCCCGGCAGTGATTGCACGCAATTGAGCACGAATCCGGCAACCGTGTGATACCCCTTGCCTGCCGCCACGCCCTCCAGCGCCAGCGTCTGCTCGAAATCCTCGACATGCATCATGCCGTCCACCAGCCAGCTGCCGTCACTGCGCTGCACGGCTTCCTGCCCGCCCTGCTCCCAGTGTTCGGGCAGATCGCCGGCGATCACTTCAACCACGTCGGTCATGGTGGCCACACCGACCATGCTGCCGTATTCATCCACCACCACGGCCATGTGCATGCGCGCATTCTTGAACAGATCCAGCAGGCTGATCACGGGTGTGCTGTCGAGCACTACCATGGGTGCCACCATGCACTGCGCCAGATCCAGTGTTTCGCCGCGCATGAGCACATCCAGAATGTCGCGCGTGCGCACGATGCCGGCGACTTCGTCGACCTCACCACGACACACCAGGAAGCGTGAGTAGCCGGTAGCAGCGATCTTGTCGTTAACGGCAGCCAGATCATCCGCCACGTCCAGCCAGACCACATCCGGACGCGGCACCATGACCGTGCGTGCCGAGCGATCATCCAGCCGCAGCACGCCATCGATCATGGCCTGCTCGCGCGGATCGAACACCCCTTCCGCCGTGCCTTCTCGAATCATCGAGCGGACTTCGCCCTCGGTGACGTGGCTGCGACCCATGCCGCGAATGCCGAGCAGTGCCAGTACTGCCCGCGTTGACAGACTCAGCAGACCGACAACCGGCCGCGCCAGGCGTGCCAGTCCGTCCATGGGTGGTGCGATGAGGCTGGCCATCCGCTCCGGCTGATACAGAGCGATATGCTTGGGCACCAGTTCGCCGACGACCAGCGTGAAGTAGGTGGTCAACACAACCACGAGACCAAACGCGACGCTGTAGGCGTGACCATCGAAAATGCCCATGGTCTTGAACCATCCCGCCAGCGGCACAGCCAAAGTGGCACCACCGTAGGCGCCGGCCAGCACACCGATCAGGGTGATGCCGGCCTGCACGGTGGACAACAGACGACCCGGGTTGTCCACCAGCTGCAGCGCGATGTGTGCACCGCGCTGCCCCTGATCGACAAGCTCGCCGAGGCGGGCGCGACGCGACGACACTACGGCCATTTCCGACAGCGCCAGCACACCATTCAGGATCACCAGGATCACAATGACCAGAATATCGATAATCAGCATCTGCACTGGGACGCGTCAATCTTGTGAACTGCCAACCTTATCACCTGCAGTGTCATGGCGTGACCCCGCGTATGCCGGTTGTCGCACCGCTGTCCCTCATGGCAGCGATATCGGGTCAAGCGCAAGGCAAGGATATATTTTAGACCTATGGTGTATGGAAACTGCCCCACGTGTCATGTAGTGTACAGTTCCGCCGAAACCAACGGGGAACAAGCTGGTGCCTGCCGCAACCGGACAGGCGACGGCGCAAACTGCAGCAATCCGTCAAAACCGACTGTCGGGACAACAACGGTGAATGAACCTATTCTGGAAACACGCGGTCTGACCAAGCGTTTCAAGGACTTTGTCGCCGTCAATGATGTCAACCTGCGGGTCCAGCACGGTACCATCCACGCCATGATCGGCCCCAATGGTGCAGGCAAGACTACAGTTTTCAACTTGCTTACACGCTTCTTGCCGCCCACGAAAGGGACGATTACCTACCAAGGCAGGGACATCACCCGGCGCAAGGCATCTGACATCGCCGACCTGGGCATCGTGCGTTCATTCCAGATATCCGCAGTCTTTCCAAATCTGACGGTGCTGGATAACGTACGCGTCGCCCTGCAGCGCCACCTGGGCCTGTCCTATCACTTCTGGCGCTCAGACAGCATTCTCGGTTCTCTCGACAATCGGGCAATGAGTCTGCTCGACGCAGTGGGTCTGGCAGATTTCGCCGACACCGTCAGCGTAGAGCTGGCCTATGGCCGCAAACGCGCGCTGGAAATAGCAACCACACTGGCGCTCGATCCCAAACTGCTGCTGCTCGACGAACCGACCCAGGGCATGGGCACGGAGGATGTCGGCCGCATCACCGGACTGATCCGGGAAGTTGCCGCCGAGCGCACCGTACTCATGGTCGAGCACAATCTGGGCGTGGTGGCCGAGCTCGCCGACACCATCAGTGTGCTCAATCAGGGCGAAGTGCTTGCCGAAGGTCCGTACGCGGAAATCTCCCGCAATGAAGACGTCATGACAGCCTACATGGGAACCGCCAGTGCCTGAAACCGCCACGGCCAATGGAGCGCGCAGCTTGCTGCATGTCGAGAACCTGAACGCCTGGTACGGCGAATCCCACGTTCTGCATGGCATCGACCTGACCGTCAACGAGGGCGAAGTCATCACCCTGCTCGGCCGCAACGGTGCAGGACGCACCACGACCCTGAAGTCCATCCTCGGTCTGGTTGACCGCCGCAGCGGCAGCATAAGGGTCGCCGGCACCGAGGTCATCAAGCAGCCGACGCACAGAATCGCCCGCCTGGGCATGCTGGGCTACTGCCCGGAGGAACGCGGCATCTTCTCGAGACTGAGCGTGGACGAGAATCTCAATCTGCCGCCGCGCCTGAGCAGCAACGGCATACCGGTGGACGAACTGTACCGGATGTTCCCCAACCTGGCCCAGCGCCGCAACAGTCGCGGATCACAACTGTCCGGCGGCGAACAGCAGATGCTGGCCATGGCACGCATTCTGCGCACCGGCGCACAATTGCTGTTGCTGGACGAGACCACTGAAGGCCTGGCCCCGGTCATCGTGCAGACACTGGGCGAGACCATCCGCGATCTCAAGCGACGTGGTCTGACCATCGTGCTGGTGGAGCAGAACTTCCATTTTGCCGCCCCCCTGGCCGACCGGCACTACATCATCGAGCACGGCCAGGTCGCTGAAACCATCGGTGCGGCAGATGTCGAGGCCAAGGCCGAACACATCAACCGCTATCTGAGCGTGTGACAACGCCGAGGTTCCATGATATCGATCTGCAAGCGTAGACAGTGCAATGCATTTTTCCCTTGATCTGATCCTGGCGCAGATGATGCTGGGCCTGAGCATGGGTGTGTTCTACGCCATGCTGAGCCTGGGGCTGGCCATCATCTTCGGGCTGCTCAATGTCATCAATTTCGCCCACGGCGCGCTCTACATGCTGGGCGCTTTCGTGGCACTGATCGGCTACTCCCATGTCGGCCCATGGCTCGGTTTTGACGATTTTCATCTCGGCTTCTGGCCGGCACTGGTGGTCGCCCCCCTGCTGGTGGGCTGTTTCGGCATCCTGCTGGAACGCACAATGCTGCGCCGGCTGTACCAGTTCGACCACATTTACGGCCTGTTGTTGACCTTTGGCATTGCACTGATCCTGCAAGGAATCTTTACCAATTATTTCAACATCTCGGGCACACCGTACGACGGTCAGCCGGACAGTCTGGACGGTATTGTCGATCTTGGCTTCATGTTCTTCCCCAAATACCGGCTGTTTTCCATCATCTTTTCCATCGTCCTGTGTCTGCTGACGTGGTTCATCATCGAACGCTCCCGCTGGGGGGCATTGCTGCGCGCCGGTATCGAGGATCCGCAGCTGGTGCAGGCCTTCGGCATAAACGTGCCGCTGATGGTCACCCTGACGTTCGGCTTCGGGGTTGGCCTGGCAGCCTTGGCCGGCGTACTGGCCGCACCGATTTATTCGGTCAGTCCACTGATGGGCGCCAACCTCATCATTACAGTATTCGCGGTAGTGGTGATCGGCGGTCTGGGCTCCATCATGGGGGCCATCGTCAGCGGCCTGGCACTGGGTCTGATTCAGGGTGTAACCAAGGTCATCTATCCACCCGCGGCGGAAACGGTCATCTTTTTCATCATGGTCATTGTCCTGCTGACACGGCCGGCTGGCCTGTTCGGCAGGGAATGAAGAGGACCGGGTCATGAAGTTGCGTTTGATGCATCGCGTTTTCTGGATTGCACTGGTTGTGTTCGGGCTGTTCTCGCCCTATGTCATTTACCCCATTTTCGCCATGAAACTGCTGTGCTTCGCGTTGTTCGCAGCGGCCTTCAACCTGTTGCTCGGCTATGCGGGACTGCTGTCATTCGGCCACGCCGCATTCTTCGGCGGCGCCGCCTATATCACCGGACACGTCGTCAAGGTCTGGGGTTTCCCACCGCTGGCCGGCATTGTCGCCGGCACGCTGTTTGCTCTGGTTCTGGGGGTGATTTTCGGCAAGCTGGCGATCCGGCGCCAGGGCATCTATTTCGCCATGATCACTCTGGCACTGGCGCAGATCATCTACTTCCTCTCCAACCAGCTGCCGTTCACCGGTGGCGAGAACGGTCTGCAGGGTATTCCTCGCGGCCGCCTGCTGGGCGTGTTCGATCTGTCGCAACCGCTGGTGATGTACTACACCGTATTCGGCATATTCTTCACCGGCTTCCTGATCATCCACCGGGCCATCCACTCGCCGTTCGGCCAGGTACTCACCGCCATCCGGGAAAACGAGCCACGTGCCATTTCGCTGGGCTACAACGTACCCCGCTTCAAGCTGATCGCTTTTGTCCTTTCGGCCACGCTGGCCGGAACCGCCGGCGCCACCAAGGCGATCGTGTTCCAGTTCGCCGCCCTGTCCGATGTCTACTGGCAGACATCCGGCGAGGTCATCCTGATGACATTGCTGGGCGGCATGGGCACGGTCTTCGGCCCCATTGTCGGCGCGTTCACCATCACTTCGATGTATGAATGGCTGAGTGCCATGGGCTCGTGGATTGACGTCATCATCGGGGTGATATTCGTCATCTGCGTACTGACTTTCCGCCGCGGTGTGGTCGGCGAACTGGCACGGCTGCTGCAGCTGCGTACCAAATCAGCCCATGAACAGGCCCCGGACAACACGTCCGATGGCGACAGCGGACAGCCGACGAAGCGGGATCACCATGCAACCACGGCACAATGACAGACGAATCGGCAAATGATCGGGCCAGCGCTCAATCGCGCCTGTTCAGTCCAGGCTACCCGAGCTCTGCCTGAGCCCGGTCGTCGTCCTCGCACATAACCAGCAATAACCGTCATGCGGGTTTGAACGCATCAATCGATGAGGCGATCGGTCCAGGCTGCTTCTCCGCAGTCTTTGCGATTTTCAGCCATTCTTGCCGGCCAGCAGGCGAATGATGCTGGAAAAGTCCAGATGCCCCTGGCCGGCGGCACTGTGTGTTGCATACAGGCTGCGCGCCAATGAGCCCATCGGGTTCGACACCTGATTGGCGACGCTGGAGTCCTGGGCCAGACCGAGATCCTTGAGCATCAGATCGACACCAAAGCCCGGTTTGTAGTCGTTGCATGCCGGTGCGCTGTCCATGACCCCGGGATACGGGTTGTAGACGTTCAGCACCCAGTTGCCGCCGGAGGCGTTTTTCATGATCTCGGAGACCGCGGCCGGGTCCAGCCCGTTCGCGGCCGCCAGATTCAGCGCCTCGGACGTGCCGATCATCTGGATCGCCAGCATCATGTTGTTGCACATCTTCGCGATCTGGCCGGCGCCGGCATCGCCGGCATGGAAGATGTTCTTGCCCATGATGTCCAGCAGCGGACGCGCACGTTCCAGCCCGCTGGCCGGGCCGCCGACCATGAACGTCAGACCGCCGGACACGGCGCCGCCCACCCCGCCGGACACCGGCGCGTCGAGCATCTCCAGACCGCGCTCGGTCGCCGCCGCGGCCACTTTGCGCGATGTCTCGGCATCGCTCGTGGAACTGTCGACCAGCAATGTGCCGTCGTTGACCGCGGCCAGAAGCCCGCCGTCACCGAGATAGAGATCGTTGACGTGCTTGCCGGCCGGCAGCATGGAAATGACGATATCCGCCTTGCCGGCCGCAGCTGCGGCACTGTCGGCGACTGCAGCGCCCTCGTCGGCGGTGGCCTGCATGGCCTGCTCGACCAGATCGAACACCACCAGCGAATGCCCGGCCGCGATCAGGTTCGATGCCATCGGCCCGCCCATGTTGCCCAATCCTATGAATGCGATTGTTTCTGCCATCGTGATGTCCTCTGTGCTCGATCCTTGTTTCAGTGCCGGCCCAGATCGGCCAGCGGATGTTGTTCATAGTCGGCAGGCAGCTCGAAATGCCGGGCCACATGGTCGTCGTCGACCTCGTCGAGCGTGGCCGGCGACCATGCGGGACTCTTGTCCTTGTCGACCAGCAACGCTCGAATGCCTTCGGCAAAGTCGGGCTGGCGCGTGCATTGCACGGCGATGGCGTATTCGCGCCGGAACGTGTCGGCCAGCGACAACGCGCCGCCGGTCTGCCATTGCTCGAAAGCCAGGGTCAGGGAGGTCGGTGATGCGCCGGCCATGGTGCAAGCTGCGCGCTGCAGCCACGCATCCTCGTCTCGCACTTGCTGCAATGCGGCCTGCATGCCGGCCACATCCGCCTGATCGGTGGTGCGGGCAATTGCGTCGCGGTGCGCCAGCACGCGTGATTCGGGGCGCTCGGTTGCGGCAGGCTCGAAACGGCGCAGCGTTCGTGCCACGAGACTGCTGTCCCGGCGTGAATCGCCATGCCAATCCTGCTCGACCAGCGCTTCGAACACCGCCTCTCGCCGGTCGCTGCCGACATGCGCATCTGCCAGCCCGACCAGCCAAGCGTCAGTCGCATTCAGCTGGCTGCCCGTCAGCGCCAGAAACAGTCCCACGCGCGATGGCATGCGGTTGAGAAACCAGCCTGCTGCAACGTCGGGGAACAGGCCGATGCCGACCTCGGGCATGGCGATGATCGTGGTCTCGGTGACGACGCGGTGCCCGGCCCCGACCATGATGCCGAGACCACCGCCCATGACGGCGCCGGTACCCCAGCAGACAATGGGCTTGGGATAGCTGTGTATGGTGTAGTCAAGCCGGTACTCGGCGGCAAAGAAACCTTCGGCCTCGGCGCTGGGCTCGCCCTCGGCGGCACGCATGGCGCGGTACAGGCCCATGATGTCGCCACCGGCGCAGAACGCCTTCTCGCCGCTGCCGTGCAACACGACGCAGACGACATCGTCACGCTCGCGCCACTCTTCCAGCTGTAGCGTAATCCGGTCGATCATCGTCCGCGACAGCGAATTGAGCGCCCGCGGCGCATTGAGTTGCACGAAAGCCACCACACGGCCGTTGCCGCCACGGCGTTCGACAAACAGAACCGGATCTTCAGAAACCGCTTGTGTATTGCTCATCGCAGGGCCGTCCCATCCGCATCCGCAAGTACCCGACGCGACACGATCAGGCGCATGATTTCATTCGTGCCTTCCAGAATCTGGTGTACACGCGCATCGCGCACGAAACGCTCCATCGGATAATCGCCGAGATAACCGTAACCGCCGTGCAACTGCAGTCCTTCGTTGCAGATGTCGAAGCACAGATCGGTGGCCAGACGCTTGGCCATGGCGCAATAAGCCGTGGCCTCCCTGCCCCTGCGATCGAGTTTCGATGCGGCCAGGCGCACCATCTGGCGCGAGGCCACGAGATTCGTGGCCATATCGGCCAGCCGGAACTGCAGTGCCTGGAACTCCGCCAAAGTGCGCCCGAACTGCCGGCGCTCGCCCATGTACGTGCGCGTGGCATCGAGCGCGGCCTGTGCCGCACCCAGCGAACACGACGCGATATTGATGCGCCCGCCGTCGAGACCTTTCATGGCAATCGCAAAACCATCGCCTTCCGCGCCCAGCCGGTTGGCCGCCGGTACGCGCACGTCGTCGAACGTGATGACGCGCGTGGGCTGGGAGTTCCAGCCCATTTTCGTTTCCTTCTTGCCGTATTCGATGCCGTCGGCATCGGCCGGCACGCCGAATGCACTGATGCCGGACGGGCCGGCGTCGCCGCTGCGCGCCATCACAACGAGCAGATCGGTGCTGCCGGCACCGGATATGAAGCACTTGCTGCCATTCAGGACGTAGTCGTCGCCGTCGTGGCGGGCGGTCGTCTTCAGCGAGGCGGCATCGGACCCGGCACCCGGCTCCGTCAGACAGTAGGAGGACAATTTTTCCCCAGCCACCAGGGCCGGCGCCCATTGGTCGGTCAGTTCTGCGGTGCCGAATTCGGCCACCATCCACGTCGCCATGTTGTGGATGCTGATGTAGGCCGCCGTCGACGTGCAGCCCGCCGCCAGTTCCTCGAATATCATGGCGGCGTCGAGCCGGCTCAGGCCCAGGCCGCCATGCTCCTCCGGGGTGTACAGCCCGCAGAAGCCGAGCTCACCGGCCTGGGCGATGACGTCGGTCGGAAAGATCGCCTCGGCATCCCACTCGGCGGCCTTCGGCGCCATGGCCGCGGCCGCGAATTCACGCGCGGCCTCGCACAGCGCCTGCTGGGTTTCGTCGAGTTCGAAGTCCATCACTGCATGTGGATGGTCATGTTCAGCGCTTCACTGACGTCCTTTTCAGGCCAGCGGCTCATGACAGTCTTGGTCTCGGTGTAGAAACGGACCGCCTGCTTGCCATAGGCATGCAGGTCACCGAAGAAGGAATTCTTGCTGCCGGTGAACGAGAAGTACGGCGGCGGCACCGGTGTCGGCAGATTGATGCCGACCTGGCCGACCTCCGTTTCGGCCGTGTATTTGCGCGCCGCCGCACCGGAGCGGGTGAAGATCGACGTGCCGTTGCCGTATGGATTGTTGTTGATCAGCTCGATGGCTTCGTCGAGCGTATCGACGTGAATGGCGCACAGTGCCGGGCCGAAGATCTCTTCCCGGTAGACGGTCATCTCCGGTGTGACGTTGTCGAACAGTGTCGGGCCGATCCAGTTGCCGTCCGGATAGCCATCCACGGTGCAATCCGAGCCATCGAGCAACACGTCGGCGCCTTCCCCGGATGCCGTGGCGATGATGTTCCGGATGCGTTCCTGTGCCTTGCGGTTGATCTGCGGGCCGTAATGGGCACCGTCATCGCCGGGTGCACCAGGACGCAGCTCAGCGAAGGCTTGCTTGACTTCGTGCACCCAGTCGCGCGTGGCCTCGCCCACGAACACGGCCACGGAAATGGCCATGCAGCGCTGGCCGGCGGCACCGCAGGACGAGCCGCACAGCGCGGAAATGACGTTGTCCTTGTCGGCATCCGGCATGACAACCATGTGGTTCTTGGCACCGGCGAACGCCTGCACGCGCTTGAGGTTGTCCGTGCCGGTGCGATACACATGCTCGGCCACCGGTACCGAACCGACGAATGACACGGCCTTGATATCGTCGTGTTCCAGCAGCGTATCCACCTGACGCTTGTCACCATGGATGACCTGCAGCAGATTCTTCGGTATGCCGGTCTCGACCAGCAGTTCGGCCAGCATCATCGGTGTCAGCGCGTCCTGTTCCGACGGCTTGAGCACGAAGCTGTTGCCGCAGGTGATTGCCAGCGGAAACATCCACAGCGGGATCATGGCGGGGAAGTTGAACGGCGTGATACCTGCACAGACACCCAACGGATGCACGAAACTCTGGGTATCAAGATTGGTGGCCACATTCTGTATGGTCTCGCCCATCATGAGACTGGGCATGCTGGCCGCGTGTTCGACGACTTCAATGCCGCGCCAGACGTCGCCCCGGGCATCGCCGTGGGTCTTGCCGGTTTCCTCCGACAACACCCGGGCAATGGCTTCCTGGTTGTCCTTGAGCAGTGCCTGGTACTTGAGCATGTAGCGCATCCGCTCCATGACCGGCACGTGGCGCCATTCGCGCTGGGCCGCCTTGGCGGAAGCAATGGCCCGCTCGGTCTCATCTGCAGTGGCCACCGGCACCCGGGCGATCAGTTCCTGGTTGGTGGGGTTGTTGAGCTCAATCCAGTCGCTGGCGTCGCTGTGGACGAATTCGCCGTCGATGAACTGTGGCACCTTGCCGCTGGAACGTACTTCGTCGATCTGCTGGCTCATTATCGATTTACCTGATATTGCAGTAAAACATGAATGCGGCCGGGCTAATCCCGGCCGCACCGGGAAGGATCATTGCACCCGTGGGCAACCGGTTTCAGAAAGCGGAATGTTGGCCTGCTCCGCGGGCACGGTACCGACAATGTCGGCCACGTCCCACTTGCTTTCCGCTTCATCCGAATGCTTGACCTTGAGCAGGTACATGTCATGCACCATCAGGCCATCCGGACGGATGTGACCACCATTGGCATAGAAGTCATCGATGGTCATGTCGCCGAGCTGTTCGCGCACGGCATCGGGATCGTCAGTGCCCGCGGCTTCGACTGCTTTCAGATAAGTGGACGCGGCGGAGTAGAGCGCACCGTGGAACATCGTCGGCGCCTCGCCGCCACTGTACTCCAGGTAACGCTCGGTCCACTCGCGGGAGCGGTCGTCGCGGTTCCAGTACCATGCCGTGGTGAATTGCAGGCCTTCGGCCTTGTCCTGGCCCACGCCGCGAACGCCGCCGACGTCCATCAGCTCCGCGACAAGCTGCTGGTCGCCGGTGCCGATCTGGAATGAGCTGGCCTGCTTGATGGCGTTGACCACATCATCGCCGGCATTGGCCAGCGCAATGACATCCGCGCCCGAACTCTGCGCCTGAACCAGATAGGAGGCGAAATCAGTTGTACCCAGCGGATGCTTGGCGCTGCCAACCACGGTGCCACCGAGCTCCTTGACCACACGGGCCGTATTCTCCTCGAGCGAATGTCCGAAAGCGTAATCAACGGTGACGAAATACCACGACTCACCGCCATTTTCGACCACACCGGTCGCAGCACCAATCGCCAGCGGGTTCGTGTCATAGCCGTAGTGAATGCCGTATTTGGTACAAGCTTCACCAGTCAGATCGCTGGTGGCCGCACCCGTGTTCATGGTGATGACCTTCTTTTCCGAGGCCAGTTGCTGCACGGCCAGCCCGACGGCAGAGTTGGTCAGGTCAGTAATCATATCGACGTTCTTCTTGTCGATCCATTTGCGGGCAGTCGATGAAGCGACATCTGCCTTGTTTTGGTGGTCGGCGGAAATGACCTCGATCGGCGCACCCAGAACCTCGCCGCCAAAATCTTCCACAGCCATCTCGACAGCCGCCACGGCACCCTTGCCACTATAGCTGGTGGCATAGGTTCCGGACATGTCACCGAGCACACCAATCTTGACCGTATCGTCCGATACCTCCGCCGCGCTCACACACGCTGCGGCAATGGCAAACGCCGCCGAACAGCACACCACCGCACATGTCTTCATTCCCGTGCGCATCATCTCACTCCCGTGTTTTCATCTGTTCATAATAATCTGCCCGGGCGGGGTATCGCTCCGGATCCATGTTGACCATAATCAGAAGTTGACGTATAGGTCAACACAAACTTTTGTCGCAACCGCGTCGCACCTCCGACGCCGCACGGCAACAACCACAGGAATGAGACATGCCAGACGACCCAATCGTAATCACCGGCGCCGCCCGCACACCGATGGGCGCATTCAACGGCGCACTCGCCCCGATGACCGCACCGCAACTGGCCAGCCCGGCCCTGCTTGCCGCCATGCACCAGGCCGGTCTCGCCGGCGAGCAAATCGATGAAGTACTGCTGGGCCACGTACTGCCCGCCGGCGTCGGCCAGGCGCCCGCGCGCCAGGCCGCATTTGCCGCCGGCCTGCCTGCAAGCACGCCGTGCGCGGGCATCAGCAAGGTCTGCGGCTCCGGCATGAAAGCCCTGATCGCCGCTCATGACAGCCTGCTGGCCGGCAGCAACGACATCGTGCTGGCCGGCGGCATGGAAAGCATGACCAACGCGCCCTACCTGCTCGATCGGGCGCGTGCCGGCTATCGCCTGGGTCACGGCCGAACGCTCGACCACATGTTTCTGGATGGTCTGGAAGATGCTTATGAGGACGGCCGCCTGATGGGCACCTTTGCCGAGGATTGTGCCGCCCATTACGATTTCGATCGACAGGCACAGGATGCGTTTGCCACCGCCTCCTACGAGCGTGCCCGCACCGCCGCCGAACAGGGTCATCTGCAGGCCGAGATCACGCCGCTGGAAGTCCGCCAGCGGCGCCAGACCGTGACGGTTGCCGAGGATGAGCCGCCGTTCGCGGTGGATCCCTCCCGTATTCCCGATCTGAAACCCGCCTTTCAACAGGACGGGACGGTAACGGCCGGCAACGCCAGTTCCATCGCCGACGGCGCCGCTGCCCTGACGCTGATGCGACGTTCTCGTGCCGCGGCACTGGGCATCACGCCGCTGGCTGTCGTGCGCGGCCACAGCGGCCATGCGCAGACGCCGGGCTGGTTCACCACGGCGCCAGTCGGCGCCATGCGCAAGCTGCTTGCGCGCCTGCGCTGGGAACCGGGTGAAGTGGATCTGTTCGAGATCAACGAGGCATTTGCCGTCGTCCCCATGGCTTCCTTGCGGGAACTCGACATCCCGCACGAAAAGACGAATATTCATGGCGGCGCCTGTGCACTCGGTCATCCACTGGGCGCATCGGGAGCACGCATCGTGGTCACGCTGCTGCACGCCATGGCACACCACGGCTGCCGGCGCGGTGTGGCATCGCTTTGCATCGGCGGCGGCGAAGCCACGGCCATGGCGTTGGAACGTGTCTAGGGTTTTACCGGTTCGCCGTCCAGCGTGACCAGATACCAGTAGCCATTGAAGCTGTTCATGGCCTGGCCATGCGCTTCTCCCGGGTTCTGATCCTGCACGAAGGTGTACAGCGGCCAGCCATTGTAAGTCGCCTGAAATGAACCGGCAGAGCGTCGGATATAACTGAGTTCATCCTTGTGCACACCATCCTCGGCCTGCGGCTCCTCGTTTGTCCATACCGGGTGCCAGAAAACCAGGCACTGATCCTGGCACGCGCTCTGACCGCTATGGGGCTCGTCTGCCATGAACAGGTAGACACTGATCCCGTCCTCGGTGACCAGATGCGTACCATGGTCGTCGCCTTCGGCCATCATCAGAATTGCCGGCTTTTGCGCGGCCATGATGGCACCGCTGAACATGACCAGTATCACCGCTACGGTGAACCACATGAATCGGTATATGCTGGGCATGGCCACTCTCCTGTCGTTCGGTTTTTCCGCCAAGCTTACCAATCCGCTGCCGGACATTGCCATAGCAAAGGCGCAAGCTGGCCGGTGCGTGACTGCAGCATGTCCGGCAAGTGCTAGAATGACACGTGCGCTCACCGTATGCATTTGCAATGGACAAGAAACTGCTCGACATCCTGGTATGCCCGGTCAGCGGCGCCGCACTGTCGCTGGCCGATGATGCCATCCTGACACGCACCAATGCCGCAATCGAGGCTGGAACAGCGCAGCATGCCGACGGCAGCCCGGTGACGGTACCACTGCACCAGGCACTGCTGACCGATGATGGCTCAACCCTGTACCGCATCGAAGACGGCATTCCGCAGATGCTGCCCGAGCACGGCATCGAGGTGCGGCGCACACCGTGAGTGCAACTCCCGACGACCGCCGGCACACGCCCCGGACAGCCACGCCGCTGTCCGAACCATACGCAACGCGTAGCGCGTACTTGCGCGCATGCGTCACACATCGTCAGTCGTACCATCCCGCCTGTTCAGCATGACGGAATACCTCATCAGCAATGCTCGCATCGTCAACGAAGGCCAGCAGAGTGAAGGTGATGTGCTGGTGCGCGACGGCCGCATCGCACAGATCGGCAACGCCATCACGGCACCGGCGCAGGCGCGGGTCATTGATGCCGCCGGTCGGGTGCTGCTGCCGGGCATGATCGACAGCCACGTCCATTGCCGAGAACCGGGTCTGACGCACAAGGCGGACATCGCCAGCGAATCGCGCGCCATGGTGGCCGGCGGCATCACCAGTTTCATGGACATGCCCAATGTCCAGCCGCCAACGACCGACAACGACGCCCTCGCCGCCAAGCAGACACTGGCCGAAGGTCGTGCCATGGCCAACTACGGCTTTCACCTGGGCGCCACCAACGACAACATCGAGGCCATCAAGGCCCTGGATCCGCAAACGACGCCCGGCATCAAGGTGTTCATGGGCGCATCCACCGGCCGCATGCTGGTCGACGACGAGGCGGCGCTCGATGCCATCTTCGCCAGTGCCCCGGTGCCGGTGCTGACCCACTGCGAAGACACACCCATGATCGAGGCCGCGGAACAACAGGCGCGCGCCCGCTACGGCGCCGACGTGCCCATGCGCGAACACCCCAACATCCGCAGCCGGCAGGCCTGTTATGCCTCCACCACCCGCGCCGTCGAGCTGGCCCAGCGTCATGGCACGCAGCTGCATGTGCTGCATCTAACCACTGCCGATGAAATGGTGCTGTTCGAGCCGGGTGCCATGGCCGGCAAGCAGATCACCGGCGAAGCCTGTGTGCACCACCTGTTCTTCTGCGACGACGACTATGCCGCCAAGGGCACACTGATCAAATGCAACCCGTCCATCAAGACAGCCGCCGACCGCGATGCCCTGCGCAAGGCTATGGCCAGTGGCCGCATTGACATCATCGGCACCGACAACGCACCGCACCTGCTGGCGGAAAAGGACAACAGCTATTTCGACGCGCCCGCCGGCCTGCCGCTGGTACAATACGCCCTGGTTGCCATGCTGGAGCACGTCACTGCCGGCCACCTGACACTGGAGCAACTAGCAGCGAAATGCGCCCACAACCCGGCGCAGCGTTTCGGCGTGGTCGAGCGCGGCTACATTCGTGAAGGCTACTGGGCCGATCTCGTGCTGGTCGACGTGGACCGGCCCACTGGCGCCGCCAATGATCAGGTGCTGGCCAAATGCGGCTGGACACCGTTTGCCGGCCATGTCTTCGGCAGTTCCATCGCCGCAACCTTCGTATCCGGGCAACTGGCGTACCATGAGGGGGAGGTCAACCCGCGCTGCATGGGCCGCGCGTTGCGTTATAATCACTGAACAGCCACTTTCGGCCCGGCAAACAACATGGGCCGCGCCAAACAGGCAGCCGTCAGACAAACCGAGGTGTCGAACATGCAAACCAACGAGTTGCGCCAAGCCGGACTCAAGGCAACGCTGCCGCGCCTGAAAATCCTGGAAGTGCTGCAGGCGAACAAGGAAGATCACCTGTCCGCGGAGGACGTCTATCGCCGCCTCATGCACGATGACGAGGACATCGGCCTGGCGACGATCTACCGCGTGCTGTCACAGTTCGAGGAAGCCGGCCTGGTGATTCGGCACCGTTTCGAAGACGGCCGCGCGCTGTTCGAACTGGAACAGGGCCCGCATGACCACCTCATCTGCGTGAAATGCGGCCGCATCGAGGAATTCTTCGACAGCGAAATCGAGAGGCGCCAGAGCGATATCGCCCGGCGCGCCGGGTTCGATCTGTCCAAGCATACGCTGGTGCTTTATGGCGAGTGCCAGGAACACAACTGCGAACACGATCCGTCACGTTCGTGACAGATTGCGGCTGATTCAACTCGTTTCCCGATCATTGCCGCACCGGCGCCGCGGCCGATGGCACGCCACGCAAACAAGGATCCCCGCAGCGCAGCGCGTTGCGGGGATCTTGTCTGACACTGAGTCAAACCGTGTCGCGCAACACCTGCAACGCCTGGTTGAAGGTCGCACTGGGACGCATGGTTGCATCGACTCTGCCCTGATCCGGCCGGTAATAGCCGTCCAGATCGACGGCCCGGCCCTGCACGCCGTTGAGCTCGTCCATGATGGTGTCTTCCGCGCCTTCCAGCGTATCCGCCAGCTTGCCGAAGACCTCGGCCAGCTCGGCGTCGTCCTGCTGTTCGGCCAGCGCACGCGCCCAGTACATGGCCAGGTAGAAGTGGCTGCCGCGGTTGTCGCGCTCGCCGACCTTGCGTGACGGCGCCTTGTTGGATTCCAGGAAACGGCCGTTGGCCGCATCCAGTGCCGCTGCAAGCACGGTGGCGCGGGCGTTGTCGTATGTCCGTCCCAGATGCTCCAGCGACGCGCTCAGGGCGAGAAACTCGCCCAGCGAATCCCAGCGCAGGTGGTTTTCGGCCAGCAATTGCTGCACGTGCTTGGGTGCACTGCCGCCGGCGCCGGTCTCGAACAGGCCGCCGCCGGCCATCAGCGGCACGATGGACAGCATCTTGGCGCTAGTGCCCAGTTCCAGAATCGGGAACAGGTCGGTCAGATAATCGCGCAGCACGTTGCCGGTCACGGCGATCGTGTCGTCGCCCGCGCGCGTACGCGCCAGCGTGTGGCGCATGGCCTCCTGCGGCGCCATGATGCGCAGATCCAGGCCACTGGTGTCATGCTCCTGCAGGTAGCGCTCGACCTTGGCCCGGACCTGCATGTCGTGGGCGCGGTTGTCATCCAGCCAGAACACGGCGGGCGTGTTCGACAGGCGCGCACGCGACACGGCCAGCTTGACCCAGTCGGCCACCGGCGCGTCCTTGGTCTGGCACATGCGCCAGATGTCGCCCTGCGCCACGTCGTGTTCGAACACCGTGTTGCCGTCGGTATCGGTGACGCGCACCACGCCGTCGGCGGGGATCTGGAAGGTCTTGTCGTGGGAGCCGTATTCCTCGGCCTTGTTCGCCATCAGACCGACGTTGGGCACGCTGCCCATGGTGGTCGGGTCGAATGCGCCATTGGCCTGGCAGTCCTCAATCACCACCTGATACATGGTGGCATAGCTGCGGTCGGGGATGACTGCCTTGCAGTCCTGACGCGCGTCGTCGGCATTCCACATCTTGCCGGAGTCGCGAATCATGGCGGGCATGGACGCATCGATGATGACATCCGACGGCACGTGCAGATTGGTGATGCCGTTGTGCGAATCGACCATCGCCAGCGACGGGCGCGCAGCATACTGCGCCTCGATGTCGGCCCGGATCCGCTCCTGCCGGTCGGCGGGCAGCTTCTCCATGCACGCATACAGATCGCCCACGCCGTTATCGGGATCGAAGCCGACTTCCTCCAGCGCCGTGCCGTGCTTGTCGAGCACATCGCGGTAGAACGCGCTGACGACGACACCGAACATGATGGGGTCGGAGACCTTCATCATGGTCGCCTTGAAATGCGCCGAGAACAGAATGCCCTTTGCCTTGGCATCCTCGATCTGGGCGTCGATGAATGCGCCCAGCGCCTTGCGGCTCATGACTGCGGCGTCGACGATCTCGCCCTGCTCGACCGGCACGGACTCCTTCAGCACCCGGTGCTCGCCGCCGGCGGTCTCCAGTTCGATCTTCAGGCTGCCGGCCCGGTCCAGCGGGGCGGATTTTTCCGTGCCATAGAAGTCACCGGCTTCCATGTGCGCGACATGCGTCTTCGAATCGGCCGACCATTCACCCAGGCGGTGCGGGTTGTTGCGCGCATAAGCCTTGACCGAGGCCGGCGCGCGTCGGTCGGAGTTGCCCTGGCGCAATACCGGATTGACGGCACTGCCCTTGACGCGGTCATAACGCGCGCGGGCATCTCGCTCTGCCTCGGTGGTCGGCTCATCCACATAATCCGGCAGCGGAAAGCCCTGGTCCTGCAGCTCCTTGATGGCCGCCTTCAGCTGCGGCAGCGACGCGGAAATGTTGGGCAGCTTGATGATGTTGGCCGATGCTTCCTGTGTCATGCGCCCCAGCTCGGCCAGGTCGTCCGCCACCCGATTCTCGCCGAGCAGCTCCGGGAATTGCGCCAGAATGCGCCCGGACAGCGAAATGTCACGCGTCTCCAGCTCGACGCCCGCCGCATCTGTGAACGCATCGATGATGGGCAGAAACGAACCGGTGGCCAGAAACGGCGCTTCGTCGGTCAATGTATAGATGATCCTGGGGGTTTGCTCGGACATGGACTCCAATCCTCGAACTTGCAACTGGTGCGAGGCGATCTCACGCACATCGCTGGTGATAACGGGAACTTGAAACAGCTATTGTCCCTGTTTGCTCCCGACACGCCAAGTCGGCCATGCAGCCCTCTGCGTGGAGTCGAAAAGGCAGCAGCGGACGATCTTTCTTCTGCATGGTAATGCGTCCGTGGAGCCAGTTGCCCGTCTGTCGCATGATTTGCCTTGCAAAGGGCATCTCTTGAAACCGGCGCCCACAACCTCCGCTGCTGTCGCAGGCGCTGAGCGGATGTCACGATCAAGGCCCCTGATCACGATAATGAGCCAGATCCTCAAGCAAGATATGCAATCGACTTTCCTCATGAATGGCAATGCCTGCCCGTTCCATGCAAACCGCGAGCTCTGCATCCCAGTCTGCTGCCACCGGATGACCTTGCAACAGCGGGCCATCTGTTGGCTGGTAGTCACTGCTGTTATAACGCCACGGCATGGCGGCGTAGCGCGCAAAGAAGTGGTTGGCAATACGCAAGCCGCCCCAGTCGAAATCACCGTGGTAGCAAAATCGCGCACCCTGTGCAGCCAGCTGATCCAGCAGCATTCGGGGTGCGGCGGAGAGCTGGCCGTCGAGGCTGATCATCGGCGGACAGGCAACTCCGTGGGCATCGGCAGCAGCGGCCAGTACGGCCGGATTCTCACAGACATGGATGCGCGACCGGGTCTGCCAGCGTGGCGGATCGCGGGTCAGTTGCCGCAGGGACAGATGCAGCGGCGCGCCGCTGGCGGCAGCAACATGCACCAGCTGCGCAACCGACCCCGTCCCGCCTGCGGTCAGATTGAGGGTGGCCACCGGCTTGGCCAGTTCGTTGACCAGCACGCCCTGCCCGGCCCAGAGGTCGCGTGGCCGGTCGACACTGTCCCGCTGGCCCAGCACCCGCAGCACCAGCGTAGCCACAGGCCGTCCCCTGTCCAGGGCATGGGCATCTCCCAGCGTATTGGCAGCCAGTTGCGCCAGTGCCGTGCCGCCGGCCGGCAGAGCCGCCAGCACGCGCTCGCTGTCCGCCAGCAATTTGCGGCCCGCGGCAGGATTGCTGTGTGCCAGGCGTTTGACCAGGCCCTGCATGGGCGGTCGACGCAATAGCCCTGCCAGATCGGGATGTTCGACAGCGGCAAAGGCTTCCGCCCAACTGCGCCGCAGCCTCTCCTGTTCAGCGCGAGGATTGGCGATGGGTCCGTCCAGCCATTCGAGCGCGGTTTTCAAGTCGGCGGCAATGCCGGCGCGCTGCAGGACGGCGTCCAGCTCACTGTGTGACAGTCGCAGGGAGGCCCGAGGGCGAGGCTTGCGCCCCAGCAAACCAGCCAGTGCATCGGCTTCAGCTGTATCCAGATTTGCCAGCGTGAATTGATCCGCCGGCGGTGCACCATCACGATAGCGTTTGCGCAGCCGGCTACGCAGCTGGGTCAACGCGTCGCCACCAAGCAATCGCTGCAGGCGCTGCGGATCATGCACTGCCATGGACCAGATCCGGCGATGAATCCACCCGCAGTCTGTCACGGCCATTCCAGCGCCAGCGCGATACGAACACTGCCTCGATATCGGCACGCCGCACCAGGTGGCAAATGGACACGCCGGGCAGTTCGGGATAGCAGGCCCACTCGCGTTCACTGGTCATGACAAAATCCAGATCGAATTCGCGAATCAAATCCATGCAATGCGCACGCGCGGCATCGTCGATGCCGGCGAAGGCCTCGTCGAGCAGCACCAGCCGGGGCGCGTAATCAGCGGCACTTTCGTAATGACTGGCGGCTGCGGCAAACAGCGGCACGGTCAGACCGAGTGCCCGTTCACCGCTGGAAGCGGGGCCGGACAAGGGTTTCCACTGGCCATCCTGCCAGCGGCGCACACGGAAGCGATGCCAGGCGCGATAATCGAGTGCGGCGGCGAGCTGGTCGATGCGGGCAGCACTGGCATCGCGTTCGCGTTCGGCATGGATGCGCTCCTGCAAGAAAGCGCCCACGGCAGCGCGATCATCGGGCGACCATGCATCGCTGACCCGGGACAGCAGCAATTTGCGCACATCGGCCAGCCGTGCCAGCGTGCCGTCTTCGTCCGGCAGCGGCTCCCAGACCAGCTTGAACTTGACGCCGGTGGAGGTGGGCCGTTGCGCCAGTTCCCGATTGATGGCTTCGACGCGGCGGCTGGCGGCCTGCATCAGTGCCTGCAACTGGGAGGCGACTTCGGCCTGCAGGTGGTTTTCGATGATTTCGGTTTCCCGGGCAGTCAACAGGCGGCGGCGTTCGGCCACCTCGCTTTCCAGCATGGCCTGCAGAGCGTCCGGCGCTTCGGACCGCTGGTTGAAGGTGATGCGCACCACGAAGCCATGCTCGCCGGGCTCGCCAAAGCAATCGAAACCGCGTGCCGATAGACTGCGCTGCAATTCTGTGAATTCGTTGCCGAGGCGATTTTGCGCTCGCTGCCAGGCTTCGTCACCGTCATCCACTTCGTTGAGTGCCGTTTCGGTGTGACGGGCCATGGTCAATGCGGTGTCGTGCGTCCATGTCTCCTGCGTGTCGGGCACATCCAGATCCGGCACGGCGGCGCGCAACAGCCCGGTGGCGGCGAACGCATGAAACGCCATTGCCGCATTCTGGCGGGCTGTCTGAGCCTCGTCCAGCCGCTGCGCAGTGTCGGTGGCGGCCTGCTCAGTGGTGCCGAGCTGCTGGTGGCCTTCAGCGAGCGTCTGGCGCATCACCTTGAGTTCGTCTTCCAGCTGATCGCGCTCACGGATACGAGCATTCAGGCGGCCCAGGACCTCCTCGGCACTGGCGCCCACCGTACGGGCAAGCTCGTCGTGCCGGGCCCGCGCCGTGGCCGCCCGGTCTTCGGCATCGCTGGCGGTTTCATCGGCGGCAGTCCAGTCCTTTTCGGCGGAGCTGGCGCGTTTCTGCTGCATGGCCAGTTCCTGCAGGGCGCGTGCCTGTTCCTGGCGCGCCGCGTTCAGAGCCTGAATGGCCAGCCGATATTCGCCCACAGCCCGAGCTACAGCTTCCAGCTCGGCCCGCTTGACTGGCAAGCCGGCGTCACCGGCATCCAGCGTCACCGATTCCTGCGCCCGTTCGTATTCGTGGCGGGCGGCTTGCAAACGCTGCTCGGCTTCGCTCAGCTGCTGGCGGGCTCCGGCGGCCCTTTTTTCGGCTGCGGCCTGTTCGGCATGCGCCCGGCGCAGGGCATCATCCCGCGGTTGCCGGTCCTGCAATTGCCGAAAGGCACGGCGCTGCTCGGTCAGCTGCTTCTGCTCGGCTTCGATCGCGCTCTGGTGTTGTCGCAGCGCCTGCAGTTCCTGCTCAATTTCTTCCAGACGACGCTGGCGCGCCGCCTCACGCGCAGCGTAGCCGATGTACTCCGCCTGCGACTTGTACCATGCGCCTTGCAGCGGCCCCAGCCGGTAGCGCCCATCAGCCGCCAGCCAGTATTCGGTCGCTGACGGGTCTGCCTGTTCCGCCAGTGCGATACCGGCCAGTACCGCCTCGACCGTGGCCGCAGCCACCGGGCCATGCGCGGCGCTGGTGTCGAACTGCAACACGCTGTTCAAATTGTGCGCTTGCGGCGTGCACGCCTGCAGCCAGCTGTCACTTGTATGCGGGTCGAGCAGCTCACCAGCCGGCGTCAGCCAGGCATCCAGCAAACCGCTGGCCTGCAAGGCAGCCTCGATGCCGGCACGATCTGCGGCGGCCACATCAACGGCAAAATCCACCAGTTGCCACAGCGGAGCGCCGGGCTGGGCGGTCCGGTCAGCCTCGCGCGTTGGCGGCGGCGGTGGCGGTGCTTCACGCCCCGCCTGCAGTTGCTGCTGCTCGGCGACCAACGGTGTACGTTCGGCAGCGACTGTTTCCAGCTGCTGGCGCAGGTCGGACTCGATCGCGGCATGGCGATTGCGTTCGTCCTCGGCCACCTGCTCCCAGTGGCTCGCCAGCGGCGACGGGCCTTCCAGACTATGCACCCAGTCTGCCAGAACGTCCTCGGCAGCCGGCCATTCACTGGCCGCGGACTGGTTCAACGTTTGTCTGACCTGTTCACCAAAATCGGCCCACGCTGCAATATGCGACTCGGCGGCCTCGCGGCAGGCCTGGCGGGCGGTTTCCAGATCGCTTTCGGCGGCTTCGCTGTCTGCCTGGCGTGCATCGCGTTCGTGGCGCGCGGCGCGCTGTGCTGCGCCCGCCTTGTCCATGGCATCCAGACCCCGTTGCACCTGCCGAATCTGGTCATTGCGCGTGCTTGCGATGTGCCGCTGAGCTTCATGCATGGGCCCAGCCTTGGCCTGCCCGGCCCAGGTATCCAGATCGGCCGTATCACCCAGGCTATCCCGATGCTGCGGCGCAACACCGGCAGCTTCGGCCTGTGCGTGGCTGTCTTGCAGGGCCTGTTGCAGTGTGGTGCGCGTGCTGTCCACGGTTTGGCAGCGTTGTGCAACGCCGGCTTGTTCATGGTCGTGGCGCACCCGGGCCCTTTTGGCATCGGCGCGGGCGCTGGCGGCGCTGTGTGCGGCGCTTTCGGCTTCCCGCTCGGCACGCTGCAATTCGTGTGCGCTGCGCATTTCCGGGCTGTCACGCAGAACCTCGATCTGGCCGGTCACTTCGGTTTGCCGGGTTTCGCAATCCGTTACTTGCTGCTGAGTTCGGGCCAGAGTGTGGCGGGCCTTGTCATGCGCTTCGCGGGCTGCGCGCGCCGCGGCGCTGGCCTGATCGACCTGCGTTTCGGCCTGGCGCAGGTCACGCGCCCGGCGCCGGGCGAGAATGCGGGCGTAACAGCCGTGGCTGTCGTTGAAGCGGGCCACGGCCTGCTGCATGGCGGCGTAATCCTCCAGCTCGTCGCGATGTTCGTCGAGCTGGTTCATGGCTTCGGCCACATCTTCCAGCACGCCGCGCTGCAGCGGCGGAAATGCCTGCGTCAACGCTCGGGAAAGATTCTTTTCATCCGGCTGCTTGGACAGCTGCGGCTGGCGCAACTGGATGAGTGTGTCGATCAGCGCCCGGTAGCGTTCGCTGCCGAGTCCGTACAGCTGTTCATCCACGACGCGCCGGTAGTCACGGGCCGTGGTGAATACATTGTGGCGGCCGATGGCTTCGGCCAGCCGCTCCCGCGTGGCGACCGTATGGTTGACATCCACCAGCGGCAGATCCCGTCCGACACGCTGTGCGCTGGCAAAAAACCAGGAATCCACATGCCCGCGCCCGGCCACCGCGCGCAATCCGGCCCCCAGCGTGAGGAATCGCGCTGCGCCATCCGCATCCAGCCGGCCGAACTCGATCCAGGCGTAGCCGGTGCGCCGATCGTGGCGACCGCCCATGAGCAGATTCCAGTCCATGCGCTTTTTCGGATCGGCATCCGGTTCGACCCGCGCTGCCATCAGGTTGGCATCCAGCAGAAACGGCAGCGTCAGCGACAGCACCTTGGACTTGCCGGTGCCATTGTTGCCGCGCAGCATGAGGTGCCCGTCGGTGAACCAGAATTCCTCGACGTCATAGTGATACAGCTCGATCAGGCCGAGACGCAACGGTTGCCAGCGGGGTTGAGCGGGTTGCGGCAATGTGGCGTTCATAAGCCGTCCAGCAGATCGGCCTGGCCGTCCTGTTTTCTGACATGGGTGTCGCCGAGCCGGAAACGGCAGATGGCAGGCAGAGGCTCGATGGTATTGCGTTGTCGTCGCACCAGGCGCAGCGCGACCAGGCGGTCGATGGCGGCTCCCGCCAGTATTTTTTCAGCCCCGGCTTCCTGGCTGGCCTTGCGCCAGTATTTGCGGTATCTGGCAGCCGCGTCACGCATCCAGGCCTCGATTTCCGGAATCGGTACCAACGTGCCTTGATCCTGTCGCAGCCGTGCGGCCAGATATTCGGCGAGCAGCAATGTGGCGTGGGCATCGGTGCCCTGTTGCGGCAGCGCGACATCGGTCAGGTCGCCGTTGTCATCCACCAGCGCACTGCCTTCGGCGCGGTGCTCGGCCACCAGGCCGCTGGCCTCGGCCAGGCGCCAGCCCATGGGGCCGCGCTGGTCATGAAAATATTCGCGCTCTGCATCGGGCAGCTGTTCCAGGTACAGCAGTGGGTCGTCCAGCAGGCGTCGGGCCAATCGGTGCCGCAACCGGGCACGCCGGGCATCTTCGCCCTCGGCCGGCGGATCAGCGGCAAGGGCTTGCAGACGATCTTCGGTGGTTTGCGTATCCGTCAGCACCGAGGGGCCACGCTGACCGACCAGCATGGCAGCCAGCACCGGGCGTTGAATGTCGTACAAGGCATCACCGGCCTGCTGAATGTAGGCATTTTCATCGCCAGCCACATGCGCCAGCACGCCCAGATCAAACAACAGGCGACAAACCGCCACAAGATCACGGCGCTGGCTCTGCCGATCGAGGGTGAATTCGAAACCGGCCGCCACCAGTGATTCGTCCAACGCTTCGGCCATCAGCGCGTCGCCGAGCCGCGCCAGCGTTATTTGCACGTCCTCGCGTTCCAGCACCGCCAGCGTCAGACACAACAGAACATAACGCTCGCGATTGAAACCCCGGGCGCCGCGTGTAGCGTCGTCAATATCCGCCGGCCGTTTCGCCAGCCGTGCATGACTGCGCTCGATGCGCAGTGTCCAGCCGCATTCGCGGGCAAACCAGGTGCGCAGTTCGTCGGCATGGGCGCGCACCAACGGGAAAACCGGATGCTCGGCGTGCATGAGGGGACGCTGCAGTAGCGCACGCAATGCACGTCGGCGTTGCGCCTGGATTTCACGGCTGCGGGCATCGACGACAGCCGCTTCAGCCATGGGCCACCTCCGATTGCAGGCTTGCAGTTGCAGGTACGTTATCTGTTGCTGCACGGATGTGCAGCCAGTGGTCCTGCCCGGCAAAGTCGCCATCCTCGGTTTCAATGACCACTACGGGTGCATGCGGGATGGGCGCCAATGTCAGGCGCAAGCTGCCATCGCTGGTGCGGCGTTCGATGCGACCCTGCGGATCACGCATCGCCGCCAGCGCCTCGCCAAGCAGGTTCAGAAACAGCCGAAATGCATGGCGATCCAGCCGTCCAAGTTCCGACAGGCGAGTGATGTCGTCCGTGATCAGCTGCTCTCGAGCCGCGGTCAGCTGCGCATCCTCGGCGGCGATCTTGTCAGCCAGCCAGGCCTTTTCAGCAGAGCGGTCCTGCACCCGTTGCGGGCCGCCGGCGCTCGGCAGACGACCACGTTCCCGCAGTGTCGGTTGAATGGCGATCGCCGGCGCTGCCGCCCAGGGTGTTGTGGCAGCCACATCTGCGCCAGCGGTCAGCGCCAGATGGCGGCATGGTGACAGGCCGAAGGCGCCGCGCCACAGTCGATGCGCATCGGCTTCGCTTTCTGTCCGGGCAAACCAGCAAGCCAGTGTGCGATAGTCCGCCGCGCGGTCGCTGCGGCCGATGCGCCGCTCGTTGACCCGGGCAATGGCCGTCAACAAACGTGGAATGGCCGAGCGTGCCTGGGCGCGCAACTGTTCCGCCTGGGCCGGCCCCGACTCACCAGCAATGAACCAGCCCCGCAGGCCGGCCCAGCGCTCCCGCCAACCGGCCAGGGCCGTGTCAATGGCGGCTTCTGCTGCATCCTGTTCATTCGGTGCGGCATCACGAGCCTCGCGGGTAGCGGCGGCCTCCAGCAACAGATTTTCAACCGGCTCCAGCGCCATTAGCGCTTCGGCAATGCGCCCGGAAGCGGCGACCAGATCGCCGATGAAGCGCTGCAAATATTCAATCAGCTTGTCCTTGTACGCCATGACCGTGGTGGCGTCAGCAGCCTGCAATTCCACCGTACGCGCCAGTCCGGCCATGAAATCTTCGGCGTTGCCGGCCAGATCCTCGAACACGTTGACCAGCTCACGCAGGCCTTGATGCACGCGAGCTGCGTCCAGCGGTTCCTGATCGGCCAGCCGTGCCAGCGCCGTCAGCTGGGTCTGGATATCTTCCAGCGCCACGGTCTGCAGAGTAGCCTGGCGATCCAGTGCCTGAACATAGGCAGCCAGACCGCTTTCCACCGCCTCACCCTCACGCGACAACTGATAGAGCGACAGCGCCAGATAATAGTCTTCCAGTGTGGTGACACGCGCGGTATCCGCCTGGGCGCGCAGGTTCCCCCAGTCCACCAGCTGGTCCAGAAGGCGCCGCACTTCCTCCTGCGACGGCACCGCGCCGGGCCACGCAGCTTCGGCGCGCACTTCATCCGCACGCAGATGTAGCCGGAACTGGCGCTTGGCCGCCGCGAACACATCCAGCACGGCACGATAATCCGCAGCCCGTTCGGCGCTGACATGACGGAACAGTTCGGCAGTCTCAGTCTGATGCATGCATATCAAGATAATTCAGCGCTGACCCGATGCAAGTTCCAAGGATGGACGCACACTCCGAAACCTGGCTATTGCCGACAGGCTTGTCCATCACCGTATATTCTGGGCGTCAGGATACAGGCGATTGGTGTGCCGTGTATGCCCCTGCTACAGCGTCAGGCCGCATTCGCCGTCGAAGTCGCAATCGCGCACGGTCTGCCGGTCTTCCGGCTGGAGTGTGGTGTGCGTTATGGCGTAGTGCTCGTCGAGCAACTGCTGCAGACGAGGCAGGATGCGGTTCCAGTTGCCCATGTGGTCGATCTCGATATGCGCGGCCAGAGCCTGCTGATCGGAGGACAGGGTCCAGATATGCAGATCGTGCACCGCCTGAACGCCTTCGGCCGCGGCCAGCATTGCGCCCACTTCGGTCGCGTCCAGGCCATGCGGCACGGCTTCCATGAGCACATGCACGACTTCGCGCAGCAGGCGCAGAGCCGAAAAGCCGATCAGCACGGCCACCAGCAGGGACAGCAGCGGGTCGATCGGCAGCCAGCCCGTGGTCATGATGACGATGCCGGCCACCAGCGCGGCCACCGAACCCAGCAGGTCGCCGAAGACGTGCAGCAACGCACCGCGCACGTTCATGGTCTGTTCACCGCGCATGAGCAGCGCCGCGACCGCGATATTCACGCCCAGCCCGATCAGGGCAATGACGACAATGGTCGGGCCGGAAATCATCGATGGCGGCGATGCCAGACGCGAAACGGCCGCGACCACGATCATGATCACGACCACGATCATGAACACGGCGTTGACCAGCGCGCCCAGCACCTCGGCGCGCTGCAGGCCGAAGGAATGCACGCGGGACACCGGCCAGCGCGCCAGCCAGGCAGCGCCGGCGCCAATGCCGAGTGACAGGCTGTCGGTCAGCATGTGACCGGCGTCGGACAGCAGCGCCAGCGAGTGCCCCCACCAGCCGCCGGCGGCCTCGATCAGCGCGAACGCGGTGGTGAATACCAGCGCGTACAGCAGCACCCGGCCACTGCCGTGGCCGTAGCCATGATCATGGCCGTGGTGATGCGCCGTCATGATGTGTGACCCGGATCGTCATCCCGCTGCACCATGTCGAGCAGGACACGGCGTATGTGCGCATCCGCCGCCACATAGAACACCTGCTTGCCACGCCGCTCGGCCCGCAACAGGCGCGCCGCCCGCAACAGGCGCAGGTGGTGACTGGCCAGCGACATGGAGATGTCGGCATCGTCGGCCAGCTGCTGCACGCTGCGGGCCTGTTCCAGACAGGCACAGACCAGCGACAGCCGGTTCGGCTCGCCCAGCAGGCGGAACATTTCGGCCAGCCGCGTGGTATCGGTGATGGTCGTGCTGCGAATATGGACTGTGACCGCCATGCGCACCTCGATGGTTGAATAACCATTGTAATGTATGCGCCGGGCTTCAGCCAGCAACAGGCGCAACGGTTCGCGCCGGATTCCGCCCCTGCTCGGTAATGCCCGCCGGGCGTTACAATCTCATTGCGACGACGCGCCTGCAAACTCTGCCAGCGCAGCATCCAACCGGGTCAGCGTCTTCTCGCGGCCCAGCAACGCCAGCGTGTCGCCGATCGAGGGAGATGCCGTGGAGCCGGTGACGGCGATGCGGAGCGGCTGAGCGACCTTGGCCATGCCGACCTCGTGGGCCGTTTTCGTCGCCTTGACCGCCGCGCCCAGTTCATCCGCCCGCCATTCCGGCAGTGCCGCCAGCCGCTCGCGCACGTCGGCGAGCAGCGTGGGGCCGGGCTCCTTGAGGAACTTCTGCACCGCGGCCGGATCGTATTCGCTCACGCCGCGGTACAGAAAGGCGCTCTGTTCGGCCATTTCCGCCAGCGTCCGGCTGCGCTCGCGCTGCACCGCGACCACTGCGGCCAGCTGCGGGCCGTCCGCCGGGTCCATGCCCAGGCGACGCAGGTGCCAGGCCAGTTCCTGCCCGACCCGTTCCGGATCACCGTTGCGGATGTGTTCCTGATTGACCCACAGCAGCTTGTCCGGATCGAACGTCGAGGCGCCGCCCTGCACCTGGGTGATGTCGAAGTGTGCCAGCATTTCATCGATGCTGAAGATCTCCTGGTCGCCGTGCGACCAGCCCAGCCGCACCAGGTAATTGAGCAACGCTTCCGGCAGATAGCCCTGTTCACGGTAGCTCATCACGCCCACCGCGCCGTGGCGCTTGGACAGGCGCTGGCCGTCGGCGCCGAGGATCATCGGCACGTGGCCGTAGGCCGGCAGAGGCGTGTCATCATCGACCAGTGCCCGGAAGATGTTGATCTGGCGCGGCGTGTTGTTGACATGATCGTCGCCGCGAATGACGTGAGTGATGCCCATGTCCATGTCGTCGACCACGACGCAGAAGTTGTAGGTCGGCGTGCCGTCGGCGCGCGCGATGATCAGATCATCCAGCTCGCTGTTGGCCACCGTGATGTCGCCCTTGACCAGATCGTGGATGACCGTCTCGCCGTCCAGGGGATTGGCGAAGCGCACCACCGGATCGACGCCGGCCGGCGGATCCGGCAGCGTCTTGCCCGGCATGGGCCGCCACGTGCCGTCGTAGCGGGGCTTCTCGCCGCGCGCGCGCTGTGCTTCACGCATGGCCTCGACTTCCTCGGCGCTGCAATAGCAATGATAGGCCCTGCCGGCGTCCAGAAGCTTCTGCACCTGCTCCCTGTAACGCGCCATGCGCGCGGTCTGAAAGGGGATTTCGCCGTCGTGATCCAGTCCCAGCCAGGTCATGCTGTCGATGATGGCCTGCACCGCCTCGGGCGTGGAACGCTCGCGGTCCGTATCCTCGATGCGCAGCACGAAACGCCCGCCCGTCTGGCGCGCGTGCAGCCACGAATACAGGGCGGTGCGCGCCCCGCCGATATGCAGGTAGCCGGTGGGGCTCGGAGCGAAGCGGGTTGTGACGGACATGCTGTGCGGATTCGGTCGGTAATGGATGCAATATTCTAGCAAGGAGCGCTGACATGGCAGCGTGCCGTCGGACGCGCCAGCACCCGGTCGCTAGTGCACACTGCCGCGCTAGAACATGGTCGACGGCAACCAGGTGACCAGGCCGGGGAAGATGATCAATAGCGCTGCTTCGAGCAGCAACAGGCAGAAAAACGGAATGATCGACTTCGCGATGTACAGGGTATCCCGGCCCGTCACGCTCTGCATGACGAACAGGTTGAAGCCCACCGGCGGCGTGATCTGCGCCATTTCGATGGCAATGACGAGATAGATGCCGAACCAGAGCGGGTCGATGCCGGCGGTCTTGACCATCGGCATCAGTATCGCTGCTGTCAGCACGACGATCGAAATGCCGTCGATGAAGCAGCCCATGACGACAAACAGGCCCATGAGAACGATCAGAAGCGTGTAGGGCGTGAGTCCCAACGCCGTTATGGTGCCGACCAGCTGCCGCGGAATGCCCAGGTACGCCGCAGCATCGGTAAAGACGGAAGCGCCGATGAGGATGAAACCGATCATGCACGTGGTGCGCACGGCCTCGCGCATGCTCGACATCAAGACCGACCAGGACATCGTGCCGGTGAAGGCGGATAGAAGAATCGCCCCCGCCACGCCGAAGGCGGATGCCTCGGTCGGCGTGGCAACGCCGACATAGATCGAACCGATGACCAGCAGGATCAGACCGACCACCGACAGCAGGCGGGCGCTGCCGCGCAGTTTTTCCAGCAGGTCGCTCGGCGCCTCCGGCTCCGGCATTCTGTCGCGGTTGAACAGGGACCAGATCATGATGAAGGAGGTGAAGATGAGCAGCAGCACCAGGCCGGGCAGGATGCCGGCGATGAACAGCTTGGCGATCGAAACCTGGGCCGACACGCCGTAAACGATCATGGTGATCGACGGCGGTATGAGCAGGCCCAGCGTGCCGGAGGCAGTCAGCGAGCCGATGGTCATGCCCTCGTCATAGCCACGCTTGCCCAGCTCCGGGCAGGAAATGCGCCCGATGGTGGCACAGGTGGCGGCCGAGGACCCGGATACGGCGGCGAACAGTCCGCTGCCGAAGACATTGACATGCAACAACCGGCCCGGAATGCGCCGCAGCCAGGGTTCAATACCGGAGAAGATATCCTCCGACAGGCGCGAATGGAACAGGATCTCGCCCATCCAGATGAACAGCGGCAGCGGCGTCAGCGACCAGCCGGACACGGAGCTCCAGGCGGCATTGCCCAGAATGTGCATGCTCGATACGCCGGCAAAGTACTGCAGCCCCACGTATCCGAGAGTCAGCAGCGAAACGGCCACCCAGAGGCCGCTGCCCAGCAGCACTACGAGCAGAATCGCCAGTATTACGGCAATCAGCGTGGTGCTCATGGCTCGCTGCCTCCGTCATCGCCGTGCCTGTGACCCGCAGCCGATGCCGTCCTGTTGTGGCTCAGCGTCTGCATCAGGGCCTCAAGCAGTGACAGGAACAGCACCCCCATGCCGAGCAGCATGCTGCTTTGCGGGATCCACACCGGAATGGCCAGCAGACCGATGGAGAGCGTGTGCAGACTGTAAGCGGCGAGGACTTCGTAATAACAGGCATAGGTCATGAGTGCCATGAGGCACAGCGCCACTACCAGGCAGGCGAGTTCCAGGCCGCGACGCAACCGGCCGTGCATGCGCCCGATGATGAGTTCTACCCGAATGTGGCCATCGGAACAGAAAGTGGGCGCGAGCGCCAGAAAAACCGTCATCCCCAGCAGCATGCCGGAGATGGTGGCGGTATCGGGCACCAGAATGCCCACCATGCGCCCCAGCACTCCAGCAAGAATGATGAGCGCAATGCCGGCGAGACAGATCAGGGCAAGCAGCGCGCACAGCCGCCGCAGTGCGGCCAGTGCGCGCCGGGCTGATTGCATCATGCTGCAGATAGGCCCGGAAAGACCCGTTTACTGGTCTTCCTGCATTTCATGGTAGGCATTGAGCGCCTCGATGCCCTGTTCACCTGCTTCTTCCTTCCACTGGCGCGTCAGCTCCTCGCCCACTTCCCGGAACTCCTGCATGATCTCGTCACTCGGCTCGACGATGGTCATGCCTTGCTCCTTGAGTTCTCGTACATCGCGCTCGAGGATGTCCTGCACGATGGACCAGCTGCGCTCCCTGGCGCGGTCGGCGGCTTCCATCACGGCGTCCTGCTGCGCATCCGGCAACTCATCAAAGGCCTCCTTGTTCATGATCACCAGGTTCTTCGGAATCCAGGCCTTGACGTCATAGAAGTACTCTGCGTAATCCCAGGCCTGAGTATTGCGCCCGGTCGCCGGGGAAGCGAACATGGCATTGACCATGCCGGTGGAGAAGGCCTGCGGCAGCTCCGGCACTTCTACTTGGGTCGGTGTCGCCTCCAGCAGCTCGGCGGTTCTCTGCCCCATCTTGTTGTAGGTCCGCATCTTCAGGCCTTCCATGTCGGATACGTGATTGATTTCCTTGTTGGTATACAAACCCTGTGCCGGCCAGGGCGACGTATAGAGCAGGATGATGCCGCGGTCTTCCAGATACTGCTCCACCTGCGGGCGCTGCGCCTCCCACAGTTCCAGGGCCTGCTCATGGCTGGTGGCGAGAAACGGGATGGAATCGAGCCCGAAAACCGGGTTTTCGTTGCTGAGTATCGACGCCAGCATGTCGCCCATCTGCACCTGGCCGGTGCTGACGGCCTTCACGATATCGGGATGCTTCACCAGCGAGCCGTTGGGATAGACGCGGATCTCCAGATCACCGTCCGTGGCCTCCTCGATCTGCTCGGCCAGCCATTCATCCACTTCCGTATGCGAACTGCTCGGTGCGTAGGCCGCAGCCATGCGCCATGTGGTATCCGCTTGCGCTGCAGAAGCGAAAATGGCAAACGAAACCAATGCAATTAGCTGTATGAATTTGCTTTTACTGAACATTTCTCCTCCAAAAATACTTGCATAAATAAATCTGATTATATTTTAATATTTTTGATATGTTCTATTGGCACAAGGGCCACCGGATTCACATTTAGCATTGGACAGGGAAGCTGTCAATTGCGGTATGCGGGATGCCATTCGCACGGGACAACCGACCGCTGCCGGCATCATCGAATTGGTACTATGCCGGAGGGAACACAACCGGTATTGCATGGTATAGGGTGGTGCATGAGCATGACAACAAGCCGATCCATTCATGCCACCTTGCCGGGCAGCCGTACGACGGCATGCCGGAGACATGCACTGGCATCCGGTCAGACTTGGCCCAGAACCGTTTTCGCGACCAGCACCAGCGCGCTGACCGCACAGAGCAACAGCAGCCAGCGGTGCAGAACAGTACCGGTTACCAGATGACGCGTCCGCCCCGATAGCCAGAATCCCGCTATCAGCAGCGGTGACAGAGCGATGCCGAGCAGCAGATCATGCAGCCCGTAATGCCCCGTAACGCGCAGCGCCAGCAGGGACATGACAGCGCCACCGCAGGAAATCGCACCCGTTATGGCCCGCATTTCGGGCGGTGGCTTGTGTTGCAGGACAATGGCCAGCGGCGGGGAGCCCACCGAAGCGAGCGTGCTCATGACGCCGGACACCACGCCCGCAACGCCGACGTTGCGACGCGTCGCCCGAATCCGCAGCCCCGAGATACTCAGCGCCACGGCCAGCAGAATGAGACCTGCAAAGAGCAGACTCATGACACTGCCGGGAAGCCGGCTGAGCAATATGGCGGCGACGGCCGCCCCCAGTAAACGCCCGCAGACGCCGGACGACAGCAGCCCGGGATCGATGTGGCGCCACTCGCGCAATGCCGTGAGCAAAGCGACGAAACTGCCCATGGTCAACAGAACGCCGGGCACCATTTCCGGGCTCACCAGAAGTGCGACCGGGGCCGCGAACATGCTGAACCCGACCCCGCCCAGCCCCTGCAGATAGGCACCGATGAACACCAGCACCGCCATCAGCAGATACGCCCAGGGGAAACCGGCGGCGGTCAGGTGGGATAGGGCCAGCATGAATGATGTTAAGGTCGGCTCAGGACGGCAACCGGGCGCTGCATGATGCTCTTCCGTGCCATGTTGACACGGTAACGATTTTTCATCCTGATGCCTTTCCCGGCCCTGTCAGCACGTGTTGCACTCGCATGACAGAAATTCGTATTGGTGACACCGCCATGCACGACTCCCCATCCAGCGAACGCACTTGCCTGGTGCTCGGTGCCGGCTCCGGCATCGGCGCCGCGGTGGCGCGGCGGCTGGCTGCTGCCGGCGTGCAGCTTTTTCTCCACACGCGAGCGAACGAAGACAACCTCGAAGCCGTCGCCGCGCAGTGCCGCGCGCACGATGCCGCGGTGCAGACGCTGTCGGGGGATCTGCGCGCTGCGCAGACACTGGAGCGCATTGCCGGGATGGTGGCCGGATCCAGCGGGCTCGACGCGCTCGTCTTCGCGGCCGGTTACGCCATTCGTGGTGGCATTGATGCCGTCACGGACGAGTCCGCCTGCCATGCCTTCGAAGCCATGCCCGCGGCATTCCTGCTGCTCGTCAAGCGGCTGTTGCCGCAATTGGTCGACGCCCGGGGCCACGTGGTCGCCGTCGGTTCCTTCAATGCCTTTGCGCCCGCTGCCGGCGGCAATCTTTTCACGGCCACCGGCGTCGCCAAGGGCGCACTCGAGTCGGCGGCGCGCTCGCTGGCAGCCGAACTGGCGCCGCGGGGCGTGACGGTCAATACGGTCGCCCCCGGCTATACGCGCAAGGATGCCGCCGGCCACAGTGCCCTCGGCGCGACCGACTGGTCGGACATCACTGCGCGGATTCCGATGGGCCGGCTGGGCAGTCCGGACGACGTGGCGCATGCCATCGAGTTCTTCCTGTCGCCGGCGGCGGACTATGTGACCGGCCAGGTGCTGCATGTCGATGGCGGCCTGACGCTATGACGTGAATGCCTGCCGTGCATGCGCGGCATGCAGCCAGCGCACAAGGGTGCAGATATCGAACACGGGCAGCCCGGTCGCTGCCTGCACCGCGGGCGCATACGGCGGCATGTTCGTGCATTCCAGCACGATGGCGCCGACCTCCGGATGCGAATCGACCAACCCGCGCGCCGCTGCCACGACCTCGGTGCATGCACGCTGCGCATCCAGCGACCCGCCCTGCCCCAGGACGATGGTGCGGTACAGATAATCGTCCGGTGCCAGACCCGCCACCGGCGTATCGGGCGCCGCGCCGACACTTCGCAAGTGCGCCGCTGTCAGACTCGCCGCGTCGGCCGTGACAATCCCGGCGCGCCGGCCGGGCGGCAGCAGGGGGTCCAGCCAGGGCACCTGCAGCATGGCTGAGGTGGCGACCGGCACATCCACCGCCGCGGCCAGCTGCTGCTGGTGGAGCGCCAGAAAGCCGCAACTGGTGGTGATCAGGGCCGCGCCGCGAGCGACCAGGTCACGGGCAGCCACGCGGAAACGCTGCAGCAGGCCGCTGGCCGCATCACGCACCACATGATCGGCATGTGCACCTTCGACGACTTCGTACAGTACCGGGAACGGCCAGGTGACGGCGTTGCCGACGTCCCCGGGCGGGCGCGGGAAATCCGTATCCAGCATGAGCACGCCCACCGGCGGGTCATCACATGCACCGTCCGACACTTGCATCGGGTCTGTCCGGTCGCCCATCAGGCAAACCTGCGGGCGCTGAAGGGGGCGATCTCGATCTCGGGCGTTTCGTCGGCAATCAATTGCGCCACGAGACGGCCGGTACGCGCGGCCGCTGCCATGCCGGTATGACCATGACCGAAGGCGTGCACCACGCCCGCCAGCGCCGACGCCGGTCCGATGCAGGGCAATGCATCCGGCGTGCTCGGCCGATGGCCGAGCCAGTAGGTCAGTCGCGCGGGCGACAGATCGGCCGGAACCGCCGGCAGCACCGCCCGCAGATGCTGATACAGAATATCGGCGCGGCGCCAGTCGGGGCCGGCGGCAAGGCCGCCGATCTCCACCTGCCCGGCGCAGCGCAGGCCCTGTTCGAGCTGCACGATGCCGACCTTGCGCTCGCCCACCATGACGGGTGTGTCCGGCCCCGGCGCGACCTCCGCAGCGGCGTCGTCGATCTGCACGTGATAGCCGCGTTCGCTGTCGAGTGGCACGCGGTCACCCGCCGCTCGGGCGAGGGGCCGGGAATGGATGCCGGCGGCGATCACGGCGGCGTCACAGGCAATTTCCCCGACTGGCGTCACTACCGCGGCAACGTGCTCGCCGTGGCGCCGAAAACCGGTTGCCGGCGCCCTCACACGCAGGGCACCCCGGCGTTCGGCATATGCCGCGAGACCGGCGACATAGCCGCCCGGATTGCGGCAGTGGCCGGCTTCGGCAACGAACACTCCGCAGCGGTATTGCGGCGCGAGTCCGGGAAGGCGGGCGGCGAGCGCGTCGCCCTCGATCATTTCCCACTGGAGGCCGGCCTGGCGCCGCAGCTGCCACGCCAGCGCTGCATCCTCGAGACTGGCGCGATCACGATAGACATGCAGCAGGCCGCTGTGCGCGTCGATGGTGTGGGCTATATCCGCCCTTGCCGCGGCTTCGGCGTGCAGGGCCGGTGCATCGACAAGCAGGGTGCGCAAGACACGCGCGGTGGCTTCCACCTTGTCGCGGCTGGAACCGGACTGCAGATAGCGCCACAGCCACGGCAGCGCACGCGGCAGATAGCCGGGCCGAAGGGCCAGCGGCCCCAGCGGATCGCGCAACCAGGTCGGCACCTTGCGCCAGACCCCGGGTAGCGCCTGCGGCACTACCGAATGGGAACCGAGCCAGGCGGCATTGCCGTAGCTGGCCGCCTGCCGCCCGCCGGGGCTGTGCGGATCGATGATGGCGATGGACAGACCGCGATCGAGCAGCTGCAACGCCGCATGCACGCCGACGACACCGGCGCCGATGACGGCCGCATCAACCTTCATGGCATGGAAGTGCGCTCGCCACCGGCTGCTCTGGTACGCGGATTCTCATGCCCGGCATGATGGCGCGCCGGCCGGCGTAAAGCAATATTCCAGGCGGCGAGCGGCGTGCTCTGCGGACCGCTTCGCTTCAGGTACGCAGCCGGTAGCCGGTGCGGAAGATCCACGCCACCACGGTCAGGCAGACGGTGAGAAAGACCAGAATCATGCCCAGACTCAGCGGTACGCTGACATCGGCCACGCCGTAGAAACTCCAGCGGAAACCGCTGACCAGATAGACCACCGGGTTGAACAGTGTCACTTTCTGCCAGAACGGCGGCAGCATGTCGATGGAATAGAACGTGCCGCCGAGAAAGGTCAGCGGCATGATCAGCAGCAGCGGCACGAGCTGCAGTTTCTCGAAGCCGTCTGCCCAGATGCCGATGATGAAGCCGAGCAGGGCGAAGGTCACGGCCGTCGCCACCATGAAGAACAGCATCCAGAACGGATGCTCGATGTGCAGCGGCACGAACAGCCCGGCGGTGGCCAGAATGATCAGGCCGATGATGACCGCCTTGGTGGTGGCGGCACCGACATAGCCGAGCACGATCTCGAAGTAGGACACCGGCGCCGACAGCAGTTCATAGATGGTGCCGGAAAACTTGGGGAAGTAGATGGCGAACGAGGCGTTGGACACGCTCTGCGTGAGCAGCATCATCATGATCAGTCCGGGCACGATGAACGAGCCGTAGTCGATGCCTTCCACCGATGTGATGCGCGAGCCGATGGCACCGCCGAAGACGACGAAGTACAGCGATGTGGACAGCACCGGCGAAACGATGCTCTGTAGAATGGTGCGCGCCGTGCGTGCCATTTCGAAGCGGTAGATGGCGCGCACCGCGTGGGTGTTCATGACAGGGATCATTGTTCCACCAGATTGACGAAGATTTCCTCCAGCGAGCTCTGCTGGGTGTACAGATCGACGTATGCCACGCCGGCGTCGTTCAGCGCCTGCATCAGACCGGGCACGCCGTTGCCGCCCTGTTGCGGATGATAGGTGTGGATCAGTTCGCTGCCGTCATCCGACAGGGCCAGTTCATAACCCGCCAGCGCCTGCGGCACCTGCTGCAGGGGTTCGGCGAGCTGAATGGTCAACCGCTTTTCGCCCAGCTTGTGCATGAGGGCGGACTTGTCCTCGACCAGCAGGATTTCGCCGTCCTGAATGACGCCGACCCGGTCGGCCATGTGCTCGGCTTCCTCGATGTAGTGCGTGGTCAGAATGATGGTGACGCCGGTGGCGCGCAGATCCTGCACCACGTCCCACATGCCACGCCGCAGCTCCACATCGACGCCGGCGGTGGGCTCGTCCAGGAACAGGATTTCCGGTTCGTGCGCCAGCGCCTTGGCAATCAGCAGGCGCCGCTTCATGCCGCCGGAGAGCTTGCGTATCTGGGTATTGCGCTTGTCCCACAGCACCAGCGAGCGCAGCACGCGCTCGATGTGGGCATCGTCCGGCGGCTTGCCGAACAGACGGCGGCTGAAATTGGTCGTCGCCCACACGGTCTCGAACGCATCGGTGGTCAGCTCCTGCGGCACGAGGCCGACCTTTTCGCGCGCGGCGCGGTATTCGCGCACGACATCGTGACCGCCGGCCAGCACCTGCCCGGCGCTGGCATTGACCAGGCCACAGATGATGCCGATCAGGGTTGTCTTGCCGGCGCCGTTGGGGCCGAGCAGAGCGAAGATCTCGCCCCGGCGGATGCTCAGGTTGACGTCCCGCAGTGCGGTGAACCCGGTATCGTAGGTCTTGTGCAGACCGGTAACCGAAACCACCGACTCGGTAGTCGGCGCAATCGGCGTTCGAGTCTGCGTGACCGTGTCATCGGTCATGACGCCCCGTCTGTGGACAGCTGTTTCATTCATGTGCACATCTTGCCTGCAATTTTCATATGGGTTGGGCGCATGATAAAACCTCAAGTATACTTGAGGTCAATCCGATTGCCGAGAAATCATGTCACGAACCGTCGCGAAGAAACCCCGTCGCTCCCTCAGCGTGGGCCAGGTTGCCGAGCGCAGCGGCGTTGCGGTATCCGCCATCCATTTCTACGAAACCAAAGGCCTGATCAGCAGTTGGCGCAGCGCCGGCAATCAGCGCCGGTACAGCCGCAGCGTACTGCGCCGCATTGCCATCATCAAGGTTGCGCAACGCGCCGGCATACCGCTGGCATCCATTCGCGAGGCATTCGCTTCCCTGCCGCGGGAACGCACGCCGACCGCCGCCGACTGGCACTGGCTTTCGTCGCAGTGGGCCGCCGAGCTGGACACCCGCATCCGCTGCCTGACCCAGCTGCGGGATCAGCTGGACAACTGCATCGGCTGCGGCTGCCTGTCACTGGACAGCTGCCCGCTGCGCAACCCGGCGGACAAACTGGCCGCGCTCGGCCCCGGGCCGCGCCTGCTGGAAAATGACGCATGCATCACCAGCCCTGCCGACCACGATGACTGATGCGGAAGCAATCCAGTAAACTCCGGGCACGCCCGCACGGGCCGCATACACCACCGAAGGCCGCCAAATGACGACACCCATCGATATCGCGCTGATCTACGGCAGCACCCGGCCCGGCCGGCTCTGCGGAAAGGTTGCCGACTGGATCGGCACGCATCTGGACAGCCATGCCGATTTCCAGCCACAGCGCATCGATCCGTATGTGCCATCGACAGCTGCAGGCACCACCGCCAACACCGACCGGCCGTTCCAGCAGCACATGGCGGCAGCCGATGCCTTCATCATCGTGACACCGGAATACAACAACGGCTATCCGGCGCCGCTCAAGGCGTTGATCGACGATCACACGAGCGAATGGCAGGCCAAGCCGGTGGCCTTCGTCTCCTATGGCGGAATATCCGGTGGCATTCGCGCTGTCGAGCAACTGCGCACGGTGCTCGCCGCGCTGGATGCGGCGCCCATACGGGACAGTGTCATCCTGCAGAACGCCTGGCATCAGCTCGATGATGCCGGCCGGTTGCGCCCGCCCGAGCCGGCCGAACAGGCGGCCGATCTCATGCTGGCGCGTCTGCACTGGTGGGCGGCCGCGCTGCGCGACGCACGGCAGGCACGGCCGTATGCCGAGGCCCTGCCCCGTCGATGAATGCATCGCAAGGGCAGAGGGCCGATTCGGCTTTAATTACATGCCGTAACGCTGGCGGAAGCGCTCGACCTTGCCGGTGGCGTCCAGAATATTCTGCTTGCCGGTGTAGAACGGGTGCGTGGCGCTGGACACTTCCAGCTTGACCAATGGGTATTCGTTGCCGTCCTCCCACTCGATGGTCTCACTGGTCTTGACCGTTGACCGGCCCAGGAACGCGAAATCACCGCTCATGTCCTTGAAGACCACCGGGCGATAGTCAGGATGGATATCCTTTTTCATGCTGTCTGTCCGTGTGCTGTCTGATTGAAACCGTTGTGGGCCGATGTCAACCGGCCGATTGCGCCGCCGGCATGCGCTGCAAAGCCAGCGTAATGGTAGCCTCGCCGATGTCGAACTCGGCCCTGGCCTCGCCCTGCGGCGTTGCTGCAGGCGCATACGCAAGCGCCAGCGTTTCCCCGGCGATCATGTCGCCGTGCGCATGGATTGCATCGTGCAGGGCGCTGTCATCCGTGGCGTAGGCGATGCGGATGCGGTCGGCGACATGGAAGTCGGCCTGTTTGCGCAGCCGCTGAATGCGGTTGACCAGCTCGCGCGCGAGACCGCGGCTGCGCAGTGAATCCGTCAGTGTACTATCAAGTGCCACCGTAACGCCATCCTCACGCCCCACGAGCCAGCCCTCGATGCCTTCTGCCGTGACCTGCAGATCGCCGGCGCCCAGTTCGACGGGCTCGCCGTCGACATCGATCGTGAGCGCATTGGTACGCAGATAGCTGCCGATTGCGGCATCGTCCAGCTGCGCCACGGCCGCGGCCAGCGGTTTCATCCTGCTGCCGAGACGCTTGCCGAGCTGCCTGTAGTTGGGCCGGGCGCTGCGCTTGACCAGCTCGCCCTCGCCGGCGACGAACTCGATGGCGTCGACATTGACCTCATCGCGCACGATGGCATCCACTGCTTCGATATCGGTGCGCGCCACCCCCGGCTCCTCGACCACGAGGATGCGTGCCAGTGGCTGGCGCACATTGAAACCGGCCTGATTGCGCAGTGCCAGCACGTTGCCGACAATGGCCCGCGCCAGGCTCATGCGCCGCTCCAGCGCCGCATCGATCAGGGCATCATCCGCCAGCGGGAAATCGGCCGCATGCACTGAAGCGCCGGCGCCGGCCCCCTGCGTCACCTGATGGTACAGCCAGTCGGCGAAAAACGGCGCGATCGGCGCCATCATCTTCACCGTATCGCGCAGGCAGGTGAGGGTGGTGTGGTAGGCGGCGCGCTTGTCGGCGACAGCGGTCGCGTCGGCGTTGTCACCGGCATCGGCACGCGCACCGGCCCAGAAACGCGGCCGCGTGCGGCGAATGTACCAGTTGGATAGCGCATCGATGAATCGCTCCACGGCGCGGCCGGCGCGTGTCGGGTTGTATTCATCCATCGCCGCACCGGCTTCCAGCGCGGTCGACTGCAGGCGCGACAGAATCCAGCGATCCAGCTCCGGACGTTCGGCCACCGGCGGTGCCGGCGTGTCCGCGGTGAAACCGTCGATGTTGGCGTAGGTGGCGAAGAACGAATAGACGTTTTCCAGCGTGCCGAACACCTTGGTGCGCACTTCGCGCAGGCTGCGATCCGAGTACTTGGTGTTGTCCCAGGGCGGGCTGCCCGCCATCATGAACCAGCGGATGACGTCGGCCCCATGGGTGTCGAGCGCCTCGAACGGATCCACCGTATTGCCGCGGGACTTGGACATCTTGTTGCCGTGGGCATCCAGCAACAGGCCGTTGACCACGCAATTGCGGTAGGACGGCGAATCCTTGACCAAGGTGGCGATGGCGTGCAGGGAATAGAACCAGCCGCGGGTCTGGTCCACGCCTTCGCAGATGAAATCGGCCGGGAAATTGGCTTCGAACTTGTCCCGGTTCTCGAACGGATAATGCCACTGGGCGAACGGCATGGCGCCGGAATCGAACCAGACGTCGATGATTTCCGGCACGCGGCGCATGGTGCCGCCGTCTGCCGTGGCCCAGGTGATGTCGTCGACGTAGGGCTTGTGCAGGTCCAGTTCGTCATCGCTCGCCACCTGCTCGCCGGCATGGCGGCGCAATTCCTCGATGGAGCCGATGACAACGAAATCCTCCGGATTCCGGTCGTTGACCCACACCGGCAGCGGCGTGCCCCAGTAGCGATGCCGCGACAACGCCCAGTCGACGTTGTTGGCCAGCCAGTCGCCGAAGCGGCCCGTGCCGACATGCGGCGGCTGCCAGTTGATCTGATTGTTGTACTCGACCAGCTTGTCCTTGTGGGCGCTGGTGCGGATGAACCAGGATTCCACCGGATAGTTCATCAGCGGCGTACCCTTGCGCCAGTCGTGCGGATAGTTATGCACGGTCACGCCCTGCCAGAACAGCAGACCGCGCTCCTTCAGATCGCGCGCAATGGGCTTGTCGGCGTCCTTGAACCACTGACCGCCGACCAGCGGAAAATCGGCGCGGAAGTGACCGTCGGCCTCGATCGGATTGAACACGGGCATGCCGTTGGCCGAGGTCACGACATAGTCGTCGGCACCGAAGGCCGGCGCCTCGTGGGCGATGCCGGTGCCGTCATCGGTGGTGATGAAGTCGGCCGCGATGATGCGCCACGCATTGGCGGCCTCGGGATGCCCGGCAAAGCTGTCGAACGGCGGCCTGTAGCGCCGGCCGACCAGCTGGTCGGCACCGAAGGTCTCGACGATCTCGGCTGCGTCACCCAGGTTCTCGGCCACGCAGTTCTTCGCCAGGATATAGTCGTGGCCGTCCAGCCGGGCGCGGGCGTACTCGACTTTCGGCCCCACCGCCAGCGCCACGTTGGAGGGCATGGTCCACGGCGTGGTGGTCCAGGCCAGAATGGCCGTATCCGGCTCGTCTTCCAGGTAGAACTTGACCGTGATGGACGGATCCTGCACTTCCCTGTAGCCGAGGCTGACTTCGTGCGACGACAGCACCGTGCCGGAGCCGGGCGAATACCAGTGGATCTTGTGGCCCTTGTACAGCAGGCCCTGTTCGTGCAGCTGCTTCAGCAGCCACCAGACGGATTCGATGTATTCGTTGGAAAAGGTGACGTAGGGATGATCCAGATCGGCCCAGAAACCGATGCGCCGGGTCAGATCGTCCCACATGTTCTTGTAGCGCAGCACCGACTCGCGGCAGGCGCGGTTGTAGGCGGCGATGCCGTACGCCTCGATATCCTCGCGCGATTGCAGGCCGAGCTCCTTTTCCACCTCGATCTCGACCGGCAGGCCGTGGGTATCCCAGCCGGCCTTGCGATCGACACGGTAGCCGCGCATGGTCTTGTAACGACAGAACGTGTCCTTGATGGTCCGTCCCAGCACATGGTGAATGCCGGGCCGCCCGTTGGCGGTGGGAGGCCCTTCGTAGAAGGTGAACGCCGGCCGCTCGGCACGCTCTACATTGATGGCCTCGAACACGCCTTCCGCCTCCCACCAGGCGCCGATATCGCGCTGCAACTGGACCAGATCGAGAGTCTTGTGTTCGGTGAAGGCAGTCATGGCATGCGGTGGTCAATAAAAGCACATTATGATAAACGCTGCACACCATGCTTGACCAATGTCGGCCCGCAGAAACTCCGCCATGACACCCGATACCAACGCACACGTGCCGCAACCCGGCCCGCAACAACCACGGCACGACGGGCCGCGACGGGTTCTGTTTGCAGTGCATGACTGGAGTCTGGGCCACGCCACACGCAGTCTGCTGCTGATTCGCGCGCTCCTCGAACGCGGCGACCAGGTCACGGTGCTGATGGCCCCGGGTGACGGCCTGACTCTGCTGCGCGCCGAGCTGGGCACGCGCTGCACCTTTCATCCCCATGCGGACATTCCCAAGCCGGCCAGCCGTCTGCCGGCCCTGTTCTACGTCAAGATGTCGCTGGCCATGCCCCTGGTGTGGCGCCGCTTCCGCTGCGAACGGCGTCTGACCGAGCGGCTCGTGCGCCAGCACGGCTACGAGCTGGTCATCTCCGACAGTCGCTTCGGCGTGCATGCGCGACAGGTGCCCAGCTATTGCCTTTTTCATTCGCTGCGCCAGATTATTCCCGGTCGGCCGCGCCCGCTGGAAACACTGGTGGAATGGGGTCAGCGGCGGCTGCTGCGCCACTACCGCCGGATACTGATCCCCGACCTGCCCGGCGCCGATGGACTGGCCGGCGAGCTGGCGCATGATCCGACGCTGGACTGGGGCCGGCAACGGCTGGTGCACATCGGGCCGCTGGCGGCCGCACCCGAAACACGTCACTGTGAAGATATCGACTACTTCTTTTCCATTTCCGGCATCGATCCGCACCACCGACTGTTCGAGCGTCGTATTCTGGCCGCCCTGCCGCAGTTGCACGGGCGCATCGTGGTGACGCGCGGGCGCCCGACGGCGGCCGGCGAGCAACAGCAGATCGGCCAGGCCACGGTGTACGGTCATCTCGACCGGCAGGCGCAGGCCGACATGCTCGACCGCGCCCGCGTGGTGGTGACGCGCTCGGGCTATACCACGCTCATGGAGCTGGCCGCCCGCGGCAAGAAGGCCCTGTTCGTTCCCACCCCCGGCCAGAGCGAACAGGAGTATCTCGCCCGCCTGCACCACGCCCGCGGTCATGTCTACAGCACCACCCAGCAGCGCCTGCAGCTGCCCCGCGATCTGGCCCGCGCGGCTGCCCGGCCGGGCCTGCCGCGCATCGACACGACCGCTTCAGTCCGGCGTTTCATCGACCTCATCAGCTGAGCGCGGCGCCACCCGGCGCCACAGCAGCAGCAGCACCGGCAGATTGAGCAGCCACATGACGCCGGTCCAGACAATGCGGAAGGTCAGCATCAGAGCCAGCCCCTCGGTCAGGCTCAGACCCCAGGCTTGCGCCGCGCCCATGCCGACCACCTCCAGCGTGCCGACCTGGGACAGCAAGCCGCCGCCGAACAGCACCACCACCAGGGAGAATGCGTACACCGTGGCGGCCACCCGGTACTCCAGGGCCGTGATGCCGACACTGCGCCCCAGCCATGTCATGGCTGCGATCAGCATGCCCAGATACACAGCCGCAAGCAGGGTGTTGAACAGCAGTACACGCAGCCCGGACAGGCGCCGGCAGGCGCGCAGAAACAGCAGCACTCCGACCATGGTGCGGCGCAGCCCCGGCCGGACCAGCCGTCTGCCTGTGCGTAATCGCCTGCCACCCCGGCGCATGACCACGACCACGAAGCCGACCAGACCGCAGGCACAGAGCGCGGCAAGCGGCTGCAGCACGGGCCAGCGCGGAATGCCCACCACGGCCAGCAACAGCAGCGCGACCCACATCTCCACCAGCAGCATGACGGTGGTCGCCGCCGCGCTGCGGCCGAAATCGGCCCGGCTGCGCACCGCGCTCAGCACCCAGTTCTGCACGAAGATGCCCAGCGGCAGCGTCACGGCCAGCTCGCCCGCGGCAAAGGCGAACAGCAAGGTGCGCCAGCCCGGCCGGATGCCGAGATCGGCCAGCAGCAGCCGCAACTGCCACAGCTTGCCGGCCAGATAGGCACCGCCCGCCAGCAGGGCCAGAGCAAGCACGGGCCAGTCGAGCCGGTGCAGATTTCCGATCACGCGCTGCAGATCGCCGAGCTGGAATGCCACCGCCAGCAACGCCGCAGCCAGCAGCACGGGCAAGCCCATGGCCAGCCGGACGAAGCCGCGTCGGCGCGCGCCACTCATGGTTGCAATCGCGCCGCCAGCGCCGGCTGCAGGGCGACGACATCGGCCAGGGCATTGGCCATGTAGCGCACGCATGGCGCCGGCGCATGCCAGCCGGCAGCGCTGTCACGCGGCCAGCAGTTACGATAGCGCTCGCCATGGCGGCGCAGCAGACCCCGGCGCGTCAGCCAGCGCAGCCGGGCATGGGTCACGGTTGCCGCTGCATGGCGGGTAAGCGCCGGATCCAGCACCACACCCGCCTGCGCCAGTGCTGCTGTTGCCGCCGTCAGCCAGGCCGTGCACTGCGCCGCCCTGAACTCCGCAGGTCCAGCCACCAGCCAGTGCGCCAGCAGATGACTGGGCGTGACCGGTATCAAAGCCAGGATGGCGCACTGCAATTGCCGGTCGAAGGTGCGCCGGTCGCTGCCGTCGGGTGGTTTTTGCGCCTGTCCGGCATGCACCACGGCACGCAGCCGGCCGCCGACAAACGGGTCATAACTCACGGCCAGCGGCTGCAGGCGCAGTGGTGACTGGGTGCGCTTGCACAGCAGATGGGCGGCGGCGCGCGGACGCTGCATGCGCCCGTCGGGCGAAACCCGGCCCTCTGGTGCCAGATACACGACGTGGCCGCCGTCCAGCAACTGCGCCAGCGTGTCCAGCTGGGCATCGATCGTGCTGCGGAACCGGCCTGCAATGCGGGCGACGGCGGCTGGCTGCAGACGCCGCAGCCCCCAGGGTTGGCGCCCCGGGGGCCCCAGCCGCATGGCCGCCAATGCCGCCAGCGTGGCCGGCACTTCAATATGGGCGGCGCGCAGAGCGTGCAGTGTTTGCGGTCGCAGCCAACGGGCCGGTGTCTGCTCGCCCAGACCGGCGTCACACAATGCTGTCAGTGCTTCCTGCAGGGTGAATTCGCGTACTCGTCGCAGCGAGCGAGCACGCAGCAGATGCAGCAGCCCGCCGATGGGCATCCGGCCCGCTGCGCTCACCAATGGTGCCGGCCAGCCGGCATCCTGCAGCAGCATGGGCAGAAAATGCCGCGCGTAGATATCCTCCCGCGCCGCGAAGAACGGCAGCGCATTACGGAAGCCGAAGCCCCGGCGCTGGCACACCGCACTGGCAAGAACAGGCACGTCGGCATCGCGCTGATGATTGGATACCAGCAGCGTGCCCGGGCTCGGCGCAAAGTCACGCGGCAGCGTGCTGTCACGCTGAAACAGACCGTGCATGGCACAGTCGAACAGGCAGGCCACCGCTCGGCTGCGCCGTGGCTGGTGGTCAATTTCGCCACTGGCTGATCTGTTCAGCACCGCATCCCGCCTCTGCAAGCAAACCGGCATTCATGTTCATGCAATCGTGCCAGTACAGGCGCGCGTTGCGCACATTCATCCCCACTGCGCGACATTGCAATCAGCTGCATGAACAATGATCCTGCACCCGTGTCGATATTCTAGCCCCATTTCTGGTATGTTTGATTGCAAGCGTGTCGAAAGTAGAAAAATGCATCGACGGAGCTGGCCATGAACGAAGTCGCTGGCAACAACAGCTCGCTACCTGTCGACGACGCCTGTCAGGATCGGATTCTGACGGGTGTGTCCAGAACTTTCGCGCTGACGATACCCCGCCTGCCAGAGCCACTGCGGCGCGTGGTCGCCAATGCCTACCTGCTGTGCCGCATCGCCGATACGGTCGAGGACGAGACAGCACTGGATGCGGCGCAGAAGCGCAATTTTCATGATCAATTCGTCCGCGTCGTTGCCGGCGACGCCGACGCCGGGAGCTTCGGGCGCGCCATGACACCGCTGCTGGTCGGTTCCACTACCGCAGCCGAACGCGAACTGGTCGACCGCACCTCGTCAGTGATCCGCATCACGCGCAGCCTGCCGCCCGCCCAGCAGGATATCCTGCAGCGCTGCATCGCCATCATGTGTGCCGGCATGCCGCGCTTCGAGCGCAACAGCGACATCGGCGGCCTGCCGGACCTGCAGGCCCTCGATGCCTACTGCTACACCGTCGCCGGCGTGGTGGGCGAAACCCTGACCGCCCTGTTCTGCGACTATTCCGCCGCCATCGCACAACAGCGCCGGGCCATGACCGGACTGGATATCTCCTTCGGTCAAGCACTGCAGATGACCAACATCCTGAAGGATTTCTGGGAAGACCGCGCCCGCGGTGCCTGCTGGCTGCCGCGCGACATGTTCCGGCGCACCGGCATCGCGCTCGAGGCGGTGGACAGCGACCGCCTGCAGCCGGGTTTCACGCGCGCTTATGTGGAACTGATCGGCATCACGCATGCCCATTTGCGCAACGCCTTCACCTACACCCTGCTGATTCCGGCACGGGAAACCGGCATCCGCTCCTTCTGTCTGATCGCACTCGGCCTGGCGGCGGGCACGCTGCAACGGCTGTACCACAACCCAACCTTCACCGCGGGCAGCGAAGTCAAGGTCTCGCGGCGTGTGGTGCGCCACACGCTGGCCACCTCGCGTCTGTTCGCCGGCCATGACCGCCTGCTGACAAACTGGTTCCGACGGCTGACCCGGCAGCTGCCCCTGCAGTCGATTGCGATCGACAGTCCGGTGGTGAACATTCCCGGCCATTCGCGCTAGCGCCCGCCATGACGAACCAGGTGCAAACCAGGATCGATCCGGCACCTGCGATGCACACGCCGGATGCCGACGCCGCGCCGGCGCTCGAGGCAGTGCTCGATGCCGCGCGCAAGCGCATCGCCGAGCGCCAGCAAGCCGCCGGTCACTGGCATTACGAGCTGGAAGCGGACTGCACAATCCCGGCCGAATACATTCTCATGCTGCATTATCTCGGCGAGCGCGAGCCGGCTCTGGAGCGCAAGCTGGCGAACTATCTGCGCGCCCACCAGCTGGCTGACGGCGGCTGGCCGCTGTACCACGGCGGCAGCATGGATGTCAGTTGCAGCGCCAAGGCGTATTTCGCCCTCAAGCTGACCGGCGACCGGGCCGACGCCCGCCACATGCAGCGTGCATGCACGGCCATTCGCCAGGCCGGCGGCGCCGCGCGCAGCAACGTGTTCACGCGCATCACGCTGGCCCTGTACGGCGAGCTGCCCTGGCGCGGCGTGCCGCTCGTGCCGGTCGAGATCATGCTGCTGCCGCACTGGTTTCCTGTCAGTCTGCGCCGAGTCTCCTACTGGTCGCGCACGGTCACGGTGCCGCTGGCGGTGCTGTGCAGTCTCAAGCCGCGCGCTGCCAATCCGGGGGACGTGCATGTAAATGAGCTGTTCACGACCCCGCCGGATGAGGAGAAGCATTATTTTCAGGCCGACTCGGGCCTGAGTCGCCTGTTCCTGGCCTGCGACCGGCTCGGTCATTGGCTGGAGCCGCTGATCCCGGCGCCGCTGCGCTGCCGGGCATTGCGGCGCGCCGAACACTGGATCATCGAGCGCCTGAACGGCACCAGCGGCCTGGGCGCCATCTTCCCGGCCATGGTCAATGCCTACGAGGCACTCGGTCTGCTCGGCTATGCCGCGGATCATCCCTGCCGGCAGCAGGCACGGCAGGCCCTGCGCGGCCTGCTGGTCGTGCGCGAGAAGGACGCCTATTGCCAGCCCTGCCTGTCGCCGGTGTGGGACACGGGCCTGACCTGTCTGGCGCTGGAAGAGGACGGCGGCGCACCGCAGGCCGTGAACCGCGCGCTCGAATGGCTGCGTGAGCGCCAGTTGCTGGAAGCGCCCGGCGACTGGCGCGAAACGCACCCGCATCTGGCCGGCGGCGGTTGGCCGTTTCAGTTCCACAACGACTATTACCCGGACCTGGATGACACGGCCGTGAACGCCTGGGCCATGCATGACGCACCGGCAGGCGGCCGACAACACTACGCAAGGGCCATCGACCGGGCGGCCGACTGGCTGGTCGGCATGCAGTCGAAGAACGGCGGTTTCGCCGCCTTCGATGCAGACAATGACAGCCGGTTTCTCAACCAGGTTCCGTTTGCCGATCATGGCGCACTGCTAGATCCGCCCACCAGCGACGTGACGGCACGCGTCGCCACTCTGCTGGCACGTCTCGACCGCGCTGCGGATCGCGCCGCGCTGCAACGGGCGTTGGCATTCCTGCGCCGGACACAGGAAAGCACAGGCTGCTGGTTCGGCCGCTGGGGCACCAATTACATCTACGGCACCTGGTCGGCGCTGACGGCATTGACCAGTGTCAATCGCGAGCGCGATGCCGTGGCCATTCAACGCGCCACCGACTGGCTGCTGGCATGCCAGAATGCAGATGGCGGCTGGGGCGAAACCAACGACAGCTACTTCGATCCGCAACACGCCGGTACCGGCAATGTGTCCACCGCCTGCCAGACGGCCTGGGCGCTGCTCGGCTTGATGGCGGCCGGTGCCGTCGACCACCCGGCGACTGCACGCGGCATTGATTTTCTGCTGCGCACCCAGCAGAACGGCGTCTGGTCGGACCCGTCCTTCAATGCCCCCGGCTTCCCGCGCGTGTTTTATCTCAAGTACCACGCCTACAGCCAGACCTTCCCGTTCTGGGCACTGGCGCGTTACCGCAACACGTGTGCCGGCAGGCACGCCTGACACCGTGGCGCCGGGCATTGTCATTGCCTTGCCGGCCGAGGCGCGCAGCCTCAGCCGCCGACGGCTGCGTGCCGGCCATTGCATGGTCATCGATGGCGCCCGCATGGCAGTATCCGGCATCGGCCCCGAACGTGCCGCTGCGGCGGCGCAAAAGCTGCTCGAGGCCGGCGCCGACCGGTTGTTGAGCTGGGGCGTGGCCGGCGGCCTGGCGCCGCCGCTCGGTGCCGGCGATCTGGTCGTGCCGGAGCGTATCGTCACACCGCGTGGCGACCGGCCCGTGGATGCGACGCAGGCGGCTGCCGTGGCCGCAGCGCTGTCCGACGACGAGCCGATTCACCGCGAGCCGCTGTATTCCACCGATGAACTGGTACGGACCGCCGCCCGCTGCCAACAGCTGGTGCAGCAGACCGGCGCCGTCGCCGTGGACATGGAAGCCGGCGCGGTGGCGGCTAGCGCAGCCGCAGCCGGGGTGCCGTTCGTGGCTGTCAAGGCGATTTGCGATCCCGCCGACTTCGATATGCCGCCGGCGGCACAGGACTGGATGACACCAGCAGGCCGCCTGCGCCCGACCCGCCTGCTGCTGGCAATGGCTCGGCGGCCAACCATGCGACATGACTTGCAGCGCCTCCGGCGCGATTTCACGGTCGCCCGCCGGCGACTGGCAACGGCGGCACCAGCAGCTCTGGCCGCGATGAGCGCGCCATGAGCAGGCCGGTACTGGTCACCGGCGCGAGCGGCTTCATCGGCACCGCCGTGGCGCGCCGGCTGCAGGCGGCCGGTTACCATGTGCGCGTGTTCGCGCGCCCGACCAGCCGCCGTGACAATCTGGATGACCTGGACGCGGATATCGTGACCGGCGATCTGCGCGATCGCGATTCTCTGTCACGGGCACTGGCGGGTTGCAGGGGGCTGTTCCACGTGGCCGCCGACTACCGTCTGTGGGCGCCGCAACCACGGGAGCTTTATGCGAACAATGTGGACGGCACGCGCAACGTACTGTCGGCCGCGGCGGCCTGCGGCATCCACCGCATCGTGTACACCAGCAGCGTCGCCACGCTGGGTCTGCATGCCGACAGCACGCCGGCCGATGAGGACACGCCGACTTCGATCGAGGCGATGATCGGCCACTACAAGCGCTCCAAGTACCTGGCCGAGCAAGGCGCCCGGGAAGTCGCCGCGGCATGCGGCCTTGACCTGATCACGGTGCATCCTTCGGCGCCCGTGGGTCCGCGCGACATCAAGCCCACGCCGACCGGGCGCATCATTCTGAACGCCGTGCGCGCTCGCATGCCGGCCTATGTCGACACCGGCCTGAACATCGTGCATGTCGACGACGTGGCGCACGGCCACGTGCTGGCCTGGGAACACGGCGCGGCCGGCCGGCACTATATTCTGGGCGGCGAGAACATGAGCCTGCAGGCAATTCTCGCCACGGTGGCCGAGTGTGCCGGCACCCGGCCGCCGCGCCTGCGTCTGCGGCACGGCCTGGTCCTGCCGGTCGCCCGGGCTGCCGAGGCCTGGGCTCGCATCAGCGGGCGCGCGCCGCTGGTCACCGTCGACGGCGTGCGCCTGGCCCGCCAGCGCATGTACTTCAGCCACGCCCGCGCCACCGCCGAGCTCGGCTACGCACCGCGCCCGGCGCGCGCCGCGCTCGCCGATGCCGTTGCATGGTTCCGACAGCGGTACAGCTGAAAGTCGGCGGCGCAATCCGGATCAACCCCAGGGTCAGCAGGTGCAGTGCCGCATTGACGAGTGGGCTGGCGAGTTCTAACGTGAAAAGTGAGAACTGGCAAGCGGTGCGCAGGAGCACACCGGGAGGATCACATGGGCATCCCGTTCATCCAGCAATACCGCGTCGGCCGCTATATTCTGGGCAAGAAGCTGAAGCGCCAGAAGCGCTATCCGCTGACCCTGATGCTCGAGCCGCTGTTTCAGTGCAACCTCGCCTGCCCCGGTTGCGGCAAGATCGACTACGAGGATCATATTCTCAGACAGCGCATGAGCGTCGAGGACGCGCTCGGCGCGGTGGACGAATGCGGCGCTCCGATGGTGTCGATTCCCGGCGGCGAGCCGCTGATCCACAAGGAAATCGACCAAATCGTCAACGGCATCATCGCGCGCCGGAAATTCGTCTACCTGTGCACCAACCCCATTCTGCTGAAAAAGAAGCTGCATCTGTTCACGCCGTCGCCGTATCTGACGTTTTCCGTGCACCTGGACGGCCTGCGCGAACGCCACGACGAGTCCGTGGATCGGGCCGGCATCTTCGACAAGGCCGTTGATGCAATCCGGACCGCAAAGGAAAACGGTTTTCGGGTCACGGTCAACTGCACGCTGTTCACCGGCGAGGATCCGGAACAGGTCGCCGACTTCTTCGACTACGCCACCGAACTCGGTGTCGACGGCATTACCGTCTCACCCGGCTACAGCTATGAACACGCCGCCAATCAGCAGGCGTTCCTGTCGCGCAATGCCAGCAAGCGTCTGTTCCGCGATATCTTCAAGCACGGCGAAGACCGCAGCACCAGGTGGCCGTTCAACCAGTCCAGCCTGTTCATGGATTTTCTGGCCGGCAACCAGACCTATCAGTGCACACCATGGTCCATGCCCTGCTACAACATCTTCGGCTGGCAGAAGCCTTGCTATCTGCTGGTCGACGAAGGCAACGTGTCGACCTTCAAGGAGCTGATGGAGGACACCGACTGGGAAAACTACGGCTTCGGCCGCAATCCCAAGTGCGACAACTGCATGGCGCACTGCGGCTACGAGGGCACGGCCGTCGACGACACGTTTGTCCATCCGCTGAAAGCGTTCAAGACATTCCTGCGCGGCCCGCGCACACAGGGCCCGATGGCACCGGAACTGCCGGTGCTCTACGGCGATCGCGAGCAGGCCATCAAGGCACGGGAAAAGATCCGCATCATCTCGCATCACAACGCCGATCAGCAGTAACCGGCCATCCGCCTCGACGCTCCCTGCGCGGCACAATCAGCCAACCAGCACCAGTGCCGTTGCCGATTCGGCCCGGACGACAACACACATGCTCATGGCGCCAGGCACGCTGACCGAGGATCGTGACGAACGAGGGTTTCCCGGATGAGCGCTCGCTGCCCGAACACGGCCCTTACAAGCCAGCACACCACCCCGGCAGCGGTCTCGCCCCGGCCGCCGGCAGAAACATATCCGCATGATACTGCCGCGGGTTTGCGCAAGAACAATGGCGATGGAAACAGCCCTGTCGCGGGGTTCACGGCAGGCCGGTAACGGGTGCGGCAAACGCGAACTCGATTGCGCCGGAGGACATGAGCAGGCATACGGGCCCTGATCGGCCACGCGGATAATTCATCGTCCCGGTCATGAAAAGCAAACGGCATCATGTGCTCTGTGCGTGGGCAACGCCAGGATTGGCATGGCCACGTACAATAAAGCCTACTCAAAAACGATAAGCGAGCACTGACGAGCACGCCATAGCGATGATGCGGCTATATCGTACGTGTACGATCCATTTCATCAAAACACGCCCACATGGTCACGAGCCAAAAAA
>Ga0079226_10000050_pt1 | contig 67925 bp, 68 predicted proteins | sample Poulit2014_FD_76345 | JGI IMG/M metagenome (GOLD analysis project Ga0079226, IMG submission 76345) | Agricultural soil microbial communities from Georgia to study Nitrogen management - Poultry litter 2014 | ecosystem: Environmental > Terrestrial > Soil > Agricultural land | place: USA: Georgia...
ACGCTTCAGTTCCCGCATCCGGCACATACCCCCACGACATACTCCCCGATTCATCAAGGGTAAAAATAATATTGGGTGGCACACCTACCGATAAACTCAATGGCGCTTGCGATACTTCCGCACCAGCGTGGCTAGAAAGCATCATCGCCACAGCTGTGATAAGCGCAGATGCTGTGCGCCCTTTAAGCATTGAGCTGATGGTGTTTTTAAGTGTTGTTTTCATGGCATCACCTCAATCTAAGCCAAGATAAATGGTTGCAATGGTGGACTGAGCGGCAATTTCTTCGTCCTCATCGCCAGCTTTTGCCGTGACTACGTAATAATAAGTACCGCTACCGCGTAGTGCTGCACCGTATTCAGGGTTAACTGCAGCGTTTTCAGCGGCACCTTCTATAATGCGGTAGGCATTAAAGCTTGCTGGTTTCTCAAGAGCTTTCTCGTCACTGCCGCTACCTGCGACTGCTGGCTCAAATTGGTTGCGCGCATCTAAGCCGCGGTACTCCATCCACTCCAAACCCAGTGTATTGGCTGTTTCAACAGGCGCCGCATAGAATTTTTTAAAATCTTCATCGCTCATTTCTTCTAATAAGCAGGGCTTGTTATTGCCAAAAATATTGAGCTTATTAATATCAGGATCGCAGTTTTCATCAGGCTTAGGATTAAGTTTTGCATCCAAATACCCAGGCCCATAAAAGCGAAACTCACCTTCGCGCAAGGCCGCATCCACCATATTCTGCAGACGCGCATTTTCTGCTCGGTAACCAGTTAAGCGCATTTCTAACGTAGTGCTGCGCATGGTGCCAACCGCAATAAGAGTAATCACTAGCAGCATTACCAACGCGATCATGAGCGTTGCCCCTGTTTGTTTTTTTCTCAAAATACTCATGGCATTAAGTTCCTTATGGCTTGGCCACCTGTGGCCACTTGATACACATGGCGCTTATCTTTGTTTTGCAACTCTGTTTTACGCGCTTGTTCAAGCCCAGACAGATACTCGGTGAATACCTTAGATTCTCCATCACGGCGATTAGGCCCGCTAGCAAGTAGTATTTCATACCCTAGAGCACGCACAATGGCGTTATCCGGTATAGCTGCAGGCAGCTCCAGAGCAGCGCTTTTCAATCGGCGCTCAAGCCCTTCACCTTCCGCCATCAACACACGAAAATCAGCTACACCTTCGATGATCTCGCCTTCATGTTCAGCACCACCTTGGCTTACTTTGCAAACTAACTTTCCATGTTCTTGCCCGTCTTTAGGCGACACACCCGGCGTAAACTCAATACGCACATAAACCAACTCACTGCTCGATGAAGGTGTAAAAGGTATTTTATCTATGCCCACATTTTCACCACCACAGCTGAGTTCATCTGCAGTGGCTGGTTGATAGCGAAAACAAAAACCATGGCTGCCTCCATCTTTTAAGGGCGCTATGGCGCTGCCAGCGGCAAACCCTTTGCAACCATCACTCATAGTCGTTGCCGCAGGGAAAGCCGTTGTTATGTTTTGATCTGGAGCACGGCGGAAACCCGCTTTACTCAATTGTTCATCCAACACCATGGTGGCGAAGCGTGCGCCCTCTAGGTTAGCTGCACTGCTACTGCTAAAGGCCTGGTTTTGTTGGCTACTCAGATACAATTGGGTAGCACCTAAAATTAAGAAACTCCCAATAACCAAAGCAATCATTAGTTCCACTAGCGAAAGCCCAGCTTGTTGGCGATTCAATATCATAGCTCCACCCTCACCGTATACGTACAAGCGTTGTTATGCGTATTTTCATTCTCGGGGCAGTCAGCGCGCGTTTCCCACTCTAATCGCACCACTAGGGTTGACCCCTGATAACCAACACCTGCACAACCATAGTTATCGGCAAAGCTTGGACAAACTCGAGTCACCTTGCCACCCATCAAACGTTCTTCTATCTCTTTTAAAATGCAACCTGCTTGCCCCACCGCTGTGGTGCGATCGCAGGCGGAGGAACTGAATTTAGGCGTACCACCTTGGTTATAAAAAGGACTATCAGCTCCTGTTTTTAAACGGCTATAGCCATAGTGCTCTGGCGGCTTATTCACATACACTTCATCTCGATGTGCTCTAAACACCTCTATCAGCTCATTAGCAAGTTCCACTGCAGTATTTTGATCAGCTGCTTCTTGCTGATATTCAAACGACTTCACTTGCATTGCCACCATCCCCAACAAACCAATGGCGGTGAGCAAGAGGGTCACTAACACCTCAACTAAACTGAATCCTTGTTGCTTCATCGCATTACTCGCTCTGCTTTAAATCTGACAATCACTACCACGCGTTCTCAGCTCTTGGGAGACACGTCCAGACTTACTAATTTTTACTTGCTGCATAATGAATTCATTGCCATCTTCATGGCACACAAGCACAGCAACATCTTCGCTCGCTGTACCATTTGCGTTGTAACTAAACTTATTAGGCGTGTGCTTAATAATAAGACCGGATGAAATTTCTAATATTCTGTCTGCACCTTCTATCGTTCTGCCGCTGTTGGTAAACTTTACTTCTTGCCTTTTTCTCGTAGCTACCGTCTCGCCTCGCACATACTGAAAATAACGATGAATTTCATCTGCCTGAGTGGTCACTCGGTTATTGCGCACAAACTGCGTAAAACTCGGTACAGCAATCCCCGCCATAATAGCTACCAGAGCAATGATCACCATCAACTCAATCAGTGTGAAGCCCCGTTGTTTTTTTGAAATAGGCATGGCACCCCTCATCATTTTTATCTAGGTTAAAATTACAAAACCTTTTAGAACAATGCAGCTAGCGCGGGACTAGCGGCAATCTCTATAAGACTGACGGCAAAAACCCACCCCAATACGAGAAGTGGGTCACACTTTTAATCCGCATTTATTTTTCAACTTTCACAAACCAAAACGAAAGCGCTACTGCCCATAGCTTTCAAACTCAATTCATTTACACTTAAGATACTTGCGGTACTCAGCAAACAAGGATGTTTACTCAGATAAGTCCATGCTTTTTAGTCAAATTATGAAATTAAGCTTAATGAGAAATAACGCCATGCGAGCTTTACAACACACGCTATTTTTATTTGCCACACTGATAAGCCTTCAAGCTTGGGGCCAAGATGCCGAACAGCAACTCCTTACTGAAGTTTATGCTGCGGATGAAGAGCGCCTAACCCTCTATTGCCAAACCCCCTTTAAACCAGAAGACCGCATTAGGGTGGAACGAGTGTATCCGCAGCGAACACTGCTCGATCACTTTGGTTGTGATAATGCAAGAAGCTGTGAAATGAACGCCGACTACTTAGTAATTTGGAACGATTTACACCAAATGTTCCCCATCACATCGAGCACTAGCCGCCTCCGCCGCGGGACTTTTATCGATGACGCACGCCTCGATGAGCCCAATCACGAGTGTGGTTTTAAAACCACCTTTCAAACCTTTGAGCCTTCGGATCACGCGAAGGGCGATGTGGCAAGAGCACTACTTTATTTACACGACACTTATAAAGTCCCCTTGGCTAGCCGACTAAATCTATTACAAGAATGGAATAAGCTAGACCCACCCGATGAGCTTGAGCAACTGAGAAATCAGCGCATTGCGGATATCCAAGGCAAGAGTAACCCTTTTATTGATAACCCCAAACTTGCGGATCAAGTGGTGTTAGAAGGCTTCGGTTTTTAATTCCGCTCTACAATTGCTCTAGTGCTTGAGCCAAGGTGCTGACCGCCACCACTTCCATACCAGAAATGGTTTCACGGGGCTTATTGCCTAGGGGCACAATGGCCTTTTTGAAGCCGTGTTTTGCAGCCTCTGCGATACGCTCCTGCCCTTGGGGCACGGGGCGTATCTCACCAGTCAATCCAACCTCACCAAACACGACTAAATGGCGATCCAACACTCGGTTTCTAAAGCTTGCCACCACCGCTAAAAGTAAAGCTAAATCAGCGCCAGTTTCCATCACTTTGACACCACCCACCACGTTGGCAAACACATCCTGATCACCCACTTGCACACCGCCGTGGCGATGCAACACCGCCAACAGCATCGCTAAACGATTCTGCTCTAACCCTACGCACACGCGCCTTGGATTACCAAAGTGGCTGGTATCCACCAAGGCTTGAAGCTCTACGAGCAAAGATCGAGTGCCTTCCCATACCACGGTGACCAAGGTTCCAGCTGCTAGCTCTTCACCCCGGTTTAAGAAAATGGCTGATGGGTTTTTCACTTCACGCATGCCCTCTTGCAACATAGCAAAGACACCTAATTCATTCACAGCACCAAAGCGGTTTTTCAAGCCCCTGAGTGTGCGAAAACGAGAGTCCGCTGTCCCTTCTAGCATTAAAGAGCAATCAATCATGTGCTCTAACACCTTGGGGCCTGCCAAAGAGCCATCTTTAGTTACATGTCCAACGAGCAACAACACAGTGCCTGTTTGCTTGGCATAGCGCGTAAGCGCAGCAGCGGACTCGCGCACCTGAGCCACAGAACCAGGTGCTGAGGTAAGGGCAGCCAAGTACATCACTTGGATAGAGTCCACCACTAAAATTTTTGGCTGCTCACGGCGAGCAAGATTCAGCACTTGCTCCACATCGGTTTCCGCAGCAAGGCGCAACTTGTCTTTAGGTAGACCTAGACGGTCAGCGCGCATGGCCACTTGCGACAACGACTCTTCGCCAGTGATGTATAAGCATGATTGATGCTCTGCTAGACGACACATGGCTTGTAACAGCAAGGTGGATTTACCCGCCCCGGGGTGTCCCCCCATTAATACGGCGGATCCTGGCACCAAGCCACCGCCAAGCACACGATCAAGCTCGCCGATACCTGTTTGAATGCGTGGCGTGTCTTCTAAAACAATATCTTTAAGTTGCTGCACTTCTGCCAACACACCAGCATAACCCGCACGATCAGCGCTACGCCCTAAACTTGTGGCTGGCTCAGTAACAAATTCAGAGAGCGTGTTCCAACTACCACAACTAGCGCATTGCCCTTGCCACTTTGGGTGATCAGCTCCGCAATCGGTACACACGTAAGCAATTTTTTTCTTAGCCATTTACTCTTCCCTTATCACTCGTCGAGGGCGCGACGTTACCTGGCAAAACAATTCATAACTGATGGTGCCACAGGCGTTAGCCACTTCGGTGGCGCTCACGGTATCACCCCAAAACTCAACTCTATCGCCTAGCTTTGCCGCTGGTATATCCGTCACATCCACGGTGAGCATATCCATAGAAACGCGTCCCACTAACGTAGTTCGCTGGCCATTAATGGCCACTGGCGTATGGCTTGGTGCATGACGCGGATAACCATCGCCGTATCCTAGCGCCACCACCGCCACGCGAGTATCCCGCTCTGCCACCCAAGAAGCGCCATAGCCCACGCTTTCTCCTTTAGGTACCTGAGTAAACGCAATAATAGGCGCTGTGAGTTGTTGCGTTACTGCTATATCTACAGCCGCTGCACTTTGTTCCGCTAAAGGCGAAGCACCATAAAGCATAATACCTGGACGCACTAAGGCATTATGATGTTCAGGGTAGCGTATTAATGCAGCGGAATTTGCCACAGAATAAGGCAACTCGAAGCGCGTGGCTGCCGTGGAAATCAACGCCAACTGCTGTGCGGTTAAAGGATGGTTAGGTTCATCCGCGCAGGCTAAATGGCTCATTAATCCTTTTAATTCAATATCAGGGTTTTCATGTAAAGCGGATACCACAGCCTTTACATCATTTACAGGCATGCCTAAGCGATGCATACCCGTATCCACTTTCACCCATAGGGCAAGAGGTTTAGGTAGCTCTAGTTCATTAAGCTGTGTGAGTTGCGCCGCAGAACGCAGCACTACGGTTAAACCTAACTCACTTGCCAGCAACCATTCTGCCTTATCAAAACACCCCTCAAGCACCATCACACTTGCATTAGGCTTAATGGCCAACAACCCTTGAGCTTCTTCCACAAAAGCCACACCAAAGCCATCCACTACGGGGGCCATCGCTTTTACAGCCAACGCTAACCCGTGGCCATAAGCATTAGCTTTCACCATGGCATAAACTGCTGAACGAGGTGCCAGTCTTCGCGCTAGCTCAGCATTGTGACGCAAGGCCTGCGGACGTATTTCTAATTGAGTACCACGGGTCATAATTTGCCCTTATTCACCATCATATTCAGCATAGTATTCAGGTGCGAGATCATCAAAGCGCGTATATTCACCACGGAAAGCTAGGCGCACTGTGCCGATGGGGCCGTTTCGCTGCTTACCAATAATCACCTCGGCAATCCCCTTTTCAGGGCTCTCTTTGTTATACACTTCATCGCGATAGAGAAATAAAATTAAATCCGCATCTTGCTCAATAGCACCGGATTCACGCAAGTCAGACATGACAGGGCGTTTATTGGGGCGTTGTTCCAAAGAGCGGTTAAGCTGTGATAACGCAATGACTGGAGCGTTTAGTTCACGCGCCAATCCTTTTAGCGAACGAGAAATTTCAGAGATCTCGTTCACGCGGTTATCGCTACCAGGCACCTGCATCAACTGCAAATAGTCCACCATGATGGCACCAATTTCACCACCACACTCACGCGCCACACGCCGCGCACGAGCACGCATTTCCAAAGGGCTTAGGCCGCCCGTATCGTCAATATAAAATCGTTTTTCAGACAGCAGTTGTATAGTTGAGCTAATACGTGGCCAATCATCAGCGGTAAGGTTGCCCGAGCGAATATTTTGCTGTGGAATACGCCCTAAAGAAGATAACGAGCGCATCATTAAGCTCTCCGCTGGCATTTCCATGGAAAACACCAGTACAGGCTTATTACTATGCATCACGATATGCTCACACAAGTTCATAGCAAAAGTGGTTTTACCCATAGAGGGGCGCCCCGCCACAATCACCAAATCTGCCTCTTGTAGGCCTGAGGTCATTTTATCAAGCTCGGTGAATCCTGTGGGCAAGCCCGTAATACTGCCCTTATTGCGATACAACTCATCAAGACGATCTACCGTGGCTTCCAAAATAGACTTAACATCCCTCGGTCCATCGCCTTTTTGCTGCTGTTCTGCAATCTTAAAAATGGCTGACTCAGCTTCATCTAAAATTTCGCCACTGCTAGCACCCTCAGGGTTAAAGGCTTTATCCGCGGTGTTTTGTGAAATTTGAATCAGCTGCCTTAAGATGGAACGCTCACGCACAATGCTAGCGTAGGCTGCGATGTTGGCCGCACTGGGCGTGTTACGTGAAATTTCAGACAAATATGCAATACCACCCGCATTGTCTAATTGACCAAAATTGGTCAGTGCTTCTGAAACAGTAACCAAATCTAGGGGCTGCTCTTCTTCAGCAAGCTGCACCATCACACGGAAAATTAGCTTATGTTCTTTACGATAAAAATCTGGTTCGCCCACCTGTTCAGATACTGTATCCCAAGCATCTGCATTCAGCATAAGTCCACCTAAAATAGATTGCTCAGCCTCTATGGAGTGTGGGGGCAAACGTAAACTTTCTGGAAGGTGTTCTTCCATTTGTGCAAAATCACTCATAACAATCACTCAACTCAAATTTTCACGCCGAATACGCCAATTAAGCAAGACAACAAATACAAGACCTTGCCCCACCAACCATAAAAGGTGCTTGGCCATTAAATGCCACTGTGCACCCATTTGATTGAGCGCTAACAACCCTTGGATTCCTGGCCTTGCAGGTACAATATTCATCACTGCATCGAGCCAAGCAGGCAAACTCGATGCAGGCCAAGCAAAACCCACCAAAAACACAAGTGGTAATGAAGAAACCAACACCAATAGAATGGATTGTTCAGGAGCGGTATAAAAATAACCAAGCAACATAGCCAACGCAGCGCACACGCTTAAAAATAACAACGTGAACACCAATAATGGCAACCATGCAGCCACGGCTTGCACGGCGTACAGTTTAAAGAAGAAACCAAAATAAAGCGCCGCAAACGACAAATATAACCCCACAAACAATACCAACCTAGCAACGATAGCTTGGCCAATAGGAGGAAGCCGAATACCACTAGCTCTCGCTTGACGATCAAGCACGGTGACACTACCTAAAGAAATCAGCAAGGTTTGGTGCAAAATCAACACAAACACCGCGGGAATCACATAGTTAAGATACCCCGCTTGCGCATTGAAAACGGGTTTTACTGCCACCTTGATGGGTTGAATTTGAGCGTTCAAAGGTGCCTTGGTTTCTTGCACGGCCACACTTCGTAGAGCTTGTGCTTCTAGCGCCAAGGTGGTGCCAGCGGTGAGCAAGCCCTCCGCCACAGTACCGTAAATTAGAAAATAGCTGGCGTCTCCCGCATAAGACAGCACTGTGGGCTTACCCAATAAGATATTTTTTTGAAAATGCTGAGGCACGATTAACAGCCCTTGTGCCTCACCACGAGTAATCATGGTGCGCGCCTGTGCCATGCTCTGCGCCATAGCATAGATACTCACCTGTGGCGTGGCATCAACACGGCGCACCAAAGCACGTGAGAGCGCAGTTTTATCCTCATCAAGCACCACTACCGCTTGCTTCCCTGCCACATTATGCATGTAGGGCATGGGATACAAAAAGGCATAAAACAGGATACCACCGAACAGCACCAACATAACCGCTTTGTTATTGCGCACCAACTGCCACTCATGGCGCAAGGCTTCACGAAAGCTCATGAGGCACCTCGTGCTGCTTCGCAACCGTAGGCAATCGCCACACACCCACAGGGATCAAGAGCAAGAATGCGAGCAAAGCTAAATAAGCCCCCATCACCTGAGCACCAGAAGCGCCTTGATCTGCCACGGCAATTTGTATCGCCATATAATGGGTGCTCGGCATTAAGTCACCCCAGAACTGCGCTATGGCTGGCATATCATGGCGTGGAAATGTCACCCCCATAAAGGCAAAGGCCGGCGCTAAATAAGCGGCACTCACACTCAAAGCCCTCACCACGTCTTGAATCACTGCCATCAACACCAGCGCCACAGCTTGCACCGCAAGCAACATTAACACCATGCCCACCACTATCCACAGCAAACCACCCATGGATTTCCAACCAAGCAACGCTACAAACGCTAGCAACATTAAGCCGCCTTGCAGCAGCATCACCACAGTAACGGGCACTAAGGTGCGTACTACATCTTGCATGCGCGCTCGCCTGCTTTCAGGAAAATCGCCTTGCTGAAAACGCCAAGCCAGTGCCAACACAGAACCCATCACCACAAACAATTGCCACATGGCAGGTGCCACTGCTGCACCCAAAAAGTGGGCATAGCTCATGGCCGGATTAAACAAAGGTGTCATTTGTGGGCGCACCGCAGCCGCTTGCGCCACGGCGCTTAACGCATCTTGACCATAGGCCACGCGCAGCATGGCGCCTGATTTAGCTGAATATACCGCCGCAGCTTCTCGTATGGCAGAAGAGGCTAACTTGCCCGCTAACAAATACTGGCTGTTATAAAACACCACCACTTCTGGGCTTAGGCCGCGGCGCAACTCCCGCTGAAAGTTGTTTTCAATGGTCACCACCGCCAGCACATCGCCAGTTTGTAACGCCTGCTTCGCCTCAGCTACAGACGCGTAACGCTGTTGAGCATCTAAAGCAGGACTTGCCTCAAGATGGCGGATCAAGGTGCGGCTTTCCACAGAGGCATCATTATCCACGATGGCAATGGGCATGTAACGCGGCGTACCCTCAGCAAATATTAACGCCACCATCATCAGCATAAGGGGAAACAGCCAAAAGCAAATGGCACGCATCCAAGCACTGTGGGTTAGTACTCGCCAAGCCAAGCTACTTCTCCAAGGTGAGCAGCACGCTCATGCCGGGACGCAACTCTGTTTCTGGCGCTAGTGGCCTAAGCTCCACTTCAAAGGTGCGCATGTCGAAATCTTGCCCCGGTGCAGTGGCACGCCAAGTGGCGTAATCCCCCATGGCGGCTCGATACACCACTTCAAAGGGGATCTCTTTTTTGAGTGCCGGTACGTACAAGGGCATTTCAGTACCCTCTTTAAAGTGGGGCAATAAATCTTCACGCACATTAAACAGAGCCCAAGATTGTGCAAAATCCACCAGCATGACTACAGGAAAGCCCTGCGGCACGAGCTCGCCCGGTTGCAGCATCACATCGCTAACCACCCCTGAATGATGTGCTAGCACGCGGGTGTCTTCTAATAGGTTGCGCACTTCGTCCATTAAACTTTCTGTGGCTTCTTGGCTAGCTTGAGTGGCATCGCGGGTTTCATCGCGGGCGCCGGCCAAGGCCAACTTATGAATTTCATGGGCGGTTTCTTCGGTGCGATCAGCCACTTGCAGCATGGTCCAAGCTTCATCACGGCTTTGCGCTGAAACCAAGCCCTCATCCGCAAGCCCCTTTACGCGTTCCCAGCTTTTTTGAGCAAGCGCTTGTGCTGCTTTGGCTTTTTCCCATTCGCTTTTAGTAGCAGCCACGCGCTCTTCGCGCGTGCCACCTTCGATGGCTTGCACCAGTGATAAGGCCATGCGATCCATGGCGGCCACTTGGGTGAGTTTGGATTCAAGTTCGGGGCTATCAATACGGAAAACGAGCTGTTCCTTTTCCACGCTATCGCCACGCCTAACATGCACATCTGCCAAGCGACCTGGGATTTTAGAGGACAACATATATTGCTGAGCTTCAATTTGTCCCTGCAATACCAAAGGCTCAGCACGCAAAGAAAACCACAACAAGCTGCCTACAATTACAACCGCTAATAAGATAAGTAAATTTCGTTTCACAGCACTGGCTCCCCTTCTTGCATCATGTGAAAAAATATAGACTGCCGACCAGCGAGGGTTAACAATTGCGCCAACCCCGTGACATATTTTGCCGCGGCGGTATAGCGCCGAGTTTGCGCTGTGGTTAACGCTTGCTGTGCGTCCACCACATCCAAGCTACGTGCTAACCCCTCTTCAAATGCCCGCCGCTGCAAATGTAAGGTCTCTTCGGCAAGCGCTATGTGTGCTTTCAGGGTGCGATACTCCACTAGGGCTTGCTGCACATCACTGTACTGGCGCTCTAGCAACACAGATAGTTGGCGCAAAGTGCCCGCTTGCAAGCTTTCGGCCTCCGCCACAGCGCTATCTGCCGCATGGACTTTATTGCGCCGCCCGCTTCTATCCACCAAGGGCAAACGCACGCCAACTCCCACAAACCAATCTGGGGTAATGTCGCTCGCGTAATCGTTGTTATCGTATAAATGATAACTGCCATACATAAACACATTGGGGTGGTATAAACCTCGGCTCGCCTTAGCCAATACGCGTGCCTGCCCTTCTTTAGCAGCAAGCACCTGCAAGCTAGGGTGCTCTCTTAACCCCTCTTGCAGCTCCGCTAAAGATGGCAAGGCATCGTTAACAAATAAATGGCTCACCGGTGACGCCTCTTGGGCGTGCACCAAACTTCGGAAGGCTTGCTGCAACACCTCTTGTTTTTGCTTGCCTGCGCTCGCTTTCAGTTGCGCTTCGTCCCGCGCCACTTCCATGGCCATGCGCTCTACCTTCGCCAGTTGCCCTGAACGCTCACGCGCTAACGCTGCTTGCACATGCTCATTCAACACCGCTTCGGTGCCGCTTAAGGTGTGGTTAATACGCTCTGCCAACAGGAGGCCATAATAATTATTCGCTAGCACGGTAAAGCGTAACCGCTGCACCTCTTCTAATAGTGCTGCGGATTCCGCTTGGCCGAGCTTAGCCAACTCGCCCGCTGCCTTTATTTTTCCACCGGTATATAAAGGCCATAGTGCCACTAAAGAAGAACGCACCACATCTTGCTTCGATACGGGGGTGATAAACCAATCCTCACCACCAACAAAATCAATAAGGGCCTGCCCTGATGCTGTATTTGCAATGTCGCTTAGAGGCTCTAAGGCTAGCGCATCGAGCTCCACGGGCTTTTCTAGGCGGGTATAAGAGGCCACCACATCCACTTGTGGCAGCAACATGGATTGGTGGGACTTCACCAAGGCTGCGGCTCTTTGTTCGGCCGCTTGCCCTGCTGCGATTTGATCATCAGCCCTTACCAGTTCTTGCCACGCTTGCTCAAAAGTCAGTGTTTGCGCTTGAGCTGCTAGCCCCACCACACAACCCAATACTATCGCTGCTCGCTTCAGCACTGCTCTGCCTCCCACACGTATGCTTTCTGCTTAGCTATTAAAGCAGACCAAACCACAAAAACACCAACAAAAAAGCCCAGCTCGGCTGAACTGGGCTTTTCGCAGGGTTTCCCCTTATTTTTTGCTAACGATTAGGCTTCAGCAACTACCATCAATTTGATAGTCACAGAAACTTCAGCGTGCAAAATAAGGTCGATATCAAATTCGCCGATGGTACGGATAGAACCTTCAGGAAGCTGTACTTCCGCACGCTCAACCTCAACACCGGTTTGCTCGGTGATGGCGTCTGCAATATCGCGAGTACCGATGGAGCCAAACAAACGACCTTCATCGCCCGCTTTAGAGCCAATGGTAACCACTACTTCTTGTAGCTTTTCGCCACGTGCTTGGTCAGCAGCTAGCTGCTCGGCAGCGATGCGCTCAAGCTCAGCACGACGTGCTTCTACTTCAGCCAAGTTAGCTTTGGTTGCTGGCAATGCCTTGCGTTGTGGAATTAAAAAGTTACGACCGTAACCGGCACGCACATCTACCACATCACCAAGCTCGCCTAAGTTATGAATATCTTCCAGCAGAATAACTTGCATGGTCTTGCCTCACTTATTTGAGATTAGTTGTCGTGGCTGTCGCTGTAAGGCAACAGGGCGAGGAAACGAGCTTGTTTAACCGCTTGCGCTAGCTGGCGCTGGTAACGCGCGCTAGTGCCAGTGATGCGGCTAGGAACAATCTTGCCAGTTTCGGTGATATAGGCTTTTAGGGTATCTAAGTCTTTGTAATCAATTTGCTTGATACCTTCCGCGGTGAAGCGGCAAAACTTACGGCGACGATAAAAACGAGCCATGGTGTTCTCCTCAGAATCGTAGTTACAGATGAGTCAGTTGCTGTACGTGAAGCTGTAAACGCTGTTTCGCTTCGCCCTTATAACCACCACGAGCTAAAAAACCACTCACTTGCACAATGCTGCCCACTTGGAGGGTGCGGCTTTGTTGCACCCAGTCATTGCCGATGAACTGTAACGCAATGCTGAGCTGAGCTTCTCTTGGTGCGCCTAACTCCTGTTGTCGTGAGCGATGCTCAAGCCAAAGACGCTGGCGTGGTATACCCGCTGGGGTATGGGCAATATCATCACAGGCAATAATAGTGCCCGTGAGCGAAATCTGATTTACCTCTTCGTAACTCAGCTTGCTGCCTCTTCCTTCTCACTGTTTTTGGCCAATGGGGAAGCTTCGGTTACCGCTTCATCGCGACGCAAGATAGCGTTACGAATTACCGCATCGTTAAAGCGGAAGGTGTTTTCTAACTCTGCAAGAGTTTCACCATCGCACTCAATGTTCATTAGCACATAGTGTGCTTTGTGGATTTTGTTGATGGGGTAAGCCAGCTGACGGCGGCCCCAATCTTCTAAGCGATGCACAGTACCGTTCGCTTCAGTGATCAAAGAAGTGTAACGCTCGATCATAGCGGGCACTTGCTCGCTCTGGTCAGGGTGAACCAGAAAAACAATTTCGTAATGACGCATAATTAGCTCCTTACGGTTTCGGCAGTCTTCCGCGCCCAAGCGGTAAGACAAGGAGACCTGCCACCGTTCACACGGCAACAGGAAGAGGCAGGATTGTACCCAAAGCCATTGATTTACTCAACGGTCATTGCTAAAAGTTTATTAAGCTTTTATTCTCATAAAACGTTTATTTTTTATACTAACAAAAACAAACAGGCTAGCATTATGAAACCTACTTGGTTATTTGTATTTGCCCTTTGCATTAGCGGCACTGCTTATGCACAAGATTGCTCCCCACCTTGCCAATCACAACCCCTTGCCATGGAGGAACTCAAAGCATCGAACCTACGTTCTTACAGTTACTCAACCCCTATTACCATACGTCGCGAAGCCAAAAGTTTACCGCAAGCCTACGCCGTTTCTTTCAACCCCAATGCTAAAGATCAAGATGAAGCCTTGCATACGCAACGCTTGGTATTTCAACGCGAAAAAGATGCTGCCGAAGGCACGCTTACAGCGGATCCTAATTTTTTTCGCTCCTTGATTATTGATACTAGTGAGTTGCACTACTTTGTTTATAACGGTGAAGTGCTACTCCGCGGCCACACCAAAGCTTTTTATACACGCAAGCCTTAACCTAAACTCTATCTAAGGTTAGGGCTTTTACTTTAGGTACGCCGTTGCCAAAAAGACGTTGGTGCACCTTATGAAAAAGTTCAATGTCGCCAGTGGTATAAAAAGCATGTTCCTTCGGTGAAAGGTTGTCGTTTAGCTGCTCCAAGAAACCCAATACCGAACTCACTTCATTAGCGACTTCTTCGTTAGAAGAAATTATATTGATATTCTCTCCCACTACCTTTTGGATTAAAGGCCTAAGCAAAGGATAGTGAGTACAGCCAAGCACCAAGGTATCCATGGCATGGGCAGCAACAAATGGCTCTAAGGTGCTGCGCACCAATCCCATGGCGTTATTTCCTTCTAGTTCTCCTTGCTCCACCAAGGGAACGAATGCGGGGCACGCCAATGAAGTAACATTAAGATTGGGCTTTAAGCGTTTTAATGTAGTTTCATAAGCGCCACTTTTGATGGTTCCTTCTGTGCCTATTACACCCACTTTATTACCTTGAGACACTTTAATAGCAGCCCTTGCCCCGGGGTGAATAACCCCAATCACTGGAATGTCTAACTCTTGGCGCAATAGATCAAGCGTAAACGCGGTAGCAGTATTACATGCAATCACTAACATCTTTATGCGCTGTGCAAGCAAAAACACCACCATTTCACGGGTGAATTGCCGCACTTCTTGGGGAGAGCGTGGCCCGTAAGGACAGCGTAAAGTATCTCCCACATAGATGATTTGCTCATTAGGTAACTGGCGCATCAGTTCATGCACCACAGTTAGGCCGCCCACACCAGAATCAATCACACCAATAGGAAGAGTCATGCTATTTCTTAAGGACGCAAATGATAAAGAACCACCGCCGTGGCGACAGAGACGTTAAGGCTTTCAACATAACCACGCATGGGGATTTCTACCAAATAATCACAGCCTTCTGCTGTTAAGCGTCGCATGCCATCGCCCTCTGCCCCCATTACCAACACGGTTGGGCCAGTTAAGGCAAACGTCCCTAAAGGTTGGCTATTTTCGCCAAGGCCTGTACCCACCACCCAATACCCTAAGGCTTGCATGGCTTTAAGAGCTTGCGCTAGATTGTTTACCTCAAAATAAGGCACTGATTCAGCACCACCCACTGCAGTGCGCGCCACCACAGGCGTTAAGCCACAAGCATTGCGCTTAGGCACCACTACAGCTGTGACTCCTACTGCATCAGCAGTACGCAAACAGGCGCCTAGATTGTGCGGGTCGGTAACTCCATCAAGCACTAATACCAAGGGGTTATCACCCTGCTCTTGCTGCAACCAAACCTCCAACTCATTAAGATTACCCGCCACTTTAGGCCGAGCGCGCAAGCCGACCCCTTGGTTCTGCGGGCCACAATGGCGCTCTAACGCCTCGCGGCGCACTGTTTGCACTTGCACTCCTGCTTGCTTGGCTAAATCGAGCAAGTTTTGCAAGCGCGTATCTTTGCGCTCCATGCGCCCCTCAAACACATAAAATTCTAGCGCGGCTTCAGGGCGGTGACGTAAAATAGATTCCACCGCATGAAAGCCTGAATACCAAATGGGTTTACTCACTTTTTTTACCTTTTTTGCGACTGCTTTTTCTGCGCGGCTTTTCTGAGCCTTTAGACGTTAATGGCGGAATATTACCTTCAGCTAAGGCTTGTCGCTTACTTTTTTTAGCAGCACCTGTTTTCTTCTTGGTTGCTTTTTGAGGCTCACTGACTAATAACAAATCGATCTTTCGATCTTCTATATGCACAGCAGCGACCTGCACCTGCACTTTATCGCCCAGACGAAACTGCTGGCCGCCACGCTCACCCACAAGACGCTGTCGCTGATCATCATAGCGATAGTAATCATCTCCTAGGTGAGCAATATGCACTAAGCCATCGATAAACAGATCATCCAGTTGCACAAAAAGCCCGAAGCCTGTTACACCGCTAATCACACCTGAAAACTCAGCCCCTAGATGTTGCTCCATATACTGGCATTTCAACCACTGCTCCACATCGCGGCTGGCTTCCTCCGCGCGACGCTCAGCCATGGAACAATGTTCCCCTAAACGTGCCATTTCACTCATGCTATAAGGCAAAGCTTGTTCTTTATCGAGATGCGGCAACATGCCTTGATTCACAATATGTTTAGGGTGTAGCTCTGCACGGATAATGTAGCGAATAGCGCGATGCAATAATAAATCCGGATAGCGGCGAATAGGTGAAGTGAAGTGCGCATAGGCCTTATATGCTAAGCCAAAATGGCCTTGGTTTTCGGCGCCATAATAGGCCTGTGTCATGGTGCGCAGCATCATAACTTGAATAAGTAACTTATCTGCACGTTCGGAAATTTGCTCTGCTAGTTTTAAAAATACCGCTGGCTGAATTGCACCTTGCTGTTCTGTCCAGGCAAGGCTTAGCCCTAAAGGCCCGATATAGCTACGCAAGCTTTCTAGCCTGTCCTCTTTCGGAGGCTCATGGTTACGATAAAGCCCTGGAAGCTTGGCCATTCCCACCAAACGCGCCGCACAAATATTAGCAGCCAACATGGCCTCTTCAATCATACGATGCGCCACGTTGCGCTCAACAGGTATTATGGATTCAATTTTTTCTTCATCATCATAAATAATTTGTGTTTCTGTGGTATCAAAATCCATGGCGCCACGTTCATCACGACGCGCTTTAAACATGTGATATAGAGCATGATAATGGTGCAGCATAGTAAGGATGTCTGCTGCCACATGTCCTTGCATCCACTGCCCATGCTCTGAGTCAGGTTGCTCAAGCAAAGCGCCAACCTGCTCGTAGGTTAAACGTGCATGGGAACGAATAACCCCCTCACCAAAACGAAACCCTGTGATCCGCCCATTGGCAGACACCTGCATATCACAGTACAAGGTGAGCCTGTCTACATTTGGATTTAACGAACAAATGCCATTAGATAAGGCCGTGGGCAACATGGGCACCACGCGGTTAGGGAAATAGACAGAGGTACCGCGTAAATTGGCTTCAGCATCAATAGCTGCGCCAGGGGCAACATAATGCGACACATCAGCAATAGCAACGACTAAACGCCAGCCACCACGCTGCCTTGGCGCCACATAAATAGCATCGTCGAAATCTCGGGCATCTTCGCCATCAATGGTGACAAAGGGCAAATCGCGCATATCCACGCGCCCGTGGATTTCCTCTGGCAGAACCTCCTGCGGCAACGCTGCTGCTGCGTCAAGCACGGCTGCTGGCCAAGTAAAAGGAATTTCATAGCTTCTTAGGGCAACTTCTACTTCCATGCCGGGTGCATCGGGTGTAGCAATGACTTCTTCGAGCACAACTTGTAAACGTTGTCCTCTTAGAGATGGATACTGAGTAATCAGGCCACGTACATGATCGCCTGTGGCGGGCTCCAACCCATTTAAATCTGTAATTAATACTTCTTGCGCTAACCGACGATTAATGGGTTCAATCAAATGCACCCCTGAATCGTTAATATAACGCCCAACAATTTGGGTGGTGCCGTGCTCTAACACTTCCACAATGCGTGCTTCGCGTTTGCCAAAGCGATTGTAGCCATCAGCACTCACAAGCACTTTATCGCCATCAAGCACGGAGCGCATTTGGTGAGGCGAAATAAACAAATCCTCACCGTCTTCCACCACCACAAAACCAAAACCATCGCGATGCCCTTGCACACGGCCAGTGATGAGGTTCATACGATCAAGCACACCAAATTGGCCACGGCGATTACGCCGTAATTGACCATCACGCACCATGGCGTTAAGACGCCGGCGCAATGCTTCGCAATCGCGCTCATTACCCACAACATGCAGCAGCTGCTCAAGTTCCTCTAATGTTTGCGGCTTATCTTGCTCATTCAGTAACTGCAGTATGTATTCACGGCTAGCGATGGGTTTTTCATAGCGACTGGCTTCTCGGTCAGCATAAGGGTCGCGGAAGGTTTTGTTTTTTTTACTCATAAATAATGGGATTCCTAGCTTTTAACAGCCACTTTAAACGAAAAATGGCCGCAGTAGCGGCCATTTGAACACAATACCTCAGACAATTCATCAGGCTATTTGTTGGTACCGATAATATAAGCAGCGTGTACCACACCTGGAATATATCCCAATAGGGTAAGCACTATGTTTAGCCAGAAATGCATGCCGATACCCACCGTTAAAAATACACCCAGTGGCGGCAGTAATATAGAGAGGATGAGTCTTAGTATTTGCATAGTGCCAAGCTCCTTATCGTTTATATTTTATACGAGTCTACATGAGAGCTTTTGCTTTGCCCAAGTGTTTTAACGTAAAACACTTACAAAGTGGCTAATTTTTTATGATTGCTTGGCAATAAAAAGCCCCAAAAATTTATCTAATTTTTTGGGGCTTTAGCGTTTAACAGGTTCTAGCGGAACTAAATCCTAGTTATCCGCAAAGGGATGCCGCAATACGATGGTTTCTTTACGGTCGGGACCAGTGGAAACAATATCGATAGGCGCACCAGTAAGCTCTTCTAAACGCTTAATGTAAGCGCGTGCATTTTCTGGCAACTCATCGAGGCTTTGCGCGCCAATCGTGGACTCTTGCCAACCTGGCATTTCTTCATAAATAGGATGCATACCCACATAAGCGTCGGCGTCCCATTGCGCTGTTAAGGGCTGGCCGTTTTCACACTGGTAGCCCACACAGATTTTAATGGTATCCAAGCCATCAAGTACATCTAACTTGGTAAGGCACAGACCACTCACAGAGCTTACCTCAATACCCTTACGCACCGCCACAGCATCAAACCAGCCACAACGACGCGGCCTGCCAGTGGTGGCACCAAACTCGTTACCTTTTTCAGCTAGGTGCTTGCCCACCTCATCAAATAGCTCGGTGGGGAAAGGGCCAGCCCCCACGCGTGTGGTATACGCCTTAGTAATGCCCAGCACATAATCTAAATAAAGAGGGCCAAAGCCTGTGCCGCTGGCAGCACTACCTGCAGTAGTGTTAGAAGAGGTTACAAACGGGTAAGTCCCATGATCAATATCAAGCAAAGAGCCCTGCGCACCTTCAAACAAGATACTATCACCTTGACGGCGATGCTCATGCAGCCTGTCGCTCACATCAGTGACCAAATCTTTAAGCTCTTCAGCCCACTGCATGCTTTCAGCAAGTGCTTGTTCAAAATCCACAGGCTCAGCTTTATAGTAGTTCTCAAGCACGAAGTTGTGGTATTCAAGCAACTCTTTGAGTTTCTCTGCGTAGCGCTCTGGACGGAATAAATCCCCTAAACGCAAACCGCGGCGCGCCACTTTATCTTCATAGGCAGGGCCAATACCGCGCCCTGTAGTGCCAATTTTATCATCGCCACGGGCAGCTTCGCGCGCTTGGTCTAGAGCCGCGTGCACGGGTAAGATCAATGGGCAAGAAGCGCTGAGCTTAAGGCGTTCACGTACGGGCACACCTTTGGCTTCTAGGCCTTTAATTTCACGTAGCAATGCATCAGGAGCAAGCACAACACCATTACCAATAAAGCAATCCACGCCTTCACGCAAAATACCGGAAGGTATTAAATGCAAAACGGTTTTTTCACCATCAATCACCAAGGTGTGACCAGCGTTATGACCGCCCTGAAAGCGCACCACAGAAGTCACTTGGTCAGTGAGCAAATCAACAATTTTGCCCTTGCCTTCATCACCCCATTGGGTGCCCAGAATAACTACGTTCTTGCCCATCAACTTATGCTCTTAAAGTGAATGAATTAGGAAGATAGAGGAGCCAACACCCAGCGCCCTTGTTGCTGCACTAGCTGTTGGTTACAACCAAGCTCTACTGGGGTGCTATTGCAACCACCCAGAGCTCTTACTACACGCTGCCCCTGTGCTCGCAATTGCGCCACGGCAGTGTCTAAATTTTCATCGCTATCAGCAGGTGCATACACAGTAGAGACTTGCGGCGCGTCGAGGCCATTCACCAATACTTTCAGATCTGCACTAAATCCAGTAGCAGGCCTTGCGCGACCAAACACTTCACCAATGCGATTATAACGCCCGCCTTTAGCCACAGCTTCGCTCAAACCATTGCTATACACAGCAAAAATACAACCCGTGTGATAGCGGTAGCCTCTGAGTTCACCTAAGTCCACATGGATATGTAAATTGGGATGCAGAGCTTGCACTCTTTCTATGACGGCTTTCACTTGAGCTAGCGATTGCAAAGCGTCCTCGCTAACGTTCGCGAGTAAAGGTTCTGCCTTTTCGATAGCCTCTTTGCCTGTTAACCAAGGCAAGGCTTTCAATGCTTCAGCTGCCGTTGGCTCAATGGTGAGTCCCGCCAAAAAATCCGTTAACTCTGTACTGGCTTTACGCATATAAATATCAGTAAGAGCAAACTCTTGATCCTCGCTCAAACCTGCAGCCGCTACCAAAGCGCGGTAAATACCCACATGGCCTAAATCCAAGGTGGTTTCAGTCATACAAGCAGCATTAAGCGTAGCAAGCATTAGAGAGACAACTTCTACGTCGCTATCCACACCATCGTGACCAAAAAGCTCAACTCCCACCTGATAAGGGGCACGGGTACCGCCTGGCACTGCAGGGCGTGTGCGTAACGCAGTGCTGCAGTAACATAAGCGTACCGGCCCTTCGCGGCGCAAGCTGTGGGCATCCATGCGTGCTACTTGCGGGGTAATATCCGCTCGCACACCCATGAGACGGCCAGTTAAGCGGTCGGTTACCTTATAGGTCTCACGCTCTAGATCTTGGCCTGCACCATTTAATAAGGATTCTAAAAACTCGATAAGGGGCGGAAAAACAAGCTCATAACCCCAACTAGAATAAAGATCGAGTAACCGGCGTCTCAACTGTTCAACAGCGCCCGCCTTACTCGGCAAAATTTCGTCTACCCCTTCGGGTAACAACCAGCGTTCGTCACGATTCATAAGTGTCACAGTAGCATCAGCAGGCCCGCACCTAATAATAAGGCCACTAGACCTATAATTCGAAGCACTTGTGTATCTGCTTCAAGAAGAAAAACCGCCGCTTCTTTCAAATGTGTAGGGAAGAGCACTAAAGCGGCTCCTTCTAACACTAAAATCAAGCATAAGGCTTGCCATAACAGCATAATGACTGCCCCTTAAACGGCACAACGCCGAGGATTTCCTCGGCGTGCGGTATCTTAACACCTTGAGGGCAAAAGCTCACCCTACTTTTTTATTTTCTCGATGCGCCACTATTACCAAAGTATTCAAAGAAATCACTTTCGGCATCTAGCAGTAACATATCGCTCTTTTCACTAAAACTTTCGCGATAGGCTTGTAAGCTACGGTAAAAGTTATAGAACTCAGGGTTAGCGGTATAAACTTCCGCATAAATCCCAGCCGCTTCGGCATCGCCCTCACCTCGAATCAGCTCTGCATCACGATACGCTTCTGCAAGTAAAACAGTACGCTCTCTTTCTGCCGCCGCTCGAATTTTTTCAGCACCCTCACGACCTTCAGAGCGATGACGTGCTGCATCACGAGCACGCTCTGCGCGCATTCTTTCAAACACGCGCCCACGCACTTCATCAGGCCAATCCACTTGCTTAACGCGAATATCTACCACTTCAATACCAAAATCATCAATGGCAGACTTCTTCACCTGTTCCAATACGCTCACCATTAAGTGCTCGCGCGCATCTTCGCTAGGCGGCAACTCACCCGCCTCTTGGGCACTGATAATCTCTGGTGCATCTTCATCTGAACTCGCAGAAGAGACATCTAACTCATCAAGATCAAGCACCACAGCATCAGCGATCACTTCTTTGCGGCCAGCGACTACCTCTTGCACGGTTTTCTTGGCAAATTCGTTACGTAGCAATTCTGCCACTCGTGCATTCAATCGCTGCTGCGCAACTTCTTTCATGCGTTCGGAACTGTTGGCTGCTCCACCACCAATTACCGTGACATAGCGTTGTACATCTTGCACACGCCAAATCACAAAGGAACTCACATCCATGAGTTTACGCTCACTGGTAAGGTAGGGTTGTGCTGGAAGTTCATACGCCTGCGCACGACCGTCCACACGTACCACTTCATCGATAAAAGGAATCTTGCCGTGAATGCCTGGCGGGATATCCGTTTTAACGATTTCTTGGAAGCGCTTTAATACCGCGCGCTCGGTTTCATCAATAATGTAATAAGAATTCAACGCTAACACAGCGAGAAAAAAAGCGGCAATTAAGCCCGTTAATGCTCTAGGGGACATTAGCGCACCTCCCGTTTACGACGGTACAAGCTAGTGGGTTCTGAGTCACCACTGGAACTTGCCTGCCCAGATGATGTATCTAAGTTCGGCACCTCAAGAGGAGTTACATCGCCACTACGCTGAGTGCGGCCACTCGATGATGACTGAATGATCTGATCCAGCGGCAAATACATCATGCTGTTATTGCTTTGACTACCAAGGAATACCTTACTGCTATTACCCAAAACAGCTTCCATGGTTTCTAAATACAGACGTTTACGCGTTACTTCTGGCGCACGCTCATACTCGGTTAGCAACTTACCAAAACGTTGCGCTTCACCTCGGGCCCTATCCACAATCTCGGCTCGATACGCTTCTGCTTCTTCGCGTAAACGCTGCGCACGGCCACGGGCCTCAGGAATAACGCCATTGGCATACGCTTCAGCTTCTTTCTTAAAGCGATCCTCATCTTCACGGGCGCGAGTTACGTCCTGGAAAGCATCGCGCACGGCCGCAGGTGCCGCTGTGCTATCAAGCACCACCGCAGACACTAACAACCCTGTGGAATACTGATCCAAGTACTCTTGCAAACGAATTTGTACGGTGCGGCGTAAATCTTCACGCTCTGTACTCATTACCGCGTTAATAGTTTTACTGCCCACCACATGACGCAAAGCGCTTTCTGTGGCGTTGCGCAAAATAGCATCGGAGTTCGCTACTTTGAGCAAATAAGCCGCAGGATCTAATACTCGGTACTGCACCTCTAGAGTCACACCCACAATATTAGTGTCTCCTGATAGCATTTCTTCGCTAACTTTATGGCTATACACCTTGGTAATGTTAACTTTGCGGTAAGACTCAAAAGGCGGCAAATGCCAGTTCAGGCCCGGTTCAACAATACGGTGCAATTTACCAAAACGTAACACGACACCTTGCTCTGCTGAATCCACTTGGAAAAAGGCCCAAACACCGTAAAGCACTACGAACACGAGCGCGATAACACCGAGAATACCGCCAACGGATTGATTACCTCCGCCACTCCCACCTTTGTTACCGCCACCACCTAGTAGGCTATTTTTCAGGTTTTTTAGAATTTGGTCTAAATCAGGCGGACCTTGTGGGCCTTTACCGCCCCCGCCGCCACTCCAAGGATCCCGTGGTTTTTGTCCACCGGGTTCGTTCCACGCCATTTTGTTCTCCCTCTACAGAGTTCACACCACCAAGGTGGAAATTAAACGATGCTCTTATTCCGATAGCAACTCAGCCGGAACCGCCACATCATGTTCTGTTAAACCTTCGCTGCGAAGCAAATGGGCAAAGTGTACTTGATTCACTCGCACACGTACTAATAAAGAGCCATCATTTTGTGCTTTTTCTGCAAGAACTTCGCCTGCTTCATGCAATTGTGCCCGTAAACGGCCCGCGGTAACGGGCAAATGGATCCACTGATCCACCCACTCCTCAGCCACACGCTCTGCAATAGCGCGGCGCAACGCATCAAAACCTTCTCCAGTGAGAGCTGACACCCATACACGCCAAGGCCGGCCTTCTTCGTCTCGATCGATGCGCGCCGGCTCGCCCGCAAGATCAGCCTTATTATAGACATGTAGAACGGGCAGGGAATCCGCTTCGATTTCGGTTAATACTTCTTCTACCGAAGCGATATTTTCTAACCGATCTGCAGCTGCCGCATCTGTCACATGAAGCAATAAGCTTGCGCCAAGCGTCTCTTCTAACGTGGAGCGAAACGACTCCACCAAACGGTGGGGTAAGTGCCGAATAAACCCCACAGTGTCAGCCACAATCGCAGGGCCTATACCCTCCAACCGCACTCGCCTAAGCGTGGGATCCAAGGTAGCAAACAGTTGGTCTGCCACATAAACCTCGGCACTTGTGAGACGATTAAACAAGGTAGATTTACCGGCGTTAGTGTAACCCACAATAGAAATCAACGGCACTTCGCTACGCTCCCGCGCGCGACGACCTTGCGCGCGTTGACGCCGTACTTTTTTAAGGGATTCTTCAATACTTTTAATGCGCACTCGGATTAAACGCCGGTCAGTTTCCAGCTGCATTTCACCAGGGCCGCGCAAACCTATGCCCCCTTTTTGCCCATCTAGGCCTGTATGCGCACGCACCAAACGACTAAGGCGATGTTGTAGCTGAGCCAACTCCACCTGCAAACGGCCTTCGTGGGTACGCGCTCGCAGCGCAAAAATATCTAATATTAAGCCTGTGCGATCAAGCACTCGGACACCCACAGCGCGCTGTAAATTACGCTCTTGGGCGGGTGACAAAGGATGATTAAAAAGCACTAGATCAGCATTGGTGGCTTCTACTAGCTCTGCCAATTCTTCCACTTTACCGCTGCCAATATAGGTAGCAGGGTCTGGACTTGAACGCTTAGCCAATAATTCCCCCACCACGTCAGCACCGCTTGATGTGACAAGATGATGAAACTCACTAAGTTCTTCCGCGGCATGTTCACCAGGAAGATCCACATGCACAAGCAGGGCGCACTCGGCCACTGTTTCTGTGCTAAAACCTGAAGTTATTGTCATAAAAGAATGGCATGACTCATGCCTAATATATGCTGTTGTAATAATTAAGGCGGGGCACAAATATCGGCCGAGCTCGCAAGCTCAGCCGATGAACAACTCTAGATGTTATAAGGGTCAGATACAACCGCACCAGGGGGCTGACCAGCACCTTGAGGCTGCCCGACACCACGTGGATTGCGCACAGGCACCACAGTGGAAATAGCATGCTTATAAACCATCTGGCTTACCGCATTTTTCAATAGCACTACATACTGGTCAAAGGATTCAATTTGACCCTGCAATTTAATGCCATTCACCAAGAAAATTGATACTGGAATACGTTCCTTACGCAGAGCGTTTAGGAAAGGGTCTTGTAGTGATTGCCCTTTTGACATGTTTTTCTCCTCAAGTTTAAGTCGGGCCTAGCGGCTTGGATAAAGCCATTTCAGCCAGTAATCAGCGCAAACTGAATATTATCACTGCCTGCTACAGTGGTTGCTATAGTCAGACACTCTATTTTAAAAAAATTCCATTCGGTGCGAACGAATGCCATTGTAATGCTGATTCAAGGAATACAGCTCTGCAATTGTTCGACGATTGTACCCACAGCGTCCCCTGTGGTTGGATCCACCCAGTGCACATCGGGCCAGCTGCGCAGCCAAGTTAGCTGACGCTTGGCAAGCTGCCGTGTAGCCACAAGGGCCTTATGCTTCATGGTGGCTTCATCATACTCACCTGCGAGGTATTGCCAAACTTGGCGATACCCCACAGAGCGCATGGCTGGCTCATTACCTTTAAGCAATGGATTTGCTTTTAGTGTAGCCACCTCTGCCACCATGCCCTGAGCAAACATCTGCTCAAGCCGCAAAGCGATACGTTCATGTAACACACTTCTGCTAGATGGGGCCACTGCAAATTGATACAAGGGGTAAGGAAAAGATTCTTTTTGTGCTTGCTGCTCTTCATGATGCACCGATAAAGGTTTATCGGTGAGCAAATACACTTCTAATGCGCGTTGTATACGCTGGCTATCTTGTGGGGCAAGCCTAGCGGCAGTTTTTGCATCCACCCGGGCTAGCTGCGCATGCAAGTACGGCCACCCCTTCTGTGCTGCCTCCGCTTCTAGCTGCGCACGCAACTGTGCATCTGCAGCAGGCAATATCGCCAACCCTTCCACCAAAGCGCGAAAATACATCATGGTACCGCCCACAAGCAAAGGGATTTTTCCTATGGCATGAATAGCTTTAATCTCTGCTAATGCATCGCGCCTAAACTCCGCAGCTGAATACGGCTCCCAGGGGTCACGTATTCCCATCAAACGATGAGGAGCCCGCTGCAGTTCGTCCACGGTTGGGCGAGCAGCGCCAATATCAAGCCCTCTATACACCAAAGCCGAATCCACATTAATAAGCTCCACCGGCAAGCGCTGAACAAGCTCCATGGCCACAGCGGTTTTTCCTGCTGCAGTGGGGCCCATTAACAACATCACGGCTGGTGTCATTTTATTGCCCACGTAGAAATAATTTATCAAGCTGCTTCATGCTGAACTGCATCCAAGTGGGGCGGCCATGGTTACACTGCCCGCTGCGCTCGGTGGATTCCATATCGCGCAATAAGGCATTCATTTCATCAATACTCAAGCGACGGTTGGCACGCACACTGCCATGGCATGCCATGCTAGATAACAGTTCATCGATTTCCCCCTCCACACGAGTAGTAATGCCGTGGGTAAGCAAATCAGCCAATACATCGCGAATCAGTGCTTCCACATCTGCACCACGGAGCAGCGCAGGGATAGCGCGAATAGTAATACTTTCAGGCCCCACTTGCGCCACCTCGAACCCGAGCTGTGCAAATGCGGCTTGGGAATCAGCCACTAAAGCAGCCTCTTTAGTGGAAACCGCTAACGAATATGGAACTAATAAGGGCTGGCTTTGCACGCGCGCTTGCTGCCAAGACTCTTTCAATCGCTCATAGGTTATCCGCTCATGGGCGGCGTGCATATCCACCAACACCATACCTTCAGCATTTTGAGCCACCACATAAATACCGTGGAGTTGCCCCAAAGCATACCCCAGCGGCGGCATACCCGATGGCGGTTCTTGGGCACTTTCTGCCACTTCAGGATGTTCTTGCTTACTTGGTTCGGGGGCTGTAATCAGAGCGCCATAAGCTTGTGCATAGTCATGCCCATCGCCCTGGGCAGTCGCTACTGAAAAAGACGTCGCATTCACCCGTGGTGGCACCAATGTCAGCCCCCCTTGATTGGGAGTAATGCCACCTTGCTGATGCCAAGGCGTACTTTCTACGGTTTTGACCTCTGGTGCTGGCGCTACATCTGGCGATAGCTCTGCAATAGTGCGGTGCAAGGTGCGATATAAAAAATCATGCACCATGCGCTGTTCACGGAACCGCACTTCAGACTTGGTGGGGTGAACGTTCACATCCACTAGTGCAGGGTCCAATTCCAAAAATAATACATAAGCCGGGTGCCGGTTTTGATACAAAACATCACGATACGCTTGGCGCACTGCATGACTCACTACCCGATCGCGCACGACACGCCCGTTCACGTAAAAGTATTGCATATCGGCTTGTGAGCGTGAAAAGGTAGGCAACCCCATCCAACCGTGCAAACGCAAACCAGAGGCCTCCACTTCCACAGCCACTGACTGCTCCATAAACTGTTGGCCACATAAACGCGCAATCCGCTGGCTGCGTGCTATTTGATCTTTTGCAGGAGCCAACTGGTGAATAACTTTCTGATTGTGAGTTAACCGAAACCCTGTATTAAATTCGCTCATGGCAATGCGGCGAAAAGCTTCTTCCACATGGCTAAACTCTGTTTTTTCAGTGCGCAAAAAACGCTTACGCGCGGGCGTATTAAAGAACAAGTCACGCATTTCCACCGTAGTGCCACGCGGATGGGCAGCGGGCGTCACAGAAGGCGTCATATCACGGCCCTCCACCTGCACTTGCCACGCTTGCGTTTGCCCCTCTTCCGCACTAGTCAAAGCAAGGCGCGACACAGAGCTAATAGCTGCTAGCGCTTCACCACGAAAGCCTAAGCTGCCAATGGCAGCAAGATCCTCAGCACTGGATATTTTACTCGTGGCATGACGGGATAATGCCAAAGGCAATTCATCGGGAGATATACCACGCCCATCATCACGCACACGGATCAATCGCGAGCCACCCTGCTCCACATCCACGTAAATATTGTTTGCGTCTGCATCTAGCGCGTTTTCTAGCAGTTCTTTAATCACAGAAGCGGGGCGCTCCACCACCTCGCCCGCCGCAATTTGGTTAGCAAGGCGTGGATCGAGTAATTTAATTCGCATCATAAATCCGGAATTTGTAAGGTTTGTCCCACGCGTATCATATCGCCAGACAATTGGTTGACCTCGCGCAAGCGCGTTTCGCTAATACTGTATTGCTGTGCGATATAAGAAAGCGTTTCACCTGACTGTATTTTATGAGTGATGCGAGTTCCGCCATTTTCGCGGCGTCGAGCATCAAACCAAGTATCAGGCGTAGGGTTATCTTTAAAGTATTGGTAAATACCATTGCGTAGCGCTTTAGCTAGCTTTTCTTGGTGTGCTGCACTGCGGAGCTTACGCTCCTCTTCACGGTTAGAAATAAAACCTGTTTCCACCAATAAAGACACCATTTTAGGTTCACGCAACACGGCAAAGTTGGCTTCTTCTACGGTGCGACGGCCACCGTGCAAGGGAGTAATATGCCCAAGCTCACCCAGCAAGTGCTTGCCAAGCACGGCACTATGGGTGAGCACGCCACGCATACGTAAATCAGCCAACACTCCTAGCAAGCCGCTATTATCTTTTTCTTCTTCATAAATACCTGCAATGCGGTCAGAGTTATTCTCTATTTTGGCTAAATGCTGCGCCGTGGCACTGCTGGCGCCATTTTGTGATAAGCGAAACACAGAAGCGCCATACGCCCTGGCATCAGTAAAGGCATCCGCATGAATGGAAAGAAATAAATCCGCATCGTGGTCTTCTGCTGCAATACGGCGACGCTCCGCTAAAGGCACATAATAATCACCGTCGCGTACCAATACAGGCGTAATACCTGGTTCTTTTTTTAGCAAAGTGTGCAAGCGCTTAGCTATTTGTAGTACCACATCTTTTTCACGCAGCCCTGTGGGCCCTGATGCGCCAGGGTCTTCTCCTCCGTGCCCCGCATCAATGGCCACCACCATAGTGCGTGGCCCTTTGGTGCTCGGGGCCGGCGCGGGTTTAGGGGCAGCTGCTTGTGGCTCCTCATCAAACAAATCTAATACTAGCCGCCAGCCGTGAGGCTCTACGGGCTTAAGCACATTGGTGCGCGGTTTAATGCTCTCGCTTAAATCAAACACGATGCGCACTCGGTTTGCTTCGTGATGCCCAACACGCAATCCCTTGATAGGCGTATCTTTCAACGCAAGCTTTTGCAAATCATAGCTTAATTCCACATCGCTCAGATCCAATACCACACGGTCTGGATTGGTGAGCACAAAAACCTTGTGCTCCACATTTTCATCTAAATCAAACACAATCCGCGTGTGGTCTGGCGCACGATGTAAACGCACCGAATCCACTTGTTGCGCAGCACCAGCCCATAAAGACCAAAGCAACATAATGGCACTGCCTAACAAAGTTATAATTATTCGATTATTCACTGATGTATGTCCCAGTTTTTAACAGCTGAACCACTAATATAGGCCACTCGCCCTTGGGGGCCTACCTCAATGGTTATTTCAATATCTGCAGCAGGCAATATGCCTTCTCCGCGTTCAGGCCACTCGATAAAACATAAGGCGTTGGCATGAAAGTAATCACGCACGCCCATAAACTCCAACTCTTCTGGATCACTCAAACGGTATAAATCAAAATGATATATCTCTTTTTGGCCCAATATATAAGGCTCTACAAGCGTATAAGTGGGGCTTTTGACGGCTCCTTCAAACCCAAATGCGCGCAAGCAGCCACGCACTAAGGTAGTTTTGCCTGCGCCTAATTGACCATGCAAAAAAACCACAGAGCCAAGAGGTACATACTTAGCTAATTTAGCGCCTAACGCCACAGTTGCGGCCTCGTCATTTGCCAGTGGAATACGAATAACTTGGCTCACTTAAGCAAAGCCTCCCCTAAAGATGCAATAACTTTGGTCGGCAAAAGCCCGACCTCACCTTGTTGTTGCGCTATTAAGTCTGCCGTGCGGCCATGCCACCAAGCGCCCCAAAATGCTGCTTTATCAGCAACGATGCCCTGAGCCAATAAAGCACCAATAATACCACTTAGCACATCGCCCATGCCTGCCACAGCCATGCCTGGGTTACCACAACCAAGCACCAGGGGCGGTGCCTGCTCTCTGGATACCAAGGTGCCATTGCCCTTTAAGACTATGGTTGCTCTTAGTTTGTTCATTAAGCGTTGTAAAGCTTCAAAACGGTGCTGCTGAACCCAGTGGGTTGGCTCACCAAGCAAATGCGCAGCTTCTCCCGGATGAGGTGTAAACACTGTGCTAGCACGGCGCGGGCTTGACGCTAAACGTTGGCACCAGTAAATACCATCAGCATCGCAAAGCAAGGGCTTTTGGGTATTAAATGCTTGTTCAAACAAAGATTGCCCCCAAGCATGCCGCCCTAATCCTGGCCCGAGCACCACAGCATCTGCAAGTTCAAGCCACGGTGCTATTTCTGTGTTATCAGCGATGCAGCGCACCATCAGCTCTGGCTGACGCGCTAAAAAACCATTCAAGTGTGCCTCGCGGGTTAGCACTGTGACTTTGCCGGCTCCCGCATATAAAGCAGCGCTCGCTGCCAATAGCGCAGCACCACCCATGCCCTCATCACCGCCAATAACAAGCAAATGCCCCTGACTCCCTTTATGACTATGCACAGGGCGCCGTGGCAAAAAACAAGTGCTCTGAGCCACAATCTGCACAGCTTTAACAGCTGCTCCAGCCGTGGCCACACCCAAAGATGTTAGGCTCACTTGGCCACAATAATAAGCCGCCAACCCAGTAGTATGCCCTAAGCGATAACCAATAAATGCCATGGTGTGCTGTGCTTTCACAGCACACTCATGTAGCTGCCCAGTATCAAGATTCACCCCTGTGGGCGCATCCACTGCTAACACCGGCGCCTCAGTGGCATTCATAGCCTCAATCGCATGGCAATAATCATCAGGGAAGTCACCAACCCTAATCCCATTGCCCAAGATGGCATCTACCACTAGCTGAGCTGTACTAAGTGCTTGCTCAGTTGTGCTCAACTCAAGCCCCAAAGCGACGCAAGCATCTCTCATTCGCCGCATAGAAGCGGTGCCAGATCGTTCTTGACCCAGGGCCACTAGCTGTACTTCAACACCAGCTTTATGCAGCTCTTGCGCCAAGCTATAACCATCAGCACCGTTATTGCCACTACCACAAAAAATGGCCACGCGCTGAGCTTGTGGCCATAAGGTTTGTATCTGCTGTGCAAGCGCAAAGCCCGCTTGTTTTACTAACGTATCTGGATCACTGCATTGCGCTAAAGCCTGCTCTTCAAGGGCTTTAACCGTGGCTGCTGACAATATAGGTTGGGTGACAAATGAGGCGAGCATTACTCCTCCTCATCAATAAACTCCAAAATCAAAGAACCTACCATTTCGCGCACTTCATCAATTTCTACGTTGCGATCTTCTTCCGCACAGCTATATGTAAACACCACTGCCAACCGATCTGCTGCTAGATACCAAAACTGCCAATACTCATCTTCTTCACGCAAGGTATACAAGGTGCCGCTAAAGTCGCCAATTTCAATATTGATGCTTTCTTCATTGTTAGCGATGTGCTCTTGCGCTAAATCTTCTAGATCTTCTGCAGTAATATCCTCGTCTTGCTCGTAACTGACCACCTGCAAGACACCCACGCCCTCTGGACGCACAAACACAGCAACATCGCCGTGCTCTTCTGCTTCCCATCCTTCTAATACATCGATCGACCAAGCAATGGCTGTTGTCATGCTATTACCCTTATGCGTTTTAACGTGTGGCAAGACGAGACGCCTAGATTTAGCAGCTCGCAATATGATTGAGGCTAAGAATACAGCGCAGCCAAGGTCATAGCCACCTTTAGCACGCGAATTAAGCGCTTTTTTATTACTTTACTTAGGTACTACACCGCTGAAACGCAAAAGGGCTAGCTTTCCAGCTAGCCCTCGCAACCAATTGAGCTACTTTTCTGTCGCTAACTCAGCTTTTGGCTTAACTACCTCACTAGGGAACGAGTGACGTAAAATCCGCCAAATCACCTGACCAAATTGCTTCCACAAGGGCCCTGTATTGTAATGCTGTTCATAGCGCTGACAAATTTCACGCACTTCTTCTCCCATCTCGGCATAACGACAGGCAGGAATATCAGGAAATAAATGGTGTTCAATTTGGTGGCTTAAATTGCCCGATAACAAGTGAAACCAGCGGCCACCCGTCAAGTTGGATGAGCCTTTCAATTGACGCAAATACCAGTGGCCACGGCTTTCATTCTCAAGCACAGATTTTTCAAACAATTCCACATCAGCGGTGAAATGGCCACAAAAAATAATCATATAGGTCCATAAATTCCGCAACCCATTAGCAACCAAATTGCCCAATAAAACAGGCATCACGGGCACAAACAACACTAAAGCGATAGCGGGGAAAATGACGTAGTCTTTTAAGAGCTGATGCTTAATTTTATTGCCCGTGGGCTTGAATTCTGCATAGAGCTGCTTACCGGTGATGCGGCCAATAAAATAGCGACCTATACGCAAGCGTTGGACCGCCACGCCCCATTGAAATAACAAGGCAAAAATTACCGCAAACAATGGTTGGAACAAATTAACCGGGTGCCATTTTTGCTCGGGGAACAAACGCAGCACACCATAACCAATATCATCATCCACGCCTTTCACATTAGTATAAGTATGGTGCTTATAGTTATGGGTATAACGCCAATTATCACTGGTACCCACTACATCCCACTCGTAATCTTGACCATTAAAGCGCGGATCATTCATCCAATCGTACTGACCATGCATTACGTTGTGGCCAAGCTCCATGTTCTCAACAATTTTTGCCACAGCAAGCAACAAGGTGCCAAGAATCCAAGCGGGCCAAAACCAACCCAAAAATAATAAGCCGCGACCCGCAACACTGGTGTAACGCACCAAACGCCAAATACGTTTAATGTAGGCGGCGTCTTTCTCACCCAAGTCTGCTCTTACCTTGGCCTGCAAAGCATCCAACTCTTCTCCAAAAGTCTGTAACTCCTGGGCAGATAAAGTTCTACTCTTACTCATACGTTTTTCACTTTATAAATTCAAATGGAGATCAGTAACCGCTTGGTTAACACAAAGCTGAACGGCGCCATCACCACTAAGCGTATTACCAGATACTAAATGTTGGGTTGCTCCTTCTATGCGCTGGCAACTACAGGTATTGCAAATACCTCGGCGACAACCAAAAGGCACCTCTACCCCTGCCTCTTCCAACCCTTCAAGCAATGTTTTATTGGCTGGCACAGCCACTGCCTTACCACTCTTAACTAGGGTAACTAAACGAGTACCAAGCGCGTCTTTAGCTTGTGGCTCTTGGTGGGTTTCGCTGTGCCAACTTGCCACCTGAGCTTGTAGCTCTTGCGTACCTTGCACAAAGCCAAAAGGCCCGCAAACAAGCACCTGAGCATCGGCAAGATCTACCTGCCCATCGATAAACTGCTGGGTGTTGAAGCGGCCACTTTGCTCACCTTCAAGCAACGCCGTTTCTTGGGTTAAATAAGGAATAAACTGGAAGTGATCATGGGCTTGCTCCCACGCTTTCAATTCCTCAACAAAACACAGCTGATCTCGCTTAGCCGCCCAATAATGCAAGGTGATAGGCGCTTGGTAACTTGTACTGGCTAAAAAGTGTGTCAGCAAACTATACATGGGCGTAATACCTGAACCCGCAGCTAGCAACAGCAAAGGCTTACCCCCATCCAACGTATGAAAAGCCCCAACGGGCTCTCCTAGCTCCACAGCCTGCCCAGGCATGAGCGCTTGATGAATCCACGTACTTACCAAGCCATCCTCCACGCGCTTAACGGTAATTTGTAAATTGCCGTTAGCAAGCAAGGTAGGGCTGTAATAGCGCTTATGACGTATGCCATTTATGGTTACCGTCACGCTTAAGTGCTGACCTGGTTCACAACGCTGCACATGGCGGTTCGGTTTCAGCTCTATAGCGATAGCGTCCTCTGCCACCATTCTGCGCGTTTTCACCAACGCATAAGCACGGCCTAGCGACCAATGCGGCCTCACGTGTTGTAACCAAAAATCAGCAGCTTCTGCGTTCCACCATGAGAAGCGACTTTTTTGTTGCGGCATCAGCGCCATAATTTTCCTCGTCATTGATATTTCCGCGCATTATACATTTGTATAGACAAGTGTCTAGTGCGCAAATCAAGTTAATATCAGGTATGATTTTGCTACTATATTTTTTGAGCCCACGTTATGCCCAAACCCACAAGTGTTACCCCTCGCCCACACCAGGGTCGAAGAGCCACCATTAATACAGAAGATCTGCTCACCGCCGCTCTCACACTGGTAGGGCCGCACCGCAGTGTATCCACGCTGAGCTTGCGCGAAGTTGCACGTGAGGCAGGCATTGCGCCCAATAGTTTCTATCGGCACTTTCGTGACATTGATGAACTGGCCGTGGCGCTGATTGAAAAAGCGGGGACAGCCCTGCGGGTGATTATTCGTGAAGCACGGCTAAGGGCGGTACAAGAGCGTAGCGTAGTAAGGAGTTCTGTCGAAGTATTTATTCAACAGTTACAAACCGATGACAACTACCTTCACCTGCTCCTTCGCGAAGGCACTGTGGGCTCTGATGCATTTAAGGAAGCCGTGGAAAAGCAACTTCACTATTTTGAAGAAGAGCTCTGTGTGGATTTAGTGCGCTTAGCGGAACTCAAAGGCACAGGTATTCACCGTCCCGATTTAGTGGCCAGAGCCATTACGCGGCTAGTGTTTGCAGTGGGGGGCTCGGCTATGGATTTAGCTGTCACTGAGCACGAGCGTATTATTGATGAATTAGCCACCATGGTGCGCATGATTATCCGTGGCACGCAAGCCATGGCGGCAGAACAAAATTAAGATACAGCAATAAAGTGTTGACGATAATGGCGTAACTCGTCGATGGAATCCTGGATGTCCTCTAGCGCTTTGTGGCTGCTGCTTTTCTTAACGCCCTCTAGCACCTCTGGTGCCCAGCGACGTGCCAGCTCTTTTAAGGTGGACACATCTAAATTACGGTAATGAAAATACGCTTCCAACTTAGGCATGTAGCGCCACAAGAAGCGGCGATCTTGGCAAATACTGTTGCCACAAATAGGAGAGACTCCTGGCTCTACCCACTGGGCCAAAAACTCAAGGGTTTGCGCCTCTACTTGTGCTTCGTTCAAGGTGCTTTGCTTTACTCGCTCCACCAGCCCAGATTCACCGTGAGTACGTGTATTCCACTCATCCATACCTGCCAGCACTTCATCGCTTTGGTGCACGGCAAGCACAGGCCCCTGTGCAAGCTCATTTAAATTTTTATCGGTGACTATAGTGGCAATCTCAATGATTCTATCGGCGTCAGGGTTCAACCCCGTCATTTCCAAATCAATCCAGATCAAATTCTCGGCCTTATTCAAAACAATGCCCCTTTCATCAAGCAAATAAACAACAAGCGGCTATTGTGCCATTGTTCTAAAATGCTTGCTGAATTAGTTAAAGCACAGCCTTGGCACTATGTCTCGTGCTATGATTACCCCTAAGCTATTCACACCTTAAGGAAACAAGGTTTTAATGAGTAAACGTCAACTCAACCGCCGCCAGCGTTGGCGCATTGAAAAAATACAACAAGAACGCCTTGCTCGTGCCGCCAAAAAACAGCATCAAGCGGAAGCCGATATCGCTCATGATTTAGAGCCACCGCAAACAGGTACCTTAGTGGCTCACCATGGCCAAAAAGTGTTGATTGAAGCAGAAGACGGTGGCCGTCATATGTGTCATTTTCGCGCAAACTTACTGCATATGGTGGTGGGCGACGAGGTAATTTGGCAGGCACCCAAAAGCCCAGGCGATGGGGTAGTGGTGGCTTTGGCAGAGCGCAACACAGTACTTAAACGCCCTGATTACTACGGCCGCCTCAAACCTGTGGCAGCAAATATAGACCAAATTTTTATTACCTTTGCCCCCGCTCCTATTCCTTCCACACAGCTTATCGACCGCTATCTTGTGGCCGCAGAATTAGCTGGCATTACACCTGTTTTATTGCTTAATAAAGCAGATTTAATTGATGCCGAACTGGAAGTATATTTTGCCGACATAGAAGGCATATACCGTGATTTAGGCTATGATTTTTTGCGAGCCTCCGCCACGACTGCTACGGGATTAGAAGCACTCCACCAACGCTTAAAAGAAAAAACCAGCGTATTCGTGGGGCAATCGGGTGTGGGCAAATCCTCCTTGGTGAATGCACTACTACCTGATGCCAAACTCAGTACACAAGGGCTCTCTAGCACCAGCGGCCTTGGCCAACACACCACCACTACGGCACTATTATTTCACTTACCCAAAGGCGGTCGCCTCATCGATTCCCCTGGCATCCGCGAATTTGGTCTATGGCATATTGACGAGCACGAGCTATTAACGGGTTACCCAGAGCTGGCCAATCTAGCGGGCGAATGCCGCTTTCGTAACTGTACCCATCGCCACGAGCCTGGCTGCGCTTGGCAAAATGCCGTGACAGAAGGCAAGGTACACGCAGAGCGCCTAGCTAACTTTTTTCGCATTGCAGACACGTTAGATGCCCATCAACGACAACGCTATCACGACTGAGGTATGTATGAACCAACCACTCCTTCTTGAACCTGAACAAGTGGCCGATCTTCTTGAACAGCCCAATATCAAAATTATTGATTTGAGCCGCCCTGAAACCCATGCCGAAGGCCACGTACCCGGCGCTTTGCATGTATTGCCACTGCAAACTCAAGCAGGCACTCCACCTGCACCCGGCTTACCACCCAGCCACGAGCAAATCACCGCTCTGTATCAAGAGCTTGGCCTCACACCGGAACACCATGTGATTGCTTACGACGATGAAGGCGGCGGTTGGGCGGCACGGTTTTTGTGGTTATTAGATTGCATCGGCCACCACAATTACAGCTATATGAATGGCGGCATTCACAGTTGGCGCGCCGCTGAATTACCCACTGAAACGCAGATTAACACCTGCAAACCCTCTGAAACTGACATCAGCAAAGAACTCAGCCGTGCTTTTATAAGCCTAGAAGAAGTACTTGAGCGCCACCAAGGCAATGATGTTGTGCTGTGGGATGCGCGCTCACAGGAAGAGTACCAAGGTTTGCGCTCCTACACCCCTAAAGCAGGGCACATTCCCGGGGCCATCCACTACGAGTGGACCCAGCCCATGGATATGAACCGCCAATTGCGCCTACGTGATTTAGGTGTGTTACGCGAAGAGCTAGCTAGCCTCGGCATCACCTCAGACAAAGAAGTTATCACCTATTGCCACAGCCACCACCGCTCCGCTTTTGCTTGGTTAGTGGGTAAGATTTTAGGTTTTCCCAATGTCCGCGGGTTTGCAGGCTCATGGGCCCAGTGGGGCACACACCCCGATACCCCTGTACACAAGGAGTTTTCTTAAATGTCGTTAAGCTTAGCCGACCGCTTATTTGTATGGATGCAATATGTGCTCCCCCACCACGCGCTTTCTCGCCTTGTGGGTTGCCTTGCCGCCAGTAAAAAACCTTGGATTAAAAACCCTCTGATCAAGTGGTTTAGCCAACGCTTTGGCATTTCTCTTGAGGAAGCAGCAATCCAAGACCCCACCGCCTTCCCTCATTTTAATGCGTTCTTTACCCGTGCATTAAAAGAAGGAGCGCGCCCCGTTGACGCCACGAAAAATGGGATTGTTTCGCCTGCAGACGGCGTAGTGAGCCAATGCGGACACATTCGTGGCAGCGATGTGCTCCAAGCCAAAGGGGCGTACTTTTCTGTGTATGAGCTGCTCGGTGGTGACGAAGCCTTAGCCGAAGAATTTGTAAACGGCCAATTCGCCACCATTTATCTTTCGCCCAAGGATTACCATCGCGTGCACATGCCCATTAGCGGTACCCTGCGCAAAATTATTTACGTACCGGGCCGATTATTTTCAGTGAATAACGCCACCGCCGAACAAGTGCCCAAACTGTTTGCCCGCAATGAAAGAGCCGTATGTATTTTTGACACTGAAACTGGCCCAGTGGCGGTGATTTTAGTGGGCGCCATGATAGTGGCCGCTATTGAAACCGTGTTCACCGGGCAAATTACGCCACTAGCCAAAACCGTACAGACCATTGACGTTAGCCAACAACCATTAGGCCGCAAGAAAGGCGAAGAGCTCGGCCGCTTTTTGCTAGGCTCCACCGTAATTTTGCTGTTCCCAGAAGGCGCCGCCCAGTGGCAGCACAACCTTACTGCGGGTAGCGCCCTAAAAGTCGGCGAATTGATAGGTACGTTGAACTAACCCTCAAAACCCGAAAGCCTAGCCGTACCCGCTAGGCTTTTTGGTGCCAACGGTTATACACCCAGTTCACTAAAACCGTGATGGTGAGCACTGATAAAATAGTGCCTAAAGAGAGCCATAGTGGCATTTCATACCAAGGCTCGATAAGCATTTTCACCCCTACAAATGCCAATACTAGCGCTAAACCATACTGCAGCATGGAAAACTTATCGTGCATATCTGCCATCAAAAAATACATAGCTCTAAGCCCTAAAATGGCAAATAAGTTAGAGGTAAGCACAATAAAAGGATCTGTGGTAATAGCAAATACCGCAGGGATGCTATCCACTGCAAAAACAATGTCAGAAAGCTCCACCAACACCAAAGCAAGCAATAAAGGGGTCGCCATTAATACGCCTTGCTTACGCACCCAAAAGTGTTCGCCCTCCAGATGCTCAGTGAGCGGCATCTTGCGGCTCAGCCAAGCCACCCAGCGATTGTTAGATAAATCCGCTTCTTCCTCAGGAAATAACATTTTGATGCCAGTGAAGAGCAAAAATGCGCCAAACACATAAAGAATCCAATGGAACTCACTGATCAACCAGCTGCCAGCAAAAATCATCACAGTGCGCAGAACAATAGCACCGACAATACCGTACAGCAGCACCCGCCGCTGCAGCTCCAAAGGCACAGAGAAATAACCAAAAATCAAAATCCAAACAAACACATTATCTACCGCAAGGGATTTTTCTAGCACATAGGCGGTAAGAAATAGCATGGCTTGCTCATTGGCCACACTATGACCTTGCGTGCCAGATAAGTACCACCACAAGCCAGCGCAAAACAACAGTGCCACCATTACCCAAGCCAAAGACCACGCTGCTGCCTCTTTCATTGTTACTCGATGAGCTCGTCCGCCCTTAAACAGCAGCAGATCTACAACAAGCAGAGTTAAGACTAAAATACCAAAACATCCCCACAACAAAGGGGTACCCACAGAATGCATAGTTATTTTCCTTAATACGGCAACGCCTAGTTAGCAGGCTGAGTGTAAACCTATGTCCCTGATAAGTCATAACTAGTTCACTTTTTCAAGCAAAGCGTTTGGCTACAACAAAAATATTGTTAAGCTGCTCCTGTAGCTCTCAACAATCAAGGTGAAGGCGCTATACTGACTTGCCTACAAAACAATAGGTTCCTCATGCTGCGGTATTTTTTTGCTGTGATAAAAAAGCTGTTACTCGCTGCCCTCGCCATTGGCTTGGCCATGGGGTTAGGCGTGCAACTTTGGCTCGCTGCTTGGGTTTGGCATTATCGCGATCACCCACCAATCTACACACCCTTTATGCACTTAGGTACGGGCTCTCCAGGGGCACCCAAGCTGCAATACCAATGGGTGGAACGCAACCAAATAGCCCCTGTCTTAGAGCAAGCTGTGCTAGCCGCCGAAGATGCTCGTTTTATGGAGCACAAAGGGTTGGATTGGGAAGGCATTCGCCGCGCATACGAAAAAAACAAATCTGCTGGTAGCACAGTTGCAGGTGGTTCTACCCTCACCCAGCAACTGGCTAAGAACTTATTTTTATCCCGTAAAAAAACCTATTGGCGCAAAGCACAGGAAGCTTTTATTGCTCTTATGATGGAGCAGATGCTCACCAAAGAACGTATTCTGACTTTGTATTTAAACGTGGCACAATGGGGCCACGGCATTTATGGGGCAGAATCTGCATCTCAGTATTTTTTCCAGCGTAGCGCGTTGGAGCTTACCGCAGAACAAGCAGCAGAGCTTGCTATACGGTTACCAAGCCCTACCTATTACCATGACCATGGCATTAGCCCAAGCATGGCTGAATACCGTGCGTTCATCATGGCGCAAATGCCCTTAGTCAAAACCCCTGCCACAAAAGAGGACGTATTATGAAAGCCCTTTCCTTAGCTTTAGGCGTATTGTTACTCAGCGCTTGCCAAGCGCACCACACGGTGGATAAAGACAATTTTTATTTCGGCCAAGTGATTGAAAAAGATGAAGTTCTATTATGGCAGGACTGCATTAGCGGCAAAACTCGGCCAGTAAAGGGTGTTAAAGAAGCCTCCAAAGGCCCCATGAGTGTAGTGGCTAATAGCAGCACAGATGCCAGCTCCACCCTGCGCGTAACAACCATTATTGGCGAGGAATCGCAAGGCAGCTGCCAAGAGCATGCCAACGCTGAACTTACCAACACCTTGTGGGAGCTTGTCCATTGGCCTAACACCAAAGCCCCACAAGCTGGCGAGCTCAAATTGTTAATTACCGATAGCCACACCCTTAGGGGTAATTGGCGATGCCACGAGTTTACTGGCGACGCGTTAGTGAACGAAGGTAAAGTCAGCTGGCCCCTAATTACTTGGTCTGCCAATAGCTGTGATGCAAATGCTAAAGTGTTAGGCGACTTACCAGCGAGCTTTCAAGGCCCGTGGCGCAGCGCCATTTATGGTGACACCTTGGTGCTAACCAGCCCCCAGGGAGAAAAAGCTTTTTTCCGAGCTTTATATTTATAATCTGATTCATTCACGCCCTCGCAATGAGGGCGTTCCTGATTTAGCTTACTTTTTTAGCCGCTTGCGCTTGCATTGCTCTACCCACCGCAGAAGCTAGCGCCTGGAAAGCCGCCTCCGTCGTATCACGCGCAATGGCAGCAGCACTATAGGGCATCTCGTTAATCAAGGTGCGAACGCAAGCCATGGCTTTAGCATCAGTGCCATCGCTAATGGCAAACTCATCAAACGTTTCAACAGCGATGGTTAACCCTGTGTGCTGGCTAATGCCTGCCACCAAGGCCTCAATGCCACCTTGCCCTTGGCCGCCCACGTAACTCGTATCAAACTTAGCATTAACATGCACACCCTGATCATCACGCTGCACATTGTAATCTTGAATTTGCCAGCCCTTAGGCACCTGCAAATGCGCCTGCTCAAAAAGCCTATGAATACGCTCGCCATTCACTTCTATGGCTTCGGCTTCTGCCACTTTTTGAACAATACGGGAGAACTCAATTTGCAACCAACGAGGCAGCGTAATACCGTAATCGCGTTCAAGCACATACAAGACACCTCCCTTACCTGATTGCGAGTTAATCCTCACCACCTCTTCATAACGACGCCCTACATCGCTTGGATCAATGGGCAAATAAGCAATATCCCAACCATCCCCTTCTTGATAAGTGGCCAAACACTTGCGAATCGCATCTTGATGGCTACCTGAAAACGCAGTAAACACCAGCTCACCCGCATAGGGATGGCGTGGGTGCGTAGTGATTTCGGTCACGGCTTCCACCGTTTCGACTATCTCTTTCATCCGCGAAAAATCAATTTTTGGATCAATTCCCTGGCTATAAAGATTCATACCCATGGTTACCAAATCCATATTGCCAGTACGCTCTCCATTGCCAAGCAAGGTACCTTCAACACGGTCGGCCCCAGCTAATACACCAAGTTCCGCCGCCGCCACACCGCAGCCGCGATCATTGTGTGTGTGCAAAGAAAGCACTAGATGCTCACGATGCTGAATATTATCATTCATCCATTCCACCATGTCGGCATACACATTGGGCATGCTTACCTCCACAGTAGCGGGTAAATTAATAATCACTTCTTGTCCGTGCTGCGGCTGCCATACCTCGATAACTGCATTGACTACGTCTTTAGCTATAGGCAATTCTGTCCCCGTAAAACTTTCTGGGGAATACTGAAACACCCACTGCGTGTCGGGATGTTGCTTAGCGTAGCTTTTCACCCAATTGGCGCCCTGCACAGCAATATTTTTAATCCCGCCCACGTCCATGCGAAACACTTTTTCGCGCTGCACTTTGGAGGTGGAATTATATAAATGCACCACAGCGCGCCGCGCCCCCTTTAGCGCCTCGAAGCTGCGAGCAATCAAATCCTCTCGTGCCTGGGTAAGTACCTGAATAGTAACGTCTGCTGGCACTAAACCTTCTTCAATGATCTTGCGTACAAAATCAAAATCTGGTTGCGAGGCTGCGGGAAACCCAACCTCAATTTCTTTAAAACCAAGTTCCACTAGCAAGGTAAATAAACGGGTTTTTTGCGCTACCGTCATGGGCTTAACCAATGCTTGGTTGCCATCGCGCAAATCCACCGCACACCAAGCAGGAGCTTGTGTTATTACATTATTGGGCCAACGCCTTTCAGGGCGTGCTAACACTGGAGTGGAACGATATTTTGTGTGATCGAAAGCCATGATGTCTCCGTTTATACCTTGCGTAATTAGCGCTTAAACAAGTAGCGGGCCTAAGCCCGCCCTCTGCATCACCCTCTTTTATGTTGAATAAACCTAAAAGAACTGTTGCTCTTGCCTTGGGAGGATAACCCTTAGCAGCATAGCGGCTTGTGGCTGCTTGCTAAGTGCAGATAGCTTGTGGCCATCAACACTGCATAGTGTATGCGATGCCTTACGCAATAGGGTTGCGTTATTTCATTGATTTGCAAATAAAACGCGTTATTATTGCTCAAACTCCAACTTAATTAGTGAAAAAAACCATGAAGAGAAACCATCAAGCATTAGATAGCTATGACAAACGTATTTTGGAGCTATTACAGCAAGATGCTAGCCTCAGTAACCTTGAGCTAGCTGACAAAGTTGGTCTATCACCTTCTCCATGTTCACGGCGCGTGCAACGCCTAGAAGAGGAAGGGTTTATTAGCAAACGTATCGCTGTGCTCGATCAAAATGCATTAGGTTTAGATTTAACCGCAGTCATCCAAATCAACATTGACCAACACACGCCTGAACGCTTCACAGGCTTTGAAGCAGCCATTCGCGAGTTGCCAGAAGTACAGCAATGCTATCTAGTAACAGGCCAAAGCGCAGATTATTTGTTGCAAGTTGCGGTCAAAGACATGCACGCCTACCAAGACTTTCTACTCAACAAAATTACGCGTATAGAAGGTGTAAGCGGGGTGCATTCTAGTTTTGTGATGCGTAAAGTGGTGGATAGTATCGCCGTGCCTCTGGAACACCTTGCATAAAGGAGCCGTCATGAAACAATTGCTCATCGTTGCCCACGCCCCCTCGCCTAACACTAAACGCCTCGTAGACGCTGCCCTGAAGGGCGCTCAACATCCTGATATTGAAGGAGTTAGCAGCCACTGGATACCTCCTTTAGAAGCCACTCCCGATGATGTGCTAGCAGCCGATGGCATCTTGCTTGGCACCACCGAAAATCTAGCCTACATGAGCGGTGCCATGAAGGATTTTTTTGACCGCTGCTATTACCCCGTACTGGAAGAAAAGCAAGGATTACCCTGCGCCATTTACATTCGTGCTGGCCACGATGGAACGGGCACTCACAAGGCACTTACCACCATACTCACAGGGCTGCGGTGGAATCTTATCCAAGATATCTTGATATGCCGAGGCGAATGGCAAGAAGCCTTTTTAGAGCAAGTGGAAACGTTAACCCTCACTCTAGCCGCCGGGATGGATGCTGGCATTTATTAGAATAAATGGCTACTGCGCCATCAGTTGTGCCTTAATAGCCACTTCGCCCACTTAAAAGGCCACTACACTATAGGCCGATTTTTTGCCTAAAATGGAGATTCAGTGTGGCACTTAGGTTACCCAATCCGCAAATACGACGACGCGTAAATAACGCGCGTGCTTGGCTCAGCAACAGCCCAGAAGTAGTACAAGCTGGCAAAACTCCTTATGACGTTATTTACGAAGAAGATATCGTTAAGCTGCGCTATTACCCGCCGCTAAAAGAAGAAAGCATCACCGTAGCGGGTGAAAAAATAGTGTGTGCAACAACGTCTCACCCTGTGCCCTTAGTGATTGTGTCGCCTTTAGCTGTCAACATGCTGATTTACGATCTTTTTGCACAACGTAGCGTGGTTCGTTTTTTACGTGCCAAAGGCTTCGAGCTTTATCTTATTGATTGGGGCAAACCTGGCCGCCGCCACAACCACCATAGGTTCAGCACTTATTTTGCTGATTACATGCCTCGCTTACTGAACAAAGTGCGAAAACACAGCGGCAGTCAAGATATATCACTTCACGGTTGGAGCTTCGGTGCTCTCTTTAGTTTATGTTATACCGCACTCAGCCAAGACCAACATATTCGTAACTTAGTGCTGCTAGGCGCTCCTGGGGACTATCACGCCAACGGTGTACTCGGCGAACAATATCAGCGCATTAGCAAAGCGCTCTCTTGGGTACATAAAAAAACAGGTTGGCGTGTTTATCAGTCGCCCTCCGCCTTGTGGCGCTCTCCTGGCTGGGCCAACAGCCTAGCCTTCAAGCTCACCTCCCCCGTCAATAGTGTTAAGGGTTACTGGGAGCTAGTGCGTCATCTCGAAAACGATGAGTTTGTTAGTGCCCATGCCACTAACAGCGCCTTTCTCGACGGTATGGTGGCCTACCCTGGCGGTATCATTCAAGATACGGTGCACCACTTGTGGGCAGAAAACTGCGTAGCCAATGATCGCCTGCCCATGAAAGCTCAGCACTCCTTCCGTTCTGTTAACAGCAACATTTTGTTTATTAACGGCCGTGGGGACACCATAGTCTTACCCCAATGCACCGAGCCCTTACAAAAGCTCGTAAGCAGCAAAGATCAACGTTTCGAGCTTGTGTCCGGAGGGCACGTGGGTATTGTTAGCGGCACCCAAGCACCGAAAGAAAGCTGGCCCTTGATTGCCGATTGGCTAGCCCAGCGTTCACAGTAACTCAGGTGGCTGGTGGTAAATCCTTATGATTTCCACCAGCACATTGCGGAATATAAAGCAGCTGATTACTGCTGTTTCGCTGGAATCAGGTTATCGCTAGCTTCCCAAACGCGGTAGTTAACTTCTACACCTTCTGGCGCATATACCACCACTGGGAGCTTGCTGTTATAACGCAACAAAAAACCTTCGCCTTGTACGGGCACAAAGCGTTCTTGTTTACTGTCTTCTGGGCAAGCCATCATAGTAGAAGCAGGGCCTTTCACCTCTTTAAGCTCATAATAGGAATAACCCCAACCCGATAGCGTTTGCTCAGTCAGTGAGCCGCCAAAACGGTGGTGGTTACAATCCACTTCGATGGTTTTACCTGCAATAATTTCCACTTTTTTAGCGTCTTCTTGCTCTGCTTTTTCAAGCCAAATCACATGGCGCTCAAAGCCATTTTCCGCTTCTGGAAATGGGGCGACTTTACTTAACGCACTACCACCTGAACTTGCGCAAGCAGATACAGCAACAGACAGCGCCAAAGCGCCAAACACAGAACGTTTCATTTACTTTTCCTCGTTATATAAGCCAACCAATGGACACCCAACATGAGTCCAAGTTCGGCAACAGACAATGTTTTACAAACCGAGCAAACTATCGCGGTTTGTCTGTTTCGGTGCTAATCTTAGCCGCAATTTATAATTTGTCGCCTTTTTATTTGCTCACAGCAGGATCTCCATGCACCGCACTTCAACCACTCAATCTCCCCACTACCTTGCAGCGGTAGATTTAGGCTCAAATAGCTTTCATTTACTGGTGGCAAGAGTGCAAGGCGACCAACTTCACTTTGACGAAAAACACAGAGCTAAAACTGAGCTTGCCGCTGGCCTTGATGAACACGGCTATTTACAAGATGGGGCCATGGCAGCCGCTTTCGCCTGCTTAGCGCAATTTGCTGAGGTATTAAACAACAAGCCTCGCCTTCAAGTTCGAGCCTTGGGCACAAAAACCCTGCGCGACGCGCACAATCTTGAAGTATTTTTGCACCGCGCCGAAGCCATTTTAGGGCATCCTATAGAAGTTATTTCTGGTCGCGAAGAAGCCCGTTTAATTTATTTAGGGGCAGCCAATGCTATCCCACAAGATTCACCTACACAGCTCGTTGTTGATATTGGCGGTGGATCCACTGAGCTGATTGTTGGCGAGAACCATTATCCCAAACATTTGAGCAGCCTTAGCATGGGCTGTGTTGTGTATCGCCAACGTTTTTTTGCAGACAATCACATTACTGCAACCGCTATGACACAAGCACAAGCCGCCGCTTATGCAGAGTTGCTCAGTATTCGAGAAAATTACTTGGCTGAATCATGGCAAATTGCGGTGGCAAGCAGCGGTACCGCACAAACTATCACCTCTGTGCTCACCGCTATGGAACTAGCGCCCGAAAATCTTATTACCCGCCAGGCGTTATGGCGTTTAAAAGATATTGTGGTATCTAAAAACTGCTTAGCAACATTGGCTCTCCCGGGGCTAGAGCCCGAAAGAGCCGCTATTTTGCCTGCGGGCATAGCCATTTTATGCGCGGTATTTTCTGCGTTTTCCCTCGAAGAAATGCACTACGTGGAAGGCGCCCTTCGTGAAGGCATTTTATACGATATGCAGTTGCGCATCAGTGAATTTGACCCACGCGGGCATAGCATCAACGCCCTCTGTAAACGCTTTTCACTAGCGCAAGATGCTCAAGATGACATCTTGGAGTTTCTCAATTTCCATCGCCAAGCACTCGCCACCCAATGGATACTTAGCGATGAGCAACAACATTTTTTATCTTGGGCAGCCCAAGTCAGAGAGTTGGGTTTAACCGTCGCTAAGCACCAGTATCAAAAACACGGAGCTTATTTTTTGCAAGCAGCTGATATCGCAGGATTTTCACGGCAAGAGCAACAATATTTAGCTTTTTTGGTGGAAGCACAGCGCGGCCATTTTCCTATGGAAGCTTGGCGCAAACTGCCTGAAACGCAGCAACTAAGCTGGGGCCAAGCGGCCATCATCTTTCGCATTGCCTTATTGCAGCACCTAGCAAAAGCGCATTGCGAAGGCATACAAATTACCGCCGCCTCAACCCATGACCTACAGCTTAATATTCAAGTGCCTAAAAGCGCCATTTGCAACACGGAAGTATTGTGGGAGCAGCTGATGGAGAAAGAAAAACACGCGCTGAGGCAAACTCCTTTCACCCTGAACTACACAATTACTAACGGTTCAGTACCCAAGGCTCTGGTTAAATAAGCAATATTGGCGCTTTGTTCTTCTTGAGGTTGCTCAGCGCAGGGGGTGGCGTTAGCCACCCAAGCTGCTAAAGTCAGGCCTGATTGCTGAATTGCTTCAGCTGTAAGCAAAGCATGATTAATACACCCCAACGTCAACCCCACCACCATGATCACGGGATACCCTAACGCTTTCGCATAATCGGCTAAAGTTTCTTTTTCATTTAACGGCACAAGCCAGCCACCCGCGCCTTCAACGAGTACAAGATCAGCTTGATAGGATAGGGCTTCCGCAGTGTGATCCACTAACGCAGCCACAGATAGCGCGCACCCCACCTGCTCTGCCGCCCAATGAGGCGCCACAGCTGGCGCAAACGCAAAAGGATTTACCACCGCATAAGGCAGCGTTAGCGTGGCAGCCGCCATTAGCGCCATGGCATCTTCATTACGCAACTCGCCTTGCACCCGCTCACAGCCAGACGCCACGGGTTTTACACCATAGCAGCTACGCTGCGCTTGGCTAGCCTGCTTTAACAATTCACATGCCACCCAAGTTTTACCCACGCCTGTATTGGTACCTGTAATAAAATAACGCCCTGTTAACATTGGTTGCCTCGCTTTAATCGCAGCATCAACACTTGCCAAGTCATAGGAACCCCTGCATTTTGACGCAGCTGCTCGTATGCTGTCACAAACGCCTGCCATTGCTGCTTACCCATTAAGCCTGCACGACGCTCTGTTACATGGTTGGCTCCCGTATGCTTCAGCTGCTCTAACACTGCGCGCACCGAGGCATAATGTTCTGTGATTTGCTGTTCAGCCATATCTTCAATTAGCCAACCCGCAGCACTTAAAGCCTTTACCCATTGTTCACTCGTGGCGAGGGAGTTGACGTGCCGATCATGGCTCACTTTAGCCCAACAGGCTGCTAGTTCACGCAGAGTCCCTTGAACGGGGACCGCCAATAAAAAATCTGCGCCAGGTGCTGCCACACGAAACAACTCAGCGCTTAAAGCGGATAAATCCTGGCACCATTGCAAAGCAAAAGAGGAATACAGCAATTGGAGAGATTCGTCTGCTAGCGGGAGTTGCATAGCATTGGCACAAAGCCCTTGATAGTTCGGTGCCATGCGTCCCCTGTCTCTTGCTTCTGCAAGCATGGCTGATGAAAAATCCACCGCCCACCAATGATAATTGGGTCGTAAACGGCGCTGCTGCCAAGCCATAGGCGCCGTGCCTGCACCTAAATCGGCTGCCATCCCTGGTGAGTCGTTAGGGGGCAGCCAGGCTAACAAACTTCGCGCCACACCCAGCTGTACTTGAGCATGCATGTCATAAGAGTGCGCTGCACGGGAAAACTGTGAGGCCACCGCCCCTTGACGATTAATCACTCGTTAGAGTTACTCCAAAATGCTTATGGTAAAAATCATACAGTGCCAGTGCACTTAGTTTTGGGTCCGATATAAAAGGCACATGAGCCATCTGCGCGAGCAAAGCCACTTCTACCTTTGTATTCAATTCTTCCACCGCATTCATGGCTGCTGCAGGCACTATATGGTCCGTTTCACCAAACAGCATCAGCACGGGCATCGGTAGTTGCGGCAATATAGCGCGTAAATCTGCGGTGCTCAGTATGTCTAGGCCGCCCGCTAACGCTTTAGGGTTTGGCAAACCGCAGAAATATAAAATATCGCGCAACTCGCGCACATCCTGCTGTACGGTGGCGCTCCCTTTACAGTTCAAGGCCAAAAAGCGAATCAGGGTACCTTCCTGATCCTCTGCCAACATTTCGGCAAACTTAGCTAGCACTTCGGGAGTCATGGCAGCAGGCCAAGAAGCATCTGCTGTAAATTTTGGATTAGTGTTAAAAGCGGCCACCGACAACACCCGTTCAGGGGCTTGGTACGCAATATTTAATGCGACTAAGCCACCCAAAGACCAACCCACAAGGTGCGCCTTTTTTGGCATCACTGCTAATACCTGCTCAGTTACAAAGGCCAAATCATAATCTTTATTAGGTAACGGGCTTTGCCCCATGCCAGGCAAATCAATCACGGTTACCTGAAAGCTTGCCAACAAACTTGGCATTAAATGATCCCATACTATGGAATGCAGCCCCCAACCATGAAGCAAAACCAATTCCGCTACCGGCTGTTCGCTGGTGCTGCGATACGTGTTATAAAAAGGTAGTAAAGGTTGTTTCATCTGTTTTCTCGCTTTCGCTACCCCTGAAATTTAGCCGCCTGCGCCAATAGTCCTAATAAAATATCCACGTCCGTTTGGCTGTGGGCCGCCGTTATGGTGACCCGTAAGCGCGAGGTACCTTGAGGCACAGTGGGCGGACGAATAGCGCTCACCAACACGCCCTGTTCAAACAGCCACTGGCTTAATTGTAAAGCAGCATCGTTGGTACCCACTATCAGAGGTTGAATGGGTGTATTTGATGGCCCCATAGTGTACCCCAAGCGTATGGCTTCTTGGCGAAAATACCGAGCCAGAGCCATGGTTTTTTCACGTCGCCACGGCTCTTCTTGGATTAGCTCTAATGCCTTTAGCGCGGCTGCAGCCATAGCAGGCGGCATGGCGGTGGTAAAAATATAAGGCTTGGCAAACTGTTGTAGATAATCAATAAGATGTTCATCCCCTACGACCACAGCTCCCGATACACCCAGCGCCTTGCCTAACGTCACCATGGTGAGAGGCAAATGCGCCAAGGGGATACCATAATGCTCGGCAATTCCTTTGCCGCTAGTGCCAAGCACGCCAAATCCGTGGGCATCATCCACATATAACAGCGCTTTATATTGGCGGCACAGTTGAAGTATTTCAGGCAGAGGGGCAGTATCGCCGTCCATACTAAATACCCCATCAGTGGCCACTAGGGTATTACGCGACTGTTGGCTTAGAAGTTGCTCTAAGTGAGCCATGTCCCCATGACGATAACGCCGAAAATAAGCACCACTCTGCAAGCCTCCCTCAAGTAAAGAAGCATGGTTTAAGCGGTCTTGGAAAACAGCGCTTTGCGCATTCAAAAAGGTATTTAATACAGCCACGTTGGCTGTGTAGCCACTATTAAACAATAAGGCTTTAGGTTTGCCTAAAAAGGCTGCCAAGCGCTCTTCCAATGCCGTGTGATAGTAGCTTTGCCCGCATACTAGCGCGGCGCTAGCACTGCCAACCCCAACAGATTGTAAGGCCTTGACCGCAGCCTGCTGGATACTGGCATGACGAGCTAACCCCAAGTAATCGTTACTGGCAAAATTAAGCAACCGATCATCGCCATAAGCCAACGTAGTGGGGCTAGCGCATTGCCAAGGCCTGCTCTCGCGCCAAGCACTTTGCTGCCGCCGCGCATTTAAAACGGGCGCAAAGCGCTCTGCAGAAAACCACATACTTATTTCGCCATGGCGTTGTAATATAAGCCCTTTTGTTCTGCCACTTGTTCGGTTAAATCTGCTTGCAACTGTTCATCCGTTGCCCCTTGTGAATGCACTAAAGGGCGAATACCCAAACGTGCAAACAACTGCTCATCTTTATTAAGGCTTGGGTTATCGGTTGTGAGTAAGCGCTCACCACAAAACAAAGAGTTGGCCCCTGCAAAAAAACATAACGCCTGGGTACTATCGTCCATTTGCTGGCGCCCAGCGGACAAGCGCACATAAGAGGTTGGCATTAAAATACGCGCCACAGCAATGGTGCGCACAAACTCCAATGGATCTAAGTCTTCACTATCGCCTAAAGGTGTGCCCTCTACTTTCACTAACATATTAATCGGAACAGATTCAGGGTGCTTGGGCAGGTTAGCCAATTGCTGCAAAAGGCCAATGCGATCATCCCGTCGTTCTCCCATGCCCACAATACCGCCAGCGCATATTTTCATACCTGCGTCGCGCACATGGGCCAAGGTAGAAAGGCGGTCATCATAGGTGCGAGTGGTAACTATGGTGCTGTAGTACTCTCGGGAGGTATCTAAGTTGTGGTTATAATAATCGAGCCCCGCTTGGGCTAAATCCTGCGCTTGCTCAGCGCTTAACATGCCCAGTGTCATACAGGTTTCAAGGCCTAGCGCTTTCACCTCACGCACCATCTCTAGCACCGCAGGCATATCTTTTGCGCGCGGACTGCGCCAAGCCGCTCCCATGCAAAAACGGCTAGCGCCTTGTGCTTTAGCCGCTTGTGCCTCCTTTATAACTGCCGCCACCGCCATCAATTTTTCTTTTTCCAGTCCGGTATTGTGATGCCCCGATTGCGAACAATATTTGCAATCCTCAGGACAAGCTCCTGTTTTAATAGAAAGCAGAGTAGAAACTTGCACTTCATTAGGCGAAAAGTGCTGGCGGTGCACTGTGGCAGCTTGAAATAGCAGCTCATTAAAAGGCAATTCAAATAGGGCTTTTATCTCACCTTTATGCCAATCATGGCGTACAACATGTTGAGCCTTCGCTTCTTGTGGCTCATTGGGAATAACGTGCATGCTTAAACCTCCGCGTAAGGATAGCGAAAGCCTACCTAGCCCCAAGCGGTCATGTCAACCAAATAAAAACGATAAGGTTTACCATGTTGATGACGTTTTCTCATTCCACTTGCACGCTTTGCGCTTCGCACTCTGTGGCAGCCCTTTGCTCAGAGTGCATGAATGCATTTATCCCACTGACTCAAACTCAGAATAGCTTATGTTTATGCGGAGCCATGGTGTACGGCGTACACTCCTATTGCCTTGCTTGCCAGCAGGATCGCCCACATTTTCATAAGGCCTTTGCTGGGTACCGTTATGCCTTTCCACTCAACAGGTTGCTGATTCACTACAAGCATTTGCGTCGTCACCAAGTAGAAGCGAGCATTAAACAGCTATGGCTACAACATATACGACTGATAGCCCCTTTACCCGAGGTATTAATACCGATTCCACTGCATTATCGCCGCTACTGGCGCCGCGGTTTTAATCAAGCAGAGCGATTAGCAAAGTTTGCTGCCCAAGAGCTACGCCTGCCTTACGACCCCCTTCTCAAAAAACAACGCCACACCCGCTCTCAGCAAGGGAAAACCCGCACCGAGCGGCGGCACAACCTGCAAAACAGTTTCCGTTGCACCAAACCATTAACCTATCGCCACATTGCCTTAATCGATGATGTTATTACCACAGGCAGCACAGCCAACGAAGCGGCCAAAGAACTTATCGCCATGGGAGCACATAGGGTAGATATATGGGCTTTAGCGCGGGCATTTTAAGCATTCAAGGCACTCGTTGAATGCGATCTAATGAGGCATAATGTGTGCTCATGATTTTTACGTATGCAAAAACAATAACTATACTGTCAGCAACCACAACGGGACATGCCATGCGATTAACAACCCTTTCAGCCTGCGGCGCCTTGCTCGCCACCTCTCTTCTTGCCACTCCAGTAAGTGCCGACCCCTCAGAACCTTATGAAGGCACTTATGTACAACGAGGCACAGTAGTATCCGTTGGCCGCGTGGACCCTAGTAAAAATGTGGGGAACAGCTATTTTTTGGATGCAAACTACAGCAGCGTTGCGTTAAACGGTGGTATCAGCAGTAAAAAATTTGGTAAAGCCTCCCATAAATATGACAACACCACTCCAGAGCATCGCGTTTCTGACGAATGGGTACACAATGCCTATGTTGGGGTTGGCTTTAGCCGCTTAGTCCAAGTGCAACTCGGTTACGGTACCGAAGGCAGGGTGTTTCGTGTGCGCTCGGATATAAACTATCGAGCCATTGTGGATTTTTTAACTCAAACCAATACACCTAAACACCGTTTAACTATTGGCGATCGCATCACCTTTACGTTGGCGGCGGAGCGCTATCAAGGTAAGCATGATGCTTTTAATAACGTAAATTGGGGTATAGGCCTGCTATTTTGAACATTATCATTTCTCAAGGGCACCAACCCCCTGCTAATCCCCATGGTGTAACCGTAGTGATTGATGTTATTCGCGCTTTCACCACGGCATATCATGCCTTCGAGCAAGGCGTCAGCCGCATTTGGCCAGTGGCCACAGCAGATCAGGCATTTGCGCTTAAGCAACGAATACCAAGCGCTTTGCTAGCAGGAGAGATAGACGCATTACCCATCGATGGCTTTGATTTTGGTAACTCTCCTTGGGAGGTAAGCCAAGCAGAGCTTCGTCATAAGCCACTTATTATGCGTACCACTAACGGTGTTATAGCCACGCTGAATGCCCAGCCTTGTGCTCATTTATTCGTAACAGGGCTAGCCTCGGCAAGCGCCACAGCAAAGGCTATTTTGGCTTTAGCACCACCACAGGTTGTGCTCGTGGCATCTCACCCCTCTGGGGATGAAGACGTGGCGTGTGCTCAATATATTAAAAGCCTGCTAGGCGGCGAAGGCATCACCGCCGGGGAAGCTCAACATCGCACATTAAATGCCAAAGCCGCTGCTAAATTTTTTAATCAAAGCAGCCCGCGTTTGCGCCCTGCAGACATAGAAATGGCTGCACAATGCGATATTGCCAACTACGCCATGCGAGTGCATGGCAATGGCCAGCAAATTTATATTTTGCCTGCATCAATTTAATCACTTTTCTGGGGAAGAAAAAGAATGATACGCCCACTATTTTTTTGGTTACTTGCTAGCAGCCTTTTGCTCAGTGGCTGCCAAACATTGAGCGCCAATAAAAGCAAAACGCTGTATGGCGCACCACAAAAAACCTACGCGTTAGACCTGAATAACAATGTTTTTCGTGGCAAGCCTACGATTGTGGAAGAATGCGATGCCTATAATATCTCCACCACAATATGGGATGAAGAAAACCGCTTTTTCCGCATTGATTTATTAGCTGCCGAAGGCAACCCAAGTCTAAACACACCCCCGTTTATTTCCGATGCCGCCCTGCTACAGCTGGCGCTGGATAGCTACACCAAAACTCGTACGGTTTCTTCCCCAGTGGTAAAAGCAGTAGCCCCAGCTTACAAAAAGACTTACACAGGTTCTGTGCCTTTGACCATGATGGCCATTCATCACATTCGCGTGGACAGCCAAGCCGCTAAAAACTTCCCACCGGTTTCTGGGGATTACTATTATGGATTTATGCTGTTTCGCCACGGCCAATACATCTATGTCTTGCAACATCGCCAACCTTTCTACTCCGAAGCAAAAATGGAGCGTGTGCTAAAAGCTATGCTAGATGCCGTTTCTGTGCCAGCTAACAAGCGTACCACAGGCTTGGTAAGTGGACGTAGCTGCAAACTCTAATCCCAACAAACACAAAAAAGCCCGAAGGCACTCATCACCTTCGGGCTTTTTTATTGCTTATTTAGCAAGCATTAACGCACGCTAAACTCATGTACAGCTTCAATAAACACACGTGCATGTTCAGGATCCACAAAAGGAGTAATACCATGACCAAGGTTAAAAATGTGACCATTATGAGGACCATAGTCATCTAGAATGCGTTTCACTTCCTTGCGGATAGACTCTGGTGAGCCGTACAGTACCGCAGGATCCATATTCCCTTGCAGTGCCACCTTATCGCCCACACGCTGACGCGCATTCTCCATGCTAATGGTCCAATCAAGGCCCAAAGCATCACAACCTGTGGCCGCCATATCTTCAAGCCACAAACCACCGCCCTTAGTAAAGAGAATCACAGGTACTTTGCGACCTTCATTTTCACGAATCAAACCGTCAACAATTTTCTGCATGTATTGCAAAGAAAACTCACGATAAGCCGGCCACGAAAGAGCGCCCCCCCAGCTATCAAAAATTTGAATCGCTTGGGCGCCGTGCTTAATTTGCGCATTCAAATAAGTAGTAACGGACTCTGCGAGCTTATCAAGCAATAGGTGAACAACTTCCGGCTGCTTGTACATCAGTTCCTTTAGCAAGCGAAAATCGCGTGAAGAACCGCCTTCCACCATATAAGTGGCTAAGGTCCAAGGACTGCCAGCAAAACCAATCAAAGGTACGCGACCATTTAGCGCCTTACGAATGGTGCTAACGGCATTCATCACATAGCCGAGCTCATCTTCAGCACCCGGAATGGGCAAGGCTTCTATATCTTTAGCCGTACGCACGGGGCGCTCAAAACGTGGGCCTTCGCCCGCTTCAAAATACAAGCCCATTCCCATAGCATCTGGGATGGTTAAAATATCAGAAAACAAAATAGCAGCATCTAAAGGGTAACGTTCAAGGGGTTGTAAAGTTACCTCACAAGCAAAATCTGCATTGCGACACAAATCCATAAAAGAGCCTGCATTTTTACGTGACGCACGATATTCAGGCAAATAACGACCCGCCTGTCTCATCATCCACACAGGCGTCATGTCCACAGACTCACGATTTAAGGCACGTAAAAATCGATCATTCTTCAAAACAGGCAAGGTCATAAAACTCTCTCACAAAAGTTTACGGATATTTAAGGGTCAAGAGCATAACACATGCAGCGCTTAAGCACCTTGTATTCCATGATTTCACTGCAATTCAGCTTGTATTTGGCCTAATTGGCGTAGAAAAGGCCCTTGTTCCACATATTTTTGAGGCAGCTGAGTCATCGCATTTTTCGCCTCTTCTCTTGAAGCAAAACTACCGAGCAAGACAATGTAGACACTACGGTCGTTTCGAATCGCTCGATAATATGCTGTTTGCTGAGCCCCAAGCAATTCACATAACTCCTGAGCCTGCTTTTCGGAGCTGGCTAAGGTGATCTGTGCCATCCAGTGCTCAGAGTCTTGAGCCGCTAACCAAGCTTGAGAGCGCAAATCATTTTTCTCAGCAGTTACTGATGAAGGCTCTGGCACCTCCTTCGCTTCTTCCGCTTCTTCATTCACAGGTAATTCAGGCTCTTCCTCACGTAAGCGTTCCGCCTCTTGCTCTGCTAATGCTTGTTGCCGCTGGGCTTCTTCTTCAAGTTCCCGAGCTTTTTTTGCCTCAGGATCAAACACAATATCCCTAGCTGCTCGCTCCTCAATAGCAGATGGCCTACGAGACTCTTTTTTAGGGGTGGGAAAAGACAGTATTTCTTCTGGTTCTGCTTCCGGTATCGCCTCAACAGGGAGTTGCTCAACGGGCTTCTTCGTGTGAGGCATCACCGCTAGTTTTACTTTTTCTTCATTAGGGTTTTTACCCACTGTCCACAGTACCAATAGCAGCACCAGAAGCACTAGCACAATGATGGCGTGTTTCCAGGGTAGTGTTTTAATTCGGCTAGGCGCTAAATAAGTCATAAGCGCTTGCGGCCAAAACTCCTCCCCATCCTGTGCTAGCTGTTCGGCGCTCATTTTTATTGAGCGAACTTTATATAAAAAATCGCTGGCATCGGCGGGAGTCAAAGCAGGTAAAGTAAGAAAAACAGCTTCCTCCCAAGCATTAGAGGCAATCACTGCCTCTTTTAAGGGGACTTGCCCCCCAACCACCACAGCAAAAGCACCGGTAAAGTGCTGCTGCAGTTTAGCCAACAATTCTAATAACTCATCACTAAGATAATGGCCATTATCCACAAGCACCACCAAAGGCCCCTGTGCTAAGGCATGATTAAGTGCGCTAAGAAAATCATCTTTAGGCACATCAAAATAAGAAAGCAACGAACTCATTAACTCATTCTTGCTATGTACCTGTTCGGCATCAATCCTCACTACGGTGGCATAATCCACTAAGCGCATAGAAGCATGGCCTAACACAGTGCTCACGCCACCACCTTCTGGTGCCGTGATAATCACTGTGCCACCGCGAGTAGCAGAATCTAAAATCGCCTCTACTACGTAATATCTATCTGCTCCTGCGTAAAACATCATGCCTCGCAAACATTTTTTAAATAAGTGGTTAATGCATCACTCGAAAAGTCTTCAGTTACTACAGCATCACCGATAGCTCTCAATAAAACCAATCGGATCTGCCCTGTTAATACTTTTTTATCTCTCGCCATCAGGGTTAAAAAGTCCTTGGCTGCCATTTGGGCAGGCGGAGACTGGGGTAACTTGGCGGCTTCCAATAAAGCGCTTAAGCCTGGCAATTGTTGCTCTTCAAGCCAGCCCAGTGCCGCCGAGAACTCAGCGGCCATCATCATGCCCGCGCCAACGGCTTCGCCATGCAACCATGCGCTATAATCTGTAGCCGTTTCAATGGCATGGCCAAAGGTGTGGCCAAAATTTAATAAGGCTCGATTACCTTGCTCGGTTTCATCTTCAGCCACCACTTGAGCTTTATTTATGCAGCTTTGTTCAATGGCATGAATCAACGCTTGCGACTCTCTTGCCATTAACGGCACAATATTTTGCTCTAACCAACGATAAAATTCCTGGTCTCGGATCAAGCCATACTTAATGACTTCTGCTAACCCTGCACTTAACTCACGCTCTGGTAGAGTGTTCAACACTTGGGTATCAATAACCACTGCATTAGGCTGATAAAACGCGCCTATCATATTTTTGCCCATGGCATGATTGACTGCGGTTTTACCACCAACTGAGGAATCCACTTGCGCTAATAAAGTGGTGGGGACTTGTATAAAATCCACTCCTCTTTGATAACAGGCAGCCGCAAACCCCACCATATCACCCACAACACCACCTCCTAGAGCCACCAGGGTGGTGCTACGGTTGTGGCCTTGCTCTAACAAAGCGGTAAAAATTTGGTTTAACGTTTCGAGTGTTTTGTATTGTTCGCCATCAGGCAAAATTAATGTATGGCATTCGAATGCTGAAAGTTCTTGCAACACGGGTTCAAGATAATGATCAGCGATCACTTGGTTAGACACCACCAACACTTGTTTGCCCTTAATGTGTTGACGAATTAACCCTTGGCCAAGCAACCCCTCACCGATATAAATAGGGTAGCTTCTTTGCCCAAGCTCCACCTGCAAAGTGCGCATTCATACTCTCCAAATTCAATTCGCCATCGTGTATGGGGCTAAATTATGATGAGGACTTATCGGTAAGACAAGTTAAAAGCTTGTCGGTGACCTGGCTAAGATTCCCTGCTGCAGTGGATATCGTATGGTGTGCCGTACTTTCATAAAGAGGATGACGCTCTTGCATCAGTTTCTCTAACACCCGCTCTGGATTTTCCGTTTGCAATAACGGCCTATTCTTATCATGTCGTGTGCGGGCCAGTTGCACTTGCACGGGGGTCCACAAATAAAAAACTCGCCCCCGTTGGGCGAGCCTCTCACGATTAACAGGCCGAGTAATAGCACCCCCGCCCGTCGCCAAAATAATATTTTCTTTTTGCGTTAACTCATCTATTACATCTTCTTCCCGACGCCGAAACCCTTCTTCTCCTTCCATATCAAAGATCCAAGGAATATCTGCGCCTGTGCGTTCCACTATGACTTTATCTGAATCATAGAATGGAATATTTAACACTTGCGAAAGATGACGGCCCAAGGTGCTTTTACCAGCACCCATGGGCCCAATAAGATAAATAGATGTTGTTACTTGAGGTATTTCACTCACTTACCGGCTCACTAAATTCTCTGCCACCAAGCGAGGCGTAATAAACACTAACAACTCTGCTTTGGTGCTGTTGCTGAAATCACGACGGAACAAGCGGCCCACCCATGGAAGATCGCCAAAGAAAGGTGTTTTGTATGTTCCCTCGTTACGAGTTTGTTGGAAGATACCACCTAACACGACTGTTTCGCCATCATCAACCAGCACTGTAGTTTGTACACGGTTGGTGTCAATGCTTGGCACACCACCAAAAATCTCGCCCACAGAGTCATTGGTGATCTCTAATTCCATGTTAATACGGCCTTCAGGTGTAATGCGCGGCGTTACACGGAGAAGCAATTCAGCCTCTTTAAATTCTGTGTTGGTGCCTGCATTACCCGAAGAGGATTGATAGGGAATTTCTTTACCAGAGGCAATCTCAGCGGATTGTTGATCAGCGGTTAACACTTTAGGTGTGGCTACGACTTCGCCATAACCTTCTGAGGCAAGAGCGAAGATTTCAAGATCTAAAATATTGCCGCGCTTATTAACAAAACCAAGGGTAAAGTTAGAAGCATTGCTGTTCTCTTGGCCAAAATCTACCACCATATTGTTACCGAGCCCGCCACCCATACTAACGGTGTTGCCACCAGCAGTGTGGGTACGGCTACCCCCCCAACGAATGCCCAGCTCATCGGTTAAATCAGACGTTGCAATAACCACACGTGCTTCAATCAATACTTGCTGCACCGCTACATCTAGGTGTGCGAGCACTTCGCGGATTTCATCCACTTTTTGCGCCACATCATTAACGATTAAGGTATTGGTTCTCTCATCCACAGCCACGGAGCCACGACTTGAAAGCAAAGTAGAAGATTCTGCTTTAATAAGCGCTTCCATGTCGCGTGCTACTGCATAGTTAATACGGATATATTCGGTGCGCAATGGAGCCAGAGATTCTAGCTGCTGCTGGCTTTCTAACTCTTGCTTTTCACGTGCTGAAATTTCAGCTGCGGGCGCTACTAAAAGTACGTTACCCACTTGGCGTTTATCCAAACCTTTGGTTTTTAGAATAAGGTCTAACGCCTGATCCCAGGGTACGTTTTGCAAACGCAAGGTAATGCTACCGCTTACTGTATCTGAGGCCACTAGGTTTAAACCGGTAAAATCAGCAATCAATTGCAATACAGAGCGCATTTCAATGTTTTGGAAGTTCAAAGAAAGCTTATCGCCTGTGTATTCAAACTTATCTTTGCGGCTCTCTTTCGCATCTTCTTTGATGGGTTTTACATCAATGCTAAAAGCTGTATCAGCTTGGTAAGCCAAATATTCCCATTCACCATCGGCCTCAATGGTCATCACCGTAGAACCATCTTCTTGGCGTGTTTCCACATGGCTAACAGGTGTACCAAAATCAGTAACATCTAGGCGTTTACGCAATTGCCTTGGTGCAGTTGCCCCTAAAAATTTCACCACCAAACGACCACGCTCTTCACGTACGTCAACAGGCGTGCTTGTTTTTGCTAAGTTAACGATAACGCGGCCTTCGCCATCAGCACCACGGCGAAAATCGATGTTTTTCACATCGCCTGATTGAACCGAAGACGCTTCATTTTCTGCCACTTCAAAGACAGCAGGAGAATCATCTTTGCCGCCCACCTTCAGCACCAAAGTATTGCCATCCACGCTCGTATCGTAGCCAGTTAGGCTGGATAAATTGACGATAACACGAGTACGGTCTTTGGCTTCCACAACGGTCAAGCTGCGTACTGGGTCAGCATCAATTTTATGGTTTCTCTGTGTTAATTCACTATTAGTGTCTAACAAATCCAATGCGATACGCGCAGGCTGTTCAATACTATAGCTATCCATTTTTGGCACGCTGCCATCAAATTCTAAACGCACCTCCACCTGGTTCCCTTTAAGGGCACTGTATTCCACGTTTGTTAACGATGCCGCCGCAGCCATAGAGCTCACACCAAGGCTAACTAGCCCCAATAAAAACCCAGCAAGCCATTGGCGAGTTACGTTATTTGCACGCTTATTATTCATCACGGCTATCCCCAGCAACTTATTCAGTAAGTAAAAGTGAAGTTGGGCGTTCTACCCAGTTATCTTGCCCGTCAGGCACTATTTCTAATATCTCGATGCGCGCTTCGTCGATACTCATTACACGTCCGAAGTTACGTCCGATATAAGACCCAATACGCACACGGCTTAGTTCGCCATCAGTATCCTGTATCAAGGCTTCTAGCTGTTTATCCGCGCCGTTGATGGTTCCTTTCATGCGCAAGCTACTTAAGCTAAAGCTTTCTAAATATTCTTTAGCACGATCTAAATCCGGCTCCACACTCTTGGCATTAGAGGCTTGCTTAGCACGCTCGTCCACAGGTGCTGAAAAAGGCTCACGCAGGTGGTGCGCATCATACTTATAAGTAGCAATGGATTTAAACTCTGGCGGCGCTTTTATTGAGCCTCGCGGTTTGCTAATAATTTCTTGAATGGCTTGATCTAAGTCTCTGTCGTCGCCACCACCACATGCCGTAACCGCAGCAGCAACACCAACAAAAAACACTGTTCGTAATTTATTTTTCATTGCCTACCCCCTAGCGTCGCTGACTTGAGTTGTTAGCGCTACGCGCAGAGTAACGATAGGTTTTTGCCGTCACATCCATTTGCAACATATCTACGTCGCCACCATCTTTGCCAGACAATGGTTTAATATGGAAATCATGCAGCGTCACAATACGAGGCAAAGCAGCGACACCACTGACAAAAGAACCCATGCCGTGATACTCCCCTTTAATACTCATTTTAATGGGTAACTCAGCATAAAATTCTTTTTCAATTTCTTTATCGAGTTCGATTTTATCGAATTCTAGCCCACTACCAATACCCGTATGGGAAATATCTTCCAATAAACCAGGCACTTCGGTTTCTTGAGGCAACTGTTGCAATAAAGAACCAAAGGTTTCTTCCATATCTGCTAACTGTTTACGATAATCCTCAAGATGGTAGGCTCTAAATGCTTTTCGCTCTAACTCTTGCATCAAAGATACTTCTTTGTTTCGTGCTTGTTCTAATTGGTCATTTAACTTGGTAACACTAAGAAAATAGCCCGCCAATATGGCAACAACCAATACAACAGTTGCTGCTAGCACTTTTGCGAAAGTAGGCCAAGAACCCACATTCTCCATGTCCAAGCCTTGCAGCTTTTCCATCAGTTCTTGAACATCAATATCTTTTAATTCTGAAAGCTTCACTCTTCGTCCTCCTCAGTGCCAGGAGACTCTTGCTTCACTGATAGCACAAAAGCACGCCGACCATCTGCAAGTGTTGATACCCTAGAAAGCGTGGGTCGTCCAAACCAAGCAGAAGATGTCATATTCCGCATTAATGCTGAAATATAGTTGTTTGTTTCTGCTATACCCTCGATGGTAAAAGTTTCGCCAGCGCGCTTAACGTCTGTGAAATAAACACCTTTAGGTAAAATACGCACAAGCTCATCAAACACATAGACGACAGACGGACGATTCCCCTGCAAATCTTGGATCACTTTCATCCGTTCGATTAATTCGTTACGGCGCTCTTCGATATCTTTAATTTCAGCGATTTTTTTATCTAGCCCAGATATTGAGGTTTGGATGGTGTTGTTGCGCGCGTTCTGGCTATCTATATTACCCTGCACCACGCCTTGCCATAACCACCACACCAAGCCACCAAGGAGCAACGCAGCAAACAACAGCATATAAAACTCTTGCTGCCGCTTTGCACGGCGCTCTTCACGCCAAGGCAATAGGTTAATTTGTGTTACCGTGCTCATTCGTCGAAACTCCTTAGCGCCAACCCACATGCCACCATCAACGCTGGTGCATCATTCGCGATGCTAGCAGCGCTAACCTTGTTAGCCAGTGTCATATCTAAGAAAGGATTCGCTAAGCTAGTACCAATCCCCATATGTTCCTCCACCATTTCTGGCAAGCCACTGATGGACGAAGTCCCCCCCGCTAACACAATGTGCCCCACTTCATTGAACTGAGAGGAGCTATAGAAGAATTGCAAAGAGCGACTAATTTGTTGCAATACTGCGTCTTTAAATGGCCCAAGCACTTCGCTGTCATAGTCATCGGGCAACTCACCCGTTTTCTTAGCCATGCCTGCTTCTTGCTGAGAAATACCGTAACGGCGTTGTATTTCTTCGGTGAGTTGTTTGCCGCCAAAGTTAGAATCTCGGCTATAAATCACTCGCCCTTCATGAATCACATGCAAAGTGGCTAGGGAAGAACCAAAATCAAACAGCGCGATAACGTCGTGATCTGCAGCATCAGGTACGTGCTGCTCAATCAGCCTAAACGAACGTTCAATCGCATATGCTTCTACATCAACTGCTGCTGTTTTAAGCCCTGCAACTTCTAAACAATCCACACGCAATTGTACGTTTTCGGTACGGCTAGCAACCAATAATAGTTGCACACGGTTTGGATTCCCCTCTACGGGCCCAAGCACACAAAAATCCATACGCACTTCATCAATGGGATAAGTAATATGCTGGCCGGCTTCTAGCTCTAACTGGTCTTCCATTTGATCTTCTGTGAGATCAGCATCCATTTCTATGATTTTAGTAATAGCCTCAGCACCTGTTACCGCCACCGCCCCAGTTTTAATATTGGGCTTAACGCGGGCCACCAATCGCCCCAACGCATCGCCAACGGCTTCAACGTCTGCAATCACGTTTTCCACCACTGCGTTGGGTGGCAAAGGCTCGACCCCGTAGGTGTTAACTCGATACTTGTCCCCAGTTTTTGAAAGTTCTAGCAACTTTACTGCTGTGGTGCTGATATCAATACCCAGCACTCTTTGGCCTTTTTTTCTTAAGAATGGCAGCACTTGTTTCGCCCCATAAAATTAACGATCGTTAAGTTCTTATAAAGAGCATAACAGGTTACACTCTACTCATGCTGAACTACTTTAGCGGTCAGTAATAACAGAACGCTTATTGGAGCACAACAAGCAATCCTGCGTATAATGACGCACTTCACAAGAGGAGCCTCCTGAGGGTCTTCTTTTTTTACTTAACACGTTAGTTTGAAAATTATGTTGCAAAAAAAACATTGGTTCCAGATACCCTTTTTTTTAGTCCTTTTAGGCTCATCTTTTTTATTAATGATCCTGTCTGCTAGCTACTTATATTTGGGACCGAGCTTACCTGTTACCACCGAGTTAAAATCCGTCAGCCTACAAACTCCACTACGCATCTACAGCGAAGACGGCTATCTTATCGGCGAGTTTGGTGAGCAGCGTCGCATTCCTGTGGATTTTGACGAGATACCAACGACTTATATACAGGCTCTACTCTCCGCTGAAGATGACGGTTTTTTTGAACATGGCGGTGTAGAGTTTAAAAGCTTAGCCCGCGCTATGGTAGAGCTTGCCCGATACCGTCAGATTCGTTCTGGCGGCTCCACTATTACCATGCAGGTGGCACGTAACTTTTTTCTCAGCCGCGACCAAACGTTTCTGCGCAAGTTTAACGAAATTATTTTAGCCATGCAGATCGAGAGCTTGCTCACCAAAGAAGAGATTCTCACTTTATATGTTAATAAAATCTACCTCGGACACAGAGCTTACGGCATAGCGGCTGCAGCACAAGTCTATTATGGAAAAGAACTAAGCGAGCTTACGCTTCCCGAAGCGGCCATGCTAGCAGGCTTACCCAAGGCGCCCTCCGCCTACAACCCCATTAGTAACCCCGAACGCGCCACCCAAAGACGCAACTGGATTCTTGGTCGCATGGCTCACTTAGGCCACATTTCTAACGAGGAGCTTATTACTGCTGTAGAAGAAGAGGACCAAGCCAAACCGCAACAAACCCAAGTACTTAGCGGTGGCGAATACGTGGCTGAAATGGCACGCCAATTCGCCATTAACAAATTTGGCGACGACGCTTACACTCTTGGCCTGCACGTATATACATCACTAGACAGCAAAGCACAAAAAGCCGCCACCGAAAGCCTCCGCTTGCAACTGCATGATTATGACGAGCGCCATGGTTGGCGCGGCGCAATAAAGCAGTATGACATCAGCCAATTGCCTGATCCTAGCAATTTACCACCCCACCAACAGGCCCTCGACGCAACAGCAGAAGAAGCCGTAGCCGAGCCCCCTGTTAGCGCCGACAAAGCCCAAGAAACACGCAAACAATGGCAACAATCCCTAAAAACGCTTAGCACAGTAGCCAACCTTGAGCCTGTGGTGATTACACAAGTGGATGAGCGGCAGGCTCAAGCCGTGTTCCGCCGCGGCACACGCACAACATTAACGTGGGAGCAGCTGCGTTGGGCGCGACCTTATATAGGCCTCAATTCTTTAGGTCCCGCACCCACCAAAGCCAGCGATATTTTATCCGTGGGCGATCTCGTTTATGTGCGCCCCGTTTTTACGAAAGACCAACAAACCCAATGGCGTTTAGCACAAATACCCCAAGCACAAGGTGCTGTGGTCGCCGTGGAGCCTAGCACGGGTAGCATCAAAGCGCTGCAAGGTGGTTATAGCTTCTCTCATTCTAAGTATAACCGCGCCCTCCAAGCTGAGCGCCAACCAGGCTCTGCCTTTAAGCCGTTTATTTACAGCAGTGCCATGCAACATGGTGCCACCCCTGGCACCATCATCAATGACGCCCCCCTCGTATTCCAAGAAGAAGGCTCCGAGCTTGCTTGGCGCCCCACAGGGGATTCCAAACAGTTCTATGGCCCCACACGGGTACGCGAAGCCTTATACCGCTCGCTCAACCTTGTCTCTATTCGCCTACTGTTACAAAGCGGCATTGATAACACACTTAACGACTTAGCCGCATTTGGTTTCCGCATTGAACGCTTTCCAAGAGAGCTCGCGCTAGCCCTCGGTAGCGGCTCAGTCACCCCCTTAGAAATGGCTGCAGCCTACAGCGTATTTGCCAATGGCGGCTTTTATATTCCACCCTCTTTGGTGGAATCCATTCACAACAATAATGGCGAGACATTATGGCAAAAGCCCGCTCTGGTGTTTTGCGACGGTGATGAAGATTGCGAAGAAAAAGAGCAAGACGCCTATGGCAACTTGCTCGCTGAAAATGTAATTAACGACGCAGACGATGCAGATCTGCTCCCCAGCATACAAACAGTGCCCCGCAGCATAGATGAGCGCAATGCTTGGCTGATGGATTCAATGCTTAAAGATGTTATTACCCGTGGCACGGCCCGCAGCGCCTTATCCTTAGAGCGTAGTGATATTGCTGGCAAAACAGGCTCCACCAACAAACATGTTGATGCATGGTTTGCAGGCTATGCCCCGGCCTTATCTGCAGCTGTGTGGATCGGCTTTGATAACCCGAGCAGCCTAGGCTTTGGTGAGTATGGTGGACGCGTGGCCTTACCTGCCTGGATTCATTTTATGGGCGAGGCGCTAAAAGATGTTCCTCAAACCACATTGCCACGCCCTTCGGGCATTAGTACGGTGCGCATCAATCCTAAAACAGGACTCAGGACCCGAGCAGGTAGCGCCGACAGCGTTTATGAGCACTTCCCAAGCGAGAGCGTTCCCGAGCTTGAAGAGGAAGAATACAACAGCCCCTATTCTGATGACAATCAACAGTCTCTAGAGGACTTGTTCTAATCTATCTTTCTACCTTATCCAAGGCATAAAAAAACCCAAAAAGCATTAAGCCTTTTGGGTTTTAATTATTAACCACCCTTTAAGATTGTTTTAACCGCGCTTCACTCGGAAAAATATCCTCTAAGGTACTCAATGGATAATGAGAGGGGTATCCCTTTCTGGCTACGCCGGTATCAACTGCCGCTTTAGCCACCGCAGAAGAAACAGCACCCAGCAATCGTGGGTCATTAGGCTTAGGAATAATATAATTAGGCCCAAACGCTAAGCTTTCACCTTCATACGCCTGAGAAACACTATCAGGCACTTCTTGGCGTGCAATTTCTGCAATGGCATGCACGGCTGCAATCTTCATCTCCTCGTTAATTGCAGAGGCACGCACATCTAACGCTCCACGGAAAATAAACGGGAAACACAAAACGTTATTTACCTGATTCGGGTAATCTGAGCGACCCGTGGCGATGACCAAATCATCACGCACCGTATGCGCAAGCTCGGGACGAATCTCAGGATCTGGGTTCGCCAATGCAAAAATAATGGGATTAGGCGCCATGCTTGCCACCATGTCTGTGGTCAACATATCTGGGCCTGACACCCCAATAAATACATCTGCCCCTTCCATGGCGTCTTCTAAGGTGCGCTTGTCCGTTTCCACAGCAAATGCTGCTTTGTACTGGTTTAAATCATCACGACGGCTATGAATCACGCCACGGCGGTCAAGCATATAAATATTCTGCTTATTCACGCCCATTTCGATCATGAGTTTGGTGGTTGCCACGCCAGCTGCGCCAGCGCCAAGGCACACCACTTTAATATCTTCGATTTTCTTATCGCCAAGCTTTAATGCGTTAAGCAAGCCTGCGCAGGCCACAATGGCTGTGCCGTGTTGGTCGTCATGAAACACGGGAATATCGCATTGCTCTTTGAGGATACGCTCAATTTCAAAACACTCGGGGGCTTTAATATCTTCAAGGTTGATACCGCCAAAGGTTTTGTGGATACGGGTTACCGTATCAATAAAGGCTTGCGAGTCTTCGGATTCTACTTCGATATCAAAAACATCAATACCAGCAAAGCGCTTAAATAACACGCCTTTACCTTCCATCACAGGCTTGGAAGCCAAGGCGCCTAAATCACCCAAACCAAGAATGGAAGTGCCATCACTGATCACAGCAACGAGGTTACCCTTAGAGGTATAGCGATAGGCCAGCTCTGGCTCACGAGCGATTTCACGCACAGGCTCCGCCACACCGGGGCTATAAGCTAAGGTTAAATCGGCACCGGTTTCGGTGGCCTTAGTTATCTCGACACTGATCTTCCCTGGGCGCGGGTGAGCATGATAG